>Ga0210392_10000480_pt1 | contig 24582 bp, 25 predicted proteins | sample IncBWC30OmetaG_FD_161057 | JGI IMG/M metagenome (GOLD analysis project Ga0210392, IMG submission 161057) | Forest soil microbial communities from Barre Woods Harvard Forest LTER site, Petersham, Massachusetts, United States - Inc-BW-C-30-O ...
ATTGGCAGAAGAGCTCGTCGCATTCGCTTCGTCGATCGCACTCATGAGTTCTGCCGGCATAGTGTTGCTCCCCTCACTTCGCATTTCCGAAGACATTGCCTCTCGGCCCGTGACGACGGATCATTCACCGGGTCAACGTCGAGCGTGTCAGTTGGTATTCGGCGCGTACTGTTGTTCAGGCACCCTGCCAGATCAGTTTTGAGTTGGTAAGTTCCCGTGCGCCGGGAACGCCAAGTTCCCGCCCATACCCTGAAGCCTTGAAGCCTCCGAACGGTGCGCGGGGATCGGAGCGGGTGAAGTCATTGATAAATACCATTCCAGACTCGATCTCGCCGGCAACGCGACGGGCCTTGACGAGGTCACGGCTCCAGACCGCGGCGCTGAGACCGAAGTCAGTGATATTGGCAATGCGAATCGCCTCGTCCTCGGTCTTGAAGGGGAAAATCATAGCCACGGGACCAAAGAATTCTTCCTTGGCTATCGCCGCCTCGGGCGGCAGCCCCACAAGTACAGTCGGAGGATAGAAATTGCCGGGGCCGGCGGGGATCTCACCGCCAGTCAGAATGCGGGCTCCAGCTTTTACCGCATCGAGCACCTGCTGGTGGAGGTTCTTGCGCGCACGGGAGGTGGCCAGTGGGCCGAGCTTGATGCCTTCCTTCATGGGATCGCCCAAGGGAAGCGCCTTGGATTGTTCGACAAATGCTTTAGTGAAGTTGTCAAACAGAGACTCCGCCACCAGGAAGCGCTTGGCGCAAATGCAACCCTCGCTGTTGTTGAAGTAGCGCGACGTCACGCCGAGCTGCACGGCCTTCGCAAGATCGGCGTCCTCCAGAACGATGAATGGATCGGAACCGCCGAGTTCCAGCACCGCTCTCTTTCCGACTTGGGCGGCCTCCGCCGCAACGGCGCGTCCGGCACGGACGCTGCCGGTGACGGTGACGGCCCGCACCCGCGGATCGGCGATGACATCCGCACACGCCTCAACCTGAATTGCAAGATTGACATAGAGTCCTTCGGGGCCACCGGCGTCGCGCACCAGGGTTTCCAGCGCCTCGGCGCAGCCTTGGACCGATTCGGCGTGCTTGACGATCGCGGTATTGCCGACAAAGGCTGTGGTGTTGAAGAAGCGCAGCACCTGCCAGAAGGGTACGTTCCACGGCTGAACGGAGAAGATCGGCCCTACCGATTCATAGATGATCTGCGCTGATAAGCCTGAGACGGGCTGTGGCTTGAGATAAGCCTCCCCCGTTTCGGCGAGGTGGCGGGCGGCCCAAGCGGATTTCTTGATCTCGAAAATGGAGTCCGCGAGCGGCTTGCCCATCTCGGCGGTGATTAGGCGGCCATAGGTCTCGGCCCGCTCGTCCAGCAGTTCGGCGAGCCGAGTGAGGAACGCGATTCGCTCCTGCAGTGGGGTGCGGGACCAGTGCCGCCAGCCGTCCCAAGCGCGCTGCAAGCGTACCTCGATCTCTGCTTTGTTGTGCTCCGGATAAGTGCCCAGCAGTGCACCGGTCGCCGGATTGCGTGATTCGAAGTTCATAGAAGCCTCCCTGCCACTTTCTGTGGCATATGAAATTTAGCCAAAATATTTAGCTAGTGATTACGACCTATTACTCTGCCGAAGAAGATGCACTCACAAAAATTAGAGATCGACTTGCCAAGCCTCCCGGCATGGGACGATCAGATCACTTTGAAATAGCCCTCATCGTTTAGGATGTGCCGGGGATAATCTTGCCGCTGCGAAATAAGCTTTCTGATTTTCTCGATGAACGCGGGGTCTTGGTTGTCACCCCGATAAACGGTCATGTCTTCGGCCAGCCAGGCAGGAAGAGCAGCGAAGCGGTGCACCGTTTGTGTCTCTAAATACCAGGTAATATGGACGAGCGCGCCACTTTCCTCGTACCAGACCGTGGTCTCGACTCCCGGAGCTACGCGCTGGTAGTAGAAGTGCTGGATCGCATGCCGTCCAGCGTGTGGCCCCTCTTTCAGCGTGTAGTCGACGATGTCGGGCCCGACGATGGCAGGTTCGAAGACCCAGCCGTTGGCAAAGTGCCAGCTTAGTCGTGCGCCAAGAATAGTATTGAGCATGTCAGTTAACTCCTTTCTGAAATCCGAGAACATAATTGAGTCGTCGGTTTCAAGACGGTACGTAACGTCTCTATCAGCAACCCCAGGTGCAAGAAACGGACCATCCGCAAGAGATTGAAAAGACAGAAAAAGAAGGGCGGAAAGCTGCCTGTGGATTTGGTGAAATTGGCGAAAATTGCGATTTCACCAGTCCTCGCAAAAGGCCTAGATGAGTTTGAAGTGGCTTTTACGAATCCTTAATTTCTTAATGCGGTGCTCCAAGGTCGAAGGTGGCACTCGGAGCCTCAGGAGTGCAACCTGAGTGTCAGGCGGCAGCTCGCCGATTTCGTCGAGGAAAATGGTTCCTCCGTTCGCCAGTTCAAATCGACCGAGCCGGCGCCGCGTCGCCCCGGTGAACGCGCCCTTTTCGTGGCCAAAGAGTTCGGAAGAAATCAGCGATGGGGCAAGAGCTGCGCAGTTCACGCTCACGAAGGGCGCGTTGCGACCGACGAGATTGCTTAGAGCTAGTCCGCTGAACCGTACCTGAGCAATAACCCTTTTCTCTTTTGTAGGATCACATCTTTCAGCAGCAATCGCGCCATGCGATTCCGCTCCCGATGGGGAAGGTTGGAGTCATTCCGCGGGAGGTTTCCAGAAGTTCTGCCTGATGCAGCTTGCGCCAGTGAAATACCAGGCTGGCGTTCACTCCGGGACGACGCGCGATAACCGCCACCGATGCTCCCGGGGCTAAGGTCTCCTCTACAATCCGACGCGTCTCATCGGATCTGCGGTACCGTCGCTTGCCCGTGCTCCGCACCACAGGCTGAAGGGTCGCGCCCATCCACGCTCCTCTACGGCTACCCCCTACACCGCGCCACACAAGAGAAGTTCCTCCGTCGGCAATCACACTGTCCAGACGGCCTTCAAAACACGATTACCGTAGAGAGAAATAGATGCCGTTGAATGGAAAAAAAGCTCGCTTAAGCCAATCGCGAATTCCAAGGCAACGCTGCATTTACGTATCCATTGCCCACGGGAGGGTACGCAATTGCTCCTTCGCCGCGAACTCGCTGAGACCTGGATACTTAGTGGCTTTCCACCTTTCCGCCGCTGGCGTCATCAGCGAATTGCAAGGTTTTCTTGTGCCAAATGTTTAACTCCGGAGTCAGAACCTTGGCGGCGATGGTGCCGCTCATCTCCGTCCCGCTGCCTCGCCTCCGTGGGCAGTTGCCGGTCGCCCCGCCTCGAGGGCGAAGCCGCGAGTTAGAAAAGCCAGCGCGACGATCGCAAACACGATCAGGTTGGCGTCAGCGTCAGTTTAGCCGGCCGTTGCCAAATGCCTCGCAACTGTGCGAAATGGGACTGCATGGCTTTCATCTCGATGCCATGCTCGGGGTATGTTGCATAAGAAAGGTAAGAGAGACTCCGACAACTCGACGCGTGCCCGCGTCAAGAAGGAAATGGCAAAGCCGCGCATGGCCAAGTCGGCAAGAATAGCTCAACGGAACCTCAAAAAAGGGTGCTCACGTTGAGGTTTCCGTCACAGCTAAAGACGTCAAGCGCCACAATTGACGAAGACAGCCAGCGGCTCGGCGTGAGAGACTCATCTTGGACCTCGTTCGAGGGGCTACAAACATGCCAGACGAAGAGTGGGTCAAGAAACTTGAAGACGGCAGGAAGGTGAAATTCATCTACCAAGAACTGCCCGAAGACGGGGCATTTATCACAGCGCAGATTGAGCGGAATGAGGTCGTCTATTCGGTCGTATTGACCAAAGCAGGAAACCCGCTGAGTCGTGAGGATGTTGAAAGCCATTTCAAGGGCGAGCTTTCAAAGAAGTAGTGCTTATCATCGGTTCCACCAGTGGCAAGCCAACCTGCGGAATACTGGAAGTGACAGAAATCAAATCCGTCCCTTACGTTCCACTGTCGTCGGACGCATGATTCACCTGGAAGGACGAACGCCGGATACATTCGTGTCCCGACCAATCACAAATCTCCGCTCGATTCGCTGGCAACCGCACTGTCGAGCCCTGTACCAGACGCCGGTGGCCGCCTGATTTATCCGAGACTTACCCTGGCTGCGATATTGGGTCGACCTCGGCAGAACTTCCAAGAAATCGTTCACTGTTTCCAAATCGCAAAGCGCTTCCCCGATCGTTCCCTGCTACCAGGTGTCATCCTGCGTTCCGAAAGTAAGACTCAGTTCGCACTCACTCGGGTGAACGTGGCCCGCGTAACAACTCGCCAGGTACGGGTTGGTTTAAGCTGCCTTGCCCCGCTAAGACTTGCTCTTTCTGCCACTTGCGAACGTCACGCCCTTAACAATGAGCCACAGGCAAAATGACAACTGCCCGATGAAGGCGGCACAAGCAAAAACACATCGCCGACGATACTGCTGCGCCACAACAACGATGACAAGCAAGATACAGCACTCCGCAGAGTTGTGCATAAACTTGTGGCGATGTTTCAACGGCATGATCGGTCATTTTGGCTCCCTTCGGCGGGTCCGTGAAATAGTTGCGGCCTGGTAGTACCTTTGCGCCAGCACCCATCACGCCCCTGGGACACCAGACAAGAGCAAGAGCATCTGACAGAAGTGATGAACACGCTGATACAATGCTGCCTTGTTATATTGAAGTAAAGTGCGAATGACTGCCAAACACTGGATGCCTGCCCTTCGGATAGGTATCGGACTTACCTGCTTCGGTGCTCTCACGCTGGACTCTGCGGAAACTGCATCCAATCCAGAACCACCGTCCCATGTCGAAAACCACACATTCATATCACCGAATAATCCCAAGATCCGCGTGAAGGTCGAGAAAAGGTTGGATTATATTGGGGAAGTGCCATTTACCATCGACAATGTGGCTGCGGGGACTCGTTACGTATTTGTTCGCGCGACTCATGACAAGCACATTCAGCAGATGTTCATCATTCAACAGGAAGGGTTCCTTCCCTCCTCAGATGACACGTACAAGTACAGAATTGCGAACCCTGCGAGGCTCGGAAGCTTCGAGTATCAGCATTCGGTGATCTTGGACGACCACGCTGCCACTATCCGCGAAGAACCGGGCAAGGAGGCAGACGTTACGCAACGATTCCTTACGGCTCGTGGGTATGTTCTGGAACCAGAACTTGTCATGGCCCGGTTTGCTCGACCTTCCGATCCGCAACACAAACACGAGATTATCTTCTTCTGCTTTGAGAACCTCTCCGCTTACGGGCACACCCTCGCGGACTTATCGGTGGGCCCCGATAGCCCAAACATACAGGACATCAAAAAGAAGGTGGATGAGAACTGCCGCGGCGCTTTCCGGGTAAACCACTGACGTATAGATCATCCATTGAGTTCACTGCGTCGACGACTTTACCGACGCCTCTTGATTCAAATTACTCCGCGGCAATTTTCTATGACCCCTTACGGTCAAGTCCGGCCCAGTACCCACTTGATCTCCGGTTAATCAGACTTGGGTTCGGAACCTGTACGTGTATGCCGCGTTTCCCGGCGTAAAGTTTGACCTGCTCGACCACCCCGATTCTTGTTGTTCACTTCAGAACTCTTCCCCGTGTCCCATCCATCTGCCAACAAAGCTTTTCAGGAATGTCGTGAACTCGTCGGCACCAGGCGGAAGTTTCTTCGCTCGATTGCTGATCAGGTACAGTCCTATGGTTGCGACAGGATTGACCAGCCGGCTCATGAATACCCTCCGATTCCGGCACGCCGCCAAGCCAAACGAAGGAATAACGGCTACCCCTTCATCGGCTTCCACCATCGCAATTTGCGTATCAAGTAAATTGATGGAGGTATTCGCGCGGCTCTTGATACCTGCCTGCGCGAGATGCTTCGACACAACTTGTTGGATGTGACCGGTCGGCTGTAGAGTGATCAGCTTCTCATTTCGCAGAGCTGACCAGGTGGTGGTCGCTCGACGAAATGCGGGGTCCTTGTCCGGCCGAATCACCACCAGCGGAGAACGGAGAAACGGCGTGCGGCGGACGCCTGTTGCGGATCCAAAAGTGCCCAGCCCCATGTCGAGCTTGCCGGATTGTACCAACTGCAAAATCGTGGCTACCTTTTCGTCATACAGTTGAATCTGCAGGCTTGGACGGTGCGCTCGGAATTCCTTGATTGCCTGCACCAGAATGTTCGCAGAGATCAACGGTGGAGCGCCCAATACCAATGACTGTTCGGCTTGGCTTGCTGACTGCCCTATGCGCGACGTGGCGGCATCCAGTTCTGCCAAATTTCTTTGCACGACTGCTATCAGTTCAGCGCCGTACGGCGTCGGCGTGACGTGTCGCGTGGTCCGCTCGAAAAGCCTGAATCCGAGCTGTATTTCCAATTCCCGGATCAGGACACTCAATCCCGACGGCGTAATGAAGAGCGCTTCCGCGGCCCGTGAAAAGCTGCGATGCTGGGCCACCAACAGGAAAGCACGAAGTTGCCTCGAGGTAAAGTCCATTAGTGATTTTTTATCAACAATTGGTTAAGTTTTAGAGATTGTATCATAACCCAACCGGGTCTTAAATGGCGCTACTTTATTTTTCGATGAATCCGGGAAATGACGGAGGTGGATCCATTTGAGCGATTCGACAAACAAACCGCCCATTGCAAACGCTTCCATTCGAAGCGCCGAAGTCATAGTGACTGCGACTAAATTGACGCCAGTTCAGTGGCTCGTCTGTGCAGTAGCCTGCTTAGGCTTCGCCTTTGATCTCTACGAGACTCTAATGATGGCGCTGATCGTGCGTCCCGCGGTGACCGACTTAGGCCATCTCAGGCCGGGAGCGCCTGCATTCAATTTGTGGGTGGGACTTTTCTTCTATATTCCAAACGTCTTGGCTGGTGTTTTCGGACTTCTCGGTGGTTACTTCACGGATCTTTTCGGCCGCAAACGCATTCTCGTGTGGAGCATTCTCCTCTACAGCGTGTCGGCTTGCGCTGCGAGTTTCTCCACTTCTCTCACCCAACTATTGATTTTTCGTTGTACGACTCTCATTGGAGTGTCGGTGGAATTCGTCGCCGCCATTACCTGGCTCGCCGAGTTATTTCCACACCCCAAGCGTCGCGAATCCATCCTTGGCTTCACGCAAGCCTGCCACACCGTCGGGGGACTGATGGTGGCCGGTGCGTACTATTTAGCCGTGACTCATGCCGAAGCCGTACCCATGATTCGCGGAGGCCATGAAGCCTGGCGCTACACTTTGCTTTCTGGACTGATTCCAGCGATTCCGCTTCTCCTTGTGCGTCCGTTCCTTCCTGAATCTCCTCTGTGGCGAGAAAGAAAGTCTACGAGCAGGCTTGAGCGCCCCCGTCTCTCCGAGTTATTTCAACCAGCCCTCAGAAAAACCACGTTGGTTGCCACATTTTTGTTTGCGTGCAGTTGGGCGCTGCCGTTGGGCGCCATTCAGCACACGGTTCGCATGGCTTCTGGCCTTGCGGAGGTGCAAAACCTCCCGCCGCGGCAGATCGAGCAAATCTCCAGTGGGGTGCAATTGTTCCAGGAACTGGGGGGTGGAACCGGCCGCATACTCTTTGCTCTTCTTATCATTCATGTCGTTTCACAACGCCGGCGCGTGCTCTGTTTCTTCGTTCCATCTCTGATCGTCTTTCCCTTTCTGTACTTTTTCGCGGCAACTCGCACTTTGGCTCTTCTCCACCTGGGAATTTTTCTTGCCACCATGCTTTTCAACGGACTACATAGTTTCTGGGGAAATTATTTGCCCAGAGTCTATCCAACTCGTTTGCGATGCACCGGGGAAAGTTTCGCAGCCAACATCGGCGGAAGAGTCATCGGCGTTTCCGCGGCCCTGATGACGACCACACTTTCAAACGCCATGCCCGGAGCCGGTCACGCGGCACAACTCGCGCACTCCGCCGGCACAGTTGCCCTATTTTTTTTGATTCTCGGATTGGCCGGGACGTTCTGGTTGCGCGAACCGGATGGAGACCGCCTCCCGGATTGAGTTTCCTGTCAATCGCACGGCCAGTGCCCTACGGTCCCGCTACAGCGAGGAGGAAACATGAAAACCAACGAAAGGTCAGACACCCAACCTTGCACCAGTTCAGCCTACATTCTCGACAACGGTGGCCGGGAAACCCCAGCACGATTCGACGCTCTATCCACCATGTATGACCGCGGCACTATCCAGTACTTGGAGAATTGCGGTATTGGTCCCGGTTGGACTTGTCTGGAGGTCGGGGGTGGTGGTGGCACAATCGCCGCTTGGCTCGCCGCTCGCGTGCGCCCAACTGGACATGTTCTTGTTACAGACCTTGATCCGCGTTTTCTCGATGGCTTGAAGTTTTCAAATCTGGAGGTGCGTCGTCACAACATTGTCACCGATCCGCTCCCCGAAGCGACCTTTGACTTGATTCACATTCGGTTGGTGCTGGTGCATCTTCCGGCACGGGAAGAGGTGTTGAAGCGCCTGATTGCAGCGCTCAAACCGGGAGGCTGGATCATCGACGAAGAGTTTGATTCCGTTTCTCTACCTTGCGATCCCGCTCGGAGTCCAGGAGAAGTTCAGTTGAAGACTCAAGAAGCGTTATTTCGAGTAGTCGAGGAAAGGGGCATTGAAAGGCGCTGGGGCCGCCTTGTGTACGGTCGGATGCGTGCCCTCGGGCTTGTTGATGTTCGTGCAGAGGCGCGTCTCTCCATGTGGTACGGAGGATCTGCGGGTGCCTCGCTCGCACGTGCAAATTTCGAACAGCTTCACGATGTGTTGGTGGCTAGCAGACTTGTTACCGAAGGCGAATTACAGCAAGACATTGCAAGGCTCGACGATCCAGACTTCATAATGCCGTCGCCGATCATGTGGACGGCGTGGGGCAGACGGCCGGCAGCACAGTAATTCTCCCCAGCGGAAATATCTCTGAGCTTGGAATCGATACTGGACGGATTACGGGCGAACTCAGAAGTAAATCCCCAACGATCCCAATTCCACATGCCTAATAATAGTAAGTCGTAATCGGAGATGTGAAGTAATACTTCACTTGGTGGAGTCGAGATGTGGCGCGGTGGTGTAGATGCCCTATCTGTTTCCGGCCCTTTCGTATCCGGTGCCTCACTAGCCTCACCATGCTTCCGTTTCCACATCCCGCTCATCGAACCGGATATGCGGATTTCCCGGCTCTCGGAGACTCCTACTCTGCACTTGGAGGCGGATGGATGTACGTGCCCCCAAGCGACAGTTTTCCGAAGGCGAAAGCGGCAGCGATGAAGGCGCTGCGCTCCGTGTCATCGTTTAGCAGGGCGCCAAATGTCCTGGGGTCAGACGTCGAGCTGTGACTAGGGCTGGACGAGGCTCGGCGCAGGCCTGCCGTTCAGGACCGCGTCCACATTGTCCAGGGCCAGCATGCCCATTGCTGTCCGGGTCTCGATCGTGGCGCTGCCGATATGCGGCAATAGAAATGCATTTTTCAGCGAAACATATTCCGGGTTAAGTTTTGGCTCGCCTTCAAATACGTCGAGTCCGGCGGCGGCGACCCGCCCGCTCTTTAGAGCAACGATGAGGTCGTCATCGACCACCAATCCGCCGCGGGCGGTGTTCACCACGATGGCCCCGGGAGGCAGAAGGCTTATGGCTTTGGAGTTCAAGAGATGGTGGGTCTGAGGAGTTTCCGGGGCATGCAAGCTCAAGAACTGACTTACGCGAAACAGATCCGACGGATCCCTATGGTAGACGGCGTCTCCTGCGATTTCCGCGGGTAACTCAGAAGTGTTGGAATAGTGAATCTTCATGCCGAATCCTCGCGCTCGACGCGCCAGGGCCTGTCCCACGTGCCCCATTCCGAAAATGCCGAGGATCTTGCCACCAACTTGCCAGCCCAAGAGCATGTCGGGACTCAAGGGCCTCCAAGCTCCTGTTCGAACCAGTTCCTGGGCCTCGTAAGCGCGACGCGAAGCACCAAGTAAAAGCAGCATGGCGATGTCGGCCGTTGCTTCATGGTTGACACCTGGGGTGTAAGCGACCGAAATTTTCCTGCGAGCGGCGGCTTCCAGATCGATATGCTCAAAACCCACCGAGTACGTGGCGATGATTTTTATGGTTGGCGAGGATTTCTGGAAAAAACCAGAGTCCAACCGGTCTGCCGGCGTGATGAACAAGGCGTCGGCTCCTTCGGCCGCGGAGAGCAACTGCTGCTGGCTGAAAGGAAACTGGTTCGGATTTCGTCGGGCGTTGAAGTCGCGGTCGATACGGTCTTCAATGTCCTTCGTGTAACGGCTGGTTACCACCAGAATGGGCTTAGTCATACCGAAGATCCCCTTCCGCGTGACTAGTCGGATTACGGAACAATTTCGTACTAAACGCACTTCTCCGGTAACCGCAGCGGCTATCGGGACTTTGAGTTGCGCCGGCACATTCGGATTCGCGTCCGACCTACACCAATCGGACGTTGCGTTCTATCGTCTTGATCACGTCGTCGAACCGGCCTGCAAGTACCTGCTTGGCGAGACTCAGTGTGTAACCCTCTGCCGTGTGGAACGGGACGTGCGACGGCAACGAAAGTGCGTAGGGGTCGACGACGGCATCGACGACAACTGGTCCGTCCTTGTAGGCCAGAGCTTCCGTGAGAGCGTCTTTCACGTCGCCGGGTTCTTCGAGGCGGATGCCTTTTGCGCCCATCGCTTCGGCCACGCGCGCGAAATTCGGATTCTTGAAATTCACTCCAAAGGGAACGAAGCCCGCCTCCTGCTGCTCGATATTCACGAAGTCGAGCGATTCGTTGTTGAGGATGATGTGCACGACGCGCGCCTTGCGTTGCACAAGAGTGGGCAGATCGCCGAGCGCGAGCATCGTGAATCCGCCATCGCCGCAGAGGGCAATCGTCTGCCGGCCAGGGAAGGCCAATTGTGCGCCGAAGGCGTTAGGCACGGCGTTGGCCATCGACGCCCATGAAAAGGAGCCAAAGAGCCGGCGATTTGCGCCACCCTTGATGTGCCGCGCCATCCAGATGCAGGCCGTTCCAGTGTCGGCGAAAAACATGGCGTCGTCGGAAGCCAGCGCGCTTAATGTCGCGGCGAGGTACTCCGGACGAATCGGCTTGATGCCAGGACCTTTCTCAACGTAATGACTCAGCAACTCGTCGAACTCTCGCGTTTGCGCAAGGTGCTTTTCGAGGAAACTGGTGTCATTTTTCTCGCGTGTTTTCGGCAGCACGGCCGCGACCGTCGCCTGCACGTCTCCGACAAGGCCGAGATCCAGCGCCGTCCTGCGGCCGAGGTGCTTCGGATTCGTGTCAATCTGGACTTTTTTCACGTTGCCGTTCGGCAAAAACTCGGAAAACGGAAAATCTGTCCCGAGCAGAAGAAGAAGATCGGCGCCGTGAATCGCGTTGTACGTTCCGCCGTAGCCGAGGAGACCGGTCATGCCCGTGGCGTAGGGGTTGTCATGCTCGAGCCATTGCTTGCCGCGGAAGGAGTATCCGACAGGCGCTTTTACCTTGTTGGCCAGCGTCAGCACTTCGTTCCGCGCATCGCGGCAGCCGTCGCCGCCGAAGATGGCAACCGTCTTTGCATCATTGATCAAGCCTGCGAGCTTTTCCAAGTCCGTCTCGGCAGGACGAAAGACAGCCTTGGCAGGAATCGCGACGGTATGCATTCCGTCCGGCGCCTTGGATGCTGCAACGTCGCCGGGAAGCGAAATCACAGTGGGACCGCGGTCGATGACGGCAGTCGTGACGGCGGTGTTGATGACTGCCCGGGCCTGTTCCGGATTCACGACCCGGCCGATGTAGAGCGCGGCGGCGTCGAAAAATTTGTAAGGATTGAGCTCTTCAAGGGCAGCCGTGTCAATCAGCTTCGATTCGACGTCGCCCGCAATGGCGATGACCGAGGCGCCTTCTTTCCTCGCGTCCATCAGGCCGTTAAACAGGTGAGTCACGCCAGGGCCGGCCGTGCCGCACACCGCAACGGGGTTTCCCGTGAAGTAGGCCTCTGCAACCGCGGCGAAGACGCCGTACTCTTCATTCCGCACATGAACGAAGTCAACATTTCCGTTCCGGCGGAGCGCATCAATGACGGGATTGAGAGCGTCCCCCACAATTCCATAGCAGCGTTTCACGCCAGCCTTTTGAAGCATTTCCCACATTAGATCCGCTACGTTCCGCGCCATTGAACACCTCCACTGCGTCCTCATAGGGAGGACTTCCGGGCATTGGATGCCACGAGTGAGCAAAAGAGTGGAAAAAATTCATTAAAAGACTCCCGAAATTAAGCTGAATGCGAGTCTCGCTCGGGAGAGTAGGCCCGCAGAATATCACCGCGAGCCTCCGACATTAGCCAAAGCATCACAGGAGATGCCTTATAGTGCCAGCTCCTGCTTTGGGCTGGAACCAAAGGCAAAGTGGTTTATTTTACTTTTTTTGATCGGCTTTTTTTCGATCCTGCCTGTAACCTGGGTTCTGCCGCTGACTCAGCTCATTTGCAGTTCTTGCCGGTATCCTGCTCCTTGGATTCCGTCGTGGACAATTCACCACGCGGAGCCTGAGCTTCAGCTTTCAGCTGTGGCTCGCTGCCTTGTTGTTTAGCGGTGGGCTCGTAGCTCTTTCTGTCCGCCTACAACGTCACAGTCTACGGAGTAGGATTTGTGGCGCTCACAACCGCCATTGCCTCCGGACTTTTCGTCTGGTTCCGCTTCGATGCGGCGAATCTCGCGGCTGGTGCTTTTCTACTGTGCATCGTACCGATGATTCTCAAATGCTTTTCGCACCAAACGCCAGCTTTCAATTCACTTGGCCCCTCGCGGCGGCCTTGCTCCCGATGGGACTTGGACTCGCTCTTAAACGATCCGATTCGTGGTTGCTGAAGTTCGCGACTGCTCTGTCCCCGCGCTCTTTGTATTTCCACTGTTCATTGGGTACTCATTGACCATTCTGGACGGAAAAATGGGAGACATGATCATTTTGGTGATTCTCATGATCGTCTTGCTCGCGCTACTAGTCCGCATTTCAGCGGTTAGGGCGTAACCAGACCTACGCACCGTTTACAGAGGTGGGAACCCGAATCGGATGTTAGCTTGCGGAAAGGCCTGTATTTCGTTAGTCGTGCAAGACTACGGTTAACAGAGACTTGTTGACTTTTATTTTTCCGTTGTATTCGATGAAACCGAGTTTTCTGAATTTGTTCATAAAAAAATTAACGCGTGACCGGGTAGTTCCCACCATTTCCGCCAGGGTTTCTTGCGAGACATTCGGCAATAGACCCTCGGGTTGTTCATGTGTACCGTAACGCGCGAGGAGCAGCAGGGTACGCGCGAGACGTTTTTCACTGGAGTTGAAGAGTTGATCGATCAGATCTTCTTCGACGCGGATGTTGTGGGCGAGCATATACGCAATGAAACGGTCTGATAATTCTTGCTCCGCATGGAGCACGCGCAGCATCTCTTTTTTCTGGATGACGAGAACCTTAGTCGGTGTGACGGCGGTTGCCGTACCCATGCGAATGGACTGGCCCGCCATACAGCCCTCGCCAAAGAAATCCGTGGGGCCAAACATCGCGACCACGGCTTCCTTTCCTGATTCGTTTATAACGGCTAACTTCACTCCGCCCTTCTGGATATACATGACGCTTTCGGCAGGGTCGCCCTGGTTGTAGATCGACTCGTTTCTGCGGAATTCGGCAATTTTTCTGGACACCCCAGCGGTATCGAGAAAGACCTGCGGATCGAACTCTTGATGCTTTCCATTCCCATCGGTATTCTTGAGTTTCTTTGGTTTCATAATCGGACCCGAACGCCATCCTTCTTGCGGCGTCCTACGTCCATGTTTACCTTATTGAGATGTACCATGCAATGTCTTGCAAAAAACGGACGGTGGGGCAACTGAAAAGCCAGATGCCTAAGATTCTTTCGGCAAAAAGTCCTCTAGCTCGTGATTAGTTGTAAAACCAGAGAAGTGGCGGCTAGTACCCACATCGGCGATTACGGCGTTGATCAGGACTTGGCGCGATCCTCCCAGTCGACCCACTCTACAGGATGCTTCGCAAGGTAAGCATTCACCTGTGGTTACCGAAACTCCGTCCGATCTGAAAACACAGGGGGCGGCATCACAGGCATTTCTGCCACTGTGTGAAACTTAAACACGGAATCGGAATCGTGCCCAGGCACCCGCTTGACGTCAAAGGGAAACCGTCGATCAAATGCAAAGCCAGGCGTTCTGGTGCTGGTGGCTCAAAAGGGCAAACTGCAAGCAGGAGTGCAACCGACTCCAAGCAATGGGATTCAACTGCGGGCAAATCCGCCGTCAGGACCCGAACGTGGATTGATGGGAAGCGCGCCACGTGTTGCGCCGCCGGTGATCCAAGCCGGACCGGCAGAAGCAATGCTCCCGCATGACGCTTCGGGCTCTGCCTCACTGATACTCCGAGGTTTTCTGGATGACCTTTGAATCGATTCTGTGATTCACAGCTAGGATCGCGACGAATTATCTTTCAGCGTGAACCGAAGAGCGATGTAACCAATCGATCCGGCCGCTAAAGACGCTACAAGAACCGCGACCTTTGCAGTGGCGACGATCGCCTCGTCCTCAAATGAGAGGCCGCTGATAAACAGGGCGACAGTAAATCCCAAGCCTGCAAGAATTCCGACTCCTGCAATCCCCGCCAACGTCAAACCCTCGGCCATCCCAGCAATTTTTGACCGCAAGGCCAAATAAGAGAACGCAGTTATTCCCGCGAATTTCCCAACGAGCAGTCCCAGCAGAATACCCAGCGCGATTGGGCTCGAAAATGCCACCTTCAACTGTTCGGTGGATAAAGCAACTCCTGCGCTCGCCAAGGCAAATAGGGGAAGCACCAGGAAACAGACCCAGGGATGAACGATTCTTTCCAGGCGCTCTGCAATAGAATCAGTGCCACGGAGAAGTTGATCCAGTTCTGCGAGCGTGGCCTCCGCCAATGATTTGTCCTTGCTCAGGATCTGGCTTCGGAAATTTCTCAGGAGCGTCTCCGCGCCGTTAGCCAGCTCTTCAGGGCGGAATTTTGACTTGATAGGCGCGATTAGTCCCAGAATCACTCCCGCAATCGTGGCGTGCACTCCAGAACTCAGAACCGCGGCCCAGAAAAAAAAGCCCACAACTACATATACCGAGAGCGGAGCCTGACGCATTGCGACGGCTACAAGGACCACCAACAAAACGCCTGCCACCGCCAAAGCTGATAGAGAAATTTGAGGGGTATAAAAGAACGCAATTACGAGTATCGCCCCTACATCGTCCACGATGGCCAGCGCAAGCATAAACACGCGCAGGCTCGAAGGGATACGCTTGCCGAGCAATGCGAGAACACCCAATGCGAAACCGATATCCGTCGCCATGGGGATGCCCCACCCGGGCGCCCCTACGCCGGAGCGATTTAAGGCGAAATAGATAAGCGCCGGAAGGATCATCCCACCGAGCGCTGCCATGATGGGAAGGGCCGCTTGCTTAAACGAAGACAGCTCACCCTTCACGATCTCACGCTTGATCTCAAGCCCGACCACCAGAAAAAACAGCACCATCAATCCGTCATCGATCCAGTGATGCAGGTCCATCGAGAAAAGAGGGCGGCCCACATTCAAGGGGAGCTTCCAAATCGCGAAGTAGGAACCGCTCCATGGCGAATTCGCCCAAACGAGGGCGACAACGGTGGCCACGAAGAGAAGGACCGAACCGGAAGTTTCGCTGTGGACGAAACGCTCGAGCATCGTCCTCGGATGCGCCAGAAATCGATTTTGCGCGATATTGGCGGAAGAGTTTTCCATCGGGGTTATGTCTCTACCTCTTGTTCTTTCCGCTGTTTACATTCACAAAGGACCCAGCACTTGTCGACAACGGCGATATCCGCCTTGGGCCCTTCGGTTGCGGAAGCCGCTCGTCGGCGTCGAGCCTAATAATTGTCGCCTATCTCACACTCCTTGATTGGCGGATTGCCGTTGGATAGGTTGCCGTCTGAAAGCGTAACTTTTCTTTATGCCTAACCTTTACACTTCGTTGAGAAAGAATACCTGAATCGTGTTCATATTTTCCCTCAGTAGTGTCCCAACGTTATGCGAACAAAATCAATTGGTTATCGGAAACCGGTTGAATTTCATCGCTCATTGTTTGTGCAAGTAGTTGATCCAACGGGATTTTCTCGAACATGGTCAGGCTGACGATCTGTAGGATTTCATACAATCTGGCCGAGAGATGCAATCGCTTTTTAACGATGGCGACCAGAACGTAGGCGGAGACGGCGATCCAGATTTGTGACCTGACCGCGTTCTCCGAAGTTCCGAAGAAAGCTTTGATCCGCAGATGCTGCTGAATCCATTCGAAGAAGAGCTCTAAAGTGTTGCTCTGGGTGTCACTGGCCATCTATGTCGGTTTTTTTCCTGCGTATCTGCTTGGCCCAATTCTGACCAAACTGGACAGGTGATCCTCTTCAACCACAGCCTAGGCGATATTCTCTCCCCCTAGCCAATTCTCCGGGCGTGCCGCACCACCGGCGACCGGACCGTCCAAACCAGCGCCGCCGAAACCCACTCCTACGCCTGCGCCAAAACCGTAGAGATTGATGTCAACTCCTCGTTCCTCACTCTTCCCTCAGCGCCACCACTGGATCTACTCGCGCTGCTCTCTGCCCTGGAATCCAGCACGCCAGCAACGCCGCCAGCACCAACGCCACCGTCGTCCCCGCATACACACCGGGCGACACCGCTTTCACTCCGTACAACAACGTCCCCAGCAATCTGCCCAGCGCCAACGCCAGAACCAATCCTACTCCTAATCCAATCAGTCCCATTTTCAATCCGCGCCCCACGATCATTTTCATCACGTCCGCAGGACTCGCACCCACCGCCATCCGCACTCCAATTTCCCTCGTTCTCTGCGTCACCGTATACGCCAGCACTCCATAAATCCCTACGCACGCGATCACCAGCGCCAGCCCCGCAAAAATCTCCAGTAGCACCATCGGGCGTTTGCGGTCCGCCACGCTCTGTTCAATGATGTCGTCCATACTCCGCACCCGCGCAACCGGCTGCTCGCCGTCCACGGCCCACACCGAGCTCTCCACCGTCCTCACCAACTGCATCGGTTTCTGCTTTGTCCTCACCACCAGGTAGTCCGCTCCCGGTCTTTTCACCTGCTCGGTCGACAAATATACTGCCGGCTTCATACTCAGGAGCAGTCCGCGCTCTCTCACGTCCGCCACTTCACCTACCACTCTTCTCCACGGATCCTTCTCGCCGCCCACCTTCATGTACTTTCCGACGGCACTCTGTCCCGGCCAGTGTCGCTTGGCCAGAAACTCACTGACGACCACAACCGGCTCGCTGGTATCCACATCGCTTGCTTGCAGTGCGCGTCCATCGATCACCCGCGCTCCCACGGTCTCCAAGTATCCCGGCGTCACCTCGCGATACAGCGCATCATTCACTTGCCCTGGCTGCAGGGGCGCTTCGCCCTGCACCAGATATCCGTTAGTATCGCCCTCTGACGTAAACGGCGCATCCGAAGAGAACCCCGCACTCGCCACTCCTGGCTTTGCTTTCAGCTGTTCTAGAACGTCCCGGTAGAAATTCCGTCTCTTCGCATCCGTGTCATATTTCGGCTGTGGCAGCGGCAAAATCGATACCAACATGTGATCCGGCCGGAATCCCAGATCCACCTGCCGCAAATTCCACAGCGTTTGGATCATCAATCCTGCTCCCACCAGCAGCGCGAACGCCAGCGCGAATTGTGCCGCCACCAGCACGTCTCTCAGTCGCATGCTCGCTCGTGACTCTCCGCTCCGACCTCCCTCCTTCAACGCTTCTTGCAGCGATACGCGCGTCGCCTTCAAAGCCGGCACCAGCCCGAACAGAATCCCCGTCGCCAGCGAAATCACCGTCGTAAACAGCAGCACCTTCCCGTTCAATGCGAACGTTGCTCCTGCCATCTGCTCCGGCATCAACTTGCCCAGCACCCGCCAGCACAAATCTCCCAGCCACAATCCCAACGCTCCCCCCAATCCCGCCAGCAGCACGCTCTCCGTCAGCAGTTGCCGGATCATCTGCATTCGGCTTGCGCCCATCGCTATGCGCACCGCAATTTCCCGTTTCCTTCCGCTGGCCCGTGCCAGCAATAAATTCGCCAGGTTCGAACATGCGATCAGCAACACTGCCAGCGAAGCAATCTGCAGCACCCACAGTCCCACGCGCGTATCACCGGTGAATTCCACTTGAATCGGCACGACCACGGCCCCAAGATTCGTATTCGAATCCGGAAATTGCTTCTCCAACCCCTTCGCCACCATGTTCATATTCTGCTGTGCTTGCTCGATCGTTGCGCCCGGCTTTAGCCGTGCCACCACCGTCAAATAATGACTCTCTCTCTCTGCCAGCTTTTCCGCCGTGAAATAGCCAGGCGCCCAATATTCCATATCTTTGATTGGAAAATAAAAATTCCGCGGCATCACTCCGATTACCTTCGTATTCTTTCCATCCATCAAAACATTTCGACCCACAATCGCCGGGTCGCCGCCAAATCGCCGCTGCCACAAGCTGTAGCTGATCACCACTTCCGCGCTCTTCGCCGCATCCTCTTCCGCCGTCCATCGCCGCCCCATCGCCGGTTCCACTTGCAGTACGTCAAAGAAATTCGGTGTCACTGATCCGCCCATCACCTCTTCCGGCGCCTGGTCGCCCGTCAAACTCGACCCCTCATACCGCAGCGCCGCCATGTCCTTGAATACCCGGTTCTGTTTTCGCCAGTCCACAAAGTTAGCCGGTGCCGGCGTATTGTGCGCGAACCCGATAAACGACGCATCCTCCCACACAATCGCCAGCCGGGAGGACTCCCCGTACGGAAGCGGTCGTAGCAACACCGCGTCCACCGCGCTGAAAATCGCCGAATTCGCCCCAATCCCCAGTGCTAGCGCCGCTATCGCTATCGCAAAAAATCCCGGATTCTGCCGGACCTGCCGAAAGCTGTACTTCACGTTTTGCAGTAAGCTCATGCGTTATTGTACGCAACCTTTTCCCGAATGTTCCCCGATTCTCGCCCAACTGGACACTTGGGAGCGAGCTTGCTCGGCGGTTAACCAATTCCCTAATCGAACACCCAACCTCTTGGATCCCTTTACTCTGCGAATACCGGCCGCAAGCTCTGGACTCAACAAGCCGGTATCCGCCGCCTCGGCGGCCAGCCTGCGCACGGCTGCGAGCCTGACATTCGTGGTTCCCGGCGCCAGCCGAATCCAGTAGCGAGTGGCAACTGTATTGTTGAAGGACAAGCGTGGCTCTGAACAATACCACTCTACAAACTCGTCAATTGCATGCCGATGGATGCACTGCGATTCCGGAGAACCCAGGCTAGCAAGCACGGCGGCTTTGGCGTAATCCAGATCCGGAAGGCCGAGCTTGTCTTCCGCCGAGCCAGTGTTTTGCTCCTCATGGTTGGCCGCCCCCCAACTGCTGGCCGTACAAAGCCCAAAGGGGCTTGCCAGAAGCCGTGGTGTGGGAATTGCCCTTGCGGACAGGTTATCAATCGGCTTAGTGAGGGTCGCATCGAACACGCAAAATATCGTAGGTAGCGCACACTTCAGGTGCGGGTCGTCGGAAGGCAGCCCCGCACGGTGGAGAGCAAATGGTTTTTGAGTTCGATATTTTCCGCGTCGAAGCTGACTCGTCCACGACTTTCATGGGCCTGCGTGAGCCTCGCATGGTGGCTGCCTCTCTGCCTGGTAAGCGCGTTTTGAGAAAGGCACCCTGCGCCCGTCTCCATGCTGTTCTCGCCAGCGCGTCACTTCTGCTGTGTATGGTTTCTACGAACACACTCGCTCAGCAACAAGTTGCCGGGCGCGAGACTAGCAGCCGCTCGCTCCCAGATGCACCTCTAGCCAAGAAAGACCCGCAGAATTCGGCTCAGCAAGCACCCCTTGAGGAGGGGTCGGCCAGCGTCGCAGGCACCGTGCTGGACATAAGCGGAGCGGCCGTTCCCGGTGCAGTGGTGAACTTGACGCATCAGGACGGAACAGAAATGCATACGATGGTGTCCGAGGAGGACGGTGAGTTCAATTTCACAAAGATTCCTCCCGGTCCCTACCTCGTGGTCGTCAAGGCCAATGGTTTTGCGCCCTTTGTATCTGAAGAGTTCGTGGTGGCGGTGCAGCAGGCTTTTGAGGTTCCTATCGTCTCGCTATCTATTGCGACGGCAAACTTAGAGGTGACAGTTCGTCCCACCGATCTGATCGCCGCTGAACAGATAAAAGCTGCAGAGAAACAGCGTCTGATGGGCGTCATCCCAAATTTCTATACAAGCTACATTTATGACGCCGCCCCGCTCACTTGGAAGCAGAAATTCTCGCTAGCTGCACGGGGCACATTCGATCCGGCTGCCGTGATCGGCGTCGGCCTCGCTGCTGGCATCGAGCAGGCGAATAACTCCTATGCCGGATATGGACAAGGTGCCGCGGGCTACAGCAAACGTTACGCTGCAAAGTTTATCGACGGACGCAGCAGTGACTTCCTGACTCATGCGGTGTTCCCCTCGGTCTTTCACCAGGATCCGCGCTACTACTACCAGGGCTCCGGAACCTTTAAGTCCCGCCTTGTGCACGCGGTCGGCTCCGCATTTGTCACACGCAGCGATAGTGGGCGTAATCAGCCGAACTACTCTTACTTGCTTGGCAACATGAGCGCAGCAGCATTGTCAAATCTGTACTATCCGCCGGGGAATCGGGGAGCGCACCTGATCTTCACCAATACCGCCCTTGGCCTGGCCGGACGCTTGGGTACGAATTTAATCCGTGAATTCCTCTCGAAGCGCTTGACGACGAACGTGTTGGGGAATGGAAGACAATGAACATGGTGTTTGACGCGGAAGGACCACGCCCGAGGCGCGAGGCCTGTGTAGCAAAATCGGAAGCTTGGTACCCGAACCCGGAGGCAATTGCTGGTGAAGATTGGCTTTCCTGAGTGGCTCTGGATTCTGCCGCACGGTCAAACAAAACGATCTCAAGTAGCTTGAGGCCCGATATAAGACCTATCGTTGTTACACTTTCCGCGTCCAATCATTCAGTGCCTCGAAGCGCCCTTGGATTTGCGTCCCAACCGGAGAACGTTACCAGGAAAAATCACTGCTGATGGATAAGAACTCTGCGAACCCGCGAAAAGTTTTGTGGTTCCTTGTCATTGTGCTTGCAGTAGGCGTGTTGACAGGCATGTCTTATGAAGCGCTCGCGACACAGCGCTCACGCAGTCGTGGTAAACAGCAAGGCTCACCTGGTACATAATGTTCGTGAATCGCCGTATATCCGGTTGTGCGACTTTTGATACGGGTAGTGCTTGATTAGTTGCATATTCGGAGATGTAAAGCGGTACTTCATATTGACGGGAACACCGTTTAACCAGGACTTGGAAACTTGGACTTCCTCCTTTTGAGTGACTGCATGGTTAGTGAGCGGCAGCGTGCGTAATAGCTTCGAGAGTGATGCTGGTTTTGGCCCTTTGATCGGGACTCATCGCGAGTTGCTTCGCCATTACGAGCCGTTGCAATTCTGTGTAGGTCGATGGCCCTGCATCAGTTGAAACCTTCGCCGAGATCTCCAGGACTTTTCCTCCAGGCCATTCCCAAAGCTCCAATGCGAGTTTGCCCAGGTGCGGCTGAGATTCCGTTTGCCAATCGGTTGCTACGATCTCGGCAATTCTTTTCACGCCGGTCCAATCAATAGAAACCTGTGCATCCTCGAACAGCTTGATTTGCGCGGGGCTCAGGAGGCGTGATACGTCACTTCCTGATTGAGGGAGTTCCTCCGTGGCGAGTTGTCTCGTAATCGAATAGGACGAGTTCGCCCCCTCTCGAGTCAGGTCAACCTCGCATTTGAAGCGGCCGCGTCCCCCCGAGGTAGGGGAGAATTTCTTGCCGTTGCGTGGCCGCAATTTGACGGTCAGATCATTTTTTGCGCTATGACGCAGCCGCACGATTACGCCTTGAGATAGCAGATCGAGCGCACCGGTGTCGAAAAAGTAGACGCGACCGGTCGTTTCTTTTTTGACGCTAAGCGCCGCGACGGCAGCTTGAGTTTCCGCTGGCGAGAGCAGAAGCTTCACTTCAACGTTGCAATTTTCTTGTGCATGCAAACCGGAACAAATAAGGAGCACCACACAGCTGAAGTAAGAGAGTGAGAGTGCATTTGGTTTTCGCTGACGGAGCAGGTGACTCACCGAACTATCATAATCCGGGCCAGGTTCGCTTTCCTATCGCACTGGCGGATTCATGGTGAGTATCCGAAGCGCCGTTAGAAATCATATCCCCGGATACTGACAGTGGCCCGGTCAGTATAGACGTAGCGGAGAACGTGGCAGTGGCATTAAGGTTGGAACCCATGGTGGAAACGCTACAGCGACGTATGCAGTTCAAGGGGTCAACTCCCGATTTGCGAAATCGGAAACTACAAATCAACCTGTATAATCTGGCCGCAGCCTTTGCTTGCCGGCACTGGAGTCTTCACTCGGGATCATCCCCAGGTACATGCCGATCTGTTTGCCGCGGCGGAATCGCTCCGGTGTTCCGATGACCAGAAGATAAATCATAACTATTGAGGAGGGGCAAACCGGAGTCCGGGTAACGTGCGCTTTGGTAACCTCCGAAAAGTTGGATTGTTCAGGGAAACCAAATTGTCGATTCTGATCTGCGTTAAACGACGATAAGATGTGGAGGGTTCGGCCCCGCGGAAGTCGCGAAGGTCCAGCGTCGTGCGAAGGCGGGGCCGAAACCGAGACTGGAAACTGCGGGCACCGCGGTTCAGGAAAATCAATCCAAGGAAAAGGAGAAAGCATCATGGGATCAAAACCGACGCATGAACAAGCGCAACTTCACCTTCAAGTCTACGACCAGCGGAGGGAACCCAAATTACGCCAGGCACGTGACTGGTTCGGCAAAAACTACATCGTGAATAATATCGACGACGTTATGCGGATCGCGCCGATGGGAAGCGAAACCGGAGCGTATGTCGGAATGGTGATCGGCTACTGGGAGCAAGCCTGCGCGTTGCTCAACTACGGACTACTGCACGAGGATCTCTTCTTTGAGACCAGCGGCGAGTTCTTCGGAGTGTGGGAGGCGCTCAAACCCGTCGTTCCGACGTTTCGCGAGCTTTTTGTCAACAAGCAAGTCCTTGTGCACCTCGAAGAGGCGGCGAAGCGCTATGAGGCGTGGTCGGAAGACCGCAACCCGGGTCATATCGCCGCGATGCGGCAATTCATGCAACAGATGCGCGGTCAGGCAGCATCAGCGGCCAAAGCCTGATTCGAGCGGCGATTCAAATTGATGTACGGGCGGGACGCGCCGGGTAGCCGGGGCCGTCCCGCCTTTTTTCAGCGAGGGGCACTTGATTCGTACCGGGACCACTTTACCGGTAAGCGCGTTATCAGACTTGAGGGCTCCCGTCTCCCACAAATTGCTCTTATAAATAAAATAGGACAACGTAACTCAATTCGGAAAGTTGAGCTTCTTCAAGAATACGGCAAATCGCGGGTCGCCGTGCAAGCTCTTCAGTAGCGGGTCCACTTTCGTAAAGATCAAACCGTCATCACGCTTCGCGTAAGCCCGGTCCAGCCACTCGAACGCTTCGTCGGACTGATTCCGGAAAGCGTAAATCTCGGCGATTAGGTAGGGATCAATTGCCTGGTAGTTCGCAATCAACTCCCTCAATGCGGCATCCGACTCCTTTTTCCGACCAAGCGCGTGGTAGGCGATCGCATACAGAAACGTACGTATTGGGTCATAGCCTACGCTCTCGATTTCAGCCAAAGCATCCTGAGGCCGCCCCTGCATCACATAAATCTCGCTCAAGAATGTAGAGCTAAGGAGACTATCAGGACGGAGCTCATGGGCCTTCTTGAGATCCGCTTCGGCTTCCTCTAGCTTGCCCCCGCGAAACTCGATCTCTCCAAGTCCCTCCCAACTGTGTGCATTGAGTGGATCCAAGTCAACGGCTCGGCGAGTCAATTGAAGAGCTTCGTCAAGGCGGCCGAGAATGGCTGCCGATGAGGCCGCCAACAATGCAGTTTCGGAATTTCCGGGCTCCAATTCAACCGCTCGCCGGAAGGAAGCATCCGCTCCAGCCCAATCGAAGTCGACCTGTTGCTTAATTCGCCCCATTTGGGCGTGGGCCTCTGCCAGGTTCGGGTTCAACGCTAAGGCTCGCTCAACTGCTTCACGCGCAAGCCGGTAACCCTCTTCCCTGGGAATAAGGCCTGTGACGGCTTGCCACTTCCGTGCCCGAGACAACCCAACCCAAGCCAAAGCATAGCTGGGATCAAGCTGAGTCGCCCGTTCGAAATACTTTGCAGCCATTTCCGTATCTTTGTCTGAGTCCCGTTCAAAGTAGTAGTGCCCCTGCAGGTAGGCATCGAAGGCTTCCGGATTAACTGGGTGCGACTGAGCCAGCGCTGCTTTCTGTTTCGAAGTCAGACGCAGCCGGATCTGCTGCACAACAGCCTTGGCCACATCGTCTTCGACAGTAAGAAAGTCGTTCACCGGATAGTCGTAATCCTGTAACCATAAGTGAGT
>Ga0210392_10000481_pt1 | contig 24574 bp, 20 predicted proteins | sample IncBWC30OmetaG_FD_161057 | JGI IMG/M metagenome (GOLD analysis project Ga0210392, IMG submission 161057) | Forest soil microbial communities from Barre Woods Harvard Forest LTER site, Petersham, Massachusetts, United States - Inc-BW-C-30-O ...
GTTGTCGATGCAGAGGGTGGCGAGGTTCACGAAATTCATCGTGATCATCGGCGAGCGGAAGACCGGCAGTTTGCGCGCCTTGGCGACGGTGAGCATGGGGCGCGTGGGATGGAAATTGCGCGTGAGCACCAGGCAGGGGATGTGGCGGTCGATCATGCCGTTGAGCACGTCGGTCTGGGTCTGCGGCGACAGCGTCTTGAAATAGGTCATCTCGGCGGCGCCGAGGACCTGGATGCGCTTGTTGGCAAAATACTTGAAGAAACCGGTGAGCGCGAGGGCCGGGCGGTTGATGGTGCCTTCGCGGATGACGCGGTGCATGCCGGCCTCTCCGGTAACGAGCTCCATTTTGAGCTTTTCCCGGTAAGTTTCGAAAAAGTGCGCGACCGTGATGCCGTGGATGGCTTTTTGCATGTGGCGGGAAATGTATAGCTATGGAACTGGCGGAAGACACGCCAAAAACAGGCGTTTCCCCTGCTACATGTTAAAGTCCTGGCCGAGGTAGATTTCGCGCGCCTGGGGATCGTTGATGAGGAAGTCGCTGGCGCCTTCGGTCAGGACCTTGCCTCGATGGATGATGTAGCCGCGGTCCACGATGCGGAGGGTCTCGCGGACGTTGTGGTCGGTGATGAGTATGCCGATTCCACGTTGTTTGAGCGCGAGAATGATTTTTTGCACCTCGGCCACGGAGATGGGATCCACCCCGGCGAAGGGTTCGTCCATCAACAGGAATTTTGGGCGGGTGACAAGGGCGCGGGCGATTTCGAGGCGGCGGCGTTCGCCGCCGGAGAGGGTATAGGCCTTTTGTTTGGCCACGCCGCCGAGGCCGAGTTCATCGAGGTGCGCCTGGACCCGGCCGGGGCGTTCACGCCGGGGGATGCCGATGGCCTCGACGATGGCGAGGATGTTTTCCTCCACGGTGAGATGGCGGAAAATGGACGGCTCCTGCGGCAGGTAGCCGACGCCGAGGCGCGCGCGCCGGTGCATGCGCAGGCGCGTGGCGTCGCGGCCGTCGATCCGCACCCGGCCGCGCGTGGCGGGAACCAGGCCGACGATCATATAGAAAGTGGTGGTCTTGCCCGCCCCGTTGGGCCCGAGCAGGCCGACGATCTCGCCGGCTTGCACGCGGATGCGCACGCCGTCCACCACGGTGCGTTTGCCGAAGGTTTTCACCAGATCCTCCGTCTGGATCTCGGATGGCAGGTTGCCGGTGGCGGCTGGGCTGCCCGCGGCTGGAGCGGGGGCAATCATTTTGTCGGGGTGGTGGCCGGTGTTTCCGGCGCGGGCGGCGGGGTGTTTTTATCGAAGCCTAGATCCTTGATGGGCGGGAGCGTGATATGGACGTTTGTGCCCAGGACGCGACGCTCTCCGCGCAGGAGCATGATTGGCTCCCCGGTGGCAACGGTGTTGTTGCCATGGTCGATGACCACGGGATTTTCGGTGAGGGTAACCTTGTCCTCGCGCGGCAGGACCTCGGCCCGGCCGCAACTGGCTTCGCGGTCCTGCTGCACGATGTGCACATGGCCGGTGGCGACGAGCGACTTGAAGTTTTCCTGCCGGCCGACGGTGTCGGTCTTGTCGCCCATGCGGGTGGAGACGACATCGAGGCGGTCGCAGGTGATGCGCAGGTCGTTGCCGGTGACGACCACATTGCCGGTGAAAGCGGAAATGGTCTCGGTGTCCGTGCTGTGCATGTCGAGCGCCTGGCTGACGATCACGGTGTTGGGCGGTTCGGCGGCGCGCACGGCAGCCGGCATGGCCAGGCTGGCCATGAAAACGAGGACGCCGTCGAGGGGTAGTTTTTTCATTTCAACAAGTCCGAAAGTTCACTATGGAAAACTACGCGCACGTCCTTCGCGATGGAAATGCTTTTTTTGACGTGGTCATAAGTCCATCGCTGACCGGTGAGATCGAGGTCATCGCGGATGAGGCGGATCGCACCCGGGCCGCGCGCGGTGTCGTTGTCGAGCGAGACGCGGGCCATCGGGCTGAGCAGGACTGAATCGACGCGATTCGAGGCATCGCCGCTGAAGACCGTGAGGTTCATGTCGTCGAGCTCGATGAGGTGGAGCGTCAGCATGCGCGCCTCGGAGCCGCACAGGCGCATCTTATAGTAACCTTCGGGGGTGAAAGTGGGCAGGATGAAATTTTTGGCCGGTTCGGACGGGGTATTCTCGGCCGCGCGCCCCGGATTGAAGGCCAGGGAAAAAAGACCGAGGAAAATAGCGTGCCTGAAACTCATGCAGGAAACTTGAGACCGCGGGCGGCGAGCAGATGTTCACAAATTTCGCGCACGGCGCCACGGCCCGCGGGCAGGCGGGTGGTGTAGCGCGCGGCCGCCCGCGCGGCGGGCATGGCGGTGGGCACGGTGACGCTGATGCCGGCCCAGCGGAGGGCCGACGCATCGATGTCGTCGTCACCCATGTAGCAAACTTGGGCGGGCGCGAGGTTGAGATAGGTGGCCAGCTCCTTCAGCGCGGTGAGCTTGTCGATGCGGCCCTGGATGAGGTGCGGGATTTTCAGCTCGGCGGCGCGCGTGGCGGAGGCGCCGGACGAGCGCCCGGAAATCCAGGCGAGCGCGAGGCCGGCCTCGCGGCAGCGCACGAGGCCCAGGCCGTCGAGGATGGAAAACGTTTTTGATTCACCGCCGTCGGAATGGATGATGACGGTGCCGTCGGTGAGAATGCCGTCCACATCCATGGCGAAGAGGCGGATGGCGGCCCAGGAGGCTTTGGTAATTTTGGATTTGGTCGGCATGGTCGTTGAAGGTTGGGAAAATTACTCAGCCCATCCAGGCGGCGATCTGGGCGATGACGCTTTCCTTGTTCGGGCGGAAGGCGTGTTCAAGCTCGGGCGCAAAGGGCACGGGCAGGTCGAGCGACGCGATGCGCAGCGGCGGGGCTTCCAGCGAGAAGAAATGCTTTTCGGCCAGACGGGAGACGAGCTCGGCGCCAAAGCCGTGCGTGCGCCGGCCTTCGTGCAACACGATGAGCCGGTGGGTGCGCGCCAGCGAGGCCTCGATCTCGTCGAGTTGCAGCGGCGAAAGGCAGCGCAGGTCGAAGAGATCGAACGTGCGCTCGTATTCGCTGGCGAAGTAGGCGGCCGCATCCTCGGCGGGGTGGATCATCTCGCCATAGGTGACGAACGTGGCGAAATCGCCCGGGCGCACGTGGCGCGGACGCCAGACCTCGCGATAGCGCGGATTCCACGTGACGGGCGCGCGGCCGCGGCGGTAGAGCGCCTTGTGCTCGAAGAGCAGCACCGGATTTTGGTCTTCGTAGGCGGCGAGCACGGCGTCGAAGGCGTCCTGCGGCGTGCTCGGGTAAATCGCCTTGAGTCCGGGCATGCTGAGAAAAAGCGACTCGAGTTCCTGCGAGTGGAATGAACCGAGGCCAACCGCACCGCAAGGCAGCCGCAGCATGAGGGGACAGGCCGCGCCCGAACGGAAATACATGGTGGCGGCGTTGAGCGTGATCTGCGTGATGGCCTCGGTGGAAAAATCGGCAAACTGGAATTCCTCGATGGGGTGGTGGCCGTTGAGCGCGAGGCCGATGGCATAGCCGGTGCAGGCGCTTTCCGCCAGGGGGGTATTCAACACGCGCGGCCGGCCAAAGTCCTTGAGCAAACCTTCCGTGACCCTGAAAGCGCCGCCGTAGGTGGCGATGTCCTGGCCGAGGATGAGGGATTCGGGGCGCTCGGCCAAAATTTTCCTGAGCCCGTGGTTGAGGGCCTGCGCGAGGTTCAGCATTTCCGGCTGGGCCGGTTCGGGCTTCCACGGCAGCGGCGCCGTGGGCGGCGCGAAGACGTCGGCCTCCATGCCGGCGGGATCGGGGCGCGGAACGGCGAGCGAGATTTTTACGCAGGCCTCGAGGAAGGACTCGAGTTCGGCGTCGAGGGCGTCGAGGCGCTTGATGCCGAGCAGCGTGGCGACCTGGGCGCGGAATTTCGGCAGCGGATCGCGAGTTAGAAACTCATCGTTTTCGCCGGGCTTGAGATAGTCGCACGTATCGTAAGCGGCGTGCCCGCGCAGGCGCAGGGTTTGCGCCTCGATCAGGATCGGGCGCGAGGTTTTGCGAACCTTGTCGATGGCGGCGGCGAGGGTGCGCGTGGTGGTTTCGACGTTCGTCGCATCGAGTGAAAAGCCCTCCAGGCCATAGCCGGCGGCGCGGCGCCACAACTCGGTGCCGGCGGCGAACTGCTCGCTCACGGGCGTGGAGTAGGCGTAACGGTTGTTCTCGATGACAAAGATCACTGGCAGCGAGAGGAGCGAGGCGAGGTTGAGCGCCTCGTGCACATCGCCGGTGCTGGAAGCGCCGTCGCCGAAAAACGCAAAACCGACGGCCGGCCGGCCGAGGCGGCGCTGTCCATCGGTGGTGCCGAGCACGGGGCCGAGCATCGCGCCGAGGTGGGAGATCATCGGCAGCGAGCGATTCTTCGGGTCGCCGTGGTGGATGTTGCCTTCGCGCGCCTTGGTGTAGCTGTCGGCGTTGGCCAGGTACTGGTTGATGTGATCGCAGAGGTGGCCGCTCCAGATGAGATGCCCGCCAAGGCCGCGGTGGCTGAAGCAGGTGACGTCGATGGCCTTGTCCGCGAGGAGGGCGAGCGGGATGATCAGGCCCTCGTTGCCCTGGCCGCCGGCGACGGTGCCCTTGATCAGGCCCTGGCGGAAGAGGTCGAGGAAACGGTTGTCGGCCTTTCGCGCGAGTTGCATCCACGCGTAGATGCGGAGCAGGGTTTCAGCGGGGGATTGGTCCAACTCGGCAATGCGCAGGTCGTGCGAAGCGAGAATGGCGGGAGGTTGAGGAAAGGCCATGTCCAGAAAGACATGACGCTGAGCGGGTGGCGCGAGGTGGGCAAGCGAGTCCTTCAAAATTAATGGTGCGCAGCAGCCTGCTTGCAGGCTCCCGCATCAATCTGAAAGACACTACCGCTTAATTGGTCCGATAGGTCAGCAGCCAATAATATTCGAAGAGGGTGACCTCAACGTGGATTCCCAAATCGCCGATGGTCGTTTTCAGTTCATCCGGTGAAGGGAAATTTTTCAGGACTTTGTGCAGTTTGCCATCCTGCAGGGTCCGCATTTGATAGGTGTCGCCATTTTCCCCGGCGCGGAAAATCGGGGTGCTGTTCCCTTCGATGTAACGATTATCGATGAAAGCGACCTTGGCGCCTGGCTCCAAATGGGAATGAAAGCTGGTCAGAAAGTCCTGGATCTTCGCCTTGGGAATGTGCGACCACCAGAACGCGCCGAATCCCGCGTTAAACAAGCCATCGAATTTTGGCAAAGCGTAGGCATCGGCTTTGTGAAACTCCACCGCGGCTCCCCCGAAATCCTTGGTTCGGGCGATGGCCAGGATTTTTTCCGTGATATCGGTGGCGAAGATGGAATGGGCCGAGCGGGCGACCACCTCGGTCCAATATCCGGTGCCGCAGGCCACCTCCAGAACGTGGTCACCCTGAAAAAAAACGCCGAGGTGATCGCGCAAGCGGCCTAAGTCTTCCTGCCGTTCCGGTTTGGCATAGATGCGTTCGTATTCGTTGGCGCGCTGTGAGTAGTATCCCACGAGATCGTTGTTCATAGTTTCGAAACAGCTGCTAGTTTCGGGAGTTTGGATTCAATTAGTTGTGTGCAGTATCAACTTTTTGAATCCACGCTTCGAGCAGGATCCATCAGAGGGCCAGCGTTTCACCCGGTTTTAACGCAATTACCTTGTGTCCGCGGGTGGCGGCATCGGCGGCGAATTTCCCCGCGTCCTGCTGGATGACGGGCCAGGTGTTGTAGTGGATGGGCACGCCGACCTTGGGTTTCAGATAGTCGAGTGCGTCGAGCGCGTCGGCCGGGCCCATGGTGAAATTGTCGCCGATGGGGAGCAGCGCGGCATCAAGGCCGGCGCGGCCGATGAGCTGCATATCGCTGAAGAGCGCGGTGTCCCCCGCATCGTAAAGTTTTTTACCGCCGGCATCGATGAGCAGGCCGCAGGGCTCGCCGAGGTAGGTGATGCGGCCGTTCTCGATGGAGCTGGAACTGTGGAAAGCGAGCGTGAGCTTCACCCGGCCGAAGGGAAAATTGTAGCCGCCGCCGGGATTGAGGCCGTGGGTCTTGGCGCCCTGCGCGGCGAAAAACTCGGTGATTTCAAAATTGGCGATGATCGGCGCCTCGTTGCGCTGCGAAATTTCCAGCGCATCGCAGATGTGGTCATCGTGGCCATGCGTGCACAGCACGTAATCGCATTTGATGTCGCTGGCGCGGCAGGGCGCCAGGGGGTTGTCGGTGAAAAACGGATCGAGCACCAGCCGCGTATCCGAGACTTCGACGAGAAAACAGGAGTGGCCGAAATAGGTCAGGCGCATGGGGAGGGGAAGAGTTGAGAGCTGAGAGTTAAGAGTCCAGAGCCGGACCTCCTTCCAAGCAAATCCCTGAGACCTGGCCATCGTAATATTTTCATTTCTGCTCTCCCTGTTCTGGGCTCTTGGTTCTCAGCTCTCGACTGGACCGTGCTTCACTCCGAGACCGAGCCGCAAATCCGGTCGATTTGCTTGAGGACCGCGGGCGTGAGTTTTTCGACGACGTCGAGCGCGCCGAGGTTTTCCTCGAGCTGCGCGACTTTCGAGGCGCCGAGGATGACGGTGCTGACGTTTTCGTTTTTGAGGCACCAGGCGAGGCCGAGGCGCGGCAGCGTGGTGCCGATTTCCTGCGCGATGGCGGCAAGCTTGGGCACGACGGCGAGTTTTTGCTGGGTGAAGCGGGCCTTGAGCCAGGCGACGCCGGGGACGTTGAGGCGCGAGTCGGGCGGGATGCCCTGGGTGTATTTGCCGGTGAGCAGGCCGCTGGCGAGCGGCGACCAGATGGTGGTGCCGAGGCCGTGTTCGCGGCAGAGCGGAGCGAGCTCTTTCTCGACGTTGGAACGATAAAAAAGATTGTATTGCGGCTGCTCCATCGTGGGCGGATGGAAATTATGCTGCGCGCAGAGGCGGTAGGCTTCGGTGAGTTGCGCGGCCGACCATTCGCTCGTCCCCCAGTAGAGGACCTTGCCCTGCCCGATGAGGTCGTGCATGGCCCGGCAGCTTTCGAGGATGGGCGTGTTGGGATCGGGACGGTGGCAGAAAAAGAGGTCGAGGTAATCGACCTGCAGGCGGCGGAGCGCGCCGTGGCAGGCCTCGACGAGATGTTTGCGTGAAAGGCCGGTTTGGTTGGGGCGTTCGCCGTCGGCGCCGAAAAAGGCCTTGCTCGAAACGAGGTAGCTCGAACGGAGCCACCCGGATTTCTTCAGGATGGCCCCCATGACAATCTCGGCCTGGCCCGCGGCGTAGGACTCGGCGTTGTCAAAAAAGTTGACGCCCGCGTCGTAGGCGGTGTGCAGGAGTTTTTCGGCGACGGGATCGCCGATCTGCGAGCCAAAGGTGACCCATGCGCCGAAGGAGAGCGCGGAAACTTGCAGGCCGGAGGAGCCGAGGCGGCGGTAAATCATGTTAAGAGCTCATGGCAAACCCTGGAAACTTCAACCCGCCGGCGAAGATTATACGGCGGGTGTCACGGGTCGATTTTTTTGATGCGGGCGAGGTGGCGGCCGCCCTCAAACTCGGTGACGAGCCAGGTTTTCAATATCTTGATGGCTTCATCCGACGAGACGGTGCGCTGGCCGATGGAGAGACAGTTGCCGTCGTTGTGGGCGCGGTTCCAAATGGCCGTTTGCTCGTTCCAGCAGAGGCCGCAGCGGACGCCGCGCACGCGGTTGGCGACGATGGCTTCGCCGTTGCCCGAGCCGCCGAGGACGATGCCGCGCTCGAACTCGCCGCGCGCGACGGCCTCGGCCACGGGGCGGATGAAATCTGGATAATCGGAGGGCGGCGTTTCGTGGTCCGTGCCAAAGTCGCGCACGGTGTGGCCTTCGGCCAGGAGCAGGGTTTTGAAGATTTCCTTGTAGGCAAAACCAGCATGGTCGGAGCCGATGGCAATCGTAAATTTTTTCATGAACGAAGAAAAGAAAGGGAAACTGTGGCGGGTTGTGGATGTCGATAGTTACGCGCAGGTTTCCGCCGGCAACTTTTTTTTACCCCATGAAGAAAACAAAATTTCTCTTTCTGGCACTGGCGGCGCTGGCCTTTGCGGGTTGCTCGACCGTTGATTCGCGCATCGCCAAGGACCAGCCCGCGTTCGACTCGTGGCCGCCCGCCGTGCAGCAAAAAGTGCGCGCCAAGCAGGTGGACCTTGGTTTTACGCCGGCTCAGGTGTACACGGCGCTGGGCGATCCGGATCGCAAATACACGCGCACGACCGCGCAGGGCACAACGGAAGTGTGGGCCTATCGCGACGACCGGCCGGTGCTCAGCTTCGGGTTTGGCTTCGGTTCGGCGGGCGGCTCCTCCGCTTATGGTGCGGGCCTGGGCGTGACGACGGGCGGCGACCGCTATGATGACAAATTGCGTGTGATTTTCGCGGATGGAAAAGTCACCGCGCTCGAGAGCCGCACGTCGCAGTGAGTGCGATCACGCGGCGTCGATGGCGCGGATGAAAGCTTCGGTGTCGTTGAAATCGGCAAACACGGCGGTGGGTGCGTGCGCGCGGAGCTGCTCGGCGGAAAAACTTCCCGTGGCGACGGCGATGGTGTTGGCGCCGATGACCTTGCCGCATTCGATGTCCCAGGGCGTGTCGCCGATGATGAAGACGCGCTGGGGCGGGAACTCGAGGCCGTGGCGTTCGCGGGCGCGGCGCAGGGCGTGCGGGCCGAGGTCGTTGCGCTGCGAGCTGTCGTCGGCGAAGGCGCCAAACTCAAAATAATGCCAGACGGAAAATTGCTCGAGCTTGATGCGGGCGCCGCGCTGGAGGTTGCCGGTGAGCAGGCCTTGGGCGAGGTCGGCGCGATGATGCAGCGTTTCCAGCAGGGTGAGAATCCCGGGGTGCAGGCGCGCGCGCGGGTTGGGCATGCCGGCGACCAGGGCGCTCAAATAGCTTTCCAGGTAATGCTGGATGTTTTCCGGCGTCTCGGGCAGGCCGTAGTGGCGCAGCAGCTCGTGCGCGATCCAGGCGTCGGTGCGGCCGGAGTATTCGAGCCAGTCGAGCGAGCCGTCGACGCCGAAGCCGGCCTTGAGCGCGGCGAGGAGCGCGCGTTCGCCGGCGCCGCCGGACGTGATGAGGGTGCCGTCGATGTCCCAAAGGATGAGCTTCTTCATGAAGGGAATAGAAATTGCGCGCGACAGTCGGCCGGGGGCAAGCGTCTTTGTGCGGGTTGGCCGGGGAATTTTTTGTGCAACTTTGGAGTCTTATCCCAGTCCTACTATTATCATGAAAACATTATCATGCTGCATCCTTTGTTTCGCAGGTTTGGTCTTATTGGCGGGCTGCTCCACGCCGGATACGCGGATCGAGAAAAATCCGGAGGCCTTCAACCGCTGCGCGCCGCAACAGCAGGAACTGATCAAGCAGGGCAAGATCGCGGTCGGTTTTGACCAAGAGATGGTCAGGCTCGCGCTCGGAGATCCCGACCGCAGTACCACGCGCACCGATGCCTCGGGCCAAAGCGAGGTGTGGCACTACGTGACCTACGAATCTGACGATGGCGTGTTACTCTACACCGGCTATTATCACCACTTCCGCGGCCCGGTGTTCTATCCCTATTACCTCGATTATCCGTCGCGCCGGGAACACGACCGCTTTGAAGTGGATTTTAAGGACAACAAGGTTGTCTCGATTGAAGAAGATTCCGGCTATTAATCCCGAAGAGCGTCGGGAGGCCTCCGGCCCGTGTCAGGGCGAGGAAAAAGTGGCCCGGCGAAGAGTTGTTGTGCGGCTGACGTCGAGAAAGCGCCAAAGCCATGGCAGCGGGAAAAATCCCGCTGCCAACTATATCGATGGCTTAAGGATTGATGGTAAAGGGCGCGGTGACGCGCACGTTTACCGGCTTGTCATTAATCATACCCGGCTTGAATTTCCATTTGGCAGCTGCCTCCATGCAGAGGCGGGCAACAACCTCGTTGTTGGTCGTGTTTTTGACCACTTGGAGGTCCCTGGTATTGCCGGACCGATCAACGGTGAAGGAGATTTCGACCAAGCCGCTGTCGGTAATCCTCGAGTTTAGCTCGGGCTGCGGTTCCTCGATGGGCTGTGGCTGGGCGTCGAGATCGCTGAGATTTGCCAGTCGGTTAACCGAGAGAAGGGTGGCATCGAGTGTATTGGTTTTACCGCCTTCGACTTTGCCGGAGAGGGTGGCCGGATCGTAGCCATCAAGGGTGAGGGTATAGGAGACATCACCGGGCTCGACATCGTTGAGGGTGACGGGGGTAACGCCAAGGACCCTGCCATCACTGGTTGTCACCGTGGCTCCGGAAGGCGTGCTGGTGACAAGCACATTGCCATTAACAAACTTCCATGAGGCTTGGGCTGGAGTGTCATGCGAAACCGTGATTGTTTCGCTGTGGGTCTGAAAGCCATCGCGCGAAAAAGTCACGACGTAGTCACCCGTGGGCAGATTGCTGAGTGTTGCGGGCGTCGTGCCGCTGAGGCCGCTCGTGTTAAGAAGCAACATTTCGCCGGCGGGGCGCACGCTGTAGTTCGCGCCCGCGGGCTCGCTGGTCAGTTCGAGCGAGCCAGACTGGCGGCCCAACTTGATTACGCCGGGATCCGCGGTCTCGTTTTCCTTCACCTCGATATTGAGCTTGGTGGGCTCATAATTCGGCAGGGAAATCGTTACCGGATAGTTGCCGATCCGCAGGTTGGTAAAGAGCGAGGGTGAGGTGCGTGGCGGCAGGTTGCCAATGGAGATGCTGGCGCCGGCGGGATCGGTTGTGATGTTGATCGCGCCGCGGGCGGCGGCGAGGTGCGCGGCCTCCTCGACGCGGGCCCTGTCCTCGGCGGCCTTGGCCTCAGCTTCGGCGGCAGCGAGCTTGGAGGCAGCTTCGTCCTGCGCTTTTTTGAGCGCGGCTGCAGCCTGGGCTTGTTGGTCGGCAAGCTGCTTCTTGGCTGCTTCTTCAGCTTCGTGATGTTGTTTCTCGATCAGGGCGGCGGTCTCCTGGGCGGCCTTTTCGTGGCTTGAATAGGCAAAATAGAGGCCGGCGATGAGCACCAAGGCGGCTGCGGCCATGGTGGCCTTGCCTGCCGTGCTCTGGATAAAACTGGGCTGGGCTGAAGATGAAGAGGATGCCGCGACAGGTTTGGGCGGGACGGGCGCAACGGGTTTGGGCGCAGGAGCAGGCGCAGGAGCCGGCTTGGCGGGTGCGGGCGCGGGTGCCGCAGCAGGTTTCGGGGGAGGCGCGGCAATGGGCCGCGGCGGCGGGGCGGCAATCGGCCTTGGGGGAGGCGCGGCAATCGGTTTGGCGGGCGGAGTGGCAGGTTTTGCCGGCGCTGGCGCGGCAGGTTTGACGGGTAGAGGGGCAGCTGCAGGCGTTGCCGGTTTGGGCGGAGTTGGCGTGAAAAGCGGTGGCGCAGGTTTGGCCGGAGCAGCCGGTGGCACGGTTCCGGCGACAGGTCTGGGTGGAGTTGGCGTGAAAAGCGGTGGCGCAGGTTTGGCCGGGGCAGCCGGCGGCACGGTTCCGGCGGCGGGTCTGGGTGGTGTTGGCGTGAAAAGCGGTGGCGCAGGTTTGGCCGGGGCAGCCGGCGGCACGGTTGCAGCGGGTTTGGGTGGCGCAATCACGGCTGCCGGCGCGGGCTTGGGTGGTGAAATGACGGCGGCGGGTGCCGGTGCTGGTGCGGGCGCGGCGGCGGGCGGCGGCGTGGTGCGGGTCCAGTCGGGCTGCCACACGGATTTTTCGGGCGAAGCAACCTGATAGCTGCCGACGAAATGGAGGAAACCCAGCCAAGCGGGCGTCAGACTGGATTCAATCGCGCTGTCGGAGAAAGTCAGGTGGGTTTGCTCGGACCAGCCTTTGAGGTCGGGGGCAAACGGCGCGAGATTGAGCGCGCCGGCGAGATGAGTGGCGAACCAGTTTTGTTTTGCCGGCAGGCCGGTGCAGGCCAATGCCGCCGGGGTGTGGCCAAGCGCGCCGACATCCGCGGTGAGTTCCTGGGCGATGCGCGCGGCGATCTTGGCGCCCGTTTCACTGAAGTCGTAGGATTCGTTGAAGAAAAGTTTTGCCGCCGAGCCTTTGAATTTGAGACCGAGCTCGACTTGCACGGCTTCGGCCACCTTGTCCATCGTAACGGCAGTCAAGCGGACAGCTTCGACGCCATCGCCGCTTACCAGCAGAAGGTGCGTGGAAATTTCGCCGAACTCAAAGAGCAGTGCGGTTGAACCATCGCCTTTGAGCTTGAGCGCAGACGAGAGACCCCCGATGGCACTGAGCGTGGCGGGACTGATGCGGGTGGGCACGAGCTTGAGCTCCTCCAAGGTGGAGAGGGCTTGCGCGTAACTTTCTTTTGCGGCGGCGGCGAGGAGCCAGGGCGAGCCCTGGCCTGAAATGGTCAATCCGCCGTGGGCGTAAACAGAGGTGTATTCGCACGGCGACAAACTCGCGAGTGCGGGTTCGGTGAGCACGCCGGAAAGGGTCGCCAGCGTGGCGAATTTTTTTCCTTCATCGGCGCTGGAAAGATGAAAGCCATGCTGTTTGGGACGCAGTGCGGCGAAAACATTCGCGGTGCCACTCTTCGTCTCAGGGAAGACGGCCTGCACAGCCTCTTCCAGACCGGCTTTGTTGTCGAGCGGCACCTCGCGGATGTCCTCAATTGCAAACGGCGACCGCAAAGTGCTGCTGCGCGCCAGAAGAATTGAGAAGTGATTAAGTTCGACGAAATAGCCTTTATCAGTGGGATTTGGCATGGCGGGTAAAAAAGGGGATGATTACGCTAGTGCTAATCTCGGAGGATAAGCAACTACTGGCACAAGTAAAAACCTAAATTTGAGTTGTTCCAGCAAAAAATTTAACAAATATTTTATTATTTTCGTGCAAATGTAAATTTTTTGTTGCATCATCAATTCGTGAGGTAATCTTACTCTTAGTGACAAAAGCTGATCTACCCCATGCTTTCGACTCTCAGCCCGACCTCCTCTGTGACTGCAAAACTCCTTTTCGTCAAAAATCAACGAAATGAAACCTGCGCACGCTCTGCCATCGTGGGCGAAACCGGGTTTTATTGGCGTTCGTTTGAAGATGATGAAGAGCTTGAGGCCACGCTGCGCAAAGAGCGTTTCATGTTGGTACTCGTCGACCATCGCGAAGGCGATGGTGATGTCCTGACGTATGTTGAGACGCTGCGCAAATCGCAAGCCGATGCGAATGTATTTCTCATCTGTCATAAACTCGAGCTGCCCTCGATTGTGCGCGCCATCCGCCTTGGCGTGCGCGACCTTTTCCATCCGCCGCTCGAATTTCGGGCCATTGTAGAGCGCATTCTCACGCTGTTACCGGCCGTGGGCGGCTCGCATCGCGAGCTGCGCATGGAAGAGTGGGGCGAACTGGCGGTTTTCCTTTCCGAAAAAGCGCCGGCGGTGGCCAAGGTCGCGCGCAATGGACACGCCGCCAGCGCTCCCAACGGCGCGAGCGACGTGCAGGTCGTGACGCTGCGCACCGAGCGCGACGATCTCATCCGTGAGCGCGACACCCTGAAGGAAGATCTCATGCGCATCAACGAGGAGCGCGCGCACCTTGAGAACGAAGTCGCCCGTCTTTCGCCCCTCACCGAACAGGAAGCGCAATATCAGGCCGAGTTGCTCCGCATGCAAGGCGAGCAGGAGCAGATGCAGGCCTATCTGGCGCAACTCCAGGCCGAGATCACCCGCCTGCAGGAAGCCGAATACAATCTCAAGACCGAGCTCGCCCAGACCCAGCAGCAAAACGCCGATACCGACCAGCAGGCCAAGGAACAAATTGCCGAGCGCGAGCGGCAGGTCGCTGAAGCCCAGGCCCAGCTCGAGAACGACAAGCACGCCCTGGCGCAGCAGCATGAGGCGATCGAGCAAACGCAGGCCAAGCTCGCGACCGAGCAGTCCGAGATCGCCCGACAGCAGGCCGATCATCTCAAGCATAACAAGGAAATTTCCGCCAGCCAGCAGGCCCTCGCGCAGAAGCAAAAGGAACTGGCCGCGGCGCAGGCCCACCTTGAGGCCGAGCAGCAGAAATTTGCCGCCGACACGGAACGATTCGAATCCGAACAACACATTCTCACCCAAGCCAGGGCCAGTATCGACCAGGACAAGAGGGCCCTCGACGAAGAGCGCAACAACCACGATTCCGAACTCGCCCAGCTGAGGGAGGCCCATGGCCACATCGAGGCGGAACGCGCCCGCCTGGCCGAGGAATTTGCGAGACAGGAAGCCGAGCGGGCCCATCTCGCGCAGGAATCGCCCACCGCGACAAGCAGCTCGCGGAAAAACAAAAAGCGTTGAATGAAGCGCTGGAACGCCACGCCGCCGAGCAGGAAAAAGTTGAGACCGATCTGCTCGTCGCCCGCCAGACGAAGGACAGGATCGAGAAGGAAAAACACGCGATCGAGGCGTCGCGCGGCGCGATGGAGGCGGAAATCCTCCAGGCCAAGCAAAAATTTGCCGCGGTCGACATGGAGCGGACCAAGCTGGCCAAGGAGCTCGCCGCCCGCGAGCAGGCCATCGCGCAAAAGCAGAAGGAACTCGACAGCCTTCAGGCCCAGCACGCGGCCGAGCAGGAAAAAGTCGAAGGCGAGCACATGATGGTCAAGCAGGCCGCGGCCAAGGCCGAAGCCGACCTCGCCCGCAGCCGCAAGGAACTCGAGGCGAAGACCCAGAGCGAGCGCAAGCTGCTCGACGAGAAAAAACACTTTGAGGCCGAGCTTGAAAAAATTGAAGGCGAGCGCCTCGTATTTTCACAGGACAAGTCAAAACTCGACAAAGAGCGGGCCGAGCTGGCCAAGGGCAGGCAGGTCCTGGCGGACAAGGAAAAGGCGCTGGCCGACCTCGATGCGCGCCAGGAAAAACTTGAGACCGAGCAGATGATGGTCGTGCAGGGCCGGGCCCGGTTCGACAAGGATCGCGCGGCGTTCGAGGCCGAGCGGGCCAAGGCCGATGCCGACGTGGCCAAGCTCCGGGCCGATCTGACGAAGCGCGAAGGCGCCATCGCCGAACAGCAGAAAAAATTTGAAGCGGCGCAGGCCAAACTTTCGGCTGAGCAGGAAAAGCTCGAGTCCGAGGTGTTGATGGCGAACCAGGCCGTGGCCAAGGCCGCCACCGAGCGGGCCGAAGTGGCCAAGGCCCGGGCGGCGCTGGTGGAAAAGGAAAAGGAACTGGCGGGTCTCAATGCCCTGCATGAAAAGCTTGAGACCGAGCAGATGATGGTCACGCAAAGCCGCGCGAAATTTGACAAGGATCGCGCGGCGCTCGAGGCCGAGCGGGTAAAAGCCGACGGCGACTTAAAGAAGCGCGAAGGTGCCATCGCCGAACAGCAAAAGAAATTTGAAGCGGCGCAAGCCAAGCTTGCCGCCGAGCAGGAAAAGCTCGAGTCCGAGACGTTGATGGCCAACCAGGCCGTGGCCAAGGCCGCCGCCGAGCGCGCGGAAATCGCCAAAGCCAGGCAGGCGTTGGTGGAAAAAGAAAAAGAGCTGGCCGAGAAGCAGAAATTGGTGGCCGATCTCGATGCCCGTCAGGAAAAGCTTGAGACCGAGCAGATGATGGTCACGCAAAGTCGCGCGAAATTCGACAAGGACCGCGCGGCGCAGGAAGCCGAGCTGACGAAACTTCGGGCCGATTTGACGAAGCGCGAAGGCGCCATTGCCGAGCAGCAGAAAAAAGTCGAGGCCGAGCAGGAAAAGCTCGAGTCCGAGACGTTGATGGCCAACCAGGCCGTGGCCAAAGCCGCCACCGAGCGGGCCGAAGTGGCCAAGGCGCGGTCGGCGCTGGTGGCAAAGGAAAAAGAGCTGGCCGATCTCGATGCGCGCCAGGAAAAACTTGAGACCGAGCAGATGATGGTCACGCAAAGCCGTGCCCGCTATGACAAGGATCGCGCGGCGTTTGACGCCGAGCGGGCGAAGTCTGATGCCGAGCTGACGAAACTTCGGGCCGATTTGACGAAGCGCGAAGGCACCATCGCCGAACAGCAGAAGAAATTTGAAGCTGCCCAGTCCAAGCTTGCGGCCGAGCAGGAAAAGCTCGAGTCCGAGACGCTGATGGCCAACCAGGCCGTGGCCAAGGCCGCCACCGAGCGGGCCGAAATCGCCAAGGCCCGGTCAGCGCTGGTGGAAAAGGAAAAAGAGCTGGCTGATCTCGATGCGCGCCAGGAAAAACTCGAGACCGAGCAGATGATGGTCACGCAAGGCCGCGCCAAGTTTGAAAAGGATCGCGCGGCGCAGGAAGCCGACCTGGCCAAACTTCGGGCCGATTTGACCAAGCGCGAAGGCGCCATCGCCGAACAGCAAAAGAAATTTGAAGCCGCCCAGGCCAAACTGGCCGCCGAGCAGGAAAAACTCGAGTCCGAGGTGTTGATGGCCAACCAGACCATTGCCAAGGCCACCGCCGAGCGGGCCGAAATTGCCAAGGCCCGGTCGGCGCTGGTGGAAAAGGAAAAAGAGCTCGCCGACCTCAATGCGCGCCAGGAAAAGCTTGAGACCGAGCAGATGATGGTCACGCAAAGCCGGGCCAAATTTGAAAAGGACCGCGCGGCGCAGGAAGCCGACCTGGCCAAACTTCGGGCCGATTTGACGAAGCGCGAAGGCGCCATCGCCGAGCAGCAGAAGAAAATCGAGGCCGGGCAAGCCAAGCTTGCGGCCGAACAGGAAAAGCTCGAGTCCGAGACCCTGCTTTCCAACCAGGCCGTGGCCAAGGCGGCGTCCGAGCGCGCCGAAATCACCAAGGCCCGGCATGCGCTCGCGGAGAAAGAAGCCTCATTGGCCGATCTTAGTGCGCAGAAAGAAAAACTTGATGCCGAGCAGGCCGTCCTGAAGCAGAACCGCGCCAAGATCGAGGCGGAACGCGCCGCGTTCGAAGCCGCGCAGGCCAAGTCCGACGCCGACCTGGCCAAGCTCCGGGCCGATTTGGTGAAGCGCGAAAGCGCCATTGCCGAGCAGCAGAAGAAAATTGAAGCGTCCCAGGAGAAAATCGAGTCCGACCTGTTGCTGGCCAACCAGGCCGTGGCCAAGGCCACCGCCGAGCGCGCCGAGGCCGTCAAGATGCGCACCGCCCTGCAGCAGGAACGCGAGCAGGTGCAGCAGCGCACGAAGGTGCTGGCCGATCAAGCCGCCCAATTGCAGGAAACCGAAATCCGCCACCTGACCGAGTCCAACAAGCTCAAGAAGGAACTCGCCACGGTGCAGAACGCCCGTGCCGTGCTCGAGGCCGACAAAACTGCGCTCGAGGCCGAGATGGCCCAGCACAACGATGCGGTGAAAAAATTTGAGGCCAAGCGCGTCCAGTTCCAGGAGAAGATGAAGGCGATGATGGGTGATTGAGCGCCCGCTGGATGTCCCGGCCGCGGGATCTCAAATTTCAGATTTGAAACCTCAAATCGAGGCGGGTTCGACCCACCTTGATTTGTAGGAGCCTGCTTGCAGGCGACCACGCAAAATCCGGCAATCAATGTCGCCTGCAAGCAGGCTCCTACGCAGCGCCTACACGCTGAGCAGAAGGCGCGCGGGATCTTCCAGTGATTGTTTTACCTTCACGAGAAACGTCACGGCTTCGCGACCGTCCACGATGCGGTGATCGTAACTGAGCGCGACATACATCATCGGGCGGATGACGACCTGGCCGTTGATTGCGACTGGGCGCTCCTGGATGGTGTGCATGCCGAGGATGGCGCTCTGCGGCGGATTGATGATCGGCGTGGAGAGGAGTGAACCGAAGATGCCGCCGTTGGTGATGGTGAAGACCCCGCCTTCGAGGTCGGTGAGGGCGATTTTCCCGTCGCGGGCCTTGGCCGCGACCTCGGCGATGGCTTTTTCGATCGCGGCCATGCCGAGCGAGGAGCAGTCGCGGATGACGGGCACCATCAGGCCGCGCTCGGTGGAGACGGCCACGCCGATGTCGTAGAAATGATTCTCGACGAGCGTGTCGCCGTCGAGCTGGGCGTTGACCGCGGGGACTTCCTTGAGCGCGTGGACGACGGCTTTGACGAAGAACGACATGAAGCCGAGCTTGAGCCCGTTCTTTTTCACAAAATCGTCCTGATATTTCGCGCGGATGGCCATGATGGCGGACATGTCCACTTCGTTGAAGGTCGTGAGCATGGCGGCCTCGTGCTGCGCGGCGACGAGGCGCTCGGCAATGCGCTGGCGCAGGGGAGAGAGTTTCCGGCGCGTCTGGCGCGGATTGATCTCAGATTTCAGATTTAAAATTTGAGATTTTTCGGCCGGTGCTGCGGCGGGCGGGGCCGCCTTGATTTGAGATTTCACTGCCGGCGGAGGCGTTTTGATCTGAGATTTGGAATCTGAAATTTGAGATTCTGCAGCTTTGGCCGCAGGGGCGGGCGCCTTGGTCTGAGATTTGAGATTTGAGATCTGAGATGCCGCGGCCGGGGCCGCGGCGGGTGGAACTTCGGCCGCGGGAGCAGGTGTGCTGATTTGAGATTTGAGATCTGAAATCTGAGATTCCGCGGCCGGTGTCGCGGAGGTCGCGGTGTCGATCATGGCCACGACCTGGCCGATTTTCACCTCGTCGCCGGCGGTGGCCTTGAGCGTGATTTTGCCGGCGGCCTCGGCGGCGCTTTCGCTGGTGATCTTGTCGGTCTCCAGTTCGAAGAGGGGCTGGTCTTTTTTGACGATGTCGCCGTCTTTGACGTGCCATTTGGCCAGGATGCCGGAGGTGATGGATTCACCCATCGGGGGGATTTTAACTTCGAGGTTGGGCATGGAAAGGTTGTTAGCGCAAAGAGGCAAAGTCGCAAAGCACGCAAGCCGAGGCAAAAATTCTCATGAAACAAAGGCGAGGAATAAGGAGAAATGCCACGGAGATTTTTTTAAATTCATTGATTGCAGGAACCGCTTCGCGTCTTTGCGCCTTGGCGCTGAAGCGTCAAAGATTGAAGGCGTCGTGGAGCAGGGCGGTGAGTTCCATCTTGTGCAGGGCCAGGGCGCCGACGGCGGGCGAGGCGGCGGCGTCGCGGCCGGCGTAGATCGGCTTGTGGCCGAAAATTTCCTCGAGCTGGGGCGCGATGAAGGACCACGCGCCCATGTTCTGCGGTTCCTCCTGGCACCAGACGAGGCGTGCGCTGTGGCCGTAGGTGTCGAAGAGCTCGGCGAGGCGGTTGCGGTGCAGCGGGTAAAGTTGCTCGAGGCGCACGAGGGCGACATCGGTGATGTTGTTGCGGGCGCGGTAATCGGCGAGGTCGTAGTAAACCTTGCCGGAGCAGAGGATCATGCGCACGGGATTTTTCGGCGGGGTCGGGTCGTCGATGATTTCCTGGAACGCGCCGGAGGTGAATTCGTCGATGCGCGACACGGCGGCGGGATGGCGGAGCAGCGACTTGGGCGCCATGACGACGAGCGGCTTGCGGAAATCGCGCTTCATCTGGCGGCGCAGGCCGTGGAACAGGTTGGCCGGGGTGGTAATGTTGGCGACCTGCATGTTGTTCTCGGCGCAGAGTTGGAGGAAGCGCTCGAGGCGCGCGGAGCTGTGCTCGGGGCCCTGACCTTCGTAGCCGTGCGGCAGGAGCAGGACGATACCGCTGGTGCGCTGCCATTTCGATTCGCCGCTGGCGATGAACTGGTCGATCACGACCTGCGCGCCGTTGGCGAAGTCGCCGAATTGCGCTTCCCACAGGCAGAGCATCTGCGGGTAGTCGAGCGAGTAGCCGTAATCGAAGCCGAGCACGGCGGCCTCGGAGAGGAGCGAGTTGTAAACGCAGAAGCGCGCCTGCTTTTCGTCGAGCTGGTTGAGCGGCGTGTAGGCTTCGCGCGTGTCCACATCGTAGAGGACGGAGTGGCGCTGGGAGAAAGTGCCGCGTTCGCTATCCTGGCCGCTGAGGCGCACGGGCGAGCCTTCCAAGAGCAGCGAGCCGAAGGCGAGGGCCTCGCCGAAGGACCAGTCCACGGGACCGCCTTGCTCGTGCGCCTGCGTGCGAGCATCGAGGAGGCGTTTGATTTTCGGGTTCAACTTGAAGTTGGTCGGCATGTGCGTGAGGCCCTTCACGATTTTGGCCATGAGCCCGGGTGCGATGCCGGTGGGCACGGGTGAGTGGTTGTAGCGCGGCTGGAAAACGGCGGTTGAGCCCTTGAAGGCGGCGAGCGGGTCGGCCTGGGCGCGCTGGGCGGCCTTTTCGGCTTCGCGCGTCTTGGTTTTTTCCAGGTTGGCCTCGAGCGCGGCGGTGTATTCAGCCTTGATGGCGTCGCCCTCGGCGGGCGTGAGGCTGCCTTCGGCCACGAGTTTTTCGGTGTAGATGGCGGAAACCTGCGGGTGCGCGGCGATTTTCCGGTAGAGCGTGGGTTGGGTGAAGGCGGGTTCGTCGGCCTCGTTGTGGCCATGCTTGCGGTAGCAATACATGTCGACGACGACGTCGCGCTGGAATTTTTCGCGGAAATCGAGCGCCAGTTGCGAGACCATGCAGACGGCCTCGGGGTCGTCGCCGTTGACGTGAAAAATCGGCGCTTCGATCATCTTGGCCACGTCGGTGCAGTAGCGCGTGGAGCGCGCGTCGCTGGGCAGGGTGGTGAAACCGATCTGGTTGTTGATGATGATGTGGAGGGTGCCGCCGGTGCGGTAGCCGGGGAGCTGGGAAAATTGGAGCGTCTCGGCCACGACGCCCTGGCCCGCAAAGGCTGCGTCGCCATGGATGAGGAGCGGCAGCACGCGGCGGCGCTCGAAGTCGTCGCGCACGCGCTGGCGCGCGCGGGCCTTGCCCTCGACGATGGGGTCGACGATCTCGAGGTGGGAGGGATTGGCCGCGAGGCGCACCTCGACTTTTTTGCCGCTGGTGGTGCTGAGCACGGCCTCGTACCCGAGGTGGTATTTCACGTCGCCATCGCCGGCGACGGTGTCGGGCAGGTAGTTTTCCGAGAACTGCTCGAAGAGCTGGTCGAAGCTCTTGCGCATGACGGAAGTGAGGACGTTGAGGCGTCCGCGGTGCGCCATGCCCATGATGATTTCCTCGACGCCGACCCCGGGACAGTGCTCGACGACCGTGTCGAGCGCGGCGATGACCGTTTCGCCGCCCTCGAGAGAAAAGCGCTTTTGTCCGACGTATTTGGTGTGGAGAAATTTTTCAAAGAGCTCGGCCTTGTGCACGCGGCGGAGGATGCGGACTTTTTCTTCCTTGGTGAACTGGGGCTGATTGCAGGTTGGCTCCATCCGGTCCTGGAGCCAGCGGCGGACCTCGGTTTCCTGGATATGGACGTATTCGACGCCGATATGGCCGCAGTAGGTTCGGTGAAGATTATCGACCAGTTGGCCCAGCTTCATCTGGCCGCCCGCGAGGTAGTGACCGACATCGAAGGCTTTTTCCGCGTCGGCCTCGCTCAGACCGAACTCGCTGAGAGCCAGGCGGGGTGAGGGCGGCGGCGGGTCGCTGAGCGGATCGAGATGCGCCTGGATGTGGCCGATCGAACGGTAGTGATAGATCAGGCTGTGCACCTGCGCCTGCTTGAGGCTGTCGGCCATGATGGCGGCGGCCTCGGCGGTGCCATTGGCGCTCTGGAGCGACGCGCCATTGCTGCCGAGCGCGAATCCCTGGAAAAAGGCGCGCCAAGTCGGATCAACCGAGTCAGGGTTGTCGAGCCAGGCGCGGTAGGTCGCTTCGATGAGGTCGGCGTTGGCCCGGCTGGGAAACTCTAGGGAATTCATGGAAAGGTGATAAGAAAAATGCGCCGCCAGAAAACGGGACAAGACCGTTGTTCACAGTATAGCCCATTAGCAGAGGTTTGGGCCGCAAAACAACAGACGGTAGCCCAAGTTACAAGAAAATCGAGGGTGTAGCGCGCGTATTCACACTGGCTTAAGTGCCGCATACGCGACATGAGCTGGCGTATTAAGGGGTTTCTGTGCAACCTCTTGTCCATGGAAACGGAAATTCACGATGCACTGCTGGCATTGAATGCCGGTATTGCGAAAAAGGATGGGGCGGCGATTGCCACGCAGACCGCCCGGCTGGACGACCTGCTCGCGCGCCATCGCGGCGCGCTGCATCCGCAACTGGCGCATTTTCTGGAACGGCGCAGCTATCCCAAGGCGCTGCAATGGTTGGGTGGGGCCACACCAGCGGCGGGCACTTGTGCTCCGCGAACGAAACCGTGAGTGCTTCGGACAAAATTTCCACCGGCGGCGGACAACCGCTTGGGCAAAATCCGTTCGGCGCTCTGAGTGGTGCGAGCCTGCCAAATGTGCCAGTGCCCAAGGCCGCGACAGGTGCGACTCAACCGGCTATTCCAACCAAGAACCGCGGCCGCGTCGACATCGTGCGCGAGACCAACGGCCGCGGCGGCAAGACTGTGACCGTCGTGACTGGCTTCGTCGGCATCGGCCTGCCGGAAAAAGAATCGCTTGCGAAAAAAATGCGCGCGGCCTGCGGCTGCGGCGGCACGGTCAAGGACGGACGGATCGAAATCCAAGGCGACCAGCGCGAGACCATCGCGAAAATTTTGACCGAAGCGGGATTCAGGCCGGTGTTTGCAGGTGGGTGAGAATGATTTAGGTAGGGGCGGCTGCCCTCAGCCGCCCGTTGTTTCGGCCCGTTGAGGGCAACGGGCCCTACCATTGCGTCACGCCGCCAATCCCGCCGCGAGCGCCAGCGCGCTTTTGGCGCGATTAAGAATATAAAGGTGATAACCGGGCGCGCCATTCGAGAGCAGGTCGCGGATTTGTGCGAGTGCCCAGTCGATGCCGAGGGTTTCCACGATCTCGGGCTGGTCACCGGCGGCTTCGAGGCGTGCGAGGAGTTTGGCCGGCAGACTGGCGCCGCAGAGCGCGGTAAAGCGCTGGATTTGTTTGAGCGACAGCACCGTCATGATGCCGGGCACGATGGGCACGGTGATTCCGGCCGCGCGGCATTTTTCCACGAAGCGATAATAAACCGCATTGTCGAAAAAGAGCTGCGTGGTGATGAACGCCGCGCCGGCATCCACCTTGTGTTTCAGGTGAGCGAGGTCGGCATCGAAGCTCGGCGCCTCGGGGTGTTTCTCGGGATAGCCGGCGACGCCGAGGCAGAAATCGGGATGGCGGGCTCGGAGCAGCGCGACGAGATCGCTGGCGTAGCGCAGGCCGTCGGGCGCGGGGGTGAAAGCGGTTTCGCCCTTGGGCGGATCGCCGCGCAGGGTCATGATATTGCGGAAGCCGCCGGCATGGAGGCGGTCGGCGATGGCGTGCAGCTCGGCGCGTGAATGGCCCACGCAGGTGAGGTGGGGCATGACGGTGAAGCCAAGCTCGTCCTTGAGCAGGGCGCTGACCTGGGCGGTGCGCTCGCGCGTGGTGCCGCCGGCGCCGTAGGTCACGGACACAAAATCGGGCGCGATGCGCTTGAGCGCGGTCGCGGTGGCGCGCAGGTTGGCCACGCCCTCGTCATCCTTGGGCGGAAAAAATTCCAGCGAGCGCAACGGGCGCGGCTGGGCGAAAAGGGCGGCAATGGGCCGGTCGGGCATCATAAACGTATCAACGCATACGGATTTGTTGATATGTGTAAAGGGGTAAAAGTAACAGGTGACAAGTACCAAGTATCAAGTGCCAAGAGTTAGTCCAAAATCACGAGGCAGGAAGCTTCTTGGTCCTTGATACTTGTTACTTGGTACTTGGTGTTGGCATGATCGTGGCAGTCGCGCGCTTCTTCTCCAGATGGGGCAGAAAGGCCGTTAGCAGGCCGATCAACGGCAGGAAGGCGCAGACGTGGAAGACGTAGTTGATGCTGGTGTGGTCGGCGAGCCGGCCCAGCAGGGCGGAACCGATGCCGGCGGAACCGAAGGCCAGCCCGAAAAATATCCCCGCGACCAGCCCGACGCGGTTGGGAATCAATTCCTGGGCATAAACCACAATCGCCGAGAAGGCCGAGGCCAGCACGAGGCCGATCACGACCGACAACGTGGTGCACCAGAAAAGGTTCGCGTAAGGCAGCAGCAGGGTGAACGGCGCGACGCCGAGAATGGACACCCAGATCACATATTTTCGCCCGATGCGGTCACCGACCGGACCGCCAATGAAGGTGCCCGCGGCCGTCGCGGCGAGAAACAGGAACAAGTGCAGTTGCGCGCTGCGGACACCGACATGGAATTTGTCGATGAGGTAAAACGTGTAATAGCTGCTAATGCTGGTGAGGTAGAACAGTTTTGAAAAAACCAGCACGGCCAGGATGGCGATGGTGATGATCACGCGGCCCCGGCTGAAGGGGGACGGAGCGCTGGCGCTCTGGCTGGCGGGGTTGGCGTGCAAATGGGCGAGGCGATCGCGATACCAGCGACCGACCCGGGTGAGCAGGACGATGCCGAGCAGCGGAAGGGCGGTGAACCATGCGATCCGGGATTGCCCGCCGTGGGCGATGATTAATGCCGCGAGCAACGGCCCGAGCGCGCTGCCGGTGTTGCCGCCGACCTGGAAAAGCGATTGCGCGAAACCATGCCGGCCGCCCGACGCCAGGCGCGCGACGCGCGAGGCCTCGGGGTGAAAAATCGACGAACCCAGGCCCATCAAGGCGGCGGAAAAGAGCACCAGCTCGAACGTGCGGGCGACGGAAAAAAGAGCCACGCCGGCCAGGGTAAAGATCATCCCGGCAG
>Ga0210392_10000483_pt1 | contig 24534 bp, 22 predicted proteins | sample IncBWC30OmetaG_FD_161057 | JGI IMG/M metagenome (GOLD analysis project Ga0210392, IMG submission 161057) | Forest soil microbial communities from Barre Woods Harvard Forest LTER site, Petersham, Massachusetts, United States - Inc-BW-C-30-O ...
CACCACCAGCAGAGGTGTCCGGGCCTCCCGCAGAGCTCAACGGAGGCGAGCCCGCGCTCGAAACCGGGGCTCCTCCTGACACCCCCACCGCACCGCCCGGCGATTGACTCGCTCCCGCCCCGCTCGACTCGCTCGGGGAGGAGGAGCTGGAACCACAGGCCTGCATCGCCGCTAACGAACACAAAACCGGCACCAAAATGAAACTGTGCATGGCACGCATGAAATTCTCCAGATTTGAAACTAGGCCGCTGTGGACCTGTCAGTCGCTTCGCATGTCAATCGCTGTTCGCGGTCACGGGTGGTAGTCGCTCGTCTTTTGCTCACACCGTCTGCGGATCGCACCCGGCTGCAGGTCGGAACCTCGGGAGCGTAGCACCTCTACTTGTCGCAGACGTTGAAGGTGTCCGCTTTGTCGGTGGGCAAGCCCGGCCAGTAGGTGGCAGCGGAGACAGCGCCTGTCTTCACGCAACCAGTAAAGTCCATGTTGCCGGCCACGCGCAGTTGCTCGTAGGTCGCGACGCGGTAAATGTTGCCCTTCCACTCTTGATGCATGGTCATGATCTGAGCGCGGATCTTGTGGAACGCGCCGAGCCACGCACTCTCTTCCATCGCCGTCGGTGGATCGGAGAGCGTCACCACTTTGTCGGCCATCGCGATCATGGCCACGGTGCCGAACGATGGATCCGATTCACCATGCATGATCTGCGCGTCCCACAGTGAGACCGTGGTCAGAGCGGATTTGAACTTCTTCTCGTTGGCCTTCTTGAGCGCCGGTCCGTAGTAAACGGCGTCGACCACGGAGTCCTGACAAGACATGAACACCGGATCGGTTCCGGACGCTTTCCAGGCCGTGTCGTAGCCGACGAGCCCCGAGATATCCCCCTGCAGCATGCCGTTGCTCGACACGAACAGCTTCTCGAGACGCACGAGCTCGGGAATGAACTTAGCGAGCGCATTGCCTGGCTCGGCCGCTGCGTAGCATTGGACGACCACGATCGCGTCGCCGGTACCGGTGCAGAACCCGGCGCGGCCGCTGGTGTATCCGCGATTGTCACCGATGTCCTGCGAGTAGCCGTAGGCCAAGGTCGGCGTCGAGTTTTCCCAGATGCTGGTCAGGGCCGCGGCCTTCGCCTTTTGTACGTCGGTCAGACCCGCCAACGCTTGGCAGACGCCGATCGCCCCACCGGCAGACGACGCCGAACCAACGCACGTTTGTCCGCCGGTACACACGCCGCAATAGATGCTGCGCAGCGTCTTCGACTTGTCGCTCAAAGTGTCGCCACCACAACTAGCATTCACGCAGGCACAGAATTGCTTGTCGTCGGTGTAATCGCAGGCGGAGCCGTCGCCCAACGACGAGCCCCCCCCCGCGCCGGCACCCGCACCGCCACTCATGCCACCGGCGCCAGCCGTGCCGCCGCTGCCGGGCGCGCCGGCAGCGGCGTTGCCGCTCGAGCCTCCGGATCCGGGCGACCCGGACGCACCCTGACCCGCGCTGCCGCCCGCGGCGCCTGTGCTCATCCCGCCGCCTCCGGCCGTGCTGTTGGGGGCGCCAGCACTAGAGCTAGCCCCGGCTCCGCCCGGAGGCATGGCAGCCGCGCCGGCTGCTCCGTTAGAACCGCCCGGGCTCGCGGCGTTGCCGCAGCCCAAGGGCGCGCCGAGCGCCAGCAGTCCTGCCCAAGCAACTCGTTTCGCGAATGCATTCCTCATGACGGCTCCTTCTGAATTCTAGCGCAGCCGCCTACTGCAAACGGCGTTCTCGCGCGAACGCAGGGCTTCGACCGCTCAGGTCAATGTTCCCGAAGGCCTCGGAATACAGGCAGAAGATCCAGCGAAGTCGCAATTGGGCTCCGCGCCGGCGCACGCGCGCCCGCTTCATCGCCGCCCAACACTGCGCATGATGCGTCGATCTTGCACAGCGCACGTGCGCTTGAAGGCGCGGCTGTCCAGCCCTCTTTACTGCGTCAGTCGCAGCTCGAGGTGCCGTACGCCCGCCTCGAGCTGACTCTGCATGGGAAAGCCGCTGGCTTCGAAAATGGCGAGCATCAGCGCGTTGTTCACGAGCACGTCCGCCGTGAAGCCGACGATGCCCTGAGCGATGGCGAGTCGCGCCAGTCGCTGAAACAGGACCGTGCCGATCCCGCGACCTTGCCATTCGTCCCGCACTACGAAGGCAATGTCGGCGTAGCCCGTGGCTGGGTCGCGATCATAGCGCGCCATGGCCAGCAGCTCTTCGCTGTCTTCGTTGCTGGTCACGACCAGCGCGGCGTTTCGGGCGTCGCTGAAGTCGGCAAGCCGTGCCACCTCCTCGCGTGAGTATTGGACCTTGTGGCAAAGAAACCGTTGATAGGTGCTGTCATCTGACAATCGATAGAAGAGATCTTGGAGAACCCGCTCGTCGGTCACGCGCAACGCGCGGATGTACACGGCGCTTCCACCGGGCAATCTGAGCGTCTCGGCTCTGACGTGCAGCGCGAGCATCGACTCGCGCTGATCTTGGAATATGTATTTGCGCAGCTTGGCCTGCGCCAGAAGCTCGCTGCGATGATCGGGGTGTGCGATGTCGATCAACGCCACGCTGCGCTCACGCACGCTCTTACCCCACAGATCAGCCACGCCGTACTCGGTGACGACGTAGTGAACGTCACCCCGGCTCGTGACGACACCAGCGCCAGCGTCGAACACCGCCTGAATACGGCTCACTTGTCCGGAGCAGGCCGTGGAGCGCAGGGCGACGACGGGTTTTCCGCCCTTGCTGCGGGCGGCTCCGCGAATGAAGTCGACCTGGCCGCCAATGCCCGAGAAGAATTGGCCATTCAGTGTGTCTGCCGCAACCTGACCCGTCAGGTCCACGGCAAGCGCCGAATTGATGGCTACCATTCGCTCGTTCTGCGCGATCACCAGCGGGTCGTTGGTAAAATCGCTCGCGCGAAGCTCGAGCGCTGGGTTGTCGTCGACCCAGTCGTAGAGGCGACGGGTTCCCATGACGAAGGACGTGACGATCTTTCCAGGGAGCAGAGTCTTTCGCTTGCCGGTGATGACTCCGCGCTCGAAGAGATCGATCACCGAGTCGCTCAGCATTTCGGTGTGAATGCCCAGATCATGCTTGTGGGTCAGCGCGTTCAACACGGCGTTGGGGATCTTGCCGATGCCAGTTTGCAGCGTGGCACCGTCCGGCACGAGACCGGCAACGTGCTCACCGATGGCCGTCGAGATCACATCGGGCAGGTCGACGGCGAGCTCCAACACGGGACTATCGACCGGCACGAGCCAGTCGATGTCGCTGACCGGCAGAAACGAATCGCCGTGAGTTCGGGGCATGCGCGGGTTCACCTCTGCGATCACTAGGCTCGCCGAAGCAACCGCGGCGCGCACGATATCGACAGAAACGCCCAAGCTCACGTAGCCGCGCGCGTCGGGGGGTGACACTTGCAACAACGCGACGTCGATCGGCACGCGACGTGACTCGATCAGCCGCGGCAACTCCGACAGGAACACGGGCATGAAGTCTGCTCGGCCTTCGTTCACCGCCTGACGCACATTTGGCCCGATGAAGAACGCCACGTGCCGAAAGCGCGCGGCGAACTCGGGCTTCACGTAAGGCGCGGGGCCCAAGGTCAGCAGATGCACGACCTCGTTGTCGGCGAGGTGCTCGCCGTCACGCACCAACGCCAGGACCAGCTCCGTTGGCTCGGCCGCCCCAGAGCCGATCAAGATCCTGCGCCCAGGCTGAATTCTGCGAATCGCCTGCGCGGCGCTGACGACCTTCTCGCTGTAGCGAGCAAGCCAGCCTGCCTCTACGAGGTTGGCTTGCAACAGGAGCCTCGCTCCGAACGCGCCTCGTTGGCTTCGCTGGCCAGGGCCCCGACCGGAGCAGGCAGAGCGAGTTTTACGAAGTCGCTCTCCGTTAGAATGCCGGCGATCTTTTGGTTCTCCGTCACGATCAGGCAGCCGATCTTGCGCTCGAGCATGATTGCGGCGGCGGCGCTGAGCAGCGCGTCGGGAGCGATGGTGAGGACCTCCGACGTCATCGCCTCTTTGACCACGACCATGTCCAGCGCCTTGCGTTGGGCGTGCGTACCATAGCCGAGCGCCTGCACCAGGCCGCTGTGAAACAAGTCACGCTGGCTGATGATGCCAACCAGCGTGCCATCTGTGTCGGTGATCGGCAGATGGCGGATTCGCCCGAGGCGCATCACATCATCGGCGTGGATGAGTCTTTCGTTTCGATCGAGGGTCACGACGTCCCGGGTCATGACCTCGCTGACGCGCAATGCTTCGATGTTCATGATGAGGGAAGGCAAAGCAGGAGTCGTGCCCGCCTTCGACGGCGGTTCCTGGGCGGACTCGGGTCTTTGCGCGCACGGCTTGCGCGTTCCGCGCAAAGCTTGCAGCGGCCGGCCCTGCGCGGGCCAGTGACTATCCTCGCCTCATTCGAGCTCGGAAATCGGATTGCCAGTGACCTTCGAGCGCTCGGAGTGAGCGGCTACACGAAGGCAAAGGCAGACGGCTGGGGCGCTCACGGCTCGCGTCAATTCGAGATCGTAGACGGCGCGAACGTTCGGATCGAGACGCTCGTGGCCGCCGAGCTCGCGCAGAAGATCCTCCAAACCGTTGCCACGAATTTTGTAGGCCAGGCGGTCGTGGCGTTTTCGTGCGACGTTGAAGCAGTTCCCAGCCATCACTTTCGCGTGATCCGCCCACGAATCGTCGTGTAGTTCGAAGGGGCAGGGTCAGCACAAATCGCGCTAACACGCAGGTTCAAGCCGATCGCCCGGATGAGGCGGAGGGCCTCACTTGCTGCCGCCGACAATGAGGCGCATTAGTCAGCGATGCTCCATGATTTCATCGTTGCGAACCGAGAGGTGATCATCGAGCGTGCACGGCGGCGAGTCAGAGACCGGATGCCGTCGAATTCGCTCGAGGCGAAGCTGGAGCATGGCATCCCGCTGTTTCTGACCCAGCTCGCCGATGCTTTGGTGCGAGTCGTTTCGACCGGTGCGCTGCGCCTGGTCCGTACGAACGAGTCCGCGATCAACGACAGTGCAGCGCTGCACGGTCAAGAATTGCTCCGGAACGGCTTCACCGTCGCGCAGGTCGTGCACGGCTATGGAGACGTCTGCCAAATCGTGACCGAGCTGGCGGTCGAGACCAACGCCGCGATCGGCGCGGACGACTTTCACGTCTTCAACCGTTGCCTGGACGACGCCATCGCGGGAGCAGTGACGGCGTACGGACAACACCGTGAGGATGACCTGGCTTACGAGGGCACGGAGCGTCGCGGAATTTTGGCGCACGAGCTGCGCAACCTGCTGCACGGGGCCACGCTTTCGTTCGACGTCATCAAACGGGGGACCGTGGGTCTTGGTGGGAGCACGGGCGCGATGCTGGCTCGTTGCCTATCCGGGCTCACCGCGCTGGTTGAAGGCTCGCTGGCAGAGGTCCGCCTCGAGTCGGGGAAGCCGAAGCTGCAGCGCGTGCTGCTCGCCGAGTTCATCGAGGAGCTCGAAATCGGAGCCAAGATGCAAGCGGAAGGGAGCGGGCTCGCTCTGACGGTGGGCCCCGTCGAAAGCGATCTCGCCATAGACGCCGATCGACAGCTGCTCGCGTCGGCGGTTTCGAATCTGCTTCAGAACGCGTTCAAGTTCACACGCGCCGGCGGGCGGGTCTCCCTGCATACACGCGGTGCGGGTGACCGTGTTTTGATTGACGTGTGCGACGAGTGCGGCGGCCTTCCGCCTGGAGTCGCAGAGGAGTTGTTTCGCCCCTTCTCGCAAGCCAGCAGCGATCGCTCTGGCCTGGGGCTTGGGCTCACCATCGCGCTCAGAGCGGTGCGGGCGAATGCGGGCAACATCAGCGTGCGCGACATTCCGGGGACGGGCTGCGTGTTCACGATCGATTTACCGCGGCAAGAGCCGCCGGGCATGCCGACTTTTCACGTCCTACCGCATAGCGACGGCGGCGCGCCCAGCGCTTCCGGCGCCAGCTCGGGGAACAAGGCGCAGTCGCGCGAAACGAAGGCCCGAGCGAGCTGATTTACACGGCTCCGAGCGAAGCCTCGGTGCTCTCGCATGAGCTGAGCGCCAGCAGCAAGGCATCAATACCCAAGGGCTTGGCCAGGTGCATTTCGAAGCCCGCTGACCTGCTCTGGGCGCGGTCGTGCTCAGTGCAGTAGCCTGAAACCGCAATCAACCTGCAGTCCGAAAGCTCCGGCGTTGCCCGCATCAAAGCAGCAAGCTTTAGGCCATCCATCACCGGCAAGCCAATGTCGAGCAGCGCAATCTGCGGTCTAAATTCGATCGCCAGCGAAAGTGCAGTCTCCCCGTCGTGCGCAACCTTCACTTCGTGGCCGTGCTCGCCGAGCACCATTGCCACTAGCTCCGCGATATCCTGTTGATCGTCGACGATCAACACGCGCCGCGCGCTGGACAGACCCCGGACGCCCGATTCCCTTTGACTAGGCATCCGGACGGCACGCTGGACCCTAAGTTCCCGCAACACAAGCGGCAAACCCGGTGAGGCGTTTGTGCCAGTGCCGTCTGAGCTCCGAACCGGATTAAAACAGGCATATCATTGTTCTATCTCGTGCTCGTGGCCGCGCCGACGAGTAGAAAAGAATCCAACCCAAGTTACAGAACGGCAGCACATCGCTAATCCAGAGACCCCTCCCCGGACGTCACTCCCTCCGACCGATCCCAGCCCGCCACCGCCGTCGTGGAAGAGCTGGCTTCTGCCGGCGGCGTTCATTGCGTTTCTGGGATACTCGCAGTTCGCTGCAAGCCGCGCCCATGCAGAACCCAGCATCGGCTACTCCGACCTATTCCACCTAGTGGATCAGGGTCAGGTCGAGAGCGCGAACATCAAGGGGCAAGTCGTTACTGGAAAGCTGAAGGGCGCTCAGAAGGTCGACGGCAAGTCGATCAGCAGCTACTCGTCCCGACTCCCTGCTCAAGAAGATCGAGATTTTCTGCCGCTCTTGCGGAAAAACGAGGTCAAGATCCAAGTGGACAGTGAGGAGCAGCCCTTCTTCCTGCAAATCCTGCTGTCCGTTGCACCCTGGGTCTTGATCCTGGTCGCGTGGAGCTGGGTGTCACGGCGCGCTCAGGGAATGATGAGCAAGAATCCACTCACTGCAATGATGAGGGGGCGCACGCGGCGCTACGAAAAGGAAGCTCAAGTCCCGGTCAAGTTCGACGATGTCGCCGGGTTACAAGCAGCCAAGCGGGACCTCAGCGAGATCGCGGAGTTTCTGAAAGAGCCGGAGCGCTTTCGACGACTCGGCGGCAAGGTACCCCGCGGCATCCTGCTCGTGGGTCCGCCCGGAACCGGCAAAACGCTCCTGGCCCGCGCCGTGGCCGGCGAGGCCGGAGTCCCGTTCTTCTCCATCAGCGCATCCGAGTTCATCGAAATGTTCGTGGGCGTCGGCGCTTCTCGAGTACGAACGCTGTTCGAGGACGCGAAAAAGCTCGCTCCCTCGATCGTATTCATCGACGAGATAGACGCGGTCGGGCGCTCGCGAGGAACGGGTATGGGCGGAGGCAATGACGAGCGTGAACAAACGCTCAATCAGCTGCTGTCGGAGATGGACGGCTTCACGCGCAACGATCTGACGATCGTGATCGCCGCTACCAATCGCCCCGACGTGCTCGACCCCGCGTTGCTTCGTCCCGGGCGCTTCGATCGGCGAGTGCTGGTGGATCGGCCGGAGCGCGCTGCGCGGCGAGCCATCCTCGCGGTCCATACCCGCGACAAACCGCTGGGCTCCGACGCGAACTTGGATTCGATTGCGGACAATACGCCCGGCTTCTCCGGCGCCGATTTGGCGAATCTTGCCAACGAGGCCGCGCTGTCGGCGACCCGGCGCGGCGCAAGCGCGATCGAAGCGCAGGATTTTGCAGACGCTTACGACCGAATCGTGCTCGGCGACGTACGCGAGAGCAAGCTCGATGCGGAAGAGAAAGAGCGCGTCGCCGTCCACGAATCCGGTCACGCAACCCTCGCCCACTACACCGCTCACGCAGAGCCACTGGAGCGTGTCAGCATCATTCCCCGGGGCATGGCCTTGGGTGTGACCCAACAGTCCCCCGGCGTCGACAAGCACATCTTGACTCGCCCCGAGCTCGAATCGCGCTTGAGCGTGCTCATGGGTGGATATGCAGCCGAGGAAGTGGTGCTCGGGACCTGCTCGTCGGGAGCAGAAAACGACCTGAAGCGCGCCACGGAGCTCGCGTTCAAGATGGTCGCGCACTTCGGCATGAGCGAGCGCATTGGCCCGGTGTACTACGAGCACAAATCGGAGCACCCGTTTTTAGGCCAGCAGATGGCTTCGGACGGGAGCACGAGTGACGCGACCGTGCACGTCATCGAGGAGGAAGCGCGTGCTCTGCTGATGAAGGCTCTGAAAGCTGCCAAAGAGACGATCGCCGCGCACCGTGCATCGCTAGACGCGTTGGTGACGGCGCTGCTGTCGAGCGAGACCCTGGAGAAGGCCGAGCTGCAGCGCCTGCTCGGGCCTTCGGCGAACCGCGGGGCTCACCTCTCTATCGAGGCCTAGGCGCCCGCGAGTGGGGCTGTCGGTCACCGTGCCGAGAGGTGACCCGGAGCGAGACCATCAACCTTCAGCTTACTCTAGCCTCGTGATGGGCAAGAGCTCATCGAGAACCCGCAGCAACTCGTCGATCCTAACTGGCTTGGTCAAGTAGCGCTGAAACCCAGCTTCCGTGACGCGCTTGTGATCGCCGATCATCGCCGCAGCCGTCAGAGCGATCACTGGAATAGCTCGGGTTTCTGGCCACTCACGCAGCCTCCGGGTTGCCTCGTAGCCGCTCATACCCGGCAGATTCATGTCCATGATCACTAGATCAGGGCGAGCAGCACGCACTACTTCGATGCCGACTTCGGCCGTCGGCACGCACAACAGGCCGACTCGCTCAATGTCCTCGAGCAGGCTTCGCATGAAGGCAACGTTCGACGGATTGTCTTCGATGTACACGACCGTGTAGCGCGCGTCAGCGGTACTCGTCGGCGAAGCGACGGCGGGAGCAGCAGAACCCAGCGCCGTCGGCCGCAAGAGCTTCGCGTCGTGCAGCGGTAGCTCGATCCAGAATTCCGAGCCAACGTCTGGACGACTGCGGAACCCCACGCTGCCCGCCATCAGCTCGGCGAGGCGTCGCGTGATCGCCAAGCCGATCCCGGTGCCTTCGATCGGTCCCGCTTCCTGGCCGGCGCGTTGGAACGGCTGAAAGATCTTGTCTTGCTTGTCGAAAGGAATGCCGAACCCATCGTCAACGACGCTGATGCGCACTAGCCCGTCACGCGGTTGGCAGACTGCGAACGTTGCGTTGCCTCCGGTCCTCCCGTACTTGAGCGCATTGGACCCGAAGTTGATCAGCACCTGACAAACTCGCGTGCGATCCGCCAGCACTTGCAGGTCTGGCTCCGCCACCCCTCCCAGCACGAGCCTGACACCAAGCCGCGTAGCCATTGGCGCCAGGGTGGCTCTCACTTCCGCGAGCACCGAAGCGACGCCCACCGGCTCGCACGACACGATGACGCGGCCCGCCTCCACGCTCGACAGGTCCAAAATATCGTCGATCAGCCGCAGCAGATGCTCACCGCCCTTGAGCACGTATTCGACCATCTCCTGTTGCCGCCCAGTGAGCGGAGTCTTCTTGTCGCGCTGCAGCAGCTGAGTGAATCCTAAAATCGAATTCAACGGCGTGCGAAGCTCGTGACTCATCGAGGACAGGAATTCACTCTTGGCCGAGTTGGCGGTCTCGGCCAGGGCGCGCGCGCGCTTGAGCTCGGCTTCGTGTTCCATATCGACGGTCGTGTCCCGAATCGTGCTGACGACGCCCCCTTCCAAGGTGCGCCGGTCCGTGAGGCGTAAATTCTGTCCGCGTTGCGTCCGTAGATCGAGAACGCCCTCCGGGTTGGCCCGGTACTCCAAGCACCGCCGCAGAAACTCCTCCGGCGTGCGCTCTCCAAGGTCGAACAGCCCAGCCTGTACACCGCCCGCGAGCAATTCCGAAAAACTACGTCCGACGATCGGTCCCTCCATGACGCCCGCGAAGAGCTCGCGGCACGCGCTGTTGCAAAGCACCAGCCGGTCCTCTGCGTCGTACAGCGCGAGCATGCCTTGGATGCTTTCTACGGCGCTCAGCAGTCGATCGCTCGCTAGCCGCGCCGTGGCTTCGGTCCGCCGCCGGTCGGTGATGTCCCGGATAGCGGCGGAGACCCACAAGCCGCCCTGAGTGTCGAGGGGACTCAAACTGATTTCGATCGGAAATTCCGTGCCGTCTCGGCGTCTTCCGAACAATTCCAAACCAGAGCCCATGGGCCGGGTTTTGGGGGCACCCACGAAGCCCGAGCGATGCCCAACGTGCGCGGACCAAAACCGTTCTGGGATCAGAATCTCGATCAATTGCTCGACTAGCTCCGCGCGCTGGTAGCCGAACAGCCTCTCGGTCTGCATGTTGACGAGCTCTATCGTCCCGCGTTCGCTCATCACCACCATTGCGTCTGGTGCGGAATCGATCAGCTGGCGAAACAGCTCCCCGCCCTGCCGACCGAGCTCTCGTGGCCGGGTCGAAGGCGGACGCGCGGGCTCGGCGTCAACCGGCATTGGGCAATCTCAAGCAAAAGACCGCGCCCGGCTCGGCGTCCTCTACCCAGATTCTGCCGCCGTGCGCCTCGACGGCCAGTCGGCAAAACGCCAGACCGAGGCCTCGCCCCGAGCGGGTCACTCCACGGTCCTGAGTATCGACTTGCACGAAGCGTTCGAAGATGGCCTCACGCAACTCACGCGGCACCCCAAGCCCCGAGTCGGAGACGCGCAGCTCGGTTTCGCGAGCGTCGCCCGAGGCGCTGACGTGGACTGCCGTGTCCCCCGGGGCGTGGCGCAGGGCATTCTCCAGCAAATTCTCGATGATTCTTCGAAACAAGTCGGCATCGACGTTCAGAGTAGATACGTCAATCGAGCTGTTTAGCGCGATGTTCTTGGCGCGCGCCCGCACCTCGAGCGCGTCGCATGCGTCGCGGACCAACTGAGGCAGATCCACGGAGGCCGGCACCGGCACGAGCTTCCCCTCCTCGCTCTTGCTGATGTCGAGCAGGTTGAGTAGCAGCCGCAGTAAGGAGCGAACCTCGTCGCGGATACTTCCACCAATAGCTTGGGCAGCGGCAGAGTCTCGGTCGCGCAGCAGCAGTTGCGCCTGCAGATCGATATTGCTGACGGGATTTTTCAGGTCATGGACAACGAAGCCCATCAGCCGCTCCTTCTGCAGCTGCAAACGCATGAGATCGTCGCGCTGGCGACGCACCAGCTCGACGTACTCGCGATTGGACGCGTTCGCGCGGCGCAGTCTGAGCGCCGCTTGCACGCGCAGTAAGAGCTCGGTAGGCCGAAATGGCTTGGTGAGAAAATCGTCGCCCCCCGCGCGAAGAGCAGAATCAAAACTATCGAGATCGCGCAACGCCGTGAGAAACACGATCGGAGTGTCCTCTCCGGCGGCGAGCCTACGTATTTCCTTTCACACGGCGAAGCCGTCGAGGCCTGGCATGCGAATATCGAGCAGCACGCAATCCGGCCGGTAGCGCTCGAACTGCTCGACGCCTTGCTGCCCCGTTGCGGCCAGCACTACCGTATAGTCGTCCTCTTCTTCGAGCGTCGCGCGGGCGAGCGCCCGGTTCTGCTCGTTGTCGTCAACGACCAGAATCGTGAACTTGGGCGTCGTCGTCATGGGACAAACGTAGCGCGCGCGCTCACCGCAAGATATGAAGTTACGCTTTAGCCAACTGGCGAGTGAGCGGTAAGCTGTGGCGTATTTGCTTCAAGCTCTGGAGCGGCCCACGACGACACCGTACTCGTGGAGCCGATATTGAATGGTACGCACGCTAATATCCAACACTTCCGCGGCGCGCACGGTCGACCCTTCGGCAGCCTCGAGCGTCGACAGAATGGCGTGCTTTTCAATCTCCGCGAGCGTGGCGCCCGGAATACGAACCGCACCGAGCGCTTCGGGAGTGCTGTCGAACGGCAAAGCTTCGGCTTCGACGATGTCTTGAGTGCTGAATACTACCGCCCGCTCCATGGCATTCTCGAGCTCGCGCACGTTACCCGGCCAGCGATGCGCGATCAGCTTGGCGCGCGCAGCCGAGCTCAGCGCGAGACTCTGTCGGTGGTTTTCGCGCGCGAACTTACGCAGGAAGTGATCTGCCAGCACGATGACGTCTTGTCCCCGCAGCCGCAGCGGCGGCATGTCGATGTGCACGACGTTGAGCCGGTAGTACAAGTCCTCACGAAACCGCCGTTCACGGACCTCTGTCATCAGGTCCTTGTTGGTCGCGGCGACCAGGCGTATGTCCACTTGAACTGGGTCGTTGCCGCCGACGCGCTCGAATCTCTTTTCTTGCAGCACGGAAAGCAGCTTCACCTGCGTTGCCGCGGGGATTTCGCCGATCTCGTCCAGGAACAACGTGCCTCCGTTGGCTTGCTCGAAACGGCCGATGCGTCGCCGGTCGGCGCCGGTAAAGGCGCCCTTTTCGTGGCCGAACAGCTCACTCTCGAGCACCCCCTCCGCCAATGCAGAGCAATGGAGTGTCACGAACGGCGCCGCGGCGCGCGGGCTGAGAGCGTGCAGCGCGCGGGCCAGCTCGCCTTTCCCGGTGCCACTCTCACCAGTGATGAGAACCGTGGCGCGTGAAGCCGCGACTTGCCGCGCGACGGAGTAGACGCGCTGCATGACGGCGCTGGTGCCGAGCAGGCCTTCCAGCCCTTCGTAATCTCTAACGCGCAATTGCCGGCGCAGGTTCTCGGCCTCGACCCAGAGCTCCCGCCGCTGCAGCGCGCGTGCGACCACGAGCTGCAGCGCGTCGAAGTCGATCGGCTTCGTGAGATAGTCTTCGGCGCCAGCGCGCATTGCAGCGACTGCGGTGGATATGTCGCCGAAAGCGGTCGCGACGATCACTGGGATCTCGAGCTTCTGCGAGCGAATCTTGGCCAAGAGCTCCATGCCGCCCATGTTTGGCATATTCAAATCGGTCAAGATCAAGGCAGGCGCCCTTTCGGCGATCAGCTGAAGGGCGAGCGCGCCGTCCGCCGCCGTATCCACCTCGTATCCTTCTTGACCGAGCAGCTGTGAAAGGCCGCTGCGCGCGCTCGGCTCATCGTCGACGACTAGGACTCGAGCTTTTTTCATAGCGTGCTTTCCGTCATCTGTGCGAGGGGTTTAGGGCGCGCGAATTCGAGAAACTGAGTGACGAGCTCGGCGAGACGCTTGATTTCCAGAGCAACGACCTGAGTCGCTTCGAGCATGTCCTGTTGGCTCGCGCTCTTCTTGATCGCTCGCTCCAAAAGCGCCAAGTGCAACTGCGCGCCATTCAGTGGATTTCGGATTTCGTGAGCGAGCCCGGCGGCGAGTCTGCCGGTGACAGCGAGCTCTTCAGCTTGCCGCCCGCGTTCCTCCACCTGGCGCGACTCCGTCAGGTCTCGCCCGACCGCAAACAACACGATCTCGTCTTGGTCGCCGGCAAACGCCAGATTCCAGACCAGCTCCCGGAGTTTCCCGGTGCGAGTGCGAACCACCCCATCACTGACCTGTAACGGCACTCTGCCCGTCAGCGAATCGTCGAGCTCTCCCCGAAATATGCCTCGCGGATCTTCTACGTTCAGGACACTCAAAAAGAGCTCACCGATGACCTCGTCCCGCTCGAAGCCCGTAACTCGCTCTGCTTCGCGGTTGAACAGCTGAATGCGGCCTTCTCGATCTAGCCCCACGATCAGCACGCTGGCCAGCTCGACCGCATTGACGCAGCGCCGCTCGGCGCGGGCCAAAGCGTCGCCGAGCTCCAGGGTCCGCTCACGCTCGACCTGTCGGATGCGCTCGATGAACGAATCCTCGTACGTCTCGAGCATGATCGCGAGCTCGAGATCCAGAATTCGGCTCACAGCCTCACGCGTCGCGGCCGCGTGCTCATTCGTGTCACCCTCGGCGATGCGCAAGAGGGCGACGCGAATGAGAGCCATCGCGCTGAGCATGTAGCGCTGCGGCAGGCCGATCCTCGCGTGAATGCGGCCGATCTGGGAGGTCTGCTCGTAGTATTTCTCGTCGTAGACTCCGCCAAACACCCGCGCCAGCCAGGCGATCAGAGAGAGCTGCAAACGTTGAATCTGCTCCTGGTCAGCGAAAACCTCGTGTGCCTCGGCGTGCTCGCGAATACGTTCGTAGAATTCCCGTACGAGACGCGGGAAGTCCGGCGCAGCGAGGCTCCGAAACGCGAGCAGGAGCTCGGCATCGCGAGCCTCGAAGCGCACATAGCGCTTGAGCTCCTGAAAGCGCGTTTCCTGTGGCATTTGCTGTGCGGACTCTAGCTCAGGACCAATAGGGGTTTTCCCAATACGTGCGCGCGGGCGCCCACCTTGCTGCGCAGAGAGGGCAGCGCACGGCATGCCTACGCACGATGCGTGCCGCGCCGTCTCGCGCCGGCTTTTCGCAGCTATATTTGGCCCCTAAAGAGCGAGAACGGTGCTCAGCGGCGGAGCGGCATCGAACTAGCGTCTGCCACACGCAAACCATTCGCGGAGGCGCAAATTCTGCGGCCCCGTCCCTCGAGCGCCGCACCTGCATTGACCGTTGCGCCGAGAATCGACTCCGCGCAATGGTCCGGAGATGCTCCATGACTTCATTCTCGCCAACCGTGAGCTGATTGTCGACCGCGCTCGGTTGCGAGTCAGGGACAGAATGCCACTTGGTGCCATCGAGAAGCAATGGGAGCACGGTGTTCCGCTCTTTTTGACTCAGCTGGTGCGCGCGCTGACGCGAGCAACCGCCGCCAATACTTTGCATTTGGTCAGCGCAGAGACAGCTCTCGACAGCATCAACGACAGCGCGGCGCTTCACGGCCAAGAGCTACTCCGAAACGGCTTCAGCGTCGCGCAAGTGGTGCATGGCTACGGAGACGTCTGTCAAATTGTGACAGAGCTTGCGATGGCGACGAGCGCCGCGATAAGCGCAGACGACTTTCATCTATTCAACCGCTGTCTCGATGACGCCATTGCCGGAGCGGTTACCGCCTACGGACGCCAGCGAGAGAGCGACCTGGCGTTCGAAGCCTTGGAACGCCGCGGTACCCTGGCGCTCGAGCTGCGCAGTCTGCTCCACAGCGCCACGCTTTCCCTCGACGTTCTCAAACGAGGGACGGTCGCGCTGACCGGAAGCACGAGCGCAGTGCTCGCTCGCAGCCTGTCAAGGTTGAGCGCATTGGTGGAGCGTTCGCTCGCCGAGGTCCTGCTCGAGACCGGCACTCCGAAGCTCGACCGCATTTTAGTGTCCGAATTCATCGAGGAGGTTCGAGTTGGCGCCGCGCTGCAAGCGGAGGCGTTGGGGCTCTCTTTGTTGGTCGGCCCCGTCGAGAGCGAGCTCGAGATCGACGCCGATCGCCAACTTCTAGCCGCTGCTATGTCGAGCCTGCTTCAGAATGCCTTCAAGTTTACCCGCGTCAACGGCAAGGTTTCCATCCTGACCCACGCCGTCGCAGACCGCGTGCTGCTCGACGTCTGGGATGAGTGCGGCGGCCTTGCTCCGGGAGCGGTCGAGGAGCTGTTTCACCCGGCCAACCGAGGACGCACTGACCGCTCGGGGCTCCGATCTGGACTATCGATCGCATTGAGCGCCGTCCGCGCCAGCGCGGGCGAGATTACGGCGCGCAACATCGCTGGCACGGGCTGCGTGTTCACCGTCGATTTGCCGCGCCGGCCTGCGCGCGCGACGACGAGCTGACGCATCCTGGAACCAATGTGCGCTGTGGCGATTCTGGCGCGTGCGCTTGCGCGGGGTTCTGCCAACATGAACGACTGCGTTCGGATCTATTTTAGACAACCGTGAAGGGATGTAGTCATGCCCGAAACAACTTCGCCCGTGAGCGTTGCCCTGTTGAACTTCGCTGGGACCCTGGCCAAGCGAGACCCAGAGTTGTTTCGTCCAAAAGTCGCGATGTTGAGGCACGTCGGCTACAACTGGCGGGGCGAGGACACGATCGTATTTCGGCTCGTCGATCAGGCCGTCCGCGTCTGGGGAGCGGCGATGCTCGAATTGAAGGATCGAAAGCTCGATGCGGACAAGCTGCGGACCCTTTCGCCGATCACCGATCGTGAAACCTCCTGCGCAGCGATGACCACACTCGAGGCACTCGATTCGGCACTCGTCAGCCACTCCAAGGACTGCGCCGCTTCTGCCGGCGGCGACGCGGGTACGCCAGAGTTCGTCGGCTCTCAGGCAGCTTACGCGGCGATCGCTCTGGCCAACAGCTACGACGATCAGCGAAGGCACGCCGTCTACGAGGGCGCGGCTGCGCTGCTCGCCGAACTGCGCTCGGGGTTCGATTTACTTCACTAACAGCGCTAACTACGCCTCTAGCGACCCGCTGCGCAGGACCGCTAGTAGGTCGACGGCCTCATCGTAGACTCTTCGGGCAGCCTCGGGATCGGCGTAGCAGCCCGCTGTCTCCGCGACGGCGTAGGCGGCATGCTCGGCCGTGCGAGCAGGCGCGCATTCGTCATTCGCATCGCAGGCCGCGAACAGTGCAGCCCCACGCGCGTGGCCGACCGGTTTGCCTTCGAGAGTGTCGGTCGCCAGCCTCGCCGCTCGCGCCGTTGCCTGATCGGTAATTGGCGCCAGGCTTCGCAGGCTGTCGGCGTCCACTTTCCGGTCGTGGGCTTCGAGCGTCTCGACCGCTGAAACGCGGACGGCGTGCTCGGCCAGTCGAAACATGATCGTGCGCTCGTCCAAACGGCTTGGTGGGCCGACGAGCAAGCCCTTTAGCTGTGGGCTGAACACTTCGATGTTGTACATGCACAGCACATCCGCAAACCGCGCCAACGCGGTGCTCACGTTGTCAGGTAGTTTGGCCTCGGACATGATCGCGATCCTTTCGAGACTTGCACACGAAGCGAGCTGACAGGCGCTCGCAGGATGCGTGCCTAGGCTACGCCCGGAGTCGGTCACTAGCCATGTGGCACGCTTGCGCCTCACGCTGTGGCGTTCTCGAACTCCGCAATGCTTGCAGCGCATGGCCGCGCAAAGCAATGCACGCGATTGGCGCCCCTGACCCGAGTGCAGCCACGACTACGCTCGAGGCTCAATTCCTGCATGTTAGTTGCGATAACCGCGACGCTCTCGAAGGCAACATGTAAGCATTCGACCTTCAGAGTGCTCGGTACGGCGACCCAAGGAGCTACCATGACCAAGAGCCGAACCGAGCTCGTAGCCCGTCACAGCATATTGACGCTGCTCTCCGACCACGAGGTCGCCAGCGTGAGCATGGCGGAGACCGCGCTAGTGCTCTCGGACGGTGATGAGTACGTGGATCTGGAGCAGCTCGGTCGAGGCGTTCGGATGGCAACCGGAATGTCGACACCGCTGGGCAACGTGATCTCGAGAAGAGCAGTGTGCGAAGCCACCTGGAGCAGAGTACTAACGCAGTTAGAAGCGTACCGCGCAGCCACGGCTCACTTTGGCGTCGGGCGCGGGACCCACAGCGAAGAGTTAGCGGACTAGCAATGGCGCCAAAATGGCGCGGAAAGAGGCTCCCCGTGTGGAATTATTCCTCCTTTGTTGCCCTTTCGACGTTCAGTCGTGTGCTGCTTGCTTGCCGTGACGAAGCCATTCTGCTGGTCGCCGGAGCAATCAACGTCAGTAGTGTGCGCCTACCGCGACAATCACAGCGCAAGCTGGCGTTTCGAGTCCAACACGGCGCCAGCCGCATGCCTGGTTACGGTATCGAAGCGCAGCGCGTTCAGAGCGCCAGCGACGACCGCAGCGACGAGCTCTCGTTCGAGGTTTGGTCTGACGACGGCGGTCATTCTGCACGGAGCGACGACGACCCCGGCTCGGGTCAACGTCGACCTGGCGGTTTCCGTCGATGGCTCGCTGCGTTCGTCGCGGTGCGCTTACATGACCTGACAGCAGCGAAGTAGCAGCCCACGAGATGAGCCTCCGAGCCTTGCTCGAACATTCGTACCTCGTTGCATTAGCTGCTAACGGAGAGTAGCGTCTAAACTTGTATAACAACATAACGCGCCTGCTCAAAGCGTCCTCGCTTGGGCAGCAGGGGCTGAGTTGAACAGCGCAGGCACTGGCTCGGGCGCATTCCGCGAGGGAGCCGGTGCACTGAATGCGACGGACGGGATTTTCGAGCTGCTCGTGCGGAGCGTGAGGGATTACTCGATCTTCCTGCTCGACCTCGAGGGCAGAGTTGCAAGCTGGAACACAGGCGCAGAGCGCTGCAAGGGCTACCGCGCACAGGAAATCATCGGCAAAAGCTTCGCCTGCTTCTATTCCGTCGAAGACGTCGAGGCCGGGCTACCCGCTCATGAGCTCGAGCTCGCAACGCGGAACGGTTGCTATGAAGATGAAGGCTGGAGGTACCGCAAGGACCGGTCGCGGTTCTGGGCGAGAGTCTCCCTCAGCGCGCTGCGCGATCCAACCGGCGAGCTCGTCGGATTCGGAAAGGTGACGCGCGATTTGACCGAGAGTGTGCTTCCGAACGAGCAATTCCGGTTGGCCATCGAGGCGACTCCGACGGGCATGATGATGGTCAACCAATCAGGCGAGATCGTGCTGGTCAATTCGCGGCTCGAAAAGCTGTTTGGCTACCCGCGGCAAGCTCTGATTGGAAAACCCGTAATCGAGCTCGTGCCAGAGTTGCAGGCGACGTTCGTCGGCGAACCGAGCGACAGCGCCGCAGGCACCGGACGCGACCTGCACGGTCTGCACAAGGATGGCACTGAAGTGCCGGTCGTCATTGGCCTCAATCCGCTGCACACCTCCGAGGGCGACTTCATGCTGAGCTCCGTCGTCGACATCACCGAGCGCAAGCGGGCCGAGCGGGAACGAGAAGCGCTCCTCGGACAATTCAAGGCGCTAAATGCCGATCTGGAGCAGCGCGTCCAAACGCGCACCGCAGATCTTTCGGTCGCACTTCAAGAGCGGGAGGTCTTGCTCCAGGAGATCCATCACCGCGTGAAGAACAATCTTTACGTGATCGCCAGCCTGATGGAGATGCAGGCTCGCCTTCTGCCTCGAGGTGACGGCCGCCACGCGTTGCAGGAGTGCCAAGGCCGAGTGCACGCGATCGCGCTCATCCACGAGAAGCTGTACCAAGCGAAGAACTACGCGGAGGTCCCCTTTGCCGACTACATACGCGGGCTCGCCAGCGAGATCTTCGAGGCGACGGGGGTCTCGCCCGCCGCCGTATCTTTGGTGCTCTCAATCGGAGACGTGACCATTGCGGTGGACAAGGCCATCCCCTGCGGCCTGATCCTCAACGAGCTCATCACCAACGCGCTCAAACACGCTTTCCCCGACGGGCGCCATGGAACGATTCGCGTGGAGCTGGCCAGGGCAGACAATGGTCGGCTGCGTTTGGCCGTTGCCGACGACGGCATCGGCTTCCCTGAAGGGTTCAACCTGCGTGAGCAAAAGTCTCTTGGGCTACGGCTGCTCGGAACGCTGGCCAAACAGTTGGACGCAACCTTGACCAGCAGCGGCAGCGGCGGGGCATCCTTCGAGCTGACATTTTCGGTGGAGACCTGATGCCTTCGCGTTCGCGAACCTCGGTGCTGATCGTCGAAGACGAAGCGATTATTGCGGAGAACCTGCGCGAGCTGCTGGTTAGTTTGGAGTACGACGCGTTCGCCATCGCCTCGTCGTCCGAGGAGGCGGTGGTATGCGCCTCGGAGCGCTGCCCGGACGTGGTCCTGATGGACATCCGCATCAAGGGCAAGCTCGACGGTATCGCGACGGCTCAGCTCCTGGGCGAGCGCTTCGATGTCCCCATCATCTACCTCACCGCGCACGCCGACGCGGCCACCGTCGAGCGGGCGAAGAAGACCGGGCCCCACGGCTACCTGGTCAAGCCCGTCAGAGCACCGGACCTGCGCAGCGCGATCGAAATCGCTCACTACAAGCACTCGATGGAACGGCAGCTTCGCGCGCGCGAACGCTGGTTCTCGACCAGCCTGCGCTCGATCGCCGATGCAGTCATTACCGTGGACCTCGCAGGCAAGATCACGTTCATGAACCCAGCCGCTGAGTCGCTAGTGGCTTTGACGTACGAGGAAGCCCAAGGTCGTTCGGCGCGCGAGGTCCTCCGCCTACTCGATACCGAATCCCAGCTTCAGCAAGACACGCCGCTGGATCGCGCGCTCCGTGAGAGGCGAGCGATCGAGGTTCCCGAGGCGGTGCTCCAGACTGCCGACAACTTCCAGCGGATCATCGCGGACAGCGCGGCTCCGGTGCTCGACAACGGTGAGCTGCTCGGCGCGGTGATGGTCTTCCGTGACGTAACCGAGCAAAAACGCCTGCAGAAACAGCTCGAAATAGCGGACCGGCTGGCGTCGCTGGGAACCATGGCGGCCGGCGTTGCTCACGAGATCAATAACCCATTATTCGTGGTCTTCGCGAATGCGGGGTTGGTCCTGGAGGAGCTGATTGGCGCCTTGTCGATGCCCGCGCCTGGCGAGAGCGGAGCTCTGCAACATGCGCATGCGATCAAAGAAGCCATCGACATGCAACGCGAGATCTTGTCCGCGGCCAGCCGCATCACCAGAATCGTGGCTGACCTCGGAGCCTTCTCGCGGCCCGAAGCCCAGGACTCCGGCTCCGTGGACGTAAGAGATGCGGTCGAATGGGCGATCCGCTCGACCGCGCACGAGTTCCGCCACCGCGCCCGCCTCTCCACCAAGCTCGCGAAGGTTCCCAGGGTCGACGCGGAGGAGACCAGGCTCGGTCAGGTGCTCGTGAATCTACTGATCAACGCTGCGCACGCGATTGCTCCCGGAAACGTGGAGGACAACCAGGTCTCGGTCGCAACGCGGCTGGACGACGCCGGACGCGTCATCATCGAAGTCAGCGACACCGGCAGCGGCATTCCTCCAGAGGTCTTGAGCAGGATCTTCGAGCCCTTCTTCACCACCAAGCCAGTCGGGCTAGGTACTGGCCTGGGCTTGTCGATTTGCCACGGCATCGTGGCGTCGATGGGCGGGGCGCTCACGGTCGAGAGCAGCCCCGGGAAAGGCACCACGTTCCAGCTCCGGCTGCCAGCCGGCGCCACACAACAGCCCTCCATTTTGCCGCCGCCGCGGCCCGTCGCCGTCGAACGCCGCGGCCGCTTCTTAATCATCGACGACGAGGAGATGGTTCTCAGCGCCGTGGCGCGTATCCTCTACCATCATGAGATCGTTTGCATGGCGCACGCGCGCGAGGCCTTGGACCGGCTCAAGGATGACGACAAATTCGACATGGTGTTTTGCGACCTGATGATGCCGAGCATGACCGGAATCGAGTTCTACGAGGAGCTGCTCGCCAAGCGCCCGGAGCTCGCGTCTCGGGTGGTGTTCTTGACCGGCGGCGCGATGACCTCGAAAGCCGCAGAATTCCTGCGCATCGTGCCGAACCAACGCGTCCAAAAGCCATTCGGCATCAACGACTTACGGACGATGGTTCAGCGGACCCTCGCCGCGAACGAGCTCGAACCAGTCACTTGAGCGTCAGTGGGAAGTTCGTCTCGACGCCGCTGCGCGCGCTCTGGTGATAGGTGTGGCGTCGACCGTGGCGCTCACGGTGTTGCGCGCACCACAGCTCGTGGCTGTTCGGAACGGCCCTGGCCACTAGGCACTCTGAGCACGGCGGCTCGATCTGCACTTCGACGGGTTGCTCGTCCGAGGGCACGACCAAGACCGGGCAACGCGCGTGGCGCACGGTCGTTTCGGCAACAGAGCCCATCAGCATCCGAGCCAGGCCGCGCCTGCCGTGGGTGCCGAGCACGATCAGCTTCGCCTTGAGATCCGAGGCGAGCTGCGCGATACCGATCCCCGGCGTGTCCATGCGCACGTGCGAAACGATGCGCCCGGAGACTTTGCCGCCGCGTTCTGCGACCTGCGCCACGAGCGCTTCGAGCTGTGCTTGAACGTGTACGCAAAGCTTCTCGGCTACGCCCGCCAACGGGTCGCCATCGCTCGGCTGCGCGTAGCCCAAGCCGGCAAAGTCGCCGTCGAGGGTGGGCGTGGGGCTCGGCGGAGACACGATCGAAACAACGTGAATTTCCGCGTTTTCTCGATACGCGGCGAGCTCAAACGCCTCGGCCAACGCCTTGTCGGCGAGCTCGGAAAAATCCATCCCGACGAGGACGATGTAAGGTTCGTTGGTCATTTCGGTCTCCTTTGTTGGGTGCACTGCACTGGCGCGAACCGTTTGCGTCTAGCTGCAAACGCTGCGGGTCACTTGGGCTTGCGAGCGCCATGCACGGTCAGCACCGGCAGCTGGGCCATGCGCACGACCCGCTCGGCCACGCTTCCGAGCAGCGCGCGGGTAAGCCCACGCCGACCATGCGTGCCGACGACTATCAGGTCGGCGTGGGCTTCCGCCGCTGCCAGGAGGATCTCTTCCCAAGCCTGGCCCGAGCGGAGCATGCTCGTGGCCTCAGGGACGCAGGTCTTGAGCTCGGTCAGCGCTTCTTCCAGGCAGCGGCTCGCGGCTTGCTCGATCGGTGTAATGGCATCGACCGACGCGTACAAGCCTCCGCCATAAGAGTACGAAGGAGCTTCCCAGCAGTGCACGAGAGTCAACCCAGCGTTGAACTTGTGGGCCATTTCGATCGCAAGGTCGACTGCGCTCCGCGCGGACTCACTGAAATCCGTAGCTACCACGATGCGTTTGAAGCTCATTTGCCTTCCTCTACGACAGCCGCGTCTTCGAGCAGCATGGGGTACTTGTAGCCGATGCCGATGTCGTCATCGGCGCGCAGCGTGCCCTCGAAGGTGGCAACTTGGCCGCGCGTGGGCGCGACGACAGAGGTGACGACGAGATCAGTCGCTGGGCCTTTGCTCGCGTTGTCGTCGCGCAGATGGAAGAACGCGCGCCCTTGAATATCAGGGGTAACTTTCGTCACTTGGCCGCGCACGCGCACGCGTTGTCCGGCAAGCTTTTGTCGATTGGCAGCGAGCTCGGAGATAACGTGGCCGATGCTGCCTGCTGCGCGAGCGACCCTCGGCATCGGCAGCGCGGCTTCGCCTGCTGAATCGCCCATCCCCCCGTGTGGCGAGGCATTGCCGGCGGCATTACCGCCAATATCTGGGTGCCCCGACGGCAGCGCAGCCGAGTCGTCAGCCAACGCGCCAGGTGCGGCGCTCGCGCCGATGTCGGGATGCCCCGGCGGCAACTTCTGATCCGGATCAACGTCCTGCTCGTCACCAACGGGGAACTTCGGATCCAAGCTGTCGCCCGTGGTAGCGCTCGAGGGAGCGCTCAAAGTACCGAAGTAGATGACCTTGAAGGACCTGCCCAGCGTCGCGCTCTTGAAGTCGTCCATGCGCGTGGCGTTCGAGATCGTGACGCGACTACCGATTGCCACGCTGGCGCTGGGGACCGCCGCCCAAACCTCGCCATCAGAGCCGCGCAGCCGCAAATAAGTGTATTTGCTCACCGGAACGGTTTCGAGGACCTCGCCGCTGAGGGCTCCGTCCTGCGCCGCAGGCGCCTCGGCAGGCTCGGCCGCAACTGGAGTGGGCGGCGGCGGCTCGTCCGCGCGAACGCCAGCGCCACGAGTGGTGCGGGTTGTCGCGAGCGCAATGGCGATCGCAGCAGCGACCACCAAGGCGAGGACAACGGTCATCCTCCTGTCGGATTTTTTGGCTGAGTCGGCGGATGCTCGGTTCATGGTCTGGTCGGCAGCGAGGTCGGTGCGGTACCGGCGATCGCCTTGTAGGAGTCGAAAATCAGCTCTCGAGTGTAGACCGGGTTGTGTACGCCGTCGGCGGAGCCTCGTGCCAGCAGGAGGTAGTTATACAGTGCGCCAGCGATATCCGCCGGAACATTTTTGGCTCCTGGCAGAACCTGATCGAGGCTGAAAGTCAGGTCCAACAGATCCGTGGCGGAGAGCGCGACGTACGGCGCCGCAGCGCTGCGCGTGAGAAAGCCCGCGGTGTTGAGCACGACACGAAGCTCTTGCAGATTGGCTCGCATGGCGCTCTGGCCGCCGATCACGTCGAAGCTCTTCGTGTTGACGTGGCAACCCTGATGCTGGCACGCGGTAAGCTGAGCATAAAAGGAATGATTGCCGATGCCTTGGTTGGAATCGAAGGCTGGCATGTGGCAATCGACGCAGCCGTTGCTGAAAGCTTGGTGCGACGAATTGCCGTAGGTCATGCCCGCGTAGGCGTAGCCGCCTTTGCCCGAGTAAACATCTGCCTGCGGGCCTTCGTGTGGACCCCAATGGCTGCTCGAGAGCGTATTGCTGGCTACGATGAAGTTGGTGACGTCCTGACGCGAGCGGTGACAGGAAATGCACACGTTACCGAGGTTGAACTCGCCCGCGGGCGTGCCGTCGGAAACACCGACCGCGCTGCTGCGCTCGATCAGCGTTTGGTCGGCCTTGCCCGTGGCAACTCGCAGCGGGAAGGAGCCTTTCACGTAGGTCGTTGCGCCGGTTACGTGGGGGTCGTTGGTCGCGTCCACGTCGTGGCAGGTCGTGCAGTGA
>Ga0210392_10000484_pt1 | contig 24436 bp, 22 predicted proteins | sample IncBWC30OmetaG_FD_161057 | JGI IMG/M metagenome (GOLD analysis project Ga0210392, IMG submission 161057) | Forest soil microbial communities from Barre Woods Harvard Forest LTER site, Petersham, Massachusetts, United States - Inc-BW-C-30-O ...
TGCTGGAGGAAGTGGTACGAGATGAATCCGTGATGCACCTGCCATAGCAGGTTGGGAAGAAAGATCACAAGCGCCAGCGCGGTTCCTCCCCAGAACCATTTGTTCAGAAAATAGCGGCGCGCCGGCGTAAGCAACATTCCGCCAAGAATGCCGGCGATGTAAAAGATGATGCTGTATTTGGTCTGGAGGCCGAGGCCGGTGACTGCGCCTATTGCCAGCCACCAGCGCGGATCTTCAGACTTGAGTAGGCGAATGATGAAGTATGCGATGAGGGCCCACCACAGATAGTCGAAGGTCGAATACTGGAACTCTGTCCCTTCAAAAAGCGGCAGTGGTGATAATGCGACAGCGAAGGCTGCAGCAGCCTGGGCGATGCGTCCGGCGCCGAGTTCGCGCGTCATGAATCCGGTGACGACGATGGCCGCGGCTTGTGTGAGGACCGAGAAGAGGCGCAGTCCTATGAGCGAGAGGCCAAAGATAGCGAGGCTGATGCGTTCGACGACAGGCGTGAACGGAGGATAGGCAATGAAGCCCCAGTCAAGATGACGGGCATCGCTCAGGAACTGCAGCTCGTCGCGATGGAAGCCATAGCGGTCGTTGGTGAACAGATGTACAAGAGCAACGGCTACTGCGATTGCCAGCACGGCAACTGTGCCGGATCGAGAGCTGCTATGGATCTTTTCCGGAGCCTGCTCTGCCTGGGTTGCTGTCATGCCACTGCGTTCTCCTATGGACACACAGATTCTCTCACTGTGTCTCTACGTGCAGCGGCATTCTTTCGTTCACACTCTCTTTTTGCTTTGTGCACAGTTGGGTGCAAGAAAATGCCCGCATCTTCCTTCCACCAGCGGAGATGCGGGCATTTCTCTTTTACGCACATGAGCAGTGGTGCGATTAACGCCAGTGACCTTCTACGAAGACCCAGCTGCCGTGGCGATCAGCCCAGTGAGCGGGTACCCACTCCGCATGGGGATGGGGCGAGGCAACGTAGCGGCCAGGTACCCAGACGTAGCGGTTTCCATCCCAGCGATGGTATCCGCCGGTCCAGACATAGCCTTCATGCGGGGGCGGTCCAGGATGCTCGACAACGACCGGGGGCGGGGCGACGCGGACAACAACCTGCGCGAAAGATGGCGCAGAAGCAAGAGTACAGGCAAGTATTCCGGCGAATGCGAATTTCTTCATGGGTATTTTGTCTCCAGTTGTGAGGCTGTGCGGGGCGATGATCGCTCCGCACAGCCTTTCTGTGAAGGTAGAACACGATTTGCGCAGGAGAGTTGCCTCTGAAATTTCTCTCCCTGTTTGCGCCGAATTACGAAAGTGTTAACCGATAGAAAAGTGGGTACTTCTTTTCCTTCTAACGGTCTTGCTGCAGAGAATCGTTGTATGAATGATGCGCCCATCCCAGGTAATGCGGGCCTGTGTGATTTGCTTCGTCGAGCGCTTTGAACATTCTCGGAAGCTGATCCTCGTAGTCGAGCGTGCGTAATCCGATGACCACCTTTGCGAGATTTGCATCGCCCAATCCTTCATAAGCCATCGCCATGAATTTCTGGCTTGCGGTCTCGAGTTTTTGCGCTTTAGCCTCGACCGTTTCTCCGTCGTTGGGGCTGTTTAGCTCGTAAAGCATGAGCGTGAGTCGCGGCAGCGACGTTAACAGCATTCGACGCTCGTCGAAATCGCCCTTGAGAAGTTTTTTCTGGATGTCGGCGTTGACGGTCAGGTGAGCCGGTGAGGCCAAAGCGAAGACGGCGCGGTATGCGTCGACGAGCCCGGGCAGGAACTTGAGATTGCCCGCGCCTTTGTTCTCCGGGCGCTGCTGCGGCTCGATGTCGAGATGGATGCCGTCAAACTGGCTCTTCGAGTGGCTCTGATTGAATGCAAGCACTCCGCGAACATGATCGAGAAGCTTGTCGCGATGCTTGCCTAGTTCGTCAGCGTCCTCGCTTGAGAGCAGAGCTTCGACCCGGATGTTCGACCGATGGAGCAGATCGATGAGATGCGCAAGGCGCGATTCTTCCGCGGCGTCGTCGCGCGTTGAGATCGAGACATAGACTTCGTTGATGCCCTGTGCCTGGCAAAAATCGCGCAGGCTGTCCGCGCCTCGAGGGACTTCAAGCACGGAGGAAGTCTTCCAGACCCACACGCCGTGGACTTCTCCGGCTGCGATGGCGGAGAAGCATCCGAGAATCGCGGCGAGAAAGAATCGCACAACAAACGCGCGCCTGGCGAAAACAGCGGGTTGTGCGTGGCGGTGCTTCGGTTTGCGGGACATGATCTGGAAGCGAGATGAGTGGCGCAATTTTGGCAGATCGAACTTCCGATTTTCAACTGCTTTGTGAATATGGAGGTCCGTTGCTCGATTCATTCCAGCAGGCCGAAGTACAATGGCCACCTTCGCACGGTCAGGTACAATTCGTCCGATGAAGAGACCGGTAATTTGACGGATGGCAACGGCAGCAAGGGTGTGGAGCATGGGCGAGCATCGGGTCGCGGGATTGCTGAATTTCGTTGTGGTCGCGGCTGTTGGCGCGGTTGCCTACACCGACTGGGCGATTGTTGCCGATGTTTCGCTCGCGTATCTCTATGTCCTGCCCGTTGCACTTTGTAGTCTGGTAAATCCGCTTCCCTTTACGATTGCGCTGGGAGCGATCTGCACATTTCTGGGAGATATCTTCGGGCCGCCTGCGCCTTCATTGCTGTGGCGAGTGATCCACAATATCGTTTATCTCGCGAGCTTTCTTATTGTCGGATTTCTCGTCACGCTGATTGCGCGGCAACGCGACCGCATGGCGGAAGAAATACGCAAACAGCGAGATGAATATGAGCGCGATCTTGCGCTGGCCGCGCAGGTACAGCATCGAGTGCTGCCGAAACCGCTGACGCTGCCGGGAATCGATATTGCGGCAGAGATGAAGACCGCGCGGCTGCTGGGCGGCGACTACTATGACTTTTTTCCTGTTTCGGACGATGTGGTTGACGTTGTAATCGCCGATGTCTCGGGCAAGGGCGCAGCGGCTGCGTTGCTGATGCCGTCGTTGGCGGTAGCGCTACGCCTGCGCGCGCGTGAACTGGAGGGACCAGCAGAGGTCATCGCTGACCTGGATGGGGTTTTGAAACAGATGACGAACTCGGCGACGTTCGTGACGATGTTCTATGCGCGGCTGAACCGCGTCAGCCACACGCTGCAATACACCAATGCTGGACACAATCCGCCTGTGTTGCTGCGGTCTGGGTCTTGCGAAGCGTTGCTGCTGGATGAAGCGGGTGGACCTATTCTTGGGATTTTAAGCGGCGCGCAGTTCTCAGATGCGTCGGTCGCGCTCGCGCCGGGCGATATTCTGACGCTCTTCACCGACGGCGTCACGGAGCAGGAAAATGAACGTGGCGAGGAATTTTCTGTCGATCGTTTAAATGACGTCGTTTGCCGGAGAGCCGCGGAATCCGCCGCTCAGGTCGTCGCTCATGTTTCTGAAGCCGTCTCGGCATTTGCCGGAGAGACAGAGCAGGCGGATGATTTAACGCTGGTTGTGTTGAAGGTCTTGTAAGCTGAGAGACGAACCGCTCCAGCTTTTCCCGCTGAGATCAAAAGAACTATGACAGACGCAATTACGAGTTCTGTGCTCGACGTCAATTTACGCGCACGTGGAAACGGCCCTTCCCTTCTGCTCAAGGGGTTGCGAAAGGCCTTTGCGGATGTGGTGGCCGTGGATGGTCTCGACCTGGAAGTGAAGCACGGAGAATGCTTTGGCTTGCTGGGGCCGAATGGCGCTGGAAAGACGACTACCATAGAGATTTGCGAAGGCCTGACTCCTCCCGATGCCGGAACGGTGGAGTTGCTGGGGTTGAGCTGGGCTACGTCTGCCAAGGAACTGCGGCGCCGCATCGGTATTCAATTGCAAGAGACGCAGTTTCCCGACAAGCTCACGGTGGAAGAGACGCTGCGACTCTTCCGCAGCTTTTTCCCGCGCGGGATTTCGATCGATGAGTCGATCAAGACAGCGCAGCTCGAAGAAAAGCGCAACTCGCGGGTGGGGGGATTGTCGGGCGGCCAGAAGCAGCGGCTGGCTATGGCGTGCGCTCTGGTCGGCGATCCCGAGTTGCTGTTTCTGGATGAGCCGACGACGGGGCTCGATCCGCAGGCAAGGCGGCACCTGTGGGACCTGGTGGACCAGCTGAAGCTCGCTGGACGCACCATCATTCTGACTACGCACTATATGGATGAGGCGGAACGGCTCTGCGACCGCGTCGCAATCATGGACCACGGGAAAATCATTGCGCTCGGTACTCCGCAGCAACTGATTGCCTCTGTCGGCGGCGAGCACATTGTGGAGCTTGTGATCACTGGTCACCGCGAAGTTGATGTTGCTCTACTGACAGCGATTCCAGGAGTGCAGTCGCATCGCGTAGATGCGGGCATGCACCAGCTCACTGTTCGCGATCTGCATACGACCGTGCCGCTCATCTTTCAATCGCTCACCAGTCAGGGCCTGCACCTGAGCGACTTTCGCACTCACTCCGCGACGCTTGAGGACGTGTTCGTGGGGCTGACGGGAAGGAATTTGCGCGATGAATAAACTGGAGCTGAGCAGCCTGTATCAATTGACGATGGTGCGCTTCAAGCTCTTTCTGCGCGAGCCCGAGGCGATCTTCTGGATCTTCATCTTTCCCATCCTGCTGGCGGTGGGACTTGGAATCGCCTTCCGCAATCGGCTGGCGGATGTGCTGCAGGTCGGCGCGACCACGACGCAGCTGACGCAGGCTCTGGCTGCTGACAGGGGCCTCGCAGCGAAGACGGTGAACGAGGCCGACGGAGCGCATGCACTGGCGACGGGGGATATTCTGCTGCTCGCCATCCAAATGCCGGACGGCGTGGCTTACAAGTATGACGACACCAATCCCGATGCGCGGTCGGCGCGGCTCGTGGCCGATCGCGCGATTCAGGCGGCGTCTGGACAGCACGAAGCCGTGCATGCCGAAAACCAGCTGGTGCACGAGACGGGTGCGCGTTACATCGACTTTGTCGTGCCGGGCCTGCTGGGAATGAACCTGATGGGGTCGGCGATCTGGGGCATGGGCTTCGCCATTGTCGAGGCTCGGCAGAAGAAGCTGCTCAAGCGGCTGGTGGCATCGCCGATGCCGCGCTGGCAGTACCTCGCGTCTTTTCTGCTGTCGCGGTTGGTCATGCTGGTCATCGAGGTTGTAGCGTTTCTTGGGTTTGCGCGGCTGGTCTTCGGAGTGCCTTTTCGCGGATCGATCCTCCAATTGACATTTCTGTGCGTACTGACTTCGCTGGCGTTTTCCGCGCTTGGTCTGTTAGTCGCTTCGCGGGCGAAGACGATGGAAGCTGCTTCAGGGCTGATGAATCTTGTCATGCTCCCCATGTGGATTCTGTCGGGCGTATTCTTTTCTGCGTCTCGCTTTCCAGCGGTCGTTCAGCCTGTCGTACGGGCACTCCCGCTCACGGCCGCTATCGACGCGCTGCGCGGAAATATGCTGCAAGGCATGAACCTGGGACAGATGGTTGCTCCGGTGGCGATACTGCTTGCATGGCTGGTAGTGCCGTTTGCGGTGGCGCTGCGCATCTTCCGCTGGAGATAGCGACGTGAATCAGGAATTCGGATTCCAGATATCGACGTGCCACTTCCAGCGCCCGTCTTCCGGCTTCCAGTACACGACGTACTTCACCTCGATCTCGGCTGCGGCGTGTCCGTCTGGTTCAACAGTGAGAACGACGCGACCGATCTCGACGACGCCATCCCCTGCCGGCATCACATCGACCGATTCCAGCACGGCGGATTTTGCGTTCGCCGATTGAATCATCGTCGCCCAGAACTCCTTGATCGCTGCGCGGCCGGCGATCATCGGCGCTCCGGGCGGAAGGATGCGGGCGCCGGAGGTGTAGATGTTGTCGAGGGCGTCGTAGTTACGCTTGCCGAACACTTCTGCGTTAAAGAGATCGTTCGTGTCCGCCATCGCCAGACGAATTTGCTGGAGTGATTGCGCGGAAGTGGACATGGGGCTGAAGCATATCACGCCGCGATGGCTTAGCAATGAAGAATTTCGTGCTCGGAGGATGACACTGCGATTTCAAACTACCCCACTCAAGCCGAACCAAGGCTTGAATGGGGCACCGTATGTTAAGATTCAACCGTCACACGTTCTGCAATGTAACGAAGAGCAGCGCGATCTGTTCAACTCTGTGGCGTGCTCCCGTTCAGATTGCCGTGCAGCTCAGGATGTGCCTCCTGTTCGAGTTGATCGAGCCTCTTCTTCTGGTCGTCGTTGAGTACCTCGCGGATCTGTTTGTCGGCCTTCATGCGCAAGGGTTTCACCTTCTCCAGACGTTCTTCGCGCGTCAGGCTCTGGTCTTGCATGAGCTTCTGCGTACCGTCCTGCATTTCCTGGAGGATCGGCTTTACGCTGGCTTGCTGATCGACGGTGAGATCAAGCTTCTCGGTCAGCAGTTTCAGGTGCTGTTCGACGGCCGGCACACCGCTTTGCGCACTGTGCTCGTCTTTGTCCGTACTGCCCGGTCCGGCAGCGGTCTGTTGCGCGGGCGCTGCGAGTGCGACGATTAGCAGGGTTCCGATTGAAAATAAGCGGAATCGATTCATTGTCCTCTCCTTTGCATCTGGAAATTCAGAAGACGTGGCGCCGTCCCCATAATATTTACCGGCTTGCTGAAGTGCAGATCCTGCTCTGCTGTGAGCGGCGGTTTGTCATATGATTCGCAATGTAGCGGCCCAATGTAGACAAGTCGAGAGTGAGTTTCGCGTTATTGAACAAAGAGGCGGTCGATGTCCAAAAACGAGCGCTCCAGATTGCGGGAACACGCTGCGCAGAAACAAGAGAAGCCGCGGCGAAAGCCCGATCAGCGTATCCGGCGCACGCACGCGCGGCTTGGCAGCGCTCTGGTGGAGTTGATTCAGGAGAAGTCGATCGACGACGTGACTGTGCAGGAAGTGCTGGATCGCGCGAAGATCGGCCGCTCCACCTTTTATCTTCACTTCCGCGACAAGGATGACCTGCTGTTGAGTCAGTTTGAAATGTTTCTGGAAATGATGACCACGATGCTCAGCATTCGCCGGGAAGAGTCGCATCGAGTTGTGCCCGTGGCGGAGATGTTTGCGCACATCGGCAGTGGGAAGAAGTTTTATCGCGTGCTGGCCGACTCGGGCCGTCTCGACGATTTCTTCGAGCTCGCGGAAGGCTACTTTGCTCGCGGGATTGAGCGGCGCCTCGGGGAATCCAAGCGTGTTACCAAGCTTCCGCAGCGTGAACTGGCTGCTCGCGCCTTTGCACTGTCCGGGAGCCTGCTGTCGCTGTTGCGGTGGTGGATGGATCGGGGCGCGAAAGAATCACCCACGGCCATGGACGAGATGTTCCACCGGATGGTGTGGAAGGGACTTCAGTAGCGGTCATGCGACAGTAGCTCGGCATGCCTTTCTGCACCCTCATTGTTTCGGTCTTAATTCCGCAGGAACCCAAATAGCGTGCTTACATCATTGAGAGGCGTGGGTTCGCGTTCCAGGAAAATCTCAATCATCGTTGTGGTGAAGGGATGGAAGAGCGTGTCGGTACCCTGGGCGAGGCTGGTGATGTCGAGTTTTATGGGCTCGGAGTCGGCGGTGAGGCGCTGTGCGTTCAAGTCAGTCCCCGCGTAGGCTTCGTATTCGATGGTGGGAGTACCACTCGAGGCGATGAGCTCGATCCATAAGGATTTGCGGGGGCCTTTGTCTGTATTCAGGTTCAGCATGGCATCGGAGACGCGGACGTAAAAGCAGCGGAAGCTCTTGTCGGCGCTGTAGGTGTCGGCTATGAGATTGACTTCGGTTGCGTCCTCTGCGAAGAGCGTGTCCCCCATGAAAAATTTGAGGTTGTAGTCATCGATGCCGTCGTCGTGGTCGTCGCGCACGCGCAAGGCAAATTGCTGCCATCCAGCTCCTCCAATATCTCCGGAAACGCTTTTCTGTTTCATCACTTCGAGGGCGGGTGCGGAGTGGTTTTGCGCATCCGCGAGCCAGGCGGAGTAGGCATCCGGGTTGTCGACCGTGTTCAGGAACTTGGCGACTCTCTCGACTGCGTCGGGATCGGGTTCCTTAAGGATGGTGCCGTGATCCTTGCCGTCAATGGCGAGGACAGGCACGTTCAGGCGGTCATCTTCCCAGGGAGAAATGGCGATGCGGCGAGGATGTCCGGCGGCGTCTCTGAGGATGTTGCCGTCATTGTCGGCAAGGCGCGGATGGCGACGCAGGTCCAGGCTGATTTTGCGAGTGTTCAATGCGCATCCGGCCCAACGGACGGTTCCATCGGTACCCGGTGCGCTATCGAGCGCGGCAAGACCGCTGTATCCCTTGTTGCCGATGAAGATGGCGATGTAAGGAGTGTCGGCTTGCTTGTTATAGAGGGGATCTTTGCAGATGAGGTCGCGATGGGAGAGATTCCAGGTAAATTCGCTGCCGAGTTCGAGACCAAGAAGGACTTTGTCGCCTGCGTTGAGGAAGTCGGGGCCGATGGTCTTGTTGCCTTTGACGAGCGCGCCGAGCCAGCTTCGGCCCTGTGCGGCCTGCGGCGAGCCGAAGGTTGCGGGCGCCAGGCCAACGATATGCTTGAGACGCTTAAGGCGGCTGCGGGGATCGTCATCGGCATAGGGGTCGCCGGTGAGCCACTGGCGGAGAACGAGCATGCCAGTGGAGTGGACAATGGCGTCGAACTCCCAGGTGTGGTTTGCGGGATCGGGATTGAGCGGCGAGACGGCCATTCGCAGCGCGCGATCGAAGGCTTCGCCGAGATCTTTGATGGTGACCTCATTGTTCAGCGTGACGTAGTTGCCGACGCTGATCATCTCCACGCCAAAACCCTTTCCCCCGAGAGCGGCTTTCCATAGGAGGAACTCCTTCCCTTCTGCCGAGTAGCCGTGAAGTAGCAGCAGGCGGCGCTTTTGCTTGATTGCGGGCACGGATGCGGGGTCAGACATGATGAGGCGTCTCCCAAGAGTTGAGTCTCGACAGAGCGAGCAGCGATGGGAGCTCTTCGGGGGAAAGGGAATGATCCCAAAGAGACTCTGACCGACTGAATAGACTTCCGTTCCTGAAACTACTGGTTGTTAGTGGCCAATCCCATCGTGAGCGATGATACGGCGGAATTGCGAAACTCGCTTGAGAAATTGTTTTTGCTGAATCCCGATTGTCTCATTTATGCCTTGAGTCAAATCGGGTGCGAGCCTGAGTGGGCAAGACAAAGACAGGTGGCATGATGGGGCACACGCCGTCACGTCTCTACCGACCTCGCATGAAACTTCGAATCGCGCGAACACCTAGATAAGCGAGCCAATCTTTGAGGTTGCCGCGACGCACTCGGCGCCATGCAGTGACGAACACTCCGCCGTGCCGCATCCACTTGCGTCTGCGCACTTGCATTTCGGTGACGGTGTTGTCCCGCCATGGGAAGGATACCGCAGTCTTAACAGGAACAGGCGCCGTCCCGAAGGTCATGATGTAGACGATTCTTGGCGTCCCGGAAGTGTTGGGGGTGGAACAATGCAGAGTCCGAGAAAAATGGATCGTACATCCCCCTAAGGGGATCTCCGCCTTTACCGCCGTTGCCTTATCAAACGGCCCAATGCACTCCAACGCGATAGATTCCCCGGTACCCGTCATCTGCTGATGTTCGAGTATCTGGCGCCGGTGGGATTCGGGTACGAACACGAGGCAGCCCGAGCTCTCATCCACGTCGCGCAGCGCTACCCAGACGGTCACCTCACGGTATTCAAAATTCGGATCCCTGAAGGCCTCATCCTGGTGCCAAGGAGTGGGCTCGCCGCTCTCGGCACGCTTCAGAATCGTCAGATCGAAGAAAAAAGCAGCGCGTTCACCCAAGATCTGTTTTGCAAAGCGGAGAGCATTCGCGAAGCACTCTGTCTTGTGCAAGTCCGGGGCATAGTTAGCGGGATGAAGGATTTGCGGAGAATTTGGCTCTTCATCGACGTCGCCGCTGGTGGCCAACTCTCCATATGCTCCTTCATTCCAGCCGACCCTGTCGCGGAACAGCCGCTCAAGAGATGCCCTAATGGTCAAGGCCTCTTCATCAGACGTAATTCGCGGCACACAGAGGAAACCCTGCTGTTGGGCCGCCTGGACCTGTTCGTCGGTTAGCTGCATTGCGGTCACTTCCCTGTGACTCTGTTACGGCTAAGTGTTTTTTTTACATCAAGGGGGAACGAGCTGTTGCGTGTTGACTGCCTTGGCTCAAAGAAAAGGGGGTCCTACGAGCCGATCCAATCCCGCGAGCAGCGATTCTGTCTGCGCTTCGGCGGGATCATCATACGTAAAGCCTACCCGGCTCCAACGACTGCCAGAAGGAGCTGAGTGTGTGTATTAGGAGGAGGAATTATCTCCTATTATGCACTATTTCAGCTCTGCTACGTTGTGTCGTTGCCGGATTGGGGAGAGATGTGCAGGCTGCGGCTATTTCGGGGCGTAATTGAGCTTCGGATACCAGTCTGTGCCGCGGCCTTGCGGCGTCCAGTCGAGCATCTGCCAGAGCAGGTCGAGGTCCGGGGCGCCACGCGGGTCCTGGCCTGGGTCGGCCATCTCGCCGCTCATCTCTCCACTGTAGAAGTGGCGGATGGTTTGGCCTTGGCGGGTGAAGACGCTGAAGCCGGGTACATCATCATCTTCAGGGTTGACATAGGTTCGGGTGTACTCGCCGAGGTGTCGGAGACGAATGGGAGGTTAGCGAAGCCACGTTGCTTTTTGTACTCGACCAGCCGCTCAAAAGGTGAGAGCGCGGTGACGGCAATGGCAACTTGCTCGCGCAGGTTGACGGCGGTTCCGTTCCAACTGCTCAGGAATGAGGTGCAACTGGGAGCGTGTCTGAGATTGTCGTACAATCCCGCCAAACGATTTCCAGTGTCCCACTCTCTATCGAAAAGATCGGAACAATCGGAGGCGGCGAAGCATGTGCAAAGTCAACAGGCGTGATTTCCTGGCAGCAGGCACTGCATTCTTGAGCGTTGCGGCAGAGGCGGAGCTCCTCCACGGCGCAGTTCCGGCGGCAATGGCGAAGGACGCCGAGGTAGACAAGCTCGCCCCCGACATCTATTTCCACGAGGGTGATGTTGTTTCCGACGACGCCCCCGCCGTCTGCAACAACGGCTGGATCATCTTCGAAGACTACGTGCTGGTCATCGACGCCAACTTCCCCGCCGGCGCGAAAATGATGATCGGCAAAATTCGCGCCCTCACCGGTAAGCCCATCCGCTTCGCCTTCGACACGCACCACCACGGCGACCACGCCTACGGAAACCAGATCTACGTCGAGAACGGCGCCGTGCCCGTCGCGCATACCGGCGTTATCGAAGAGATGCGGCGCTACGAAACCGGCTACTACGACAGCAAACCGGGCCATTGGGAACAGGCCGCGAAAGAACGCGCCGATGTCAAAGCCAGCAAACTCAAGCCGCCCTCCGTTCTTTTCGCCAACGAGCTTTACTTTGACGATGGCAAGCATCGTGTCGAGCTCATGCACCTGGGCGTGGCGCACACGCACGGAGACGCCGTGGCCTGGCTGCCCGAGCAAAAGATCCTCTTCACCGGCGACGTCTGCGTGAACGGCCCCTACAACTACGTCGGCGATGGTGACATAGGAAAGTGGATCGCGACGCTCGGCGCCGCCAATAAGCTCGGCGCGAAAATCGTCTGCACCGGGCACGGCGCACGCTCCATGAACTCCGTGCTCGACGACCAGCAGGCATTCTTCAAGTCACTGCAGGATCAGGTCGGCTCCCGCTTGGCCAACGTGTCACCCGATCAGGCGAAGGTAGAAATCGAAGCCATCCGCTCCGCACTCAAAGCCAACCCTCAGATCGCCCGCTACGTCTCCGATCGCGGCTCCCGCGACGATGGATTCCCATCGCAGGTGCAGAAGGTCTACGAAGAGCTGAACGGCAAAAAACTGGCAGCGCTTCTCGACGAGCCGCATCTCGCGCGCCACGCGCACGCCCGTTCTCATGGCGTGGCATGAACTTGGAATGAGGGCGAAGAATCGATCCGATCAAAATTTATAGATGAATATCGCGCAGCCTGTCGGCCCATGAGGGATAAACCGCGTCTCTAATTTCGAATGAGCACGCCCATTCCATTTCCTGGGGGCCTCGCAGCATGTACCCAACCCACCGCCTTGTCTCGCGGAAGGTCCGGAACTATCGCACCATTTTCGGAATCTCCATCGCGCTGCTTGCCGGAACAGTCACCGGCTGCGGCATCAGCCCAAACGGCGTCGTACAAGTCAGCTCAACGGCATTTGATTTCGGACAGGTCGCGCTTTCCACCCGCGCGCGCCGCATCGTCGTCACTCTCAGCAACCCGGGCAACATTCCTATCACCCTCAGCTCCAACGTAAGCGGCAGCAGCGATTTCGTTCTCAACGAACACGTTTCCTGCCCTGCCATGCTCGCCGCTGGCGGCTCGTGCTCCATGGTGTTCACCTACAATCCCTCCGTCACCGGGCCCGGGGCGGCCACACTGGCTCTCACCACCACCAGCACCATGAAGGCCGCAACACAGAATGTCGCCATCACCTGAACCGGAGTGCTTCTCAGCCCCGGACAATCGCTGGTCACAGGCACGAACAACCCACTCGTAGCCGCGTACTTCTACTACCCGGCTTCATACGGCACCGTCTCCGTCGAGTTCGGTCCCGACACCAGCTACGGCCGCAAAACCTGGGCTATCCCCACACCGCCTGACGGCGGCCCGGTCGGACTCTATGTTGCAGGCATGCAGCAGAACTCCACCTACCACATGCGCGCCCTCTTCACTGCATCCGACGCCTCCGTCACGCAGGACACCAACCACACTTTCACCACCGGCATCTTCGACGCCGAAACCATCCCCAAAATCTCCGTCACCACCTCCGGAACACCGCAGCCGGGCATCGAGCTGGCCGACTCCACCGCAGGCACCGACCCGAACTACCTCGAAGCCTACGCTACCGATCTTCAGGGCAATCTCATCTGGGCCTATGACATTTCCGATCGCCAGAGCAGCACCATCGTGCAGCCCATCAAGCTCCTCCCTAACGGCCACTTCCTCATGATCCTCTCGTTTAACTCGTCAAACGTCACCGCCGACAACCCAACCGCATCCGGCGCGCTCGATGTGCTCCGCGAAATCGACCTTGCCGGAAATCCTGTGCGCGAAATCTCCGCCGCCACCCTCAACGCCAAACTCGCCGCCGCTGGCTACAATCTCACCGTCGACGACTTCCACCACGACGTCGCCGTCCTGCCCAACGGCCATTGGGTCGTCATCGCCAACACGCTCAAACAATTCACCAACGTCACCGGAATCTCCGGTACCAGCAACGTGCTGGGCGACGTCCTCATCGACCTCGACACCAGCCTCAATCCTGTCTGGGTCTGGAACGAGTTCGACCACCTCGACGTCAACCGCCATCCCGTCGGTTTCCCCGACTGGACGCACACCAACGCCGTCGTCTATTCACCCGATGACGGCAACCTGCTCGTATCCATGCGCCACCAAGCTGGATCGTCAAAGTCGACTACCAGAACGGCAAGGGCACCGGAAATATCCTCTGGAAGCTCGGCGAAGGCAGAGATTTCGCATTGACCAACGGCTCTGATCCCGTCGATTGGTTCTACGGCCAGCATCAACCTTCGTTCATCATCCCAACACCACCGGCACATTTCAGATCACTATGATGGACAATGGATACAACCGCATCCTCTCCGACAACTCCATCTGCGGCGACGCCACCTGCTACACCACCTTTCCGGTCCTCACCGTCAACGAATCCGCCAAGACAGCCAGCTTCACCTTTCACGACCAGCTTCCGCAAAACATGTATTCCTTCTGGGGAGGGGCAGCACCGCCCTCGCGAATGGCAACATTGAATTCGACCTCTGCAACGAGCCCAACACTTCATCCACCGTCGAAGAAGTGACGCAGTCTTCAACTCCACAGACCGTCTGGAGCATGACCGTCAGCGGCGAAAATCTCTATCGCTCCAACCGCATCCCCAGCCTCTATCCGGGAGTGCAATGGTAGAGCCACTGTTCATTTCTCGAATGCCGTTTGGGTGCACCATTCAAAGCCATCTTTTGGCTTGAATGGGGGTAGTTCGTAAAAATCCCGTCAAGTCCCTCAAGCCCCAAAATCAATGACAATCCCCTTGACGCAGTTCGGCGCCGCACTCCTCTCCTAAGCAGAGAAGTTTGCCAACCCAGCCGTCATTCTGAGGCGCAATCCGCCGAAGAATCCATGCGGTGAGCATAAAGCCACAGGTCAACACCGTTCTCGATCACGAACCTCGGAGGTTCTTTCCGCCATTTCGTTTTGTCAAGGGGGTATTCAGCAAAAAATCTTCTAACCTACACATTCCAAAGCAAAAAAACCCAGGCCAATTTGGCGTACTATTTCCACCTAAATTGCTAAGCTAGAAGTAGGGAAAAGCCCGCCAAAACTGGCGGGCTTTTGTGTCTTATGAAACGCCCTTGGTCCAGAGGTATACATGCACCGTAAGCCATGTATGGCCAGGAATTTACCAAGGGACCAATATACTTGACTCATCAAAACCAATCAGAGTTTGCGTAACTTATAGAAGATGCTTGACTTAAATCTTCCGGATCGAAAGCGCGTAACTCGCAAGGCCTTGAGAAATCTAATAGTTAGCACGGGTTGATGAGTCAAGTATATTGGCCCCTTTACCAAATCATCCCGGGGGAGGGGGACCCGCCGCGCAATTGCGGACGGACCATCCGACTTCCTCGCGCGATCCGAGAGGATGGGGTGGATTCCAATCCAGACCGCGTGAAGTACAAACAAATTCAAGGCATGTTACTGCCAATGAAAAGAGGAATTTAGCGAAGAGATACCGGGGGGCCCGAAACCTACTTTTCGCTGCTCGGGGGCACTAGTCCCTTCAGCCGCATATATAGAGCCAGAGTCGCGTACTGCTCCGTGTCATGCGTCACGGTCCCCCAAGCGATCCCCAGACGCGAGCGCTTCGCCGGTCCGGCCTGAATCATCTCCGTCACGTTGGCATCGGTCAGCGCGCCGAATGCCTTGTCACATTCAGCAAACGAAGCCTTCAGCGCATCCACAATCGTCGCCTTATCCGCAGTTTCCGGAGGAGCCGGCTTGGGAGTCGCAGTCCCGTTCAGCGCGCCACACGAGCGATTTTGCGCTTCGGTCACATGATTCACGACCCGGGCAAAGGTCCGGATATCCGGCGTCGGCTTAAAGCTGTAGTCTTCCGCCGGCATCGCATCCGCGGATTTCAGAATGAACCCTTTCATCGGGGCATACCGCCCCTGAACCTCAGCCGACAGTGGATTCGCCGTCGCTGCCGCCTGCCCAAACATCAATACTGGAGCCAGAAAAATCAACGCCCCACAAACCATCATCCGTTGCATCACCGTCACCTCGCACTCCAGCCTAACATCCTCACAGCCTCGTACTTTGGCGAGTCGAACCGCCCGCGTATATCATAAGAAATTGGGCCGGATCACCGGTCCCCATCCGGCACACGCTTCTCCAGGTCATTTCGAAACATCCACCGCGAGAGGCAACGTGTGCAAGGCAGGCTCAGGTTCAAGGCAGGTGTGCAAGTTAAGATGCGAGCAAAAACAGCAGTCGTTCTCGGCGCCCAGTGGGGTGATGAAGGTAAAGGCAAGATCGTCGACGTGCTCTCCGAGCGCTTTTCCGTCGTAGCCCGCTACGCTGGCGGCCACAACGCTGGACACACCGTCATCATCGGCGGCCAGAAGTTCATCCTCCAGCTCATCCCCTGCGGCATCCTGCGGCCTACAAGCAAGGCTGTGATCGGAAACGGCGTCGTCCTCGACCCGCTCGCTTTCCTCCGCGAAGTCGGCAAGCTGCGCGACCTCGGCATCAACGTCGATCAGCAGCTCTTCGTCTCCAACCGCGCGCAGGTCATCCTCGAATACCACCGCATGATCGAGCTCGCCGCCGAAAGTGCCCCCGGCCGCCAGAAGATCGGCACCACCAGCCGGGGCATCGGCCCCGCCTACGAAGACAAGATGGCCCGCAACGGTCTCCGCGTCGTCGATCTGCTCAACACCAACCTGCTCAAGACGCACATTGAGAACGCCTGTCACGAAAAGAACACCATCGCCAACGCCCTCTTCGGTGCCAAGCCACTCGACCCGGCAAAAATGTACGACGAATACGCACACGCCGCCGAACAGGTCGCGCCTTTCGTCACCGACACCGCATACCTGCTCAACAAAGCCATCGACAAAGGCGGCAGCGTGATGTTCGAAGGTGCGCAGGGAACGATGCTCGACATCGACCACGGCACCTACCCGTTCGTCACGTCATCGTCGGCAACAGCCGGAGGAGCCGTTACCGGAACCGGCGTAGGCCCAACCCGTATCGGCACAGTCATAGGCGTGACGAAAGCTTACGTCACCCGCGTAGGCGAAGGCCCGTTTCCGACAGAAATTTTCGATGAATCCGGCGAACTTCTCCGCGCTCGCGGACAGGAATTCGGAGCCGTCACCGGCCGCCCACGCCGCTGCGGCTGGCTCGACCTGCCGCTCCTACGCTACTCGAACCAGGTCAACGGAACGGAGTGGCTGGTAGTAACGAAGCTCGACGTGCTAGACGCCCTCGAAGAAATCCCCGTCTGCACCGGCTACAAGATCAACGGCAAACTCATCGACACCATGCCTGCCGACGTGCGCGGCATCGAATCGATCGAGTGCGTCTACACAAAGTTAAAGGGCTGGAACGAATCAACCGAGGGCACCACCGAATTCGACAAGCTGCCAAAGATCGCGCGGGACTACCTGCGCTTCCTCGAAAAGGAATCCGGAGCAAAAATCGGCATGATCTCCACCGGCCCCGACCGCGACCAGACCATGCTGCTCCCGGAATTCGCCGCAGCTTTAGACGAACTGCACGGGTAAGCAAACAGGACTTGTCATCCTGAGCATCGCGAAGGATCTGCTTTTCCTTTCCCCGTTGAACCATCTGGATTAAGAGACGACAACAACAACCTTGCCATACCCAAGCCTGCGCTGCACTTTATGTTCGTAAGCAGCAGCCGCATTCGCCAAAGGCACCTCAGCATCCACAAAAACCCGCAGCTTTCCCGCGTCGAACAAGTCACCAATCTCAGCGAGCTGCTTTTGATTCGGCTCCACGATAAAGAAAGCCTCTTTCACCCGCGCATCCGTAGTGCCTTCAGCATCCGCCGCAATCGTCACCATTCGACCACCTGGCTTGAGCACGTCCCACGATTTCTGCAAGGTCTCACCACCGACCGTATCGAAGACCACGTCCACGTCGCGCACTACATCTTCAAACGCGGTCGTCGTGTAATCGATCACGCTCTCAGCGCCAAGCTGTGACACAATCGCAGCATTCTTTCCGGAAACCGTAGCCGTCACTCGCGCCCCATGCAGCCGCGCCAACTGAATCGCAAATACGCCAACCGCACCCGCGCCGCCATGCACCAGAACATGCTCTCCAGCCTGCACCTTTGCCCGATCCAGCAATCCCTGCCACGCTGTCAGCGCGCCGATGGGAACAGCAGCCGTCTCCGTATGCGTCAGACGCTGCGGCTTGCGAGCAACATTCGAAGGCAGGGTAACGCAGTACTCCGCTGTCGCCCCATCGGCAAACCAGTCATTCATTCCGTAAACTTCGTCGCCATCTGCAAAGCCTTCGATGCACTCGCCAAGGTCCGCAATCACGCCGGAAAACTCATGCCCGGGAATTGCGCCGACGCGCGGCTGACCATCCTTGGTGTATAGCGTGGGATACCAGATGAGCTCTGTAGGAGTGACGCCAGCGGCATGGACCTGAACCAGAACTTCACCCTTACCGGCGGCGGGTTTGGGAACATCAGCTTCGGCAAGCTCCGGAGCTGGCTGAGACGTAATCAGTTGAATAGCTTTCATGGCACTTAGACTTTCGACGACGAGAAGGTGATTCTGAATTCCCGTCAATCCATCCGCCTTATTCACTCAGACCGTAAAGCCTCAGTCGGCTCTACGGAAGCAGCCCGCCGCGCAGGTAGGCTCACCGCAAGAGCAGCAATACCAATCAATGCGCCAATCGTCACCGTAACCGAAACCGGATCAACAGTACTCGTCCTGAACAGCAAGCCGCTCAGCAGCCGCCCGCCGGCAAATCCGACCGCGAGCCCGGCCGCAATGCCAACAGCAACAAACACCGCCGCCTGCTTCAACACCAGAGCCAGAATATCTTCGCGCCGCGCCCCAACCGCCATGCGCACGCCAATCTCCCGCGTCCGCTGCTCAACCGAATAAGCCAGCACGCCATAGATCCCAATTGCCGCCAGCAACACAGCAACCACGGCAAAAATGCCGAGCAGCACCGCCGTCATCTTCTGCCGCGCCAGCGAGTCCGACAGGACATCGTCCACAGCCTTCACGTTGTAGATCGCCAACCCCGGATCGAGTTCCCTCACCGCATTTCTCACCAGCGGCACAATACTCTCCGGCGCCGATCCCGTCCTCACCAGCAGCACCGCATGCAGCCCATATCCGGGGAGATAAATCTCCGGCTGCGTCTCCGTCTCCACCCCGAGATCATGCGCATTCGCCACCACGCCAATTACCGGAATACTCGAAGGCTGCGGGCTCATCACGCCGATCAGAATGTGCGCGCCAATCGCCTCCCGACCCGCGAGATGCTTCTGCGTAAACGCCTGATTCACCACAAAGAAACCCGTCGGCGAATCCACATCCTTCCGCTGAAACACGCGCCCGCGCACGAGCCCAATCCCCATCGTGCGAAAAAAGTCCGGACTCACATAACGAATCTGCGCATACGGAAACAACCCCGGAGCCAGCGGCGGCGCGCCCTCAATCAAAAATCGCGTCATCAGCATCGACGGATTCAGCGGCACCGCCGTCGTACTGCCCGCAGACAACACGCCCGGCATCTGCGCAATCTTCTCAAGCAGCCGCTCGTAGAACTGCGTCGTCTCCGCGCCGCTGTCCGAATAATGCGGCTGCGGTAGCGTCATCTCAATACTCAGCAGGTGGTCGGTGCGAAACCCCGGATCAACCGCAATCAGTTTCTGAAAACTGCGAACGACCAGCGCTCCAACAAACAGCACGATCACCGCAATCGCAATCTCCCCGGAAATCAAAGCACCGCGACTGCGCCGGTTCCCCGGCGTCGCGCCGCGATCCCCGGGACGAAAAGCCTCTGCCAGACTCGCAAACGCCTTCGTCACAGGAAGCAGCCCGAAGAACACCGCCGTCAACACGCACGCGCTCAGCGTAAGCAGCAGCACCGGAATATTCAGCCCAATCGACTCGACCAGAGCAAGATCAACCCCCGCCGTATGCGAAAGCGCAAGACGCAGCAGCGGCAAAGCCAGCCACGCCAGCGCCGTTCCCAATGCGCCACCCACGAAACAAAGAATCAAAGTCTGCGCTAGGAACTGGGAAAACAGCCGTGCCCGATCCGCGCCCAGCGCCTGCCGAATCGCAACCTCGCGCTGGTTCGCCGTCGCGCGTACCAGAATCAGGTTGGCGACATTCGCGCACGCAATCAGCAGCACCAGCAGCACGGCGCCCATCAGGCAAAGAATCGCCGGCCGCAACGATCCCACCAGCCGCTCACGCAGCGGCGTCAGCGCCACGCCTTCCAGCCGATTCGTCGCCGGATACGCCGCCGAGAGCCGCGCCCCAATCGTCCGCATGTCGGTCCCGGCTTCCGCCAAGGTAACTCCAGACCGCAGCCGCCCCAGCACATTTACCGAATGCCACACACGCGAAGCCTGCGTCGCCTTGTCGAGCAGCGAAAGCGGCAGCCACACCTCGCCTTCCGCCGGATACGCAGCCCCTGGCGACAGCACGCCCACCACGGTAAAGCTCGTTCCGTTCAGAGCAATGCTGCGCCCCACCACACCCGCATCGCCGCCAAAATAGCGCCGCCACGCCGTCGCGCTCAGCACCGCTACATGATCGCTCCCCGCCTTCTCATCCTGCTCACTCAGCAAACGACCAAGCCGCGGAGAAACCCCGAGCGTCGAAAAGAAATTTCCGGAAGCCAATACACGCTGCACCTGCTCGCCATGATCACCAACCACCAGCGACACGGTACTCGGGTTTACCACCGAATAAGCAGCCACCTGCTCAAAGCTCTTCTGCTGCGCGCGCCAGTCCTGATAATCCGGATACGTCGCCTCCGCGCCACCAGCCACCTGCGGATGCGTTTCAAGAATCGCAACGATGCGCCCAGCGTCGCGGAAGGGAAGCGACTGCAGCAGCAATCCATAGATCACGCTGAAAATCGCAGTGTTCGCTCCAATCCCCAGAGCAAGCGTGAGAATGGCCGTTGAAGTAAATCCCGGCGACTTGAACAGCTGCCGCAGCGCGTAACGAAGGTCCCGCAACATCATGTGCATGGCTTCCCGCCTCAGGAAATAGACACGGGAGAATTATCGACTGCACATCCACAACATTTCTATAGCGATCCGTCACAATTCGGACGAGTGTGCTTGGATCACGAAACTGAGCCAACGCCAGCAAGCAGGGCCGTAGAGCAGCGCAGTCCACCGGTGTAACGAATTGCGCGCCGCACTTCAGCCTAGCGCGCAACCGTTGGAACCAGGCAGCCGCAAAAGTTGCATGAGGAGCAAATTTTTAACAGGATGATGACAGTTTGAGTTTGATCAGAGTGAACGTTGTTCAGTGCTTGGCGGCTGTTTCAAGCTCAAGACGATCCAGTTCATTCATCTGTTGCGAAGCCCGTACCGTCGGCTTCCTGAAGTCTGTCGAGCTGCGTCCCACGACAAACGAAACACAACATAGAAAGAGCACCAGCAGAAGTGCTTCAACCTTAGAAATGCTGTTCACCTTCATCTTTATTTCCTCAACTTTTTTTTTGGCGTGAACAGAACCGGGGAACAGGCAAAAGTCAGCAATCGTCGTGCAATATTTTGGGTTTTGTGTCTCATCACGCTACACAAGCCAACTGGTCTTGACCAGCATCAACAGTGGCTCGCGCAACCGATCACCGCACTTTCGTAACCGGCACCGACAGAGTGCGCAACGACCAACCGCGTTTACCCTGATAGGACAATCGCTTGTCTGTTGATATATCCTTTTTGTCGCAATCATGAACCCGATCACAAAGCGCTTCTTCGCCTGTCTGTCACTCCTTCTTCTCGCCTCACCCGTACTCCTCGCACAACGCCGCTTCGTCCACACCAAAGGCTCGGATCTGGTCGATGCCAAGGGCCAGCCCCTGATGCTGCGCGGTACGAACATCGGCAACTGGCTCGAACCTGAAGGCTACATGTTCCACTTCGAGGGCAACCCGCAATCAACCGGAGAGATCGAAGCCCTCACCGAAGAACTTATCGGCCCGGACAAAGCCGAAGCCTTCTGGAAGCAATGGCGCGAAACGTACATCACCGAAGGCGACATCGATCTCCTCAAGAAGAGCGGCTTCAACTCCGTCCGCGTCCCGCTGCATTGGAAATTCTTCGACACAGACAACGCTGGCGGCTTCCGCCTCCTCGACCGCCTCATCCAATGGGCGCGTAAGGACAACATCTACGTCATCCTCGATCTCCACTGCGCTCCCGGCGGACAAACCGGCACTAATATTGACGACAGTCTCGGCTATCCGTGGCTCTACCGCAGTCCCCAGGAGCAGGCACACACCATCGCCATCTGGCGCAGGCTCGCTGCGCATTACAAAAACGAACCCATCGTGCTCGGCTACGACTTACTGAACGAACCGATCCCGCACTTCCCGCAGCTGCAGCAATACAACAAAGATCTCGAACCGCTCTATCGCAAAATCGTCGCCACCGTCCGCGAAGTCGATAAGAACCACGTCGTCATCCTCGGCGGCGCGCAATGGGACTCCAACTTCAAAGTCTTCGGCCAGCCCTTCGACTCCAACGTGATGTATACCTTCCACAAATACTGGACAGCGCCCGACACCAGCGTCATCCAGGAATACCTCGACTTCCGCGACAAGTATCACGTCCCCATCTGGCTAGGCGAATCTGGCGAGAACAAGGACGAGTGGATCGCCGCCTTCACCAAAACGCTCGAAGTAAACAAAGTCGGCTGGTGCTTCTGGCCTTATAAGAAAATGGATGCAACCTCATCCGTTGTGACCTTCGATCGGCCCGCGCACTGGGATGAAATTCTCGCCTTCGCCATGCTGCCCATCGGCACAGGCAACGCAGAGAAGCGCATCGCGGCGCGCCCGTCCATTGAAGACGCGCAGCAAGCCTTCGATGATCTTCTGAAGAAGATTCAATTCGCCAACACGCACGTCAACGCCGGATACGTGCAGGCGCTCGGGCTGACTCCAGTCAGCCACTAAGTAAAAAGACCTGAGGTCGCCAGCCGGTATGGTACTCGGGACTAGGAGTTCGTAGAAAGGGAAGGACCTTTTCGACTAGCGCTACCATATCCGCAAGTTAGGCATTGTTGAGGCTCTGTTTGTTTCTCGCCTGTATCGATCCGCTGCCCGCAAGGTGCAACACCCAGAATTTCCAGACAGAAACAAGAGGCGCACAAAATTAGCAACCTCACGGCATCGCTGCAACTTCGACTATATAGGCATTCCCAATTGCAGTAGATTGTGCGGTTTGCTCGTCCTTAGAGAACGCTAATACCTCGCCAGCGACTATGTCTTGATTTTGAGATCTGTGATTTCCTTGTCTGGAATCACGTACAACGTTGAGATAAACAGATGACAATATCTTGACCCAGTGCTGACACGTGTTTCGCTTGGCAGGTTCAAGCTTCTTGGCGGAGGACCTTCTATATGGATATGAACATGTGGAGCAGTATGAAAACCGCAATCAATCGGCGTTCGTTCATGAAGAACGGACTAACCGCAGCCGGTGTCGGACTTCTGGCCAACGGCGCATCTGCCTTAGCCGCTGACCATGATGACCATGATCATGACGACCATGACGATCATGATGAACATAACCGTCGTCTTAACCGAGGAGATGCAGCCCTGCTTCGTTTCGCAGCCGCAGCCGAGATTCTGGAGACTGACTTCTGGGTACAGTACAACGAACTCGCGGGCATTCAGGACAAAGAAGAGCCAGATGGAAGTGGGAATCCAGCCTACACCGAAGCGCTCGCGCAGTTGGACGAGGACATGGACCAGTACATCCACGACAACACCGATGATGAATTCACCCACCAGAATTTTCTGAATGCATACCTGGTCTCTAAGGGAGCTGAACCGGTGGATCTTGAGCCGTTTCGCACTTTACCAGGCAGCACTGCAACAGGTTCCAGCGGAAAGCTTCGGCTCACAAACCTCATGCAGCTCACGTTGGATACCAGCTGGTGGACTCGCTATCGCAGCAGCGACAATAACCCTGACCTCGATCCAAACTTCGTTTTCCCGCAGGCAATCCCAACCCTGGCGAAAGGACAGCACACGGCAATTCCCCGCACTGACGCCGATACCGCAGATCCCAACTTCCTTCAGGCAATCGCCAACACTGCAGGTTTTCACTTCCCGACGATAGAACAGGGTGGCAACAGCCTCTATCCCGCAATGGCACAGAGAGCTACCAGTGTTGAGGTTTTGCGAATTCTGATCAGCATTGGCCCTACAGAAACCATGCACTTTCAAACTTGGGCGGACAAGGCTGGCAACGCGCCTCCTTTGACGGCAGTGGATCCAGTTACAGGGGTATCGGTGACCTTTCCAGACCTGAATTCTCCACCGTTTGGTGGCGAGACTTTCCAGACGAACCTGATCATGCCTGAGCCCTGCCCGTTCCTGAGCCGCAAGCTCCCGCCATGCTCGATCATCCGTCCCACAGAAACGAGGGGGATTGCCGGGAATGTGGTCAGTTTTCTTACGGCGATGGGGCTCTTTATCGGGCAACCCCCAGCATTCTTCAGGTTGCTGCATAAACTGGCAAATGAGGCGGATGCAGCCAGACGGGAATTTTAAGGAGGCGAAATAACGAGGAATGATGAATCCGAAGAACCGGATGCCCATATTCCTGCGAATGTGGGCATCCGGTTATTGTCAGTGATTTGTGTCTGGACGGTGAACCAGGTATTACTGCAATCTGCAGCCGGCACCTGCATACGAAAGAAAGACGTAGTTAAGAAAAACTCCCGGCTTTGCCTTCACCGCCATCATCTCCCTGACCCTCGGCATCGGGGCCACCACCGCAGTCTTCAGCGTCGTCTAGGCCATCCTCATGGATCCCGCCAACACGCGCGTCAATGCCGGCTACGTGCAGGCCCTCGGGCTGACTCCAGGCAACCGCTAAAAAAGGGCCCGCGTCCGTGTGCATATTCGGATGCGGGCCATGTTTTGAGGATTGAAGGCACAACGTTGTTATCTCTGTCGGGACGCCGAGTCTGCCTCAATTGCCAGCGCGCCCAGAGTCTCAA
>Ga0210392_10000485_pt1 | contig 24418 bp, 21 predicted proteins | sample IncBWC30OmetaG_FD_161057 | JGI IMG/M metagenome (GOLD analysis project Ga0210392, IMG submission 161057) | Forest soil microbial communities from Barre Woods Harvard Forest LTER site, Petersham, Massachusetts, United States - Inc-BW-C-30-O ...
TGCGAAAACTGCATGGTGTACGTCGCGCGTCCCTGCGTTTTGCTGCGCAGGTCCGTGGAGTAACCGAACATGGTGGCCAGGGGGACCTCGGCCGTGACGACCTGGGTGTTCTTGCCGCGCTGGCTCATGCCTTGGATCTTGCCGCGACGCGAGTTCAGATCGCCGATCACGTCGCCTAAATTCGAGTCCGGGGCCACGACCTCGACCGCCATCACCGGCTCCAAGACCTGCAGGCCGGCGCGCTTGGCGCCATCCTGGAAGGCCATCGAGGCGGCGACCTCGAAGGCCGGCCCCGAGGAATCCACCTCGTGATAGCTGCCGTCGAACAAGCGCGCTTTGACGTCGTTCATCGGAAAGCCGGCGAGGACGCCGCGGCCCATGGCCTCGCGAATTCCCTTTTCGATCGACGGCACGAATTCCTTCGGGATGACCCCTCCGACCATGGCGTTCTCGAAGACGAAACCAGAACCGCGCTCGCCCGGCTCGATCTCGATCTTCACGTGGCCGTATTGGCCGTGGCCACCGGATTGGCGGATGAACTCGCCCTCCGCCGTCGCCTTCTTGCTGATCGCCTCGCGGTAGGAAACCTGCGGCTTGCCGACGTTGGCCTCGACTTTGAACTCACGGCGCAGACGATCGACGATGATCTCCAAGTGCAACTCGCCCATGCCGGCGATGATGGTCTGGCCCGTCTCTTCGTTCGTGTACGTGCGAAACGAGGGATCCTCGTAGGCAAGCTTGCCCAGGCTGATGCCGAGCTTGTCCAAATCAGCCTGGGTTTTCGGCTCGATCGCGATCGAGATCACCGGCTCTGGGAAGACCATCTTCTCTAGGATGATCGGCGCCTTTTCGTCGCACAGCGTGTCGCCGGTGCGCGTATCGCGTAAGCCAACAGCCGCGTAGATATTGCCGGAGTGGCACTCCTTGAGCTCTTCACGCTTGTTGGCATGCATGCGCAAGATGCGACCCAAACGCTCACGCTTGCCGCGCGAGGAATTGAGCACACTGGTCCCGCTGGCGAGCTGGCCCGAGTAAACCCGAAAATAGGTCAGGTTACCGACGAATGGGTCGTTGGCCACCTTGAACGCGAGCGCGGCAAACGGCGCGTTGTCGTCCGCGCGGCGCTCGAGAAGCTTGTCCGGTTTGCTCGGATCCATGCCCGTAACCGGGGGAATGTCGAGCGGGGACGGCAGGAAATTCACGACCGCGTCGAGCAGCATCTGCACGCCCTTGTTCTTGAAGGCGGAGCCGCAAAACACGGGCACGAACTTGAAGCCAACCACGGCCTTGCGAATCGCCGCGTAGATCTCGTCGTTCGAGACATCGCTCGAGCGGCCGTCCAAGAACTTCGCCATGATGGCGTCGTCCATATCCGCACAGGCTTCGATCAGCTGCTCGCGCAGCTCGGCGCACTTCTGCTTGATATCAGCAGGGATCGGCTGCCACGCGTATTTGGCGCCCAGCGAGTCGTCGTCGAAGATGGCAGCTTCCATCCGGATCAGGTCGACGATGCCGCGGTGGTCCTCTTCTTGACCGACGGGCCACTGGATCGGCAGCGGGGTGACGCCCAGGCGATCCTTCATCGAATCCAGATTCATCTGGAAATCCGCGCCCGTTTTATCGAGCTTGTTCACGAAGGCGATGCGCGGAACGTTATACTTATCGGCTTGGCGCCAGACCGTCTCGCTCTGTGGCTCGACGCCGTTGCCGCCGTCGAACACCGCGACCGCGCCGTCTAGTACGCGCAGGCTGCGCTCGACTTCGATCGTGAAGTCCACGTGGCCGGGCGTGTCGATGATATTGATGCGGTGCTTGCGGCCCTCATTCGGGCCAATCAGCGGAGTCCAGAAGCAATTGGTGGCGGCGCTCGTGATGGTGATGCCGCGCTCTTGCTCCTGCTCCATCCAGTCCATCGTCGCGGCGCCTTCGTGCACCTCGCCGATCTTGTGGTTGATGCCGGTGTAATAGAGGATCCGCTCCGTAACGGTCGTCTTGCCGGCATCGATGTGCGCCATGATGCCGATGTTGCGCGTGCGTTCGAGAGCGTATTCGCGGGCCATGGCGGGATTTCGGCTCTTCAAGTCGATTGGGACGGCACATAGACGAAACCCCCTCCAGCCTTCGGGTTTCCTTTTTCGGAAACCGCTATATCGGTTGGAAGGGGTTCGAGGTGTTGCGCTGAGCACTGCCACTCGTGGCGCGCGCTGCTGAACGAACAACTCGATCTTATGTCGTCTGCTTCATCTTGCTGGGAGCAACTCCTCTTGCCGAAAGCCTGTCGCTAAAACCCGAAACTCACCAGCGATAGTGAGCGAACGCCTTGTTCGCGTCGGCCATCTTGTGCGTGTCGTCCTTCTTCTTCACGGCGTTGCCGCGCAGCTGAGCGGCGTCGACCAGCTCGGCTGCCAGGCGCTCACGCATCGTCTTCTCGCCGCGGTCGCGCGAGTAGTTCACGAGCCAGCGCATGCCGAGGGCAACGCGACGCTCGGGCCGAACTTCGACCGGAACCTGGTAGGTGGCGCCACCGACGCGGCGGCTCTTCACTTCGAGGCGCGGCTTCACGTTGTCGAGCGCCTTCCTGAAGATCTCCAAGGGGTCTTCCTTGAAGCGGGTGCTGATCACGTCGAAGGCTCCGTACAGGATGCCTTCCGCGGTCGACTTCTTCCCGCCGATCATCAGCGAGTTGGTGAACTTCGCGACCAGCTTGTCCTTGTACTTCGGATCCGGCGTGATCTTGCGCTTCGGTACGTCTCTACGGCGGGGCATCGCGATATCCTCTTAACTTACGCTTATTGCTTGGGGCGCTTGACGCCGTACTTGGAGCGACTGCGGTTGCGGGTCGCCTTGTTGGTGCTGCTGGGGCCTGCGGCGCCCGACGCGTCCAGCGTGCCGCGCACGACGTGGTAGCGAACACCCGGCAGATCCTTCACGCGGCCACCGCGGATGAGCACGACGCTGTGCTCCTGAAGGTTGTGACCTTCACCCGGGATGTAGCTGATCACTTCCATGCTGTTCGTCAGGCGTACGCGACACACCTTACGGAGCGCCGAGTTCGGCTTCTTCGGAGTGGTCGTGTACACGCGCAGGCACACGCCGCGCTTTTGCGGACAGGAACGGAGCGCAGGGGACGCAGTGCGCGTCTTGATGACTTCCCTGCCGAGACGGATCAGCTGTTGTACTGTAGGCATCGAAAAAAAGCCCTTTTACGGCCGGGTAAATGGGGGGCCGGTTTTGGGGGAACGGGAGGGTAGCCGCGGCGCTTACCATGTCAAGCGCTGTGCGCTTTTGGGTAATGGAGGACGTCCGCGGTCAGAGAGCGGGCGGCCTCATACACTGGTTCCATGGGACGTCACAGTTCTGATTTACGGCTTGGGGCGGCCCAGCACCGGTCCGCCGAGCGGCAGCGCATTTCCTATTAAATTTCCGTTACTTACGCGCAATGATTTAGCGGCTTCCAGGAACGGCCGGCTCTGCCTCAGTCTGGACACGCTGTCCGGGCCAAGGTCCGGGAGGTCGCCGAGTAACAGCACCACGCGAGCCTCGGCTCCTCCGCGCCGGGTCAGCGCTGCCTGCCAGGCAGCGTCGGATTGACGGGCTGCTCCCGACGCGAACAGCACGAGCTCGCCACCCTGACGGCCGAACAGCGACGCAACGGACGAGGGCCATGCCTCCTTCGATGCCGCCACCAACACCAAACGTGAAAAGAACGACGGCTCTTGAAGCGCGATCTGCGCGGCGTGATCTGCGCCTAGCTCGAAGCCGGCCAAGGTCACCGGACCCGCTGCGACGTACGCACCGTACTCGCTCTTGAGCGCGGTGAGCGCGGCGCGCAGCTCACGCGACGTGTCGTCGGCCGAGCCGAACGTGTAACGATCATCAGACGCGCTCAGATCCTTGCGCTTCACTCCGCGAGGACAGAGCACGAACGGCTTGCCGCCGACGATACCGCGATACGCACCGCAAGCCCACTCGGGGCGATCGGCGCTGCCGTGCAATGCGATCACGATCGGGCGCGGCTGCCGGGCACCAACGGGTACGGCGAGCTTTGCGCTGCCGAAACCGGGCACGTCGAGATCGACCAACCAGCTCTTGGCGATGAGTGGCGCGAGGCGAGCGACAGCTGGCGCGCTCGACACCTCCGCGGCTTGCCTTCGCGGCTTGCCCTTGCACGCGGAATACGCAACGAGCAGAGCCAGAAATACCGCAAATTCACAGGCGCGCCTGACCACGACATAGATCGTCCCACAACTTCTGAGTCAACACCACATAGCTGTCTTGTTGGCGCACCCAGAGCGCTCGCGCGCCGACAATGGTCGACACATCGAGCGCTCGCTTTTTGATTTTGAAGGAGCACGTGAGCTCGAGCGCGGCCACGACGCGCACGAAGCACGGCCGCGCGTGAACCGGGAGCGCACGCGCAGCGGCAGAAAAGCGCGCTACGTCGAAGCTTTCGTCGCTCACGACGTCGGCGAAGCCGGCGCGCCCTGGGTAGCCGGGCACGGCTACTCCGAACACGAGGACACCCGGAAAGCCGAGCTCGGCATCGAGCACACGCTCGACCTGCAACGCGGACACGTTCTCGCCCTTCCAGCGGAAGCCGTCCCCCAGTCGATCGACGAAGTAGAAATAGCCGTCGCGATCGCGGCGCAGCACGTCGCCGGAGCGGAAATAAGCGTCGCCTGGTTCGAATACGTCGCGCGCGATGCGCTGCGCCGAAGCCGCAGGATCGGTGTAGCCCCCGAAGGCACCGTGGGGATCCTGGGCGCTCGGGAACACGCGCAGCAAAAGCTCGCCTGGCTCATCCGCCGCGCAGATCTGAGCGCGCCCGTCGGCGTTGCGCTCGATGTCGAGCCGCTCGTCGTCGAGGCGCGCCAGGCGAAAGCCGCGACTCCGCTCGAACGGCACGTGCCCGAGCGAGCCGGGCTTACCGTCGAGGTTGAGAATCGCGCTCGGCGCCTCGGTCGAGGCGTAGAATTCGCGGATCACGGGTTGCCCGAAGCGGCGCGAAAATTCGGCCCAGATCTGCGCTTCGAGGCCGTTGCCGACCGCCACGCGCAAGCGCAGCGCGCGCTCCGCGGGGCTAGGCTCGCTGTGCACGAGCGCACGGCACACGTCGCCGATGTACAGAGTCGCCGTCGCGTCGTAGCGCGCGAGATCCCGAGCAAACTCGCGAGCGCTGAATTTGCGACGCAACGCGATCGGTACTCCGGCCACCAGCGCCGCGCCCACGCCGATCAACAGCGCGCTCGAATGGTGCAGCGGCAGCGCGCAATACAGCTTGTCGCCGGGCCGGAACTCGAAGGCCACGCTGCCGAAGATCGTGGCCGCGGAGCGCGCGCGCTCGTGGCGCACGCGACACGACTTGGGCAGCCCAGTCGTGCCCGAAGTGTAGATGAGCACGAAGTCGCCCTCCGGATCAGCCAGGGGTTCTGCGATTTCCGGCGCGCGCTCTGCCAGCGTGTCGAGCTCGCCGGGGCCGAAGTCGAGCACTTTGCCGGCCAGCGAGGGGTCCGTGAGCTCGGAGCAAACGGCGTGATACGCGCGCTCGAACAACGACACACGCGGCCCTGCGGCGCGGAGCGCGTGCGCCAGTAGCTCGCCGCGCAGCTCCGGATCGATCAGCGCAGCGACGGCGCCCGCGTAGCCAATCCCCAGCAGAATCAGCAAATAGTCCGGCGAATTGCCGGCAACCAGCGCGACCACGTCGCCCGGTTGGACGCCTACGTCGAGCAAGACTCGGGCGATGCGCCGAGCGCGACTTCGAGCCTGCGCGAAACTGACCTGCGTGTCGTCGAGCTCGCAGAACAAGGCGTCGGGGCGCTCGTCAGCGTGCGCTTCGAGCCAAGCGATGAACGGCGCGGTGCCCGAACGCTCGGCGAGCCGTAGCGCGGGCAGCACGCGCCCGAGCAAGACGGGCAGCCGGGCGAGCTCGGAGCGACGCTGCCTGAGCCAAACGCCCGCACGAGACCGACGAGCCGAACGAGCCTCACGAAACCAGCTCACGCTACGCACCTCTGCACTCTGCACTCGAAACCGACGCGGAATGAAAGCATACTTCGCGGACCGGCATGCGCGAGTACAACTTCGACGGCTTGGTCGGTCCGACGCACCACTACGCAGGCCTGAGCCACGGCAATCTGGCCAGCTTGCGCCACGGCGGTGAGCCGGGTGACCCGCGCAGCGCCGCACTCCAGGGCTTGGAAAAAGCGCGATTTTTAGCGCGGCTCGGCGTCGGGCAAGCGTTGCTACCGCCGCCGCTGCGTCCCTCGCTGCGCGCGCTGCACCGGCTCGGCTTTTCCGGCGCGAGCCGCGACGTGCTGCCGCGCGCGCTGCGGGTGGCTCCGGAGCTCTTGGCGCTGACCGCGAGCTCGTCGTCGATGTGGGCGGCGAACGCGGCCACGGTCGCTCCCTCGTGCGACACGGCTGACGGCCGTGTGCACTTTACGCCCGCAAACCTGTCGTCCATGTTCCATCGCAGCCTCGAAGCAGAGACCACGACGGCCACGCTGCGCGCCATTTTCGCGGATGCCGAGCGCTTCGTGGTGCACGACTCGCTGCCGGCCGGAGCGCTGTTTGCCGACGAAGGTGCGGCCAATCACACTCGTCTCGAAACCGTGCACGGCGTGCTGCACGTCTTCGGTTGGGGGCGCGCCGCAGACTCGAATGCGGGTCCACGCGCCTTTCCCGCTCGTCAAACGCTCGAAGCGAGCGTGGCCTGCGCGCGCCTGCACGGGCTGCGTGAAGATCAGCTGCTGTTTTTGCAACAAGCGCCGGAAGGCATCGACGCCGGCGCGTTTCACAGTGACGTGCTGTGTGTGGGCAACCAGCAGCTGCTCTTGATGCATGAGCTCGCGTTCGCCCGGTCGCCGGCAGCGGAGTTGCGCGCGCGCTTGGGTGAACGATTCGAGCTGCTGGTGGCGTCCAACGCAGAGCTGCCGGTGGGCGACGCGGTTCGCGCCTACCCTTTCAATTCACAGCTCGTGAGCTTGCCCGACGGCGGTATGGCGGTGATCGCACCCGAAGAGAGCCGCGCGTCGCCGACCGCGAGCGCATTTCTGGAGCGCGTGCTGCACGAGAACAATGCCGTGCGCGCCGTGCACTACGTCGACGTGAACGGCTCGATGAAAAACGGCGGAGGGCCCGCCTGCCTGCGCCTAAGGGTGCCCCTGACCGACGATGAAGTGGCCGCAATCTCCGCACGAGTCATGCTCGACGACACTTTGTATGAAGCCGTCCGCGTCTGGATCGCGTCGCACTACCGCGATCGCGTCTCGCCCGCGGATCTCGGCGATCCCGATTTTTTCGACGAAAATCGACGCGCTTTGAGCGAGCTATCGACGCTGCTCAACGTCCCGATCGACTTGTACGACTGAGCGCGACGCGCCAACGCGACGCGTGGTTACGGCGGCGGGACTCGAGGTGCGCTGCTGGACCGCGGGCGCCCACTCTGGCCTCGGTTCGATCGGCTCGGCGTATCCCCACCGACGCGTGTTCGAGAAGGGCGCTCGCGACCCCGCCGCGCACCTCGCAGCGCGCGCCGTTCCCGGCACAGTCAGGGTTGCGCTTCGGCGGGGCTGGGCTCGCTCGGTTCGCTCGGCTCGGCGCGGTGCTCGGTCTCGCTCGGAGGCGGCGCGGGCGCGTGGTCTGAGTGCGACGGCGGTGCGCCCGGCACATGGTAGATGTTGATGTTGCCGTTGATCACGTAGCTCGGTGCGAGCCCGCGCAGCCAGGCGCATGACGAGTGCTCCCAGCGGCGCACGTACTGCAGGTGAAGCGCCGCCCACGCGCCAGCGGGCAGCCGGCTGTGGCAGCCGAGCTCGCTGAACTCGAGCCCGAGGTACTGCACCTCGACTCGGCGCGTACTGGTCTCGGGGTAGTAGTACAGCGGCTCGAGCGCGTGAGCTTTGGCGAAGTGCACGAAGTCTTCGCGGTCTTGGCCCCAATCGTCGCCTACGACGGCGATCCATGAGCCGTGACCGAACGCGAGAAGGTTGAAATACGACAGATAATGCGGCGCGGCGGACAGCGCGCTCAAGATGCTGCTCAGGCCGACGACACGCGCGCCGATCAGCCACTCGCCGCGGAGCAGCTCGGGGAGCCGCGCGAAGGTGCGCGCGCCGAGCACGCTGAGCAGCGGAATGATGGGCAGCGCGTGACGAATGCCCATATTCAAATTGGACTTCATCAGCACGGCCAGAAACCCGACGCTTATCGCCAGCAGCACCGCGCTCGGCAAGGACAAGCGACGCGTTCGCCACAAGAGGACCAAGCCGAAGCCGAGCAATGCGATCAGCGCGGGCGGGTTCTTCACCAAGAGCAGCACCGGGAAGTAGCCGAGCTCGCCGTCTTGCGTGCTCTTACCCATGAAGTAGGTGGGGTAGCCGCGGCGGTTGTGCTCTTCGATCGTGAACAGGCCAAACAGGTACGGGTGCGGCAACGGGATGCGCAGGCCCTGCGGGAGCTTGGGCAGGATCGAGCGCTTTTCCAGGAAATTGCCGTGGTAGCCGCTGGTGGTCCAATGCTTCTGCTCGGGGACGTCGAGCAGCTGAGCCACGGTCAGCATCGTGCGGTCGAATTTGTACACGGCGTTGATCGAGAAGATCACGATCAGACCAGCCAGCACGAAGTGGCCGAACCAGCTGAGCACGCGCCGAGCGGGCCGAAACCCCTCGAATCGGCCGCGCCCGAGCACCGCCACGACCAACGCCACGAGCACCACCAGCGGGATCAAGATCACGCCGTTGTGTTTGACGAGCACCGCGCCCGCGAGCCCGAGCGGCATGGTGAGCAGCGGCCATTTCGAGCGTGAGGTGAGGTATCGAATGGTCTCGCCGACGCCGATCAGCCACAGGGTCGCGGCGGGCAGGTCGGTCGCGACGTAACGCGCCTGCCCGAGTAGCGTCGGATTGAACGCAATCAGGAGCAGCGCGCAGGCCGCAGTCGGCCAACCAAAGAACGTCTGGCAGAAGAAGAATGCGTACGTCGCCAAGCCGACCAAGAACAGCACGGCCATGTAGCGGCACTCGAAGAGCTGCGCGCGCGCTCTGGCGTAGTCGATTTTGATGTACTCGCCGGCCGGCGGATAGCCGTTTTTCCAGGTCGCCATCTCGGCGGTCTTCGGATTGTTGGGCTCGAAGATCGTGGGGATAGCGTCGAACGCGTTGGCCAGCGGCGGATGCTGCACGTGCACCCGCATGTCGCGGTTCTGCCAATAACTGACACCGCGCACCAGGTGCGCCCACTCGTCCTCGGTCGGCGAGTCGTGCCGAATACGGAACGTGGCCAGCGAGAACATGGCCACCAAGACCACCAGCAGAAAAGCGATACGCTGCTCACCGCGGATCAGCGCCTGAAAAAATCCGCGCGCCTGCTGGGTCCAGGGCATCTTTCGGGCGGACAGTCCCACGCCGAGCGGTGTGAAACAAGCGCAGGCGGGGCTGGCAAGCGAGTCTCGCCGTTGGCACAGAGCGGCACAGCGTGCGACGCGGATCCCGCATAATTTATGCTGAATCGTCCCGCCGCCGGTTGGTACCCCTCTTGCTAAATCCGACGCATGTTCAACGTGGCTCGAGTCGGGGTGGTGGTCGCGTTTGCGGCATTGGGGTGCGGAGGCACGGCGGTCGAAAGCGGCAATGGAACGGGCGACGGCAACGCACCGGAGGGCGCCGGTCGCGACGACGCACCCTCGGGTGGGCCGCTCGTGAGTGCTGCTGGTGGACCAAGCAGCACGTATGAAGGTCCATACGATAGCGCAGGCGGAGCACCCGCATACGGCGGCAACTATTCCGTCGGGGGCATTGGCGGGCTGACCGGAGACGCTGGAGAGGCCGGCTTAGTGGGTATGGACAGCGATTGCTCCACGCCGTCGCCTTCACCGCCGCTGGCAGCCTGGGAGCCGGAAACGTCGCCCGACGAGCCCGTCGGTCAGCTTCTGGCTGACGCGCGCACCAAGCTCACCGGAAGCTGGCGCGGCGTGGTCGACAGCCCGTTCGTGCCGCCCTACTCGATCGTCATGAGTTTCAGGGCCGATGGCAGCTACTCCGCTCATTGCTCGGCGCACTCAGACTACGACGGCTCGAGCCCGGGTTGCTGCCGCGCGCTGTACTACGGCACAGACCAGGACAGCAGCCTGAAGCAATGGACGCTCACGACGGCGGATGCCAGCGGTAAGACGAGCGGTGATCTCGACATCGTCTTCGGCTATTCGGGCGAATTCGGCGAGTCCAGCTATCAAGGGAAGATCAGCGAGCTCGAGCTCGATGCCACGGGCAACCGCGCGCGCTTCAATTTCCTGTACGGGGATCGCATGGCTGGAACGTACGATCTCGAACGCACACCCTGAGCGCGACGCGCTCGCCGGGGCTCAGCTGCCGGCGTAGACCGAGCTCACGAACTGCCGGTACATTTGCGCATAGCGGCCATCGCGCGCCAGGAGCGCCACGTGCGTGCCGCGCTCGACGACTTGGCCGCGGTCGAGCACTAAAACCAGGTCCGCGTGGCGAATCGTGCTCAGGCGGTGCGCGACGACGAAGCTGGTGCGACCGCGCAGAAGCTTGCTCAAAGCACGCTGCAGGCGAGCTTCGGTGACCGCGTCGACCGAGCTCGTGGCTTCGTCCAGGATCAAAATCCGAGGGTCCGCGAGCATGGCGCGCGCGAAACAGACGAAGCGCTGGTAGTCCGCCGTTTCGCGGCCGAACACCTTGGTCACTTGGATGCCGTGAATGCCCTCCGACATCGTCAGCACCATCTCGTCGACCAGATCGCGAAGCGCCGCGCGGGTCACGTCGATCACGACACCGCTCAACCCGAGCCCAGAAATGCCGAGCGCGAGCAGCGCGACCTGAAAACCGAACACGGTCAAACACTCGCGGCGGTACTGCCAACTGAGCGCGAGCAGGCGGCGGAGAAGCCGCGTGCTGTCCGGCGAGCTCTTACTGGATGCCAGAGACAGAGACATCTTCGAAAAGGATTCCCGCACTTTAGAAGGAGTTGACGCGGGCGCCAGCAACTTGGCGAAGCTTGGGCAGGAGCGAGCGATAAGGCTTGCTACTTGCGTGAGCGCCCCCCGTCCCGTATGCTCCTTCGCATCCCGATGCGCTCTCCCCGTTTTCAGTTTTGGTTCGGCTATTGGCACGCGGTAAACGCGGCGTCAGGGCCCAGCCTTCTCTTCTGAAAACAGAGTCGAGAAAGCAAACAACCCCTGGTCGCCGCGGCGCCCGGGGGTTTTTCGCTTTTGTGGCTCATTTTCCGGCCGTAACACCGTAAATCCCAGTCCCCCAAATCCCATGCTCGAAACCAAAGACCTCCGAATCGTGGATACGACGTTGCTCAAGAGCCCGAATGAAGTGACCGCAGAGCTGCCGCTGTCCGAGCGCGCGGCAAGCGTGGTGTTTGACGCTCGGCAGGAGATTCAAGCCGTGCTCCACGGCGACGACAGCCGGACGCTGGTGATCGTGGGCCCGTGCTCGATTCACGATCCGGACGCGGCCATCGACTACGCGGGGCGCCTACTGGAGTTGAAGCGCCGTTACGCGCAAGAGTTGCTGCTGGTGATGCGAGTGTACTTCGAGAAGCCGCGCACGACCGTGGGTTGGAAGGGACTGATCAACGATCCGCGTCTGGACGGCAGCAACGACATCCCCGCCGGGATCCGCAGCGCGCGGCGTCTGCTGCTCGACCTTGCCGAGATCGGCATGCCTGCCGCCACCGAGATGCTCGACCCGATCATCCCGCAGTACATCGCAGATTTGGTGTCGTGGACCGCGATTGGCGCGCGCACCACCGAGAGCCAGACGCACCGCGAAATGGCCTCTGGGTTATCGATGCCCGTCGGCTTCAAGAACGGCACGGATGGCGGGTTGAGTGTCGCCATCAACGCGATGATCGCGGCTTCGCGGGCGCACAGCTTCCTGGGCGTCGATCCGAGCGGTCATGTTGGCGTAGTGCGCACGCGCGGCAATCCTCACACGCACCTGGTGCTACGCGGTGGCAACAGCGGCCCCAACTACGAGCCGGCGCAAGTGGCAGCCGCGGCCCAAGCGCTGACGAAAGCCAAGATCAACGCCCGCATGCTGGTCGACTGCAGCCACGATAACAGCGGCAAGAACCACCTCAAGCAACCCGAAGTCTTGGCTGAGATCGGCGCGCAGCTTCGCAGCGGCGGAAGCCACCTGCTGGGCGTCATGATCGAGAGCAACATCACCGGCGGCAAGCAGGAGCTTACGGGCGACAAATCCAAGCTCAACTACGGCCAAAGCATCACCGACGGCTGCGTCGATTTCGCGACCACCGAGCGCATGCTCGAGCAATTCGCGGACGACTCCGCGCGGCGGAATCCGGCGCGAGCGACTGCTTAGAGACCAGCTGTCGATCTAAGCCCAGCGCCGTCTTCCCAAGGCCGCGATGGCGCGGGGCGTTTCGCGACGTGACACGTGGCCACTTTTCCACGGCGCAAGAAAAGGCAACCACAACACGCCTTCGAGTAGTTGGACAATCTTAGGATCTGGCTGTCCGAGTTTGGGCCAGCGTGTGCCAAAACGCAGTCTCGGCCCATTCGCAAACTCGAAGACGAGCGGCCAGCACCGCTCCGAGCTAACGGCACGCACATTGCAATACATTGTAACACTGCGCGAGAGCCGGGCCGGAGCGATCCACCGGCGGGCGCGGGGTTCACTCAAAAATGTCGGGGCACAGTGATGGATCGGGCTTAGGGACCGAGCTGGTACCGCGCGAGGGCTGGTTCGCTCCTCGTACAGGCGAGTCTTGGTTGCTTCGGCCGGATGTGCAGCGTGCGGCGTACCGCGTCGCGCTCGTCGCCTTCATCTTGATCGGCATTTATTTTCGCTCGCGCCGTTACTGGATCGATCCACTCGGCCTTTGGGTCGACGAAGCGACTTGGGGCGTCCGCCTGTTTCGGCGTTCGCTCACACAGCTCGAGTTTCGACCCATCGGCTACATGGCGTTGACCAAGCTCATCGTCACGGCTTACTCCGACGAGCGCACACTACGGCTACTGAGCTACGTCGCTGGCGTCGCGAGCCTGCTGATCACGGCCGACCTCGCCAAATACCTGTTCAAGTCGCGCCTGGTTCGCGTGCTGTGCGTGGCCGTGGTCGCTTACAACCCGCTGCTCATCGATATGGCTCGCGAGTTCAAGCCGTACTCGGTGGAGTTTTGCGTGCATCTCGGGCTCGTTTGGCTGTTCGTTCGTTGGCGAGCCAACCGTTCGCGCGCAAGGCTCGGCGTGCTGCTCGCATGCTCGGTGATCGCTTTCCCGTTCGCGTACAACGTCGTATTCCTGCTACCGGGGCTGTTCGCGCTGCTCGGTTACACATTTCTGCGAGCGAAAGCGTATCGAGCGCTGCTCGTCACGGTATGCGCCGCGCTCGCGGCAGTTGCGGTGATGGTCGCCATTTACGTCAGTGCATTGCGAGGCACGACTGAGGACAGTGACGGCACGGAGCAATTCTGGGGCAGGAAATACGACGTCTTCTATCTACCGACAGCCCAGCACCCAAACAGTAAGGCCGCGCGCGTCACCTGGCTGGCCCACAAGTACGGCGAGCTAGCGGCCTTTCCCGGCAGCCATGGCAACCGCGCGCTCACCGCTAACCTCACCGTGAGCGAGACGACCAGCAAGCTCGCTAAAATCGGTTCGCACGCCTGGCTCTTGCTGCACGGGCTGGGGCTCCTCGCGTTAGTCGTCTACCGGCGTCAGTGGCTGGTCCTTCTGCTTGGACCGCTATTGGTAAGCATGGCGTTCAACACGGTGTCCCTTTGGCCATTCGGAGCTTTCCGCAGCAACGTCTTCTTGCTCGCCTACCTCGTCTTGATCCCCATGTTCAGCTTGGACGTGCTGCTCGCGGCGCAGGCTTCGATGACTCGGTTGGCGGGCGGGCTCTGCTCCGCGTTCCTACTCGTTGCCAATCTGAGCACGGGCCTCGAGCCGCACATCCGCAAGCACTTCTTCTCCACTCAAAGCGAGATGGCTAGCCTCGTCGCGCGCATGGCCGCCGTCCGCGCCCAGCAACCAGAAAAGCTACGACGCGACCCGACACCCGTATTGCTCGATTCCTACTCGTGTGCGCCCTTCATCTTCGAAGCGACGTACAACGATACCGCGAAGCGCGAGCTCGGTTCATTCCTCGAGAACATCGACGTTCGCTGTCCGCCCAACGTTTCGGCGATGCAGAAGCTCCTGCGAGACTCCGCTGGAAAGCCCTTCTTCGTCGTCGCTTCCGACCAGCGCACTATGCCCGCCTTCGCCAGAATGCTGCGCAGCAAATCGCATGTCATAGCCCACGAAGACATCCGCGATACCCACGACCTCTACTTCGTAACAGCGCGCTAAAGCGTCAGGCACGTCACTGATCGCGAGCGCCCGGACTGTAGCCATCTAGCGCTCGAGCTCCGAAGCAGCGCTCGAACACCCGAGTCAGATGCTCGGAGAAGGTCGGCGGGTCGCCTCGAAGCTTGCGCCCGGCCGCGAAAAAGGCGAATCGTCAGCCGTTGTCATGCCATCAACGACCTCATCTAGCTCGCGTTCACTGGGCACTGGCGATTACCGCACTCTAGCGTTGGCCGCGCTCGGCGGCGCGCTAGAGTTCTATGACTTCGTGGTGTTCGTGTTCTTCACGAAAGCATTGAGCGGCGTGTTTTTCCCGCCGCACACGTCGGAATGGCTGCGCCAACTGCAAACGTTCGGCATTTTTGCAGCCGGCTATTTGGCGCGCCCCGTGGGAGGCATCGTGATTGCGCACTTCGGCGATCTGCTCGGTCGCAAGAAGATGTTCACGCTGAGCATCCTGCTGATGGCCGTGCCCACGCTCGGCATGGGTCTACTGCCCAGCTACGCGAGCGTTGGCGCTGCCGCGCCGATCCTGCTCTTGCTCCTGCGTATCCTGCAGGGCGCCGCCATCGGCGGGGAGGTGCCCGGAGCCTGGGTGTTCGTGGCCGAGCATGTGCCCGAGCGCCACACCGGCTTCGCAGTGGGCACGCTGACCGCAGGGCTCACCGCGGGCATTCTGCTCGGCTCTCTCGTTGCCACGAGCGTCAACACCGTGCTGACGCCGAGTGAAGTTGCTCAATTCGGCTGGCGCATTCCGTTTCTGCTCGGTGGCGCCTTCGGCTTAGTCGCTGTGTACTTGCGGCGCTTCCTCGAAGAAACGCCCGTCTTCAAGCAAATGCACGAGGCGCGCACGCTGAATCAGGAGCTGCCGCTCAAGACCATTGTCCACGGCCATTTCTCAGCCGTGCTCCTGGCGATGTCGCTGACGTGGGTGCTGTCCGCAGCGATCGTGGTCGTGATCCTATTCACTCCGACGTACCTGCAGACCGTCTTCAAGGTCGCGCCGCGTGTATCGCTTCAGGCCAACAGTGTGGCCATCGTCTTTCTGACCTGCGGCTGCGTGCTGTTCGGGTGGCTCGCCGATCGCATCGGCAGCAAGTGGGCTCTATCCCTAGGCAGCTTGGCACTGCTCGGCTCGAGCTCCCATTTCTACCACTCGCTGCCGCTCGAAGGTGCCGCGTTGTTCGTCGCCTATGCCATCACCGGCTTCTTCGTCGGCAGCATCGGCGTGGTTCCCTACGTGCTCGTCCGAGCCTTTCCCGCCAAGATCCGCTTCTCGGGTTTATCGTTCTCCTACAACATCGCCTACGCCATCTTCGGCGGCCTGACACCCGTCGTGCTCACGCTCTGGCTGAAGAGCGACAAGCTAGCTCCGGCGCACTACGTGGCTGCGCTGGCCGTATTCGGCTGCGCGCTGGCGTTCGTCCAGCTGCCCGATCGTAAGACGGCGTCGCCGCGGAGATCATGAAGCAGCTCTCGCTCGCCTCGTGAGCGGCGACGAAGCCAGGCCACGATCCGACTAGGACAATGAGGCTCCACCAGAGCTGCGGTCGAGTGGCCAGCGGGCTGCGAACGAGAAGAGAGCAAGCCAGCCGAGGCCAAGGTAGGCGATGGCCAATCCAAAGCTGAGGCCGACATAGAAGCCAAACGACGCCGAGGTATCGTGAGCCGTGATGAATGTCCAAACGGAACGATTCGGACCGACTCGACCAAAGAGCTCGCTCCACGCAAGAAGGCACGCCGTTTCACAAGCTGCCCAGACAGCAACCTTCGGCGGCACCAGCCAGGATTTCGCCAGCAGTTGCTCAGTCGGTCTGCCGCGCGCTTTCAAAGCATGAACGAGCGCGAACGGCAGATGAACTGCGACGCCGAGCCCGATCAACGGAACGAGTGTTGGCAACCACAATACGAAGAAGTACAGCCCTCGTTTGGTGAGGCGAGGTCCGCCTACTTCGCTTACACTAGCACTGTCCATCGCTGACCTACTCGGACCGGACTAACGGGCTGCCGGCAAAGTTTCCATCAGGATCGAGCGGGATCTCGGCGTGAAAGCGGATCAGCTCGCTCGCCGCGTCGCGCGCCCCCGCGCCGAACAGCTCGAGCAAGGGCCCCCCCACCGCGCCGGCCTGCGACTGAAATGTTCCCAGCATTACCGACGCCTCACTGCGATCGGACAAGAACAGCTCTGCATTCGGGAAACGATCGCCCCACACTGCGCCAGCAACTTCCAAGGAGTGCGGCTTTTGCTCGTAGGTCAGCTCGGCGTCCGAGTCGATGTCCGGTGCCCACGGGATGAAGCTCAGGTGTCCGTTTGAAAGTGTCAGGGGCATAGACGCAGCGCTCTGGGCATCGAGCTGCCCGTCCGTCGAGCTGGCGGGCACGCTCGTGCTCGCCGTCCTGACCTTCGCGCGGCCTTCGCCGAGCAGGGGATGCCGCGATGGATCGGCGTGGCCCGTTGGCTGGGTTATCACCTGCCCCTCGACACCGATCGTCAGCGACGTGCGCGATGTCGCATTCGGGTCAGTGGTGAAGCCGCCTGTGCCGTCATTCACCGCGGGAATATGCCGACTTTTCGCGTCGCCCTCGAAGCCGCCGCCGAAAGACTCGAATGGCGCGAAGCGGCGCACCATCATCGAAAACCCAACCTGCGGCTCGTCCGCCTGCGAGCCCTGCGCCGCCGCTTGACCGCTTGCACCGACACAATCTTGATTGATGCCACAATCCTCGGCAGCCGACGATATCGCCAGGTTTTGCCAGGTGGGCGGCGCTCCAAATTTGCTAGCAAGACTCGGATTTGTTGATGCGCTTGGCTCGCTCGACAACTGAGCCGGCGACCAGCTGCTCACGCTAACAAGTGATGGCGTGTCCACCGACTCGGTATCTGGAGAATCGTCTACGCAGAGATTGCTCGAATCATCACGCTTCCGAATGGGTTCTACGGGCATTGTCCCCTATCGGCCGCGCCGTGAACGAGTTGCCCCGTTCGCGCTTGCGTGAGCGACTCGCTAGCGCAGCATGCTTGCGGCAAATCGAGCGCCCAGGCTGCTTTCCGGCTCCGAACCGAAAGTGCTATCGTGCGAGCGTGTCCGCTCTTCTCGACATTGCAATGGCGCCACGAAATTTCCGCCTCTTCAGCTGCGCTGCTCTTGCCGCCGTAAGCCTGGCCTTCGGCTGTCACGCGGGGCCCACTGTCCTGGATCGGCTGGACAACGCGCGGACCTTGACCGCCGATCTGCGCGTCCAATTCAACAAAGCCGCCGACGCCTCGAACCGTGCGGTGATGGCGGACACGGACGAGGCCTCGGCTGCGTTCGCGGGCGACGCCGAAAAGACTGTAAAGCTCGTCGAGGCCGACGTTCGAGCGCTCACCCCCGCGCTACAAACTCTCGGCTTCCAGCAAGAGGCTCAACTCCTCCAGCAGTTCAACCAGCACTTCTCGGAATATCGAGCTTTGGACAGCAACATCTTGACCCTGGCGGTCGAGAACACGAACTTGAAGGCGCAACGGCTCTCCTTCGGCCCTGCTCGACAGGCCGCCGACGCTTTCCGGGACGCGCTCGAGCAAATGGCGTCGAGTGTTGCCGCCACTGATCGTTGCAACGTCGAAGGGCTGGTCGCCAAGGCGACGCTGGCCGTGCGTGAGATTCAGGTGCTTCAGGCTCCTCACATCGCCGAAGCCGACGACGCTGCGATGACCCGCATGGAGCACGAGATGGCAGACTTGGACGCCACCGCCCGAAACGCCCTCAAATCACTGTCAAGCGTCGCTGCGCCGAACGCGACCCCTGCTCCGAGCGCAACTCCTCCTGCGCCAAGCGCGATCCCCGCCGCGTCAAGCGCGGCCTCCGCGCTCGCCACCGCTCTGGCTGCACTCGACCAGTTCAAGGATATCTCCGGCCAAATCGTGCGACTCTCGCGCCGCAACAGCAACGTGCGTTCACTCGAGCTGTCCCTACGCACCAAGCCCGCGCTGAGCTCCGCCTGCGATGAAAGCCTGCACGCCTTGCAAGATGCGCTAGCCCAAGAAGGCTCGAAGGCGACACGCTGAACAAAAAAGGCCACCCGAGTCTTCTCGAGCAGCCGTTCTTCGTCTCAGCTCGCTCCCAACGTCGGGAGTCAGCGCTGTTCGTCACTCGTCGCCGATGGCGGCCGACAGCTCAGCCTTGCATGCGCCATCCGGCAGGTGACTCAACGCGCCGATCCACTTGGCGGTGTTTTCGCGCGCTGCTCGACCAGGATGAGGTCCTCGCTCGCTCTACCCCGACCAGGGCCCCGAGCTCTCACCCGTAGTCTCGACCTCGTCTGCTTCTTCGTCGTCGCTGTCGACGTCTTCGTCTTCGTCCCAACCGAGCAGATCACCGATGCCGCCGATGCCGGCGAGGAACTGGTAATTGTCGCGCCCCACGTGCCGGTCCAGACGATCGAGGATCATAGGAACGTCGTCGTCTGGCCCAGAAATGTAGATGGGGCGCGCAGGCTTTGCGAGCGGCGTCTCGCTCAAGGACGCAGGGCGAGGCTCGAATAGTGCGACCTCGAAGTCTTCGTGCGCGAAGAAGCCGAACGAACGCGCGTAGTCCAGCGCATGAAACACCACGGACTGCGCCTCGAGCGGTTCGCAATCGCGAAGTTCAGTCCCGCCACCGCCGAGGGCGTCCAAGCGTTCGAGCAAATCCGCTTCGGTGATCAGCGGGAGCAGCATGGCATTCTTGATACCCAGACACGTGCGATCGACGAGCACGATCTCCGCGACCAGCAGGCCGCGCACGCGACGGGTCACTACCACCGTCACGAGCGGTGGCGACTGCTCAGTGTCGGGTTCATCGAGTGATGCGCTCACCCAGGCAGGACCGAACGGCGCGCTTTGCGCCAAACGCAGCAGACTCGTGCCTTGGTACTGCGCCTCGCGTTTGCGAGCCTGCTTCTTGACCGACTCGCGCTTTTTGCGCGACTTTTCGAGCCTTTTCTGGCGCTTGCGATCGGCACCCGGCATGGCATTCGCGTCGCACCGTCGTCTGCGCTCGTCAATGGGCTGTCCATTCTAACTTTGCAAACGAAGTGAGAATGACGAAGAAAAACGGCCACCCGAGTCACCTCGAGCAGCCGTTCTTCGTCGTGGCTCCGCCGGGCGGAGTGCTCTATTTAGCTCACTCGTCGCCGACAGCCGACGAGTGCTCAGCCGGTGTAACGCGCGTGAACGTGGGCGGCGCTGCGCCGCGCGACCGCGTGATAAGAGCTCGACAGACTTGGCGACAATCCGAGGAATGCGCTCTGCTACTTCTTCTCCGATGCAGAGGAGTGGCGGCTCTTGATAGCAGGACCGTGGTTTGACCAGCTCCTCCCCAAGGATGAAGGTCTGGCGTACCAGAAGATTGCCAAGGCAATCACCGCAGCAGACCTCGACTCCTTGACGATCGCTGATGTCAAGCTCGTCAGGACCGACGACGTAGTTTTGGCCGCTACACGATTTGTTCTGAAGACACGAGCCGATGGCGTGGTGCGCGCGCATTTCCGCGACAACACTTTCAACGGCATCTATGTGAAGGAAATGCTCGTCCTTCGAGCAGCATGAGCGAAACACCCATGTGAGTGGCTCGGTGCTCGACGCCATGAACCGTGACGCTCGACGAGCACAAAGAAAAGCGGCCACCCGAGTTTCCTCGAGCGGCCGTTTCCGTGTCAGTCACTCCCATATCGGGAGTGCTCTGTTTCGCTTACTCGTCGCCGACAGCCGACGATAGCTCAGCCGGCGTAACGCGCGTGAACGTCGGAGGCGCGTACGTGGGCGACTTCTCGTCCAGCACGACCTGCAAGCGTTTGTACGCGGGCAGACCATCCGCGTGCGCGCGGCGCTGTGACGCGCCTGCGCGGACGTCAGCGTAGTGGCACGTAGATCACCTGGTCGCGACAATCCTCTGCTGCCGCGCACGAGGCCAGCAAGATCAGATCGTCGAGCACGTCACTGATCGAAGCTCGAGTCGGAACCTCAATCACACCCGGCATGACTTCTCCACGTTCTACTCGTTCGTACGCGTATCGCGTAACGGTGCGCACGTCGTGGGTGACGAGCACCCGGCTTTCGTTCGCTGCCCAAGCCAGGATCTCGCGATCGTCCGCGCCCGCCAAGCCCTCGCTCTGGACAGTGCGGAAATCGAGCTCCGGTAGACGACGAAGCAATGCGCGGAGGATGTGACGATCGAAGTTCTCGTCGATCGCCAGCGCAATCACGCCGAGTGACTTCGGGGACGCGCCAGCAAGCGCGCTCGAAGCTCCGCGGTCGGCGAGCGCCGCTCGACTTCTTCACGGGCGCTCGCCTCCTCCGTACCGCGGCGCTCCAGGTAGAGCTCCACCTCTGCACGGCGTGCCACGACCCACGCGAGGATCGAATACACGTCTCCGAGCGCGAGCGACGGGAAGCTCTGAATGACCTCCTCCGGAGTCGCACCGCGATCGAATACTGCGACGATCGAGTCCAGCGTCACACGAGAGCCCAGCACGCGGACGATGCCGTCAGCGTCCTCGCCCAATGGAACGGCTGGAAGTTCAAAGGCGTGCACACGGCAATCGTACTGCGACGCGCCTTCCCAGACAAGCTGACGCCGCGCCCGGTTGACGGCCCTACGCTTTTGACACATTCATCCGCCCGCTTTCGAGGGAAGCGTGCCGCCCTTCAGCCGGGCTTCATAAGTCTGCTCGTCGTTGCACCTGTTGATGAGGGTGGTCGACTCGGGCGTGTCGTCCATCGACCAATACGCCTTGCCGTTCTCGTGGTGATACTTGCGAACCTGGGTGTAGAAACGACCATCGACGCCGTGCTCGAAAATGTGTCGGGCCAAAGCGTCAAGCATCTCGGCATTCTGCGGCCTCCGCACGATGTACTCGTGGGGCCAGGTGGTCGCATAGGTCTTGGCAAATGTCCATGAAGCCGAATCGACGAAGCGCCGGACAGCGTCGGGCAGCGGCGCAGGCGCCCCAGCTCGACTGGAGAGATCGGGGTCAGTCATGTCGCCTGGTTCTTCAGGCAGCGTCGCCTCCTCGGTAACGAATTTTCTTCGCAGTAGCGCGGAGACGCGAGCGTTCTGTCGATCGTACCGAGCCCGTTTGGCTGCCGTCGCCACCTCGGTGGACCCTGATTCGAACAGGAACACGTCCCGCTCGGCAGGAAGCCAAATCACTTTTCCGCTCGCGTGAATGCGGTGGTGTCTGGGGTTGGTCATGCGATGCAAAGCGCTGAAGTCCAGGTAGGGATTTCCACGACGCACGCCGACGAGCCAATCGATGCTCCAACCACCCTGGTGAATGCTTCCCTTGCCCTCCGACAGAGACGACGGAAGCTCAATGCCCCAGACGGCGAAATACTCAGCGAACGCCTTCCGGATCGTGCCCCACGTAGCCGCCGTGGCCCCTGATTCCTTCATCTATTCCCTGTGCACGCAGGAGCTTTGTCTATCACGTCGGGGAGGGCTTTCGACGCCGGAAGCTGTACTGCCAGGGCAGTCAATGTCAGCGACAAAGACGCTCAGTGCTCGTCGCAATAACGAGGACATTCTCTGTCGCACCCTGGAATCGGTTCTTGGCGATCAGCACCGGCGGTCAAGGTATGCTCGCGAGAGCATGACAGATTCGCTCTTCGCTCATCTGGCCCTCACGTTCCAAAGCCACCCCGAGAACCTGGCGACGGAGGCGCTCGGCTACATACTCCGGACCTCACCGGGAGCGCGAGCCGGGGTCGCGGATCTCCTGCGCGAGGTCGGCTGCTCCGTTCCTGATGAATTGAGGTGGGTCAACCAAGTCGGTGGCGAAGATGGTGCCCGGCCTGACCTCGTCGGCCTCGACGGTGCCGGCAAGCAGGTCGTCCTCATGGAGGCGAAATTTTGGGCTGGCCTTACGGACAAACAGCCCCTCGCCTACTTGGATCGTCTACCCGCTGGCGGAGCACTGGTGTTTGTCGGCCCCGAAGGTCGCTCAACGCTTCTTTGGGCCGAACTAAGAACGCGCGTTGTTGGAGCCGGGAGGGCGGTGAGCGAGCACGCCGTCTCGTCGCACGGAGCCAACGTCGGTGTCGTTGACGGAAAATCTATGGTGCTCGTGAGCTGGCGGGCTCTGCTGGCGGCTGCACGCATCCGTGCTGAAGGTGAGGTTCTCGTCGCAGCTGACATCGCTCAGCCTTTGCGACCGCATGGACTCTGAGGCGTTCATCCCCGTAACAGCGGAGGAGCTAACGGATCATCGGTTCCGTCGCATCGTGGAGTTCTGCGACATCGTAGATGCCGTGACGGGTCGCCTCGTTGAAGACAAAATCGTCTCAACCAAAGGGTTGAGGGCGACGGGCGGCAAGGGCCATTACATGCGCTACATGCGTCTGAACGGCATCGTCGGCGCGAGCCTGCAGTGCGACGTGCGGAAGTGGATGAAGTTTGGGGCCACCCCAATGTGGCTGACCATCCATGGTCCAACCTGGAAGCCAACCGAGGAGGTCGAACGCCTTCTAGCACCGCTCGTCAGCGAACTTCCCCGTCGCTTGTTCACGACTAACGATGGCTTCCCGACGGTCCCCATCTTCGTGCCGGTCGGTAAGGAACGGCACGCGGTCGAGCAGCGTGCGATTGAGCAAGTGGTCGACGTAGCCAACCGTCTGGCTGGGCTCGTCGCCCCACCTGCAGCAGAGAACGCCGAGCCGGCGGTGCCGGACCTGGAAGCCTCGGAGTAGGGGAGTAGGAGCCCCATGGCGACGGCAGCTGTCGAATTCTGCTGTCGACTGAGGAGGGGCTCTCCTCGCGCACGCACTCCGTGAGTGCTGATGCATCAATGACCAGTCGTTGGGCCGTTGGGCCCCCACGTCCGGCGCAGCCGGCGTAAGGGGGCCCCGGCGGCGCAGCGCGCAGCGCGAGCACGCCGGCCGTGTCATGCCGTTCAACACGAGGGGCACCAGAAGAAACGAAGAAACGGCCACCCGAGTCACCTCGAGCGGCCGTTCTTCGTCGTGACTCCGCCAGGCGGAGCGCTCTGTTTCGCTTCGCTTACTCGTCGCCGACAGCCGACGACAGCTCAGCCGGCGTAACGCGCGTGAACGTCGGAGGCGCGTACGTGGGCGACTTCTCGTCCAGCACGACCTGCAACCGCTTGTACGCGGGCAGACCGGTGCCGGCTGGGATCAGGCGACCCATGATGACGTTCTCCTTGATGCCGCGGAGATCGTCGGTTTTGCCGCAGATGGCGGCTTCCGTGAGCACCTTGGTGGTCTCCTGGAAGGACGAGGCCGAGATGAAGGACTCGGTGGAGAGCGAGGCCTTGGTGATGCCGAGCAACATCGGCTCGGCAACGGCGGGCTGACCACCGCGTTCCATCACGCGCGCGTTGTCGCGCTCGAACACGTATTTTTCGACCTGCTCGTCGACCAAGAAGTTCGTGTCGCCGACCTCCTTGATCCGAACGCGGCGCAGCATCTGACGCACGATGGCTTCGATGTGCTTGTCGTTGATACCGACGCCCTGCAGGCGGTAAACCTGCTGGATTTCGTTCACGAGCCAAGCCGCGAGTTCCTTCTCGCCCTTCACGCGCAAGATGTCGTGCGGGTTCGCCGGCCCGTCTTGCAACGGGTCGCCAGCGCGGACGTGATCGCCCGGTTGCACCTGGATGTGCTTGCCCTTCGGAATCAGGTATTCGCGACCCTGATCCGGGAGCAATCCACCGTCGATGCCGAACGGAGTGATCACGACCTTGCGCTTGCCCTTGGTGTCCTTGCCGAACGAAACGATGCCGTCGATCTCGCTGATGATGGCGTGATCTTTGGGCTTACGGGCTTCGAACAGCTCGGCGACGCGGGGCAAACCACCGGTGATGTCCTGCACCTTCGTGGTGTCGCGCGGGATCTTGGCGATCGCTTCACCGGGGGTGATGTGCTCGCCTTCCATGCACACGATGTTCGCGCCCACGGGTAGCAAGTAGCGCGCGTCGAGGTCGGTGTTCGGGAGCTTGACCGGCTCGCCCGTTTCCGCGTCGATGATCGCGATGCGCGGGCGGAGATCCGCGGCGCGCGATTCGACCACGATCTTGCGGGACAGACCGGTGACT
>Ga0210392_10000488_pt1 | contig 24294 bp, 21 predicted proteins | sample IncBWC30OmetaG_FD_161057 | JGI IMG/M metagenome (GOLD analysis project Ga0210392, IMG submission 161057) | Forest soil microbial communities from Barre Woods Harvard Forest LTER site, Petersham, Massachusetts, United States - Inc-BW-C-30-O ...
CCGAGCCGTGCGAGGTACCGAGGCCGAAGGCCGACAGTCTGACATCTCACGATTTGATTCGGTGAGATCCTTCGCTTCGCTCTGGATGACAACGCTGAGGGTTGTATGCAGGACACCATCGCCAAACTGATACACTATCTATTTTCCAGCTTTCTGGTTCCCGCTCCAATCCTATGACATCCTCTATCCAACCGTGGTGGCGTTTGTTCAAGCGTGAACATTGGTTTATTTTTATCGCGGCTTCACTGGCCTGGCTCTTCGATTGTTTCGACCAGCAATTCTTCAATCTCGCGCGCGACGGCGCGATGGAAGATCTCCTGCGCGACAAGGCGAGGGCCACCGAATACGCCGCCTATACCACGTCGGTTTTTTTGGTCGGCTGGGCGTTGGGCGGGCTCGTCCTCGGTGCGTTGGGTGATCGCTTTGGCCGCGCCCGCATGCTGACTCTCTCGGTGCTGTTCTATTCCCTTTGCACCGGCTTGAGCGCTTTTGCCACGGGCTTTGCAAGTTTTTGCGGCTTTCTTTTTCTCACGGGCATCGGGGTCGGAGGCATCTTCGGGCTGGCGGTCGCCTTGGTGGCCGACTCCATCCCGGATGAGACCCGGGCGCCAGCGCTTGGCCTCCTGCAAGCATTGTCCACCTGGGGTAATATTGCCGCCGGTCTGATCGGCCTGGGCATCGGTTGGCTCGCGGTTCGACACTTCCTGCCGCTGGGCCTGAAGCCGTGGCAGGCGGTGTTCCTCGTTGGCGCGGCGCCCGCCTTGCTGGCGGTCTTTGTCCTGGCCCGCCTCAAGGAGCCGGAAAAATGGGTCAAGGCCAGGGCCGACGGCGCGAAAAAAGGCATCAAGTTCGGCTCCTACGGAAACCTGCTTGGCCATCCCGTGTGGTCCCGGCACGCCTGGTTCGGCCTTGTTCTCTGCGGCGCCGGCATCGTGGGATTGTGGGGCCTGGGAAACTTTCATCCCAAGATTGTCGGGTCCATTGTTGAACAACACCTGGCCTCCGCCCACCTGACACCCGCGGAGCTCGCCAGCGAGAAAACCTATTGGCGCGCCCTCGGCCTGCTGCTGCAGAATGTCGGGGCTTTCTGCGGCATGATGACCGTGTCCAAGCTGGCCCAGGTAAAAGGCCGCCGCTTTGCGATCGGTTTTGGGCTTTTGCTTTCGTTTCTTTCGACCCTGCTCGTTTTCAAGTTCATGCGCGAAATCCACGACATCTATTGGATGTTGCCGCTTATGGGATTTGGCCAGTTGTCGGTCTTGGCCGGCTATGCCATTTACCTGCCCGAGCTTTTCCCCACGAGCCTGCGCAGCACGGGCACGAGCTTCTGCTATAATTTTGGCCGTTTGGCGGCGGCGACCGCACCGTTTACGATGGGCGTGCTGACGAATCGCCTCGGAGGCAACATCGAGGGCTTTCGCACCGCGGGCATGTGGGTGAGCCTGGTACTTCTACTCGGTTTCGTCGTTTTACCCTTCCTGCCCGAGACCAAGGACCGGCCGCTCCCGGAAGAATGAGCCAAGAGTAATTGCAAACGGTTGTTGTTCTAAATGCCCATTTTAAATTTTGAAATGGTATCCGGCTGTTTTGCGCCTAGACTCTGGTATTCATCCCATGCCAGCCGTCAGCCCGCCACCCGCCGCCGGATTTGCCGACCTGTTCACCCTGCTGCAGCCGCACCTGGCCCAGCTCGATGGCATGCTGCGCGCGCAACTCACGGCCTTTGAGCCGGAAATTCGCGAGTTTGCCGGGTATTGCCTCGAGACCCACGGCAAACGCCTTCGACCGGCGCTCGTTTTTTTCAGCGGCTGGCGCGATGCCAAAACCATCGCCCCCGGCATCGTCCGTGCCGCGGCCATTGTCGAGATGGTGCATCTGGCCACGCTTGTGCACGACGACGTCATGGATGGCGCCGATCTTCGCCGTGGGCGTCGCACGGCCGAGCGCGCCTATGGCACGACGGCCGCCGTGCTGATGGGCGATGTGCTCTTCGCCCATGCGCTGCACCTGGCCGCGCAATTTCCCACGACCGAAGTCTGTGCGGCCGTTTCCGAATCAACGCGCCGCGTTTGCTCCGGGGAAATTGTCCAGACGATGCGGCGTGGGACGACGGAGCTCACGCAGGCCGATTACCTGCGCATCATCGACCTGAAAACGGCCGAGCTTTTCCGTGTATCGTGCCAGCTGGGCAGCTCACTCGCCGGTTATGAGCCCGCCTATGTCGAGGCGGCGTCAGCCTTTGGCCGGCACCTCGGCATCGCCTACCAGATTTACGACGACCTGGCCGATTTTTTTGGCGAGGAACGGCGCATCGGCAAAACGCTTGGCACCGATCTGGCCGGCGGCAAGCTCACCCTGCCGCTCTTTGCGTTGCTTGACCGGCTGCCCGCCGGCGAACGTGCCGGGCTGTCCGCGGAAATTCGCGGCGACGCTCCGCCCCGGTTTGCGTTCCGTCTTGGCCAGATGCGTGAGCACGGTATTTTTGCCGTCGTCGCGAAAGCCATCCACGCCGAACTCTCCCTGGCAACCTCGGCGCTCGAACCCTGGTCGAAACTGGCCCCCACGCCATTGCTCGGACAGCTCGCCGATGTGTTGCGGGCCCAAGTCGAAAACCTGACCAACACCACCGACACCTAGGCGGGCCACAGTTTACATTTGCGCGCCCGGTCAATTTTGATTTAACTGACTCCTGCATGGAAGCATCCAAGGCCATCACCAAGGCATTCGTCGCGAACCCGGAGCGCCAGCAGGAAGCTGACGCCGATCGCGCGCTGGTGCAACAGGTGCAGGCTGGTGACGTTGCGGCTTTCAACCGTCTCATCGTGAAATATCGCGAACGGCTTTATTCGGTCATCTACAACATGACGGGGAATCGCGAGGACACGGCTGATCTCGCTCAGGACACCTTCATCAAGGCCTTCCAGTCCATTAATCGCTTCCAGGGCCATGCCACTTTTTTCACCTGGCTCTACCGCATCGCGGTCAACTCAACCGTAACTCATTTGCGAAAAAACCGCCTGCGCACCTTTTTCAGCCTCGAAAAAGTTGTTGAGGAGGGGAAAAACTCCGAAATCCTCGCTGCGCTCACGGATAAAAGCGGGGCTGAACGCGACACCTTTGTTAAGGAGCTTCAGGAAAAATTGAACGATGCGTTGCAAAAACTGTCTATCAACCATCGAACCGTGATTACTTTATTCGAAATTGATGAACTCAGCCATGCTGAGATTGCGGAGGTTATGGACTGTTCCGTGGGGACGGTGCGTTCACGCCTGCACTATGCCAAGCAGCTCTTACAGGCTGAGCTTCAACCCTATTTGCGTAAATGAGCCAGCCGCCCGACAAAGTCACCCTCGAAGACCTGCTGCGTTTCAAGCGCGCTGAGCGACCCTCCGCCGAGTTTTGGACCCAGTTTGACCGCGAGCTTCAAGCCAAGCAACTCGCTGCGCTGGTGGGCAAAAAGCGTTGGTGGCATTCCACGGCGCGCACGATTACGCGTTTTTCTTATCTCCCGCTCGGGGCGGCCGCGGCGCTCGCCTTTGCCTTGGTCGCAGCGCACCAATATCTCTCGCCGGCGGCTGAAATCGCGGATTCCAATAATTTGCACACTCCCGCGGGGAAAATTGCGCCCACGCCCGTTGCGCTGCCGGCCGAGGTCGCGGTTCTTTCGCAGCCACCGGCAGTGACCCTGCCTGAGAAAGCCATTTCCGCGATCGCTGTCCCGGTGCCGTCCCCAAGCCATCCGGCCGCTCCGATGGCCGCCCGTGAAATTCCCACGGCCATCACTTGGCTGGCCGATACACTTGATGCGACCGATGCCACCCCGCTGTCCGAACATTCCATGTCGGTCAGCTTTGCCGATGCGCGCATTACCAGTGACAGGCCGGATTCCAATTTGGGATCGATGGGCGAGCTCAAGTCCCACCACACAGCTGATCCACTCACCCAAGTTTCTTCGCCCACGGAAATGCGGCATGCGCGTTTGCTCGCTGCGCTGACCGATATGCGCTCGGTCAATACCGTCGATCCCGTGACCCTCATGCATCAGCGCCTCGCCACCCGCATGGGCGACGATGGCCTCGCCGATGATGCCGGCCGTCTCGACGCCAGTGGCAACAGCGTGTCGTTCAAGTTCTGAACGGCACTCGCGGTTCTCTCATAGTGTGCTTAAGCCCTGCTCAAAAGGCAGGGCTTTCTAATTTTCCCTCTGGCCACACGGTGGGTGCATGGTAAGCCTTCTGCCACTATGCGAATTGAAAAAGACTCCATGGGCGAGATGCAGGTGCCCGACGACGCCCTTTACGGCGCCTCCACCCAGCGCGCGGTGCTTAATTTTCCTGTCAGCGGTCGCCCCATGCCCGAAGGCTTCATCCGCGGCCTCGGCCTCGTGAAACTTGCCTGCGCCCTGGCCAATGAAGAACTGGGTCGTCTCAGCCCGGACAAGAGCAAGCTCATCCAACAAGTCGCACGCGAGGTCATCGATGGCAAGCTCAGCGCGCATTTCCCCGTGGATGTTTTCCAGACCGGCTCCGGCACCTCGAGCAACATGAACATCAACGAGGTCATCTCCAACCGCGCCGCGCAGCTCGCCGGCCATCCCATCGGCTCGAAGAAACCCATACACCCCAACGACGACGTCAACCTCGGCCAGTCGTCCAACGATATCATCCCCACCACGCTCCACGTCAGCGTTGCGGTTGCGCTCAAGGAAAACCTCGTGCCCTCGCTTGGCGGGCTCGCGGCCGCGCTCGAGAAAAAATCCGTCGAGTTTTCGGGCATCGTCAAAATCGGCCGCACCCACCTGATGGACGCCACGCCGCTCACCCTCGGCCAGGAGTTCTCCGGCTACGCTGCGCAGGCGCGCAAGGCCGTCGAACGCGCGAAAAAATCCATCGCCGCGCTCGGCGAACTCGCCATCGGCGGCACCGCCGTCGGCACCGGCATCAACTGCCATCCCGAGTTTCCCCCAAAAGTCTGCCGCATCCTTGGCGAAAAAACCGGCGTGGCCTTTCGCGAGGCCGCCAACCATTTCGAGGCCCAGGGCGGCCGCGACGACGCGGTCGAGGTGGCCGGCCATCTCGCCACCATCGCCGCCAGCCTGACCAAGATCGCCAACGACATCCGCCTGCTGGGCTCCGGCCCGCGCGCCGCCATCGCCGAGCTGCGCCTGCCCGCCACGCAACCCGGGTCCTCCATCATGCCCGGCAAGGTCAATCCCGTGATGAGCGAGATGCTCGTGCAAGTCTGCATCTACGTGCAGGGCCTGTCGCAGGTCGTCACCACCTGCGGTCGCGACGGCCATTTTGAGCTCAACGTCACCATCCCACTCATGGCGCACGCGCTGCACGAAAGCATCCACTGCCTCGCCAACGGCGCACGCGCCTTCACCAGCCAGTGCGTGGTCGGTATCGAGGCCGATGCCGCCCGCTGCCGGGAACTCGTTGACCGCTCGCTCATGCTCGTCACCGCGCTCAACCCCTACATCGGTTACGATGCGGCCGCGGCCGTGGCCAAGGAAGCCCTGGCCAAGAACAAAACCCTGCGCGAGATCGTGCTGGAGAAAAAACTCATGGATGCCGCGACGCTCGACAAAGCCCTCGAACCCATGTCCATGACCAAACCCGGCGAAAGTGCGCTCGGCGGCGGGGGAGGGTGAGGCGGAAGTAGCGGGTAGCGGGTAGTGAGCAGTGAGTAGTCGGCATTTACTTGGATGTTGGGCGTTGAATGTTGGATGTTGAACGTTCAGCGGGTGGGTTTATCCCGCGACATGGGTCGCTCGCCGCAGGTATTTAGTAGTTGGTAGTTTGTATTTGGTCGTCCGAACTTGGACGTTGGGTGTTCGATGTTGGGCGTTGGATGTTCGAGGAGGCTTGAACTTGGACGTTGGGCGTTGGATGTTGAATGTTCGATGTTCAAAGTGCTCCACGCCACGCTCACGCTGCGCCCGCACGGCCCGGGCCTGCACGAAATCACCGACGCCGTCGCGCGCGAGTTGTCGCGCAGCGGCCTGGCCCGCGGGGTTGCCACCGTCTTCTGCCAGCACACGAGCGCGAGCCTCGTCATCATGGAAAATGCCGATCCGACCGCGCAACGCGACCTCGAGGCCTGGCTCGACCGGCTCGTGCCCGCGGGCGATCCGAATTTCGCGCACACCCTCGAAGGCCCCGACGACATGCCGAGCCACATAAAAATGGTCCTGACCCGCACCAGCGAGACGGTGCCCTTCGACCAAGGACGGTTGCTGCTCGGCACGTGGCAGGGGATTTTCCTCTGGGAGCACCGCCGCGCCGCGCACACGCGCACGGTCATCGTGACTTTCTCCGGCGAGTGAAATCTTGGGGTAGGGCGGGCCCGCCGCGCTTGTTTACTTGGGGTGTTTCTGTCGCCTGTGGCTCGATAAGAGAAATGATTTTGTCATTCCGAGCCGTGCGAGGAATCTCTGCGGTTCATTCAGGATTGGAAATTTTAATAAAATTTCCGCTTTCGGTGTGAACGACCGTGAGCTCCAAGGGATAGCCCGTGCTGACGACCTTGCCTCCACGGCTAAACTGATAGGCGAGCTCATAATCGCCGGGCGGGAGGTCCGTTTTTTCGGCAATATCGACATAGTTCTCTCCATCACTGCCGGAATTCCAGCCCTTCCAACCTCCCCAACCCCATTGTGGTTTGAATTGAAAAGAGCTTTTTGTTCTTCTGTTCGTCAAAATGAAATATTCGTTCTGATCCAGGGCGTTCGGACCGCGAACATCTTTAAATTCTTCATCATAAAAATTTGGTTCTTCATTGTGTTTGACCCAAAACCTGATGGCCCCGGCATGGGGGAGCTGTTGGAAATCCTTTTCGGAACGAATGCTTACAAGGCTGCTGACAGGGCCACATGGCGAATGCAACGCTTCGTAAGCGGAAACTCCTATGCCCAGAAACGCCTCCTCGATGGCAAATTTTAAGCTCGTGGACTCTGTTGAGAGGTAAGCTTCCGATGCCACTTTGGCGTCATCTGGCGTTTTTAAATAGAGGCCTCCCAGACAGACGATCCGAAGCCGGGCATCTTCTGCGCCATCGACGAAGATCTTCTTTGCCTCGGCATGGATTTCCTGGAAACTATCCGTAGCCAGCACCGCTTCGGGACGGACACGCCGCATCCTAACATTCTCCATATCAAACAATATCTCTACTGCACTTATCCGACACGGCAGGGCTTCAGTTTTTGAAGAAAGGACGCTGCTCAGATAAGATACGCTGTTGCGACGATAGTTTTTGTCCGTGGAGTATCTTCCAGAGAAATAAAAGTCGATTCTACCATCGGGCAAAATTTGATAAGCTTCAAGCAATGATGGTCGGTCGCCGATTGCGACTAGGTTCGACACAATCTTATCGGGGATTGCGTCGGTCAGCGGCCCGCCAAAAAAACGGTTGTCGATCCTTGTCTTCAGAAGGGACAACAATGCTGGTATGTCACCAACGGTGGGTTTCTTATCCAACAAAACGCGTAGAGAATCGACGTATTTTAGGCGTTCTATAATCTCCCGTTCAACGCTATCTAATGTGGGCAGTTCTATGGATCGGGCGCCTGTCCATAAGCTAACTTCGTTAGCTTCGTCGACATAAGGGCCTTCGTCGCTCTCTTGAAAGTACTGATGAACATGTTGGTGGTCATCAATCAGGTACAAGCCTCCGGGCAATATGGTATACGGTATCATTCCAGAATGAGGCTTACCGAAGACCGCCTGTCGCGGATGATGATCGAGAAAAAGGATGAATTTTTTACCGGTGGACAAACGGGGAGAGAAAAAGCCTAGCTGATAGTTTAGTCCTGACAGTTTGTCGCCGGCGTGAAGTGACCCGTGCAAAGGCGAGATAACGATGGCCTCGGTGGGCGCCTCCGAGGGAGATGAAGAAGTGTCTACTAAGGTCGCAATGGCGATGTCCGTGCTCCAGTAGATGAGGGAATCCAGGTCATAAGTATGCAGATCCATCGCATCGCACGAAGGCGCCATGGCGACCATGAGTACGGCGAGGAAAACAGCAGGGGAGATTTTCATGGGGCTCTGATTCTTTGCTGCCGGTGTTTAACCTAAACACGGATCGAATGATTTTCTTAGGTTACGGATCGCCGTGTCGCGAGCATCCGCCAAGTAATTAAGGCCGACAGAGATTCCTCGCGGGGCTCGGAATGACATAAGAGAATTATCCGTGTCCATCCGTGTAATCCGTGGTTAAAATAAAATCGAAATCCGAATTGAGCGCGTCGGGCCTCTTTCGCTAAAGCTACGGAGCCCAAAGACGGCGCGCTCCCCCTCACACGATTTTCAGCTTCGGCAGGTCCTGGCCGTCGATCAGGCCGACGGGTTTGCCGCGCGCATCCACCACGATGAGGTCGTCGATCTTGTGCTGCCCGAACAGCCGCAGCGCATCCACCACGAGCGCGTCCTCCGTGATCGTCTTCGGCGAGCGCGTCATGAAGGTGGAGACCGGCTTCTTCAGGAAATCCGGGCCGGTCAGCGCGCTGCGGCGGAAATCGCCATCGGTCAGGATGCCCGTGAGCTTGCGGGTCTTCGGATCGACCAGCGCGATGCTGCCGGCCTTGGCCTTGGTCATGGCCAGGATGGCGACCTGCGTGGTCACCGTGTGCGGGGCGACGGGGGTGCGGTCCCCCGTGCGCATGATGTCCTTCACCCGGAGCAGGAGCTGCAGGCCCAGCGTGCCGGCGGGATGAAACTTGGCGAAGTCGTCGCGGGTGAGCCCGCGGCCCTCGAGCAGCACCATGGCCAGGGCGTCGCCGAGCGCGAGCGCGGCTGTCGTGCTGGCGGTGGGCGCGAGGTCGAGCGGGCACGCCTCGCGGGGTACGCGGTAAATGAGTTTCAGGTCGGCTGTGCGGGCGAGGTCCGACTCCGTCGCGCTTGTGAGGGCGATGATTTTCACGCCGAAACGTTTCAACACGGGCACCAGCCGCACGATTTCCTCGGTCTGGCCGCTGTTGCTGAGCAAAATCGCCAGGTCGCCCTCCGCGCACAGGCCGAGATCGCCGTGCAACGCCTGGGTCGCATCGAGAAAACACGAAGAGATACCCGTGCTATTGAATGTGCCCGCGAGTTTTTGCGCGATGTGCGCGGACTTGCCCACGCCACTGAAGAGAAGTTTTCCGCCGGCCACCGTCACGTCGTCGATTGCGCGCGCGACGTTGACAAATTCCTCGCCCAGGCCGTCCGCCGTGGCCGCGAGCGCGTCCCTCTCGATGCCGAGGCAGGTGCGGGCGCGGGCGAGCGCGGATTTTGAATCGAGCGTCATATTTAGGGTTTGAGTTGCGTGAGCTGCTTGCGGAAGTTACGTCTAACTTTCCCTCTGGTTCAATTTCTTTTCCGATGCCTCGCTTTTGTCCGTTTCTTCCACTTGCCCTTGGTGTTCTGATCCTGCTGGCCGGTTGCGCGCGCAACGACGAGTCCCCCTACGCGACTGAGAAGGACGATCCCGCCTACCAGAGTGGCAAATCCCTCGAGCAACAAGGCCGCGACCAGGAGGCCCTGGGTGCTTTTCTAAAAATTATCGCCAAGCACGGCGAGGATGCACCCGAGTCGCACCTCGAAGCCGGCCTGCTCTACCAAGACCACGTCAAGGATCCGATCACCGCCATTTACTACTACAAGAAATACCTCGAGCTGAGTCCGAACAGCCCGCAGGCCAGTCTCGTGCGCGGGCGCATTGTCGCCTGCATGCGCGATTTTGCGCGCACGCTGCCCGGCCAGCCCCTCGGCAGCGATGCCCTGCAGCCCGATCTCAGCGATGTCGTTGACCGGTTGCAGAAGGAAAATGACGCGCTCAAGAGCGAGCTCGCCGCGCTGCGCGCCAACCGGCCTGCGCCGGCCAGCGAGCCAGCCGAGCCGAGCCAGCCGGTCGCCCGGCCGGAGCCAGACACGGTTGCCGAGACGCCGCGGCCCGTCATCACGCGCGCCCCGATGACCCCGGAACGGCCAACCGTGGCTCCGGCGCATGCTCCCGCAGCACATTCGGGCATGACCCTTTCCACGACCGCGACAGGCCATACCCATACGGTGGAGAAGGGCGACACGCTCATGAACATCAGCCAGCATTACTACGGCACGCGCAGCAAATGGCGCGACATTTACGCCGCAAACCGCGACGTGATGAAAAGCGAGAACGATCTCAAGATCGGAATGCAACTGAAGATTCCCTAAGAGAGGGGTGAACCGCGAATGAACGCGAATATACGCGAATGAAAATCAGCCCAGAGAGGTGTAATCAGGGACTGACTTGGAATGCTTTTTCAGAAGCTTTTTTATTCGCGTCCATTCGCGTTCATTCGCGGTTTAAAAAAAATCTATGGCTGCCGTCCCAACCTTCCGCGAGGCCCTCCGGTTTTGGCTGAAGCTCGGTTTCATCAGCTTCGGCGGCCCGGCGGGACAGATCGCGATCATGCAGGCGGAGCTCGTCGACCGGAAGAAATGGATCGACCAGGAGCATTTTCTCCACGCGCTCAACTATTGCATGCTGCTGCCCGGGCCGGAGGCGCAACAGCTCGCGATCTATTGCGGCTGGCTGCTGCACCGTACGCGCGGCGGGTTGGCCGCGGGCGTGCTCTTCGTGCTGCCGTCGGCGGTGATTTTGTGGGTGCTGAGCCTGGTCTATGTGAGTTACGGTGCGCTGCCGTGGATCGCGGCGATTTTTTATGGGTTGAAGCCCGCGGTCATCGCCATCGTCGCCGCCGCGATGCTGCGCATCGGGAAAAAATCATTAAAGACCCCCATGCACTGGGCGGTGTCCGCGGTGGCGTTTGGAATGATTTTTTTCCTGCATGCCCCGTTTCCCGCCATCGTATTCGGGTCGGGCGTGCTGGGATTCTTTGGCGGAAAGCTTTTTGGATGGAGCAAGCCGGTCGGAGCATCGACCGAGGCTTCCGCCTTCGCCCCATTCGACAAGCCCAGGGCTACGGCGGACGAGACGGAGGCCAAGCCGCGGAGAGCGGCTTGGCTCTACTCGCTGCGCGTCGTGGTCGTGGGCGGGTTGCTCTGGTTCGCGCCGGTGGTGGTGGTGGGACTGTGGCAGGGGTGGGACAGCGCGCTCGCACGCGAGGGATTTTTTTTCAGCAAGGCGGCGATGGTCACCATCGGCGGTGCGTATGCCGTGCTGCCCTACGTGGCGCAGCAGGCAGTGGTGAAGTTTTCCTGGCTGAGTGCGCCGCAGATGCTCGACGGCCTCGGCCTGGCCGAGACGACGCCCGGCCCGCTCATCATGGTGCTGCAATTCGTGGGTTTCCTTGGCGGCTGGAACCATCCCGGCGCGTTGCCGCCGCTTGTCGCCGCGACGCTCGGCGCGGCGCTGACGACGTGGGTGACGTTCGTGCCGTGCTTTATCTGGATTTTTCTGGGCGCGCCGCACATCGAGCGGATGCGTCGGCATCCCAGGCTGAATGCCGCGCTCACGGCGGTGACGGCGGCCGTGGTGGGCGTGATCTTGAACCTCGCCGTGTGGTTCGCCGGGCACGTGATTTTCCCGAAACACGAGCCGGTGGACTGGTTTGCGTTATCGGTGGCGCTGGTGGCGTTCCTCGCCATGCAGCGCTTCAAGGTCGGCATCATTCCCGTGGTGTTTGCGGGCGGCGCGCTCGGGTGTGTCTGGCAGCTCCTCTGAACGTCCAACATCCAATTTCTACCAACTACCAATGACCAATGACCAATGACCAATGACCAATGACCAATGACCAATGACCAATGACCAATGACGCCGCTGGCGGAGCCATAAACCATGGGCCTTTTTTCAGCCAGCAAAGAACTTCACGATGCGGCGGAGGCTGGTCACGAGCACGTCGATTTCCCCGGGCGTGTTGTAAACATAAAAGCTCGCGCGGGTGGTGCCGGTGAGGCCGAGCTTCCGCATGAGCGGTTGGTTGCAGTGGTGGCCGCCGCGCAGAGCGATGCCGTCCTGGTCGGCAAACGTCACCACGTCGTGCGCGTGCACGTCGTGCAGCGCGAAACTCACGAGGCCGCCGCGCCCGCCGGGCGGGCCGAGGAGGCGGATGCCGGGCAGGTCGCTGAGTTTTTCATAGGCGAGGCGGGCGAGCCCGCCGTCGTGCTTGCCGATGGCGGCGCAATCGAGCGAGTCGAGAAAATCGCAGGCCACCGCGAGGCCGACGGCGTCGGCGACATTGGGGGTGCCGGCCTCGAAGCGTTCGGGGGTGGGCTTCCAGCGGCTCTCCAGGAAATCGGCCGAGGCGATCATGCCGCCGCCGCCCTGCCATGGCGGCATGGCATCGAGCAGCGCGCGGCGGCCGTAAAGCACGCCGATGCCGGTGGGGCCGGCCATCTTGTGACCGCTGAAGGCGAGGAAATCGCAGCCGATCGCCCGGACATCGAGGGGCAGGTGGCCGGCCGACTGCGCGGCATCGACGACGGTGATGGCGCCGATTTTTTTGGCACGTGCGCAAAGTTCCGCCACGGGGTTGATCGTGCCCAGCGTGTTGGAAATGTGGGTGAAACCGAAAATCTTGACCTCGGGCGTGAGCAGGCGGTCGAGTTGCGAGAGGTCGAGCAAGCCGTCGTCGCCGGTCACGGGCACGAAGCGAAGCGAAGCGCCGGTGCGCTGCGCAACGAGCTGCCACGGCACGAGGTTCGAGTGGTGTTCCATCTCGGTGAGCAGGATGACGTCGCCCTTTTTCAGGTTCGCTCCGCCCCAACTCGCGGCCACGAGGTTGATCGACTCGGTTGTACCCCGCGTGAAAATGATTTCGGCCGGCTCGGCGGCGTTGATGAATCTGGCCAGGCGGGCGCGGGCCGCCTCGTAGGCGTCGGTCGCCCGCATGGAAAGCGCGTGCAGGCCGCGGTGGACGTTGGCGTTGTCGCGCTCGTAGAAATGCGCGAGCGCGTCGAGCACCGCGCGCGGCTTGTGCGTGGTCGCGGCGTTGTCGAGATAGACGAGCGGCTTGCCGCCCTGCATGGTTTGGTGCAAGGCAGGGAATTGCGCGCGAAGGTCGGTCCAGGTTGACATGAAGATCGAAGAAAAGCCCGTAGTTGGTAGTTAGTATTTGGTAGTTGGTGAAACTTGGAGTTTGCCGTGTCATCCGTAGCCCTGAGCTTGTCGAAGGGGCGAAGGATGGGCGTTCGACGTTAACCTTCAGCCTTTCAGCCCTTCAGCCATTGGACGCTCCTTGAGAGCGTCCAAAGCAGCGTGCCAGCCGAGCGTGGCGCACTTGATGCGGGCAGGGTAGGCGTGCACGCCGGCGAAGGCGGCGAGTTCGTTGAACTCGTCGGGTGCCTTGCCGGTGGAGATAACCTGGTGAAACTCGTCGAAGAGGGCCCGCGCCTCGCCGGTGGTCTTGCCCTTGAGCCGCGTGGTCATGACCGAGGCGCTGGCTTGCGAGATGGCGCAGCCTTCGCCATCGAAGGAAATGTCGGCGATGCGGTCGCCCTCGAGCCGCAGGAAAACGCTGCACTGGTCGCCGCACGACGGGTTGTCGCCGTGCGCGACGCGGTTGGCGGTCGGCAGCTTGCCGCGGTTGCGCGGCCGGCGGTTGTGGTCGAGGATGACCTGCTGGTATAGGTCGTCGAGGTCGCTCATAAGAGGAATGAACCTCAGTCAGGATGAGCGGCTTGGCAACTGCACAAAGAAGATGGGCGCGCTCTGCGCGCGCATCTTCTTTGTGCAAATCACAAACGCCATTCTTCGCTCCTCCGGAGCTACGAATGGCACGGCCGACAGCTAATTAGGGATTTGGCGTTTGGGATTCTTGATTTTTTGTATCGTCATTCGCCATTCTGTATTCGTCATTTCCCTTATCCGTGTTCATCCGCCTGCCCTTCGCAGCCCTGAGCTTGCCGAACGGGCGAAGGAGGGTGTAATCCGTGGTAAAAATGGTCGACCCACCTGCTGATTCGAATCCCCGGCGCCGGTTTTGCTGGGCGGCATTGTCCGCGGTCATTTTGATCGGCCTATCCATTGCTTTTGTTGACCGGCCGGCTTCCACCTGGGCGCATGCGACGTTTCATGGTGTCGCTGTTTTCCCGTGGCTTACCTGGCTTGTGGATCCGGTCCTGCCGGTGGCCATGGTGGGTCTGGCTGCGGCCGGACTTGCCGTCACTGGCTTTGCCGCGGGCCTCGGCTGGCGGCCCAACGCCTGGAGTAAAACCCTGATCGCCTGCTGTCTCGCCGCAGTGATCGCGTTTGCCATGAAGGATGCGCTCAAGTTTGTCTTCGGCCGGACGTGGCCGGAAACCTGGATCGACAATAATCCTTCCTGGATTGGAAATGGTGCGTACGGGTTTCACTTTTTCCATGGCGGCCGGGGCTGGGAGTCATTCCCCTCGGGCCACATGACGCTGATCACGGCTCCGTTGGCCGTTCTGTGGCAGCGAGCCCGCCGTTGGCGGTGGCTGTGGGCGGTGCCCGTCCTGGCCGTTGCGATCGGGCTCTTCGGCGCCGACTACCACTTCATCAGTGACATGATGGCCGGGGTTTATCTCGGCGCCGCCTGTGCCGCCGGAGCCGTGGCGTTGGTGGGCTGATCCGTGAAGATTTCCTGGCGGGTAAACCGGCTTAGGTCGTTTAGAAATTTCATTCAAGTGAAGCAGCGCCGAAAATACTTATTGCTGACCCTTCGCCCGCGGATTGGAATTCCTCCATGTCGGAAAAAAGTCGCGCCAGTGCGGCAACGCAGTGCGCTGAGCCACTGGACCCATCAAGCTCTTTTTTCGTTCGGCGGGGAACCGTTTTGGCCAGTGTCGTGGTGGTGTTTGCCGCGCTGGCGGCGTATCACAATAGCTTCCACGGGCCATTTATTTTTGACGACGCACTTTCGGTCACGAGCAACCTGACAATCAGGCATCTTGGGAGCGCCCTGACGCCACTGATCAACTCAACCACGGGCGGACGCCCTGTGCTCAACCTGACTTTTGCCCTCAATTACGCTTTAAATGGCACGCGGGTTGGGGGTTATCACGTGTTCAATCTGCTGGTGCATACGTTGGCCGGTCTGGTGTTATTTGGCATCGTGCGAAGAACCCTGACGCGACCTGTGCTCAACGGACGTTTCGGAACTGATTCGGTGCCGCTGGCCCTGGCGGTGGCGGTGATCTGGGTCGTGCATCCGATCCAAACCGAAGCAGTGACGTACATTTCGCAGCGCGCCGAGTCGCTGCTGGGGCTGTTTTATTTGCTGAGCCTTTATGGATTTATTCGCAGCGCCGAATCTTTCACCCCTGCGCGCTGGCAGATCTTATCGATCCTGGGGTGCCTGCTGGGTGCGATGAGCAAGGAGATCATCATGACTGCACCGGTGATGGTGTTGCTTTACGACCGCACCTTTGTCGCCGGTTCATTTCGTGAAGCCTGGCGGCAGCGCTGGCAGTATTATCTTGGGCTAGCGGCGTGTACCTGGTTGCTGCTGGCCTGGTTGATGACCGGTCTGGGCCAGCGAAGCGTTGGATTCGGCAAAGGGGTAACGTGGTGGAACTACGCGCTGACTTCCTGCCGGTCAGTTGTGCGGTATTGCCAACTGGCGATCTGGCCGCATCCCCTCATTCTTGATTATGGCACCAATATCGTTCAGCATGCTACAGAGATTGCGCCGTTCGCGTTGGCTCTAGTGGTGCTCCTTGTCGTTGTGGCGATGGCTTTGCGCTACCGGCCGGTCATCGGCTTTGCTGGTGCATGGTTTTTTGTGATCCTTGCCCCAACTTCCAGTGTGGTTCCGATCGTCATACAGCCGATGGCCGAGCATCGCATGTACCTGTCCATGGCCGGAGCGATTGCACTGGGGGTCCTTGGGTTGCACTGGTTGATTGGCCGGCGCGGCCTGATCGCGTGTGCGACAGTGGCGGTTGGACTTGGCTGGCTTACCATCCAACGCAATAATGATTACCGCAGTGCATTGGCCATCTGGAGCGACACGGTGGCCAAGTGTCCGGACAACGAGCGGGCACACGTCAGCTTGGGCGCCGTTTTAGCGCATTATCCAGGGCGCTTGCCTGACGAGATTGCAGAGTATCAGGTGGCCCTGCACATCAAACCTGATTTTGCCGAGGCGCACCTTGACATGGGCAATGCCCTGTTGCGGATCCCGGGACGTTTGCCTGACGCCATCGCTGAGTATAAAACAGCGCTACGGATTAATCCTGGTTACGTTGATGCGCACATCAACTTGGGCAATGCCCTGTTGCAGATCCCCGGACATGTGCCGGATGCCATCGCCGAATATAAAACGGTTCTACGAATCAACCCAAATTTTGCTGACGCGTATTATGATGTGGGTTGTGTCCTGTCGCAGATCCCGGGACGCCTGCCTGATGCGATTGCCGCGTATCAGGCGGCTCTGCGAATCAATCCTGATCAATCCGAGGCGCACTATAACCTCGGTTGTGCCCTGCTGCAGATCCGGGGACGCTTACCTGAGGCTATAACCGAGTTTGAAGCAGCCCTGCAAATCAATCCTGACTACGCTGATGCCCACGTTAACCTGGGGTATGCGTTGTTGCAGGTTCCGGGGCATGTGCCTGATGCGATGGCTCATTTTGAAACGGCGTTGCGGATCAGGCCGGATTTTAAAGAAGTGCGGCAGGAACTAGACCGATTGCGGGCCCACCGATGATGAACGACGCGGCTGTGATCTGGCTCTTCGGCGCGACGACCCTTTCATCTGTGACATGATGGCCGGGGTTTATCTCGGTGCCGCCTGCGCCGCCTGCGTCGCCGGAGCCATGGCGTTGGTGGGCTGAGTTTGCAAAACTGGGCGATGCCAATAGGCTCGACGCGATTATCAACTCGCGCATCTCATGGCTGTAAAATTCCAAGACTACTACGAAACGTTGGGCGTGCCCCGCACCGCCTCGGCGGAGGAAATCAAGCAGGCGTTCCGCAAGCTCGCGCGTATCCATCACCCCGACGTGGCCAAAAACAAGGCGGCCGGTGAGGCGAAGTTCAAGGAGATCAACGAAGCCTATGAAGTCCTGAGCGACCCGGAAAAAAAGCGGCGCTACGACGAATTGGGGGCGAACTGGCAGGAAGGCGGCGCCGGCCCGTCCATGCCCAGGAGCGGTAATCGCGGCCGGACCCGCACAACTCACGGCGAGTCCGAGTTCGAATTTGGCGGCACGGGCTTCAGCGATTTCTTCGAATCATTCTTCGGCGGCGGACGGGAAGGCTTTGGCTCCTTCCGCCGGGCGCAAGGCTATGCAGACGACGAAGAGGCGTTTGCCTCCCAGGGTCAGGACGTCGAAGCCGACCTGCTCGTCACGCTGGAGGAGGCCCTGCGCGGTTCGCAGCGCAAGGTGACCCTGCGGCGGCCGGGCGGCAACGGAAGTATCGAACGAACGGATACGTATAATGTGCGCATCCCGGCTGGAGTGCATGAAGGCCAGCGCATCCGCCTCGCCGGCCAGGGCGGGGCCGGGCACGGCGGCGGCCCCGCGGGCGACCTCTATCTGCGGGTGCGCCTCGCGCGGCATCCCGATTTCAGCGTGCAAGGGGCCGACCTTTATTACGACCTCGACCTCGCGCCATGGGAAGCGGTGCTCGGGGTGCAGGCGAAAATACCCACGCTCGACGGCCCCACCTCGCTCCGCGTCCCGCCCGGCACCGCGGCCGGGACCCAGCTTCGCTTGCGCGGACTCGGCCTGCCGCGGGAAGAGGGCATGCGTGGCGACCTTTATGCCACGGCGCGGATTCGAACACCGGTCTCGGTGACGGCGGAGGAACGCGCCCTGTGGGAGAAACTGGCCCGCACCTCCAAGTTCAAGCCGCGGAGCGAAGACCATGAATGAGACCTCGCTGGAATCGACGGCGCAGGCAGCTCTTCACCACCGCGCAAAGTGCGCATTGACAGCCGCCGGGCCTTTGCGCAGTCGATATTTTCCATGATCAATCACCCGATTCGATGGGGCATTCTCGGAACGGCCCGGATCGCGAGGAAGAACTGGCAGGCGATTTATCATACCGGAGACTCGACCGTCACGGCGGTCGCGAGCCGCGAGGTGGCGCGCAGCCGGCAATTCATCGCCGAATGCCAGGGCGCCAGGCCCATGGCCTTCGTTCCGGATGCCTATGGCTCTTATGAGGAATTGCTGGCCGCCAAGAATGTCGACGCCGTGTACATTCCGCTGCCCACCGCGATCCGCAAGCCCTGGGTCATTCGGGCGGCAAAGGCGGGAAAACACGTGATCTGTGAAAAACCTTGCGCGGCCACGACTGCCGACCTCGAGGAAATGCTGGAGGCATGCCGCCTTGCCGGGGTGCAATTCATGGACGGCGTGATGTTTGACCATAGCCTCCGGATGCCGGCCATGCGGAAGGTCCTCGATGACGGCATCAGTGTGGGTGCAATCTGCCGGATCACCTCGGCCTTCACTTTTCGCGCGCCGGATTCATTCTACACAACCGACATTCGCGCCGACGGTGCGCTGGAACCATTGGGGTGCCTCGGCGACCTGGGTTGGTATTGCATCCGGTTTTCCCTGTGGGCGATGAACGGGCAAATGCCCCGGGCGGTCTCCGCCCGTCTCATTTCCCACACCGGCCGCGCCGGCCCACGTCCGGTGCCGGTTGATTTTTCCGCCGAGCTCCTGTTCAACGATGGAATCTCGGCGGGCTTCAACTGTTCGTTTTCCGCGGGACTTCAGCAATGGGCGGTTATCAGCGGCACGATCGGCCAGCTGAAGGTGCCCGACTTCGTGGTGCCCGCCGCGGCCAGTGAGGTGGAGTTCAGCGTCGCCGGGTCGGACTTTCATGGCGAAGGAATGGACGCGATAGCGAGGACGGCGACCCGGCGCTTTTCGGTGGCCGAGCACGGTGACGCGCATCCCACCGCGCAGGAGACACGCATGTTCCGTGATTTTACCAACCAGATCCGCTTGGGAACGCTCAACCCATCCTGGCCGGAAATCTCATTGAAGACGCAGCGGGTCGCGGACGCATGCTATGCCGCGGCCTTGTCCGTTGGCGCCGGCGATTGAGTAACGGGGCAGGCGATTAGCAAACCACCTGCCTCAAGAGCGAGGTGCGTTAGTTTAATCCCATGCCTCTATAATGCTGACGAAGAAGATTTCAGGGGGTTGTTTTTCAGCCTGTCCTTAATAACGCCCTGGATCACCAGACCGATTCTTACGGCTTTTCCGTTGACCCCGGACGGGCGTTTGCCTTGCTCTCAACCCTTCAACCCGCGGCGGATGGACTTGCAGCCTCGCCGCTCGTGCACCCGGAGAGGTGACAGAGTGGTCGAATGTGCATGATTGGAAATCATGTGTACTCGAAAGGGTACCGAGGGTTCGAATCCCTCCCTCTCCGCCATGCTTCGCCCCTCGACGAGCTCGGGGCTTCGCATGGCACGGCCCTGCGAAGCTCGAAGAGCGCAGCAGGGCCAAGTCAACTCCGATTAGGACGTTGACCGGCCAAATCGGTCACCGAAATCGATGGGATCTGCGCAGCGGGGAGGATGACGGCCTCTGTGAGTTCGCATACAAGTTCGCTTTGCGGACGTCAGAAAAACCAAAGTCAGCCTCATTATTCTACAGCTCTTATTTCCATGCAACTGCCCCGCGCTGTCATGGACACGAACGCGATCTACTCAGGCCTGCGCAGAACGACCACATGCCAGCGTACAGTGCCGGTCGAGCGTGAGCACCCGGTGTCCGCGCAGACAGCGGTTCAGGTCGTCGAGCACCCGGCTATCGCCAGATGCCACGGTGAAAAGTGAGGTTTACATAAACTTTTTATCGCGCGGAGGCCCAGCCCCCGCGACCCCCACTCGCTTCGCCCTCACAGGCTCGCTGGGTCGGCTACCTCCTTCGCGCTCTGTGCTACGGAGGTCGGGCCGCCGCCCCTTGCGCGCCTGCCTGGGGCTCTGCTCGCCTTAGCCTGCCTTGAGCTTGTCGGAGGACTCACGACCTCTATCGGACTGAACTGAGGGCGAGGCGGAAGCCGAGGAAGTTGCTGCGGAAGCCAGTCTGGTATCTGTCACGGAAGGCGGAGCGACAATTCGCAGCGAAATTGAACCAACAGCCGCCGCGAAAGACGCGGAAGGGGCCCGAACTTGCCCCGACCGGATCCGTCACATTCCCATCTGGGTAAGGACCATACCAATCGCGACACCACTGGAATACATCGCCTGACATGTCATAGAGCCCCCACGCGTTCGGCTTCTTTAAGCCCACATCGCGTGGCCCGGCAGTGCCGCCGGGATACTGCTTTTCCGGCCATTTTGTCGTGTCCCAACCTTTTCCTTGATAGCCTAAGCTGCTGTTGCCTCCGTACCAGGCGATCTCATCCAACACCGGTGCGTTGCACTTGCCAACGATTTGGATCGGCCCGGCATAGGTCGCATCGGTGGTGCCCGCACGGCAGGCATATTCCCACTGCGCCTCCGTTGGAAGCGTGTATTCATAGCCATCCGGCAATGTTCCGGCCTCCCGGGCCTGCTGGGTCAATTTCCGGCAAAATTCCATAGCATCGTCCCAACTCACATAATGCATCGGCAGGTTGTCATCCGTATTTCCAAGCTTGCTTGTGGGATCAGCGCCGCGGGCCAGCCCCCAGTAATCGCGCAGCGTCTGCGGCCCGCCTCCTAAATTGTAGATATGGTTATCATACAGTGCTTTACGAACTTGGTCTGCGAGATCGGTGCCCATGATACTTTTCCATTGGCCATGTGTGATGTCTGTCTGGCCCAACCAAAATGGCTTCGAAATCGTGACCTGCGTCTGTGGGCCTTCTTGGGTTTGACGGCCCGGCTCGTCGGCCGGACTTCCCATGAGGAACGTTCCCGCTGGAATCGGCCGCATTTCCAAGCCAAGGCCGGAAACAGTGAACGCGGTGCCGCTTGATGGCACGGCGGCTCGCGCCGGCGCCATCAGCGCCCCGATCGCAACAGCAATCGCGAGGACAGGCCGCCGCTTCGAGCAGGGATGGGCCCGGCCACCCGGTGCATACCGGCCGGACTCGTGGCTTTCTTCTAACGACGCCTTAGCTTTATAATTTTTCATGGGATCACAGGGAGTAAAGCTAAAGTTGCCGGAGTATGAAAACTGAATCCGGCCAGGAAGGTCGTCACAAGTAAATTGTCAGCCAAGATGATTTCAGATGCGCGCCGGATCGATTTCACCATACCTCACTCCGGTTATTCCATCCGCAGCAGAAGGTTTAGCGAAGCATGGCGACCCTTCGTAGTCCTGCGAAGCTTTAGCATAGTAGGGCGAAGTAGGGCTCCCAACGACGGACAAGTCGCAAAGCTCGAAGAGCGTGGCAGGGCAATCCTCCCCGAGGGCTTTCGCCTTTGCTTAAGCTACGGCGGACAAGACGGTTTGGCCGGCCACCCTGGCACGCCGAAGTGAAGCGAAGGCGGGCGGGAAATTTTGTGAAAAGCTCCTTGCGCGGCGGGGGTGGGGTGGTAGGTTGCGATCATTTTTCCGGCTCACCGCAGCGTTTTTCGACATGGTCTCCGCTAACACAGAACTGGCTTATAACAGCAAAATCGAAGGCGACGTCGTCGTCTCCCGCGCCGATGCGGTCATTAACTGGATCCGCACCAATTCGATGTGGCCCATGCCGATGGGACTAGCGTGCTGCGCCATCGAGCTGATGGGCGTGGCGGCGAGCCGTTTTGACATCGCGCGTTTCGGCGCCGAGGTCATGCGTTTTTCGCCGCGCCAGGCCGACGTGATGATCGTCGCCGGCACCGTCACTTACAAAATGGCCAGCGCGTTGCGCCGCATTTACGACCAGATGCCCGACCCGAAATGGGTCATCGCGATGGGCGCCTGCGCCAGCACGGGCGGCATGTACCGCAGCTACGCGGTGCTGCAGGGCGTGGATCGCATTGTCCCGGTCGATGTTTACGTGAGCGGATGCCCGCCGCGGCCCGAGGCCTTGCTCGATGCGCTCATGAAGCTCCAGGCCAAGGTCAAGCGCGAGCCCGCCTTCGCCAATCTCAACCGCGCCTGAGTCCCCAAACTTTTTTCTCGCATGACTGCCGCCGACGTTACGACAGCCTTGAAGGAAAAATTTCCGCAAGCCGCCGCGCGCGCGAGCCTCGACTGGCCGGCCTTCAACATCCCCGCCGCCGAGGCGCTGGCCGTGCTGAAATACCTGCGCGACGAGTTTGCTTTCGATATGCTCACGGACGTGACCGCCATCGATTGGGGCGCGGGAAAATCACCGCGTTTCACCGTTGTCTGGCACGTATTTTCGACCACGCGGCACACGTACGTCCGTCTCGCGGCCGATTGTCCCAACGATGCCGCCCCGGCGATGCCGAGCGCCACGGGACTGTGGCCCGCGGCCAACTGGCACGAGCGCGAGACGTACGACATGTTCGGCATCATTTTTGAAGGACATCCCGACTTGCGCCGCATCCTGATGTGGGAGGGCTATCCGTATTTTCCGCTGCGCAAGGAATTCCCGCTCGCCGGCATTGAAACCGAGCTGCCCGACGTCGAAATCGCGGCCGAGACCAAGGCCAAGCTGATTCCCGCGCCGATGATGGGCGGGCCGTTCGTGGCCTCAACGGGCGAAATGGGCCTCGGCGACGCCGAGCCCAAGGCGAAAGACGAAAGCTGGAACGAACGCCGGGAGAAACCAGAAGCATGAAAAAGTTCAAAGTTCAGGGTTCAAGGTTCAAGGTTGCCGCTTCGCGGCTGAACTTTGCTGCGGATGGGTGGGTCGTTTCTCAAACGTTGAACCTTGAACTGGAAACCTTGAACTAGTCTACAGATGCCCATCGAACATACTTTTCCCGATAGCGCCGCGAAGGCGGCCCACGCCCGGGCCGTCGCCCAGGCTGGCGTGCCGGCTGCCACGGAGTTCGAGACCGAAAAAATGTCGCTCTCGATGGGGCCGTCGCATCCGTCCACGCACGGCGTGCTGCGCATCCAGATGGAGCTCGACGGCGAGATCGTGACGAAGGCCGAGCCGGTCGTCGGCTACCTGCACCGTGGCGACGAGAAGATCGCGGAAAACATGACTTACAACCAGTTCGTGCCCTACACGGACCGGCTGGATTACCTTGCGCCGCTCGCGAACAACGTCGCCTACGCCATCGCGGTCGAGCGCCTCGCGAAACTCGAGCTGCCGCCGCGCGGCCAGGCCATCCGCGTCATCGTGTGCGAAATGGCGCGCATCTCGGCGCATTTGATGGGGCTCGGCGCCTACGGCATCGATGTCGGTGCGTGGTCGGTGTTTCTCTATTCGTTCACCGAGCGCGAAAAGCTCTACAAGCTTTTCGAGGAGCTGACCGGCGCCCGCTTCACCACGAGCTACACCCGCATCGGCGGCGTGGCGCGCGACGTGCCCGAGGGCTGGGTCGGCCGCGTGGATGCGTTTTGCGACCAGTTCCTGCCGATCCTTGAGGAGACCTTGAACCTGCTGACGCGGAATAAAATCTTCCTCGACCGCACCGAGGGCGTCGGCGTGATCTCGAAGGAAGACGCCATCGCCTACGGCCTGACCGGGCCGAACCTGCGCGGTTCGGGCGTGCCGCTGGACTTGCGCAAGGACAAACCCTACAGCGGCTACGAGCAGTATGAATTTGACGTGCCGGTGGGCTCGCGCGGCGATTGCTACGACCGCTACCTCGTGCGCGGCGAGGAGATGAGGCAAAGCGTGCGCATCCTCAAGCAGGCCGTCGCGAAATTTCCCGGCGGCGAGTGGTATGCGAAGGACGCGCGCAAGATTTTCGCCCCGCCGAAGGACAAGATCCTCACGAGCATGGAGGAACTGATCCAGAATTTCATGCTCGTCACCGAGGGTCCGCAGATGCCGGCGGGCGAGGTTTATTTCGAGGCGGAAAACCCGAAAGGTGCGCTGGGCTTTTATGTCGTGAGCAAGGGCGGCGGCGTGCCGTGGCGCCTGAAGATCCGTTCACCGTCGTTCTGCAATCTCTCAATCCTGCCCAAAGTCTGCGTCGGCGCGATGATCTCCGACGTTGTCTCCATCCTCGGCTCGCTCGACTTCGTCATGGGCGAATGCGACCGATGAAAACAGTAGCGAGCATCGACTAGCGAGTAGTGAGCATATGAACCAAACCAATCTACAGCATCCGATAAAAGACGTAGCCCTCGACGTGAGCCTACTCGCTGCCCGCTACTCACGACTCGCTACTTTGCCGCAATGAATCTCAAACCCGCCACGCTCCAGCGTATCGACGAGGTCATCCCGCACTACCCGAACAAGCGGAGTGCCTCACTGCCGTTGCTGCACCTCGTGCAGGAGGACCTCGGCTATATTTCCGACGAGGCCATCGAGTGGATCGCGGCGAAACTCGGGCTGCAGCCGATCAATATTTTTGAACTGGTGACGTTTTATCAG
>Ga0210392_10000489_pt1 | contig 24285 bp, 22 predicted proteins | sample IncBWC30OmetaG_FD_161057 | JGI IMG/M metagenome (GOLD analysis project Ga0210392, IMG submission 161057) | Forest soil microbial communities from Barre Woods Harvard Forest LTER site, Petersham, Massachusetts, United States - Inc-BW-C-30-O ...
CGCTCATCAGCGCGTCTTCGATCTGTTGCGGGCAGATGAAGTGAATGTGCGAGTCGATTCCGGCAGGCGTCGCGATCAAGCCTTCCCCCGCGATCACTTCGGTGCCCGGACCTATCACGATGTCGACTCCGGGTTGTACGTCGGGGTTACCGCCCTTGCCGATGCCGACGATGCGCCCGTGCTTGATGCCGATGTCGGCCTTGATGATGCCCCAGTGGTCGACGATCAGCGCGTTGGTGATGATCGTGTCGACGACGGCCGCGTCGACGCGCTGGCTCTGGCCCATGCCGTCGCGGATCACTTTGCCGCCGCCGAATTTGACCTCTTCGCCGTACACCGTGCGGTCGGCTTCGACTTGCAGGAACAGCTCGGTGTCGGCCAAACGCACGCGGTCACCGGTGGTCGGGCCGAACATGGCGGCGTAGGCCGCGCGATCGATGCGCGGCATCAGCCCTGTCCCTCGAGCGGGCCCATGATTTTGCCCTGAAAGCCGTACACTTTGCGCTCGCCGGCGTAAGCCACGAGCTCGACTTCGCGCTCTTGGCCGGGCTCGAAGCGCACCGCGGTTCCGGCAGCGATGTTCAGGCGAAAGCCGCGCGCTGCTTCGCGGTCGAAGCTGAGCGCGTTGTTGGTTTCGTAGAAATGGTAGTGCGAACCGACTTGGATCGGCCGGTCGCCGGTGTTGGCGACTTTCACTTTGACGGTCGCGCGCCCCAGGTTGAGCTCGATGTCACCAGAGGCCAGCAGCAATTCACCAGGGATCATCTCGCGCCTCTCAAGGAATGGGATTGTGGACGGTGACGAGCTTGGTGCCGTCCGGAAAGGTGGCCTCGACCTGCACTTCCGGGATCATCTCGGGCACGCCGTCCATGACTTCGCTGCGCGACAGCTGCTTGCCGCCCAAGCTCATCAGCTCGGCAACGGTGCGACCGTCGCGCGCGCCTTCCATGATCGCCGCGCTGATGTACGCGACCGCTTCTGGATAGTTCAGCTTCAAACCGCGCGCTTTGCGGCGCTCGGCCAGCAGCGCGGCCGTGAAGATCAGTAATTTATCCTTTTCGCGAGGAGTCAGCTCCATTCCCAGATCCTCTCAGGTCAACCAAATGCGGGGTGGGCTGGCGGGGCGACCCAGCAAGAGCGGTCGCAGCGCAGCCCAGGCCTGCGTGAATACTTGGCGCGCGCGTTCGGTGTTGTCGCCGAGGTAGCGACAGACAATCGCGAAGCGCGTTTGCGTCACCGAAAATAATTCGCGCTCGAGATCGTGCTCTACGGCGCTGCGCGCCGCGGCCACGGCCGGCACGCTGTGCCCGCTGCATACGAACGTGCCGAACACGCGGTGGCCGGCCAAGCCCCACGTCGCTTGCCGCACGGGACCACGCGCATCGAAGTCCGAGCGCTCGATCCACAGCGGGCGCGCGCCCTGCCAAATCTCGAAGGCCTGATTGAGCCTGCCGGCGGCGAAGTGATCGCCAGAAGCGGCGCGACCGAGGCAGACGATGTCCCAACCGAAAAATACCGCGCCAGGCTCGAGCTCCACGCGCGTGTGAGTGCGCGCTTGCGCCGTGCCGAAGACGATCGTCTCTTGCGGCAGCCATTCCAGGCTCGCGCCGGCGCTGACGCGCAGCACTTGTCGTTGCTCGGCCACGCGACCTTCGCTGCGATAAAACTTGGTCGCGGCCGGCGTCGTCACGAGCGCGCGCGCACCGCTCGCGACTTCTACCTGCACGAACAGCTGATCCCCGGAGACGATGCCGCCCGGCGGATGCAGCAGGTAAACGTGCGCCAAATCGCTCGATTCGGGGTAGAACGGGCGCTGCACGGTGAGCGGACCTTGGTGACGCTTGTGCACCAGCACCGAGCGACCAGCCACGACGTCGAAGCCGAGCTCGAGCTCTGCCGACCAGCCGGGCTCGAGGTCACACCCGGAGCGGAGCGCGCTCGCGGGCTGAATGGCGTTCATCCCGCGTCGAACTCCACCGGCAGATCCCAAGTCACGAACACGATGCACCCTTCCGGACTGGCCACCGAGTGGCTCGAGCCCGGAGGATTGACTACCACGGTACCCTTGCCGTAGCGGCCTCGGTCGTCGACCTGCGCGCCTTCGAGCACAAAAATCTGCTCGAACCCGGCGTGGCGATGCGCCGGCAAATGAGCGCCTGGCGCGTAGCGCAGCAACGCGGCCGCGCGCTCGACACCCATCTGTCCATACAAGTGGTGAATCTCGATGCCCGTTCTGAAAGGTTGCCACGCGAGTTCTCCTTTCAACAGTGCTTCGAGGTCAACGCGGAATGACTCCTGCATTCATCAACCGTGGCCTGCCATGTGGCGGCCAATCTCCTGCAAATCCGCGGTTGCCGCGGGGGCTTCGTGCACGATAGCACCTTCGCTCATGACCAAAATACGATCCGCGAGCGCGAACACTTCGTCTAAGTCGGCGCTCACGAGCAAGACCGCGGCACCCGCGTTGCGAGCTGCCATGATGCGCGTGCGGATTTCCGCGACTGCTGCAAAATCAAGCCCAAAACAAGGGTTTGCGACGATCAGCAAGCGCACCTCGCCCGTCAGCTCGCGGGCCAATACCGCGCGTTGCACGTTGCCACCGGACAAGTTGCCGATGCGCTCGTCGGCCGAGGGCGTCTTGATCCGAAACTCGCTGATCGCGGTGTTGGCGTGACGGCGTAAGCTCGAGTGGCGCACGAGCCAACGCCAGAGCGTGAACGGGCTCACGTCGAAGCTTCGAAATCCGATGTTCTCCGCTACGGACATGTTCGGCACGCACGCATTGCGCAGCGGCGCCTCGGGCAATAGGCGCACGCCTTGGTTCCGAATTTCGCGGCGCGTCGCGCCGTAAGGGTGCCCGCCGACCGACACGTAACCCGAGCGCGATGGACGCTGGCCACCGAGCACTTCGACCAATTCGTCTTGGCCGTTGCCGGATACGCCAGCGATGCCGACGATCTCGCCGGTCTTCACGGCGAAGGTCACGCCGTTCAAGACGGGTAAGCCGAGGTCATCGTCGGCTTCGAGCTTCTGGACTTGCAAGACGATCTTGCTGACTGCCGTGACTTCGCGTGCGACCGAAGCCGTGGGCGGCTCCGCGCCGACCATCATCTCTGCCATTTGCGCGGTGCTGAGCTCGGAGACTTTGCCGGAGCCGGCGAAGCGGCCTTTGCGCAGCACCGTGACTTCGTCGCAAAAGCGCGTCACTTCTCGGAATTTGTGGGTGATCATGAGCACGCTCAGCTCGCCGCTGCGCGCCATGTCTCGCACCATGCCGAGCACGCTGTCGGCTTCGTCCGGAGTGAGCACGCTCGTGGGCTCGTCCAGAATCACGATCCGGCTACCCAAGTAGAGCTGCTTCAGGATCTCGAGCTTCTGCTTTTCGCCTGCCGCCAGCTGCCGGACCAGCCGAGTCGGCGAGATCGAAAATGGCATCTTGGCCATGAACGCATCGAGCGCCGCGTGCTCCTTCTTCCAGTCGATCAACGCGGGCACGTGCGCGCGCGACAGCACCAGGTTCTCGGCGACGGTCATGTTTTCGACCAGCGTGAAGTGCTGGTAGACCATGCCAATGCCGTGCAGCTGCGCGTCTTTCGGGTTCTTGATCGAGACCGCAGAATTGCCGACGACGACTCGGCCGCCGTCGGCATGGTAAAAGCCCATGATGCATTTCACGAGCGTGCTCTTGCCGGCGCCGTTCTCGCCGAGCAGCGCGTGAACCGAGCCCGGCTCGAGCCGAAGCGACACCGAATCGAGCACCGTCAGCGCCCCGAAGCGCTTGCTCACGTTTTCGGCGATCAGCAGCGGGGGCGGCGCTACGGCCGCTTTGATGCGCATACCCGAGCCCTGCGCGCTGGGCGGCAGCTGCTCGGCAACGACGTTCACGACAAAGCCTCTATCAGCGCGGAAGACGTGCTCACCGCGCCGAATACGCCGCTTTGCATGGTCACCATTTTCAGCGCAGCGGCGTGATTGCCCGCGTCCGTCGCGGCGCAGCAGTCCGACAAGATCACGCATTCGAAGCCGCGATCGTTGGCTTCGCGCATCGTGGTGTGCACGCACACGTCCGTCGTGATACCGGTCAAGATTAGATTCTCGATTCGGCGCTGGTGCAAGATCAGCTCCAGGTCCGTCGCGCAGAACGAGCCCTTGCCGGGCTTGTCGATGATCGATTCACCGGGTAGCGGCGTCAGCTCTGGGATCAGCTCCCAACCTGGCTCACCGCGCACGAGCACGCGCCCGCACGGGCCCTGATCTCCAATGCCGGTTTGGCCGACGCTGCCGTCGTCCCGGCGCCGTGAACGCCAGCGCTTATTGGCCGGTAAGTCTGCCAAGTCCGGGCGATGGCCTTCGCGTGTGTGCAGGATGTGATAGCCGCGCGGCCGCAGCGCAGCGAGCACGCGCTGGATCGGTTCGATACAAGCGCGGCTATTCGAGATGTCGTAACCGAGCAGATCGATATAACCGCCTTTGCCGCAAAAATCGGTCTGCATGTCGATCACGATCAGCGCGCTATTTTCCGGGCGCAAATCACCGTTGTAGGGCCAGGGATAGGGGGTTGCGGCGGCATACGGCATCTTCGTATCTCCGGTTAGCGGGCTACGGTGAGCTCCGCGGGCTGGTCGGCCGAGGTGCGAGTCGCCGAGCTGCTCAGCACCATGATCAGCAAGGTGAGCGCGTACGGCGCGGCGTTGAACAAGTAGTAACCTTTGCTCACGCCCACCGCTTGCAACGCGGGGCCCAGAGCGCTGGCGCCGCCAAAGAGCAACGAGGCGTACAGGCAACGCACCGGGTTCCAGCGCGCGAAGATCACGAGCGCCACGGCCATCAAACCCTGACCGCTGGACAAACCCTCGTTCCAGCTGCCCGGGTAGAACAGGGACAGAAAAGAGCCGCCAACGCCCGCCAAGAAACCGCCAGCCATGGTGGCCAGCGTGCGGACGCGGTTCACGTCGTAGCCCATGGCCCGCGCGGCCTCCGCGCTCTCACCCACCGTGCGCACGATCAACCCCCAGCGCGTGCGGCGCAACGCGAAGCTGACGGCCGGCGCGAGCAGCACACCGAGGATGAACAACACATTCACGCGCAGCGCATCTTGGATTTGCGGCGTGTGGCTCCAAAGGCCGAGGGGGATCGCCGGCAAGCGCGGGGCGGTCGGTTGGATCAATGGTTTGCCCAGGAAAAAGGCCAAACCGGAGCCGAACAACATCAGGCCGATGCCCACGGCCACGTCATTGACGCGCGGACGGCTGCACAGAAAACCGTGCAGCGCGCCGAGCAGCACGCCGACCAGCCCGGCCGCGAGCACGCCCAGCCAGGGTGAGCCGCTCAGGTACGATGTGCCGTAACCGATCATGGCGCCCATCACCAGCGTGCCTTCGAGGCCGAGGTTCACGCGCCCGCTGCGCTCGGTGATGCACTCACCCAAGCTGACGAAGATGAACGGTGTACTGATGCGAATCGCGCCGGCCGCGACGGCCACTGGCACACCCCACGCGCCGAGCTCGGCCGACATCAGGCCACTGCTCCCGCTTCGGCTGCTTTCACGGCAGCCGCGCGCCGCGCAAAGCTCCAGACGTCAAGCCGACCGTACAAGGTCTCGCTGGCCAGGATCACCATGAACAGGATGCCTTGCAGCACGTTCACGCTGGCGTCAGGTAGATTGAAATTGCGTTGCAACAAGCCTCCGCTGGCGCCGATGCCGCCGAGCAAGAGCGCCACTGGAATTACGCCAAGCGGGTTCTGGCGCGCGACGAAAGCCACCAAAATCCCCGCATAGCCGTAGCCAGCCACGAGTGAAGCGTTGGCTCGGCCGTGCACCGCGGCGACCTCGACCATGCCCGCCGTACCGGCTGCAGCTCCCGCCAAAAAACAGGTCAGCACCATCAAACGCCGGACGCGCAGGCCGCTCAGCAGCGCCGCGCGCATGTTGCCGCCGGTCATCGCCGCGGCAAAGCCGAACACCGTGCGCTTCATCAGCACGTACGCGAAGAGACAAGCCACGACGCCGTAGACCAAACCCCAATGCACATCCAAACCCGGGATCGGCCCGAGCATATTGGCTTCACCAATGTGGCGCGTCGCGGGTTTGTTCAAGCTGAGCGGATCGCGCAGCGGCCCCTCCACCAAGTGATTCATCAACGCGATGGCGATGTAGGCCAAGAGTAAGCTGCTGATCGTCTCGTTCACGCCGCGATACGCGCGCAATGCTCCCACCAAGCCAATCCACAGCCCCCCCGAAAGCGCGCCAGCCACGAGCATACAGGTCAAGATCACGTACGGGCTCGAGCCCTGCATGCCCAAGCCCGCGACCGCGGCCGCGACCCCGCCGACGACCAGCGCTCCCTCCCCGCCGATCACGACCAAGCCGAGCTGCGCGGGCAAGGCCGTGCACAAAGCGGTGAGCATCAGCGGAGCCGAGCGCTGCAGCGTGTTTTGAAACGAAAACCAAGTACCGAACGCGCCGCGGAACATCTGCTCGTAAACGTCCAGCGGGTTCAGGCCATCGAGCGCCAAAAACACGCCGAACAAGAGCATCGCGACACAGACCGCGCCGAACGAGATCAGCGCGGGCTCGAGCTTTTTGAGAAAGCTCACGCTCGGTGCTTTTGCGATCCCTCCCGCCGGACCGCGGGGCACCAGCGAGAGCCCGCTCATCTCAGTGTACCGAGCCCTTCACCCCGTCGACGAGGTAGCCCATGCTCTCGAGCGCGATGTCTCGCTGCCCTTGCTGAGCGCCGGCCGCGATCACTTCCTTGCCCGTGTTGTCTTTGAGTGGGCCGGCGTACACGACCATGCTGCCGTCCATGAACTTGGCCTTGGCTTCGTCGGCCTTGGCTTTCGTGGCGTCCGACACGGCCGCGCCGTAGGGTGACATCTTGATGAAGCCCTCTTTGAAGCCGCCGCGCACCAAGTGCTCCCAGGGCTCGCCCTTTTGGATCTTCTCGATGTACGCCTTGTATACGACCTCCCAATTCCACTCGGCACCGGTGAGGTAGCCCTTGGGCGCCAAGGCCGCTTGGCTGGCGTGGTAGCCGGTGCTGAAAATGCCGCGATGCTCGGCGGTCTCAATCACCACCTTGGGCGAGTCCACATGTGCCGTGAGCACGTCCGCGCCTTGATCGATCAAGCTGTTCGAGGCTTCGGCCTCTTTCACCGGCAGCGACCAATCACCCGTGAAAATCACGCTCAAGGTCGCCTTCGGATTGACGGAGCGCGCGCCCAGCTCGTAAGAGTTGATGTTGCGTAACACCTGCGGAATCGGCTTTGCGGCGACGAAACCGAGCTTATTGGTCTTGGTCGTCAGACCGGCGACGATGCCGGCGACGTACTCCGCTTCGTCGATGTAACCAAAGTAGCTGCCCACGTTCTTCGGGTGCTTCTTTTCGTCGTATAAACCACCGCAGTGCAGGAATGTGACGTTCGGGTACTTCTCGGCCATCTTCAAGATGTGCGGATCGAAGTAGCCGAATGAAGTCGGGAACAGCACGGTCGCGCCGTCCAGGTTGATCATGCTCTCCATGGTCTTTTGCACGTCGAGCGTCTCCGCGACGTTCTCCTCTTCCCGGATCTTGATGCCGGGCAGAGCGGCCAAGGTCTTCGCGCCCTCAGCGTGCGCTTGGTTGTAACCATAATCGCTCTTGGAGCCGACGTAGATGAAGCCGACGGTGAACGGCTTGCCGGCAGCGGGCGCGGCAGCGGATCCGGAAGCCGCGGGCTCCCCGCCGGGGGCCGGAGCATCGAGCTTCTTGCTACAGCTAGACAGAGTGAGCGCCGTCAGCGCGACACCGAGGCAAGAAACGAAGGCGCGGCGAGGCTGCGAGAGCAATGGCGCCTTGTTGGTCATGTGCATGCGGAGATCCTTTTCCCGAGAGTGTTTCTCGTCCATTTCCGAGACGAGTCGCGGCCGGAACGTGTCCGTTCCGACCGCTTACTTCGCCTAAGAACGAGTAAAATAAGGCTAGATTTTTGTGGGGGTCGCGGGCTCGACGGAACAAGCCCGCCGAACCGCGACCGAGTCACCCGTGATTTACTTCTGGAGCTGAACGCCGGCGAAGACGGCGTTGGATGCCGATTCTCCACCCGCGGTCACGTGAGTGTAGCCGAGCGCAAAACGAGTCGAGTAGCTGTCCACCACGTAACCGACTTGCGCGTCGAGTACGGTTGTAGTGTCGCCCGTCTTGGGAATCGATTGCTGCACGCGCACCAAAGGTTGGAACTTGCCGATGCCGGCAACCTCCGGCGTCAGGTAGCTGGCCAGGACGAAGTGCGCGAGTTTCTGTGATTCGTTGTCTCCGAAGTATTTGTATAGCGCACCTTCGACGTCGACTACGCCCGACTCTTTGAGGTCCTTTTCGAACAAGAGATCCGCGTTGAACATCGAATAGTCAGCAGCCGGAGTAGCCGGCGGCCCCGCCGCGCCAGCGTCGCCATTTTTCTGGTATTGGAAGCCCACGCCGAGAGCGAGGATGTCTTTCCCGTAGTACGTGCTGCTGTTGTAGAAGCCGGGTTCGGGGCTGAGCAAGCTCAAGTTCAAGCGGCCGCTGACCAACGGCTTGGCCGCAGGGTCGTTCAATTTGAAGACGCCCAAATAATACTTGAACAAGCCTCCGGCGAATTGACCCCAAGCCGTTGCACCATTATTGCGGCCGAAAGGCCCCTCTTTCGGCGCGTTGTTGCCGATTCCCGGATAGTGCCAAGGTCCCATGAAATACGGACCGCTGAAGTTGGAGCGATCCGTGGGTACCAGCATGCGGCCGACCCACACATTGAATGCCGGATCCGGCTCGAACTGCGCGATCAGATCGAGAATGCCGGCGGTGCCGGCTCCGTCACCGTCACCAGCGCCATAGGTCGCGACGAGATTCGCGGTCCATTGCAAGTATTTACGCATTTGGTTGCTGAAGTGGAACTCCACCTCGCCAGTGCTGCCGATCTCGTTCAGCTTCTTCGGATTCGCCGCATTCTGAAGGGTCGCGTCGACGCGCATCCACACACCCATATTGATGTGCTTGTACTTCTCCGCGTCGGGGTCCGGCGGAGGCACCGTTGGAGGCGCGGGGGGAACGTCCGGCGCGGGTGGCGCTACCACTGCGGGCGCAGGAGCTGCCTCCGGAGTCGGAGCCGCGACGGGGGCAGCAGGCGGTGGCGGCGCAGGCGCGACCACAGCAGGCGCGGCCACAGCAGGCGCCGCAGCAACAGCCGGCGGAGGCGGCGCGGCTTGCGCGTTCGCGAGACCTGCATACAACGAAGGCAGCGCCGCCCCTGCGATCACGAGTGACCGCTTCGCAAAGCTATTACTAAAGTTCGCTTTCATTTTTACTCCTAGTCAGTTCAACCAAAATTGAGCGATGTGCTGAAGCCAACACCCGCCGCCTCTGCCAGTGGTGCTCACTCGTACATTGGGCCGTATGAACACGGTGTTTCGTGTGACGTGACTCGCGCGGTGGAAACCGGTGACCGAAGTGTTTCCGAATTCCGCCCAATGAGTCGCCTCTAGTCTTCTTTTGGATCTCACACATTTCTCACGATAGATCTCAAGCGTGTCAGCGCTGCCGGTGCGCCCCTCACGAGTCGGTTGCTCGGCGTGGTTCGTATCAAGCCAACGCAGCGAGAATCTTCTTCGAATCGGAGACCCAACCGAAGATGCCGCCTTGCGCTTTGATCATGCGCAAACCCATCTCGTGGAACTCCGGGAAGTACGAAGCGCAGCAGTCTCCCGGAACGACGCAGCGGAAGCCGCGGTCGTTGGCTTCGCGCACGGTCGTGTGCACGCAGACCTCGGTCGTGACTCCGCACACGATCAAGCTTTCGATCCCTTTGTGGATCAGAATCGAATACAGATCCGTCGCATAAAACGCGCCTTTTCCGGGCTTGTCGATGATGGGCTCACCGGACAACGGATACAGCTCGGGAATGATGTCGTGGCCAGCTTCGCCGCGGATCAAGATCCGCCCCATGGGTCCGGGCGCACCGATGCGCAGGCTCGGGTCGCCGCGCTCGACCTTCGCCTTCGGCGCGTCGCTCAGGTCCGGGCGGTGTCCCTCGCGCGTGTGGATCACCAGCATCTTCTTCTTGCGTGCGCCCTCGAGTAGCGCCTTGATCGGTGCGACGGCAGCGCCCAAGAGGGACACGTCATTGCCCAGCGATTCGCCGAAGCCCCCTTTCTCCAAGAAATCGCGCTGCATGTCGATGACGATCACCGCCGTGCGCTCGGGATTGATTGCAATGCCTTCTGGCTCGGCGTCGATTATTGTGGCCATCGCTCAAACCCACTTTCTCGCGGCTGCCAGCACGCGTCTCGAGTCCGAATTCCAGGCGAGCCTAGCGGCGCGCGGTTTCGGTGCGTTTTCAAGGCCGTGAAATGCCGTCGATGTGAGCGATGAAACGCCACTTGCGAGCGCGCGAGTGCGCTGGTTTTGCGCTCGGGGTGAGCTGTTATTGGCACCACTAGGCTTTGCAGGCTAGACCCGCATAGCTATGTCGAACGCCTTCCCAGAGTCCGCTCGAGTCGCGGTGCTGGTCGCGCACCCGGACGACGAGACGCTCTGGTGCGGCGGCGCGCTGCTGATGAATCGCGGCTGGAAAGCCTTCGTTGGAACGCTGTGCCGCGGCAGCGACCCCGACCGATCAGCCAAGTTTGCGCGCGTCGTGCAGCAGCTCGGAGCCGATGGCGTCATGGCAGATCTCGACGACGGCCCCGAGCAGCTTCCGCTCGAGCGCAAGCTGGTGCGCGCCACGCTGCGCTCGCTGATCGCCGAACGCAGCTTCGACCTCGTGATCACTCACGCGCCTCACGGCGAGTACACGCGCCACTTGCGTCACGAAGAGGTGTCCGCCGCAGTGCTCGAGATGTGGAGCGAGGGCGAGCTCGGAGCAGCACAGCTGTGGCTCTTCGCGTACGACGACGGTGACCGCCGCTACCTGCCACGCGCCGATCCAAACGCTGATCTGACGCTCACTTTGCCGGACGAGGTTTGGCGCGAGAAGGCGCGACTGCTCACCGACGGATACGGGTTCGGCAAAGACAGCTGGGAGGCTCGCGTCACACCTCGGAGTGAAGCGTTTTGGCGCGTGCGCTCGCGCGCAGACGCGCTCGGTCGGCTCGGAGTACGACGTAGCAATCAGCCTCAGTGAGCGCGAGCGCACGAAGCCACGCTCGAGATTTATCCACGAATTTACGGCATTTCCTGGAGATTTTCGAGCTGGCACTGACCTTGCGTAACGGGCGCGCAGGAGACCCATGATCATGAATTCGAAAAAGAATACCCGCCGCTCCAGCGGCACGGGCAGCACACTGAAGCGCGCCGTTCGCTTGGTCCGCAACGCCGTGGCAAGTGAACAGACCGCGATTGATCTCTTGAAGAGGCAGCACGAAGAAGTGAAGGCGCTGTTCAAGAAGATCGAGAAGGCCAGCGCACGCGCTCAAAAAACCAAGCTGTTCGACGAGCTGGCCGGCAAGCTCGTGGGCCACGACGCGATCGAGCGTGAAATCTTCTATCCGGCCTGCGAGAAGGGCATGGGCATGACCGACCTACTGGGCGAGGCCTTGGTCGAGCACGGGGTCGTCGAGTTCAGCCTGTACCAGGCCGACCAGGCCAGGCAGTCCAAGGACTTTGCGTTCAAGTGCCAGGTGCTGAGCGAAATCGTCGAGCACCACGTGCAGGAAGAAGAAGAGGACTTCTTCCCGAAGGTCGAAAGGGCCTTGGGCCATGACAAGCTCGTCCAACTCGGTGCGCGTATGAAAGAGCGCTTCGAGGAAACGCAGGCCACCGACTTCCGCGCGCCACTGCACAGCAACCTGAAGCAGGTGTTGCGCGGCACGCTCAAGCCCGTAAAGCGCCGCGCTGCCCGGCGCAAGGCGGCCTAAAGCTGCCTAAAGCCGTTACTCGGCTCGCTCCCGTCGCGTGCGCTTGACTCGGCTATAGCCGCCGAGGTCCGCGCGCGCGACGTACTGCCAGAGAGTTTTGGTCCACGAGCTGTGGTGGAAGAGCGAGTCGTAGTACTCGGGCGCCATTTTGCGGAGCCGCGCTAAGCGTGAGCCGGGGATGTACGGAAAATCGTGGTGCTCATTGTGATAGCCCACGTTGAAGGTGATCCGGTTTAGGGGGCCGTAATACGAATAGGTCTCCTGGCCTTCGCGAAACACGTAGTGCTCGGAGACGTAGTGCCCCGCTACAGGGTGCAGGCCCATCACGATCAGCGAGCTGATCGGCAGATAAGCGAGCGCTTTTATGCCCCAGAAGTACAGCACGAGTACGTCGAACGCGAGCTGCAACAGGAGATTCAGCAGCTCTCCTGCGCTCGGCTTCTTGGGGTGTACGAACAAGGGGCGTAACGCGTACGCGAACCCTTGCCCGGAAACCCAGAGCAGCTTGCGCAACGGGCCGCGCAACGAGCGCCCCTCCAGCTCGGTGGGCAGATCGGTGTCCGTACCGTCTTCGCCCTGATGCACGTGGTGGAGCAGGTGATAGTAGCGGAAGGTCTCCGCGACGGGCACGCCAACGGGCAGGTTGATCAGCGCGGCAAACAGCCGGTTCTGCCACGGCCTTTGGAAGCCCAAGTTGTGGCTCAGCTCGTGAATGGCGAGCAGCAACGCCTGATTGATCACACCGCCAAACGCGTATGCGACGAGCACTATCAGCCACCACGGTGCGCCTCTGAGAAAATAGGCGCTGGCGAGCTGCACTACGACTAGCGCCGTACACACGTACTTGGTGCGTGCGCACGGCCCGTACAGCGTCTTGATCTGCGGATATTTCTGGAGCATCTCGCGGCGCCGCTGGGCGTGTGGCTCGCGTTCCAGAGACCACACAAAACCAGCGCGCGCGTCGTCCCCCACTCGCTCCGCTTGGCTCGGTTCGCTGCTGCCGTTCGTGCTCACGGAAAAGATTGTGGCACGAGCCCGCGCGCGCCGGCGAATCCGTCAGAAATATCTAGTAAATGCCCGGAATATGGCAAAGTGAGAATCGCGCGTGAGCGCGGAGAGCGCCGCATCGGTGCCGTCTATGTAAAAGTTTTGCATTCCGAGCCAGCAGGCCACATCGCTGCCTTCTACGAGCGAGCGGGCCGCATCGGTGCCGTCTATGTAAAAGTTTTGCATTCCGAGAGAGCGCAAAAGGGCTTTGGGCGCAGCGAAGGCGTTCGTTCCGGTACTGCCACCCGTTCACAACTCAGAGCACAGCGGCGCTAATCGCGAAGCGCCGGGCGCCGCGACCCAAACAAACAACGAGCGGCGGCCAGCTCCGAAGCCACCGTCAACCTGCTCCGCTCGATCGACTCAGCCAGTCGCGCGCCGTTAGCGCCCGGACAGGAACGGCAGGCGCTGAAACAGCCACTCCGGGGTATTTTTCACGATTGGCATCGTGGCGCCCCAGAATGACGGGACGTAGGCCTCGGGCACGCGGGTGTCGAGCGCGTGCACTATCGAGCGCGCGACCGACTTGGGCTTGCCGAACAGCGCGTGCTTTTTGTGATCGCGAGTCATCGGCGTATCCACCGGGCCGAGCTTCAGCGTCGTGACAGCGACGCCGGAAGCGTACAGCCGCGTGCGCAGGCCTTGCAGGTAGACATTGAGCGCGCCCTTGGCGGCGCCGTACGTGTAGTTGCGCGGGCGCCCGCGGTCCCCGGCTACCGAGGTGATCACGCCGATACAGCCGTTTTTGGCGATTTCCATGTGGTTGGCCAGCGGGATCAACAGCGAGACGACGCTCGTGAAGTTCACGCGCAACGTCTGCTCTGCAGCTGCGAAGCTGCGCTCACTGGCAAGCTGGTCGCCCAGATCCCCGTGGGCGATCAGCGCGATGTCTACACGACCCAGCTCGGCAATTGCTTGCTGCACGACGGCTTCGTTCTGCTCGAGCTCGGCAAAATCCGCCTGTTGGACGGTGACGTGCGTGGCGGTGCAGCGCCGCGCGACGTCCGCGAGCTTGTCGGGATTGCGAGCCACCAGGTGTAAGCGGTCTCCGCGCGCCGCGAACAGCAGCGCCGTTTCCGCAGCGACGGCCGACGTCGCGCCGAAGATCAGCACATGCCGCGGCGAATCACTGGCCATTAGAAGCCGATCTTACGCATCACGAAGCGCGGCAACATGCGGATCACCAGCATGACCAGCCGCCACATGCCGGGCGTGTAGACGACGGCTTTGCGCTTGTCCATCGCGCGCACCACGTCGCGGGCGACTTGGTCCGGCTCACCAGCGAACGGCGGCGGCTTGAGCCCCGCGGTCATGGCTGTTTTCACGAAGCCAGGCTTCACGGTGAGCACGGTTAGGCCGGCGGCGTGATACTTGTGATCGAGCGCCTCGAGATAGACCGAGAGCCCTGCTTTGGCCGAGCCGTAGATAGCGACTGGCTTGCGGCCGCGGTCGCCAGCGACCGACGAAAACACAGCCAGCCGCCCGCCTCCGCGCGAAAGCAGCCGCTTCCGCACGTGCTCGCAGAATACCAAGGTGTGCGCGTAGTCGAAAGTGACCAAGCGCTGACACAGGTCGATGTCCGCCTCCAGCGCTTCTTGCGAGGCGAAGATGGCGGCAGTCACGACTACTGTGTCGAAGTTGCCGAGCGCAGCATCAGCGGCGTCGAGCGCGGCAGCGAAGCCTTGAGTGTTGGCGAGATCGCAGATGGCGTAGCCGACGTCCGCCTGCGTGCGGTGATGCGCTTTCAGATCGGCGGCGCTACGCTGTAGGTCTGCTTCGTCGTTGCCGAGCAGGAAGACCGTGTCTCCACGTTCCACCAAGCGCCGTGCCACGGCGCGCCCCATGCCGCTCGTGCCGCCGAAAACGATTGCTTTCATGCCTTGTCGCCGAAGAGCCGCGCCGACTGCGCACTGCGCAAGCGGCGCTTGGGATCGAACTTGTCGCGCAGCGCCAGAAACGCGGGCAGCCGCGGTTCCATGGCTCGGAAGTGATCCGCGCGCGTGAAGCGATCCTTGGTCAGGTAAATGCGGCCTTTGGCCGCGATCACGAATTCGTTCAAGCTGTCGATGATGCGTTGTAGGTCCGGCGCGACGGCCATGTCGACAGCAATCGACGTGCCTTCGAGGGGGAAAGACAGCGTGCCCTTGCCCTCAGGCCCGCAATCTTTGATCACGCACAAAGGCGAAGCGCCGCCCAGCTTGGTCAAAAGCTGCATGAATTCTCGCACCGCGAGAGCCCCGGCGGCTCTCGGCAGCACGCATTGGTATTGCGTGAAACCACGCGAGCCGTAGGCGCGATTCCAATTCAAAATGGCGTCGAGCGGATAAAAGAACGCATCGGGCGCGACGACCCCGGAGGACTGGCGACGCAGCTGCTTCCAGTAATAGGCCGTGTTGAACAGCTTCGCGCTCAGCGGGTTGAGCGCCCAATTCGGTAATTCGACGGGAAACGCGATCTTTTTGGCTTCGACCGGCGGCGCGCTGGGAGCTTCTGCTGGGGTCGCCCAACGTCCCGCCATCATGATCCCTCGCCCCATGGATTTCCCGCGGCTCAAGCAGTCGATCCAACCCATGGACATGGGAAACGCGCCGGCCGCGCGCCCCAGCGCCGACAGGAATTCATCGACCCCGCCGACACGCTCGCTCTCCATCCAGATCCACGGGCTGCTGATGCGATGGAATTGAAACTCCACTTCGAGGATGTGGCCGAGCAGACCCATGCCGCCGATAGTCCCGTAGAATAGATCCGAGTCCTCGGTCGGCGAGCACGTAGCGATGCTGTCGTCGGCCAAGCGCAGCCTCAAGCGACGAACGTGCGCGCCGAAGCAGCCATCACGATGATGGTTCTTGCCGTGCACGTCGCTGGCGACCATGCCGCCGAGCGTGACGAACTTGGTGCCCGGCGTGACGGGCGTGAACCAGCCGCGCGGAATGAACAACCGGTTCATCTCTGCCAAACTCAGACCGGCCTCGGCTCGCAGCACTCCCGTTTGTTCGTCGAAGCTCAGGATGCGGTTGGCGAGCGGAGTGGCGACGAGCTTGTCCGCGGGGTTCGCGGGCAGCGACGAATCCCCATACGAGCGGCCGAGACCGCGGGACAGCACCGCGCCGACGGTCGACCGCTCGAGATTCTCGGTCAGGAGCTCGCGCCCCGGCGCGGCGATACGACCCCAGCCAACGAGCTGTGGCTCTGACTTAGCGAGCGCCCCCCGCCCCACCACCGGGCTGAGCTCGAGCGCTGTTTGTGTCCGGCCAGTCACGCGAAACGGTATTCCGGAACCCCGCCCCGGGCAAGGTCAATTCGAGACGCGAACCGCGGGCGTCCAGGCGCGCTTGCCGCCCTCGAGCTCGACGCGAGCGCGGACGTAGCCTTCGTCGCCGCGCACGACATAGACCGCTCGGCCGTCGGCTTCGCTGCTCCGCGACAGCTCTCGACCACCCGCGCCGATGAAGACCACGGTCGCGTGAGCCTGTACTGGCTCGACCTCGTAACGTCCGTCAGCGACGGCGATGCGTCGCAAGTCGACACCGGTGGAAGCATACAGATCACCGAGCGCCAACGCCGCGCAAATGGGGCCGGGATCCGTCACGTCACCGAAGGTGGCGATCCAGGCCTTGCCGGGCGTCGCGGGCGGATCGCTCGAGACGTCGATGTGATGCTCGTCGTCGACACCGACGCCCATGAAATCCGCCCCCGACGAGAGCGCGATGTCCCAGAGCGCCTCGTGCGAGGGATGGGTGGCGTCTCCCGCGGAGTGCACGTACGGGTGCCCGCTGGCGATCTCGAGCAAGGCGGCGTCGCGGGCGTCGGTGACGTCCGCTGCGGACAGCGCCCAATCGAAATTCGGATGGTTGACGATCGCAACCCCGCCCTGCGTGCGCACTTGGCTGATCGCGTTGGACAGAGCCGCAGCCGCGCTGCCAAACGCTCCGCCGGGGATGCGATTCTGAGTACACAGCGCGTTGACGTGCACCTGCCGTCCCTTGCCCGTCATCGTGATCTCTTCTCCGGGGATGAGCACGAAGCCGGGCTCCTGAAGCGAGCTGTAGCGAGCTGGCTTGGAGAGCTTGTTGTGATCGGTCAGCGCCAAGAACTGGTAGCCGTGACTGCGGTACCAGGCGATGGTCTGCTCGGGGCTGCTGCCGCCGTCACTCAGGGTGGTGTGGGTGTGCACGTTCCCTTTTTGAAAATGAGCGACGTCGAAGTTGCGCGAAAAGTGTGGGCGCGCTTTCGCGTGCGCCAGGCTAGACGCGGGGTGAGCGGAACGCGGCTCGACCTCGGCTCCAAGGCCCATTCCGCTGAGTAAACCCAGCGCGCTAATCAGGATCGTGACGATTCCCCGGCGGTGCGTGGCGAGTGGCATGTTCGGCAGGTTGCCCTCTGAACGGACAGCCCGAAGCGAACTATAGCGCGAGCTTGGCGCGATGCCCAAACCCCGGCGCCGCCGGCCTTTCCGAGGCGGGCGGCGATGTTTCGAGGTGAGCTCAATGCACGAAGCTGCGCAGTGTGTGCGTCGCTGTGGCGCCGAGATCCACGATCGCCAGGGTCGGACCGGCCGCGGCGTTCAACAGGCTGAAATTGCCTGGCAAAACCGCGTCAAAGGAGGGCACCGCGTCCGTCGGCGTCAGGTAAACCCGTAGCGCCCCGCCCTGTCGCACGCCCAAGAGAACGCTGTTCGCCTTGCCCGCCAAGCTGAAGTCGGTGACGACGCCGGTCACGTGAGTCGCCAGGGTCTCCCAGCTCGCGCCGTCGCTGAGCGTCCGGCGTTGCACGGTCAGCACGCCAGCGCTCGACACGCTGGCCAAGTACAGCTTGCTCCCATCCCAAGCCAGGCTCAGGTGCACGGCGTCGTCGACCTGTCCGAAGATCGGATAATCGCTGGCTTGTGCGACGCTTTGCGGAGCCTGGGTCGCGCGCACGTAGGCCTGGCCCGCGCGGATGTACGCGGCGACCAAGCTGTCGCCAGCAGCCAGCAACGTCGGATCGCTGATCGCCGCGGAATCGGTCTCGAGCGTGCTCAGGTTGGTCCACAGGTTGCTGAACGTGGCAGCATCGAGCGACGCGATTGGGAACGTCGACAGCGTGAGGCCGATGGCGGGCGCGGGCGACGCCGCATTTTTCTGAGCGATCAGTGCAAACAGCTGGCCATTCAGAAAACCCACGCTGTGCGATTTGCGGTTGGTGAACGCGGGAGTCAGCGCATACGCGCCGTATTTAGCCGCTTTCACCACGGAAATGAGACCGCCGAAGCTCGGGTAAGTGGTCGTGTAGTATGACACACCGGCGTTGAACGTGAGCTCGGAATATTGGTACGTCTGCGGCGTGACGCGGCCTTCGGACAGCGTCCAGGTCTTGCCGGTATCACCAGCGAGCTTGTACACCGCGAACACTTGATTGCCTGAATAGGCGCCGCCGTTGTCCCACAGCGCGCTGCCGAGCTGCTGACGATACGCGACGTCTTGGAACATGAAGCCGAGTCGCGCGCTGCCATCTTGGTCGTTCGCAGCGAGCGCGAAGCTGTAGGCGTTGCTCACGGTAGGCAGGGCGGCGAGCTCGTTCCACGCGATCTCCGCGTTGCACAGGAATTGCGTTTGGGCGGCGTTGACTTCGTCGTCGGACAGCGAGCCGTCGCCGTTTTGATCGAGGCCGGACTCGACGCGGACGCCCGCGTAAGCGCAGTTGTCACCCGCAAGCTCGTGACTCGAGCGAACGAGTGAGCTCTTGCCAGGCACGCCGTTGGCGCCGTCAGTGCCGTTGGCGCCGTTCGTGCCGTTGACACCATCGGCGCCGTTCGCTCCGTTCGTACCGTCAGCTCCGTCCTTGCCATCCGCTCCGTTCGTGCCGTCCTTGCCGTCGACGCCGTTGCTGCCGTCTTTGCCATCTCTGCCGTCTTTTCCTGGGGTGGCAGCGGTGGTGGGGGCGCCGGCCTCGCCCAGCTCGCCGCTCTGCCCCGCGTCTCCGTTGGCACCATTCGACTCACTGGTCCCTCCAGCGCCAGCGCCGCAACCCATGAGCCACAAGAGACAACCGAACCCTGCACAAGCTTGAACAAACTTTCGCATCGCAAACCTTCTTTGTCGGAAACGAGTCGCGGCCCGACCACGAGCTCGCCGAAAGACGACGCGCGTGACGAACGAGAACCTGACAGCACGGCCAGCGACCGTGCCGCGACTCCGGGACCCTGAGCGCCTCCCTCGAGGCGTCAGATCGAACGCCGACGCTTCACGCCGGCGTGTGCTGGCAGGTCTTCGGACTTCGCGAGCATTTCGGCCGAGGCCGCTTTCCTAGGCCCACGCTTCCCAGCCAAAAAAGGCCAGTGCTCCGTGAGCTTCGTTCTCGCTTACCGCTGCGGGGCAGTCCCGGATTTCCACCGGGTTCCCTTGTAAGCCCAGCCACAGGGCTGAGCACCAACACCAGGCCCCAGTACTGCTGGCACGGAAATCTGTCAACCGGCACCAACTCCGCGAAACGGCTATTCCGTCTGCAGTGACAGGGGCAGGGGACTCTCGCGGGTAACGCGCCAGTTTGCGCGTTTTGCAGGGCTCGTCAGCGGCACACAGCGACTTTGCATCTAACACTGCGACCTGCGGATCCGTAGCAGTGACATTGGCGAAACAAAAGGTGGTGGAGTCTGGCCCCGTTGCGAGGCGATGAGTATCGCGACATTGGTCAGCCTGAACCGGGACGACTCGGTTCGCGACGGGCATATGCCGGGACGACTCGGCGCTTTCAACCGGCGGAGAATCCACCGATCACTGGAAGATGCTAACTCGTGAGCCTTAGCCGTGGTCTAGCCACGGCGGCGCTCGTCTCCGTCTCGAGCATGCTGAAGGAGCTGCAGTGATTGTTCATTGTTCGCTCCAATGACTCGAGCGCGGTCGCTGCGCGGGCCGAAGCATCTTCGAAATAAATCCGCAATGCTAGGCGCCGGATCCTGCCCTGCGCCACCCCTCACAAACGTAGGCCCCCGATGATTATCTCCCGTAGAATCCCCGCATATATCCTACTGCTCGCCTCGACATTTAGTGCCTGTAGCAAGCCGGCGCCGCCGCCTGAGCCTGCCGCGCCCGCTGCATCAGCACCGGCCAGCGCGGCAGCGCCCGTGCCGAGCGCCTCAGCTCCAACACCCACTGGCCCCACCTTGAAGATCGCATACAGCGATTGGCCGGGCTGGGTTGCCTGGGAGATCGCAATCCAAAAGGGCTGGTTCAAGGAAGCTGGAGTGAACGTCGAATTCAAGTGGTTCGACTACGTGCCGTCTATGGACGCCTTCACCGCGGGCAAGGTCGACGCGGACTCGATGACCAACGGCGACGCGCTCGTCACTGGCAGCGGTGGCGGCAAGAGCGTGTGCATCGTCGCCAACGACTACAGCGACGGCAATGACATGATCGTGGCCAAAGCGGGCATCAAGACGATGGCCGACCTCAAGGGCAAGAAGATCGGCGTGGAAGTCGGCTTCGTCGATCACCTGCTGGTGCTCAAAGCCTTGGAAGCCGCCGGCATGAAGGACAAGGACGTCAAGATCGTCAACGTGAAGACGGACGACACGCCGACCGCGCTCAAGTCGGGCAAGGTCGACGCGATCGCCGCGTGGCAACCGAACAGCGGCGCCGCCCTGAAGGAGCTCCCGGGCTCGACACCGATCTTCACCAGCGCCAACGTTCCCGGGCTGATCTACGATCATCTGTGTGTCACCCCGCGCAGCTTGGCCGAAAATCGCGCCGAGTGGCTGAAGGTCGTGAAGGTCTGGTTCCGCGTGGTCGACTACATCGCCGACCCGGCCAACCTGGACGACGCAGCCAAGCTGATGAGCGCGCGCGTTGGTCTCACGCCTGACGTGTACAAGGGGCTCATGAAGGGCACGCACCTCTTGAACATGGCGGAGAACCTCAAGCACTACGCCAAGGGCGAAGGCTTCGACTCTATCTACGGTTCGAGCAAGATCGTCGATGCCTTCAACGTCAAGAACGGCGTGTACAAGGCAGCCATGAAGACCGACGACTACTTCGACCCGAGCCTGGTCGAAGAAGTCAGCAAAGCGAAGTGAGAGGCCTGAAGTTTTAGGCTTGGCTCCAAGGCCGCCAAGCAGCCCAACGGTTGCTGGGCGGCCTTTTTCTATTTCGGGGCGTGAGACTGCCGGCCTGTCGGATTTCGCCAGCGCGGGCGCAGCCGTAAAAACTTTTGCTCGACCTCGCCATGGGGAAGGTTGATGATGAAACAGGGCAAAAAAACGCGCGCCGACAGGCCCGTCGTCGGGGATCGGCAAGCGCGTCGTTCCGATCATGAGCACACCCCAAGAGCCATCCCGGCAGCCGGAGCGACGCTCGTTCGTCGTCACTGGCTTGGTGCAAGGAGTGGGGTTCCGGCCGTTCGTGCACCGGCTTGCGCACGAGCTCGGGCTGGCCGGCTTCGTGCTGAACCGCGCAGGCGAGGTGCACGTCGAAGCAGAGGGTGCGCACAGCGCGCTCGACAGCTTCGAGAGCGCGCTCTTGCAGCATGCGCCTCCGCTCGCGTCGATCGCCGCGCTTCGCTCGCGAAGCATTGCACCGGACGGGCGAGTAGGTTTTTTGATCGCGGACAGCGTGGGCGGCGAGGCAAAACCGTTCGTGGTGCCGGACGTGGCCACCTGTGAGCGCTGTCTGGCAGAGCTCTTCGAGCCCACGGACCGCCGTTTTCACTATCCTTTCTCCAACTGTACCGAGTGCGGCCCGCGGCTCTCGATTATCGAAGCTGCTCCCTATGACCGAGCGCGCACGACGATGCGCGGCTTTCCGCTGTGCGAGGAGTGCCGGACCGAATACGAAGATCCCGACAATCGCCGTTTTCACGCCGAGCCGACGGCTTGCGCGGGGTGCGGTCCGCGGCTTTCGCTGTTGGACTCGGCGGGCCACGCGCTCGAAGGCGATCCGTTGTCCGGCGCGGTGAGTGCGCTGTGCGCCGAGCAGGTCGTGGCCATCAAGGGCATCGGCGGCTTTCACCTGGCGTGCCTGGCGAGCAGCGAGCGAGCCTGCAGCGAGCTGCGCCGGCGAAAGGGCCGTGACGAAAAGCCGTTCGCGATCTTGGTGCGGAGCGCGGCGCAAGTGCTCGAGCTGTGTGAGGTCGCGGCTCCCGAGCTGGTATTGCTACAGAGCCCAGCGCGGCCCATCGTACTCTTGCGCCGACGCGCTGGCGCAAGCGTGGCTCACGCGGTCGCCGGCTCGAGCCCGCTACTCGGCGTCATGCTCGCGTACACGCCGCTTCAACACTTGCTCTGTCTGGCCGTGGCCGATGCGCCGCTGGTGATGACCAGCGGTAACCCAAGCCAGCAACCGATCGCGTTCGAAGACGACGACGCGCGAGCACGGCTAGCGCCGTTATCGGACCGCGTGCTGACGCACAATCGCCCGATCCATCTGCGCTGTGATGATTCGGTCGTGCGCATCATCAATGGCGCCGAGAGCACGCTGCGCCGAGCGCGCGGACTCTCGCCCCGACCAACGCCGCTCGGACAGCAACTGCGGCGCTCAATCCTGGCGCTGGGCGCGCACGAGAACGTCACTTTCGCGCTCGGCCGAGGCGACCACGCGCTCGTCAGCCACCACCTGGGCGACCTCGGGAACCTCTCGGCATTGCATGCGTACCGCACGACCATCACCCACTACGAGCGCCTATTCCAGGTCGAGCCCGAGCTATTGGTGCACGATTTACACCCGAGTTACGCCTCCACGGAAGTTGCGTATCAGCTTTCGCGGGAGCGTGGGCTAGCGTTGCTCGCCGTGCAACACCACCACGCGCACGTCGTCAGCTGCATGGTCGAACATGGTCTCAGTGGACCGCTGCTCGGCATTGCCTGCGACGGCACCGGCTACGGCGAAGACGGCACGCTCTGGGGCGGCGAGCTATTGCTATGCGATCGCAGCACCTCGCGGCGCGTCGCACACTTTCGCCGCTTGCCCATGCCCGGCGGTGAGCGCGCGATTCACGAACCGTGGCGCATGGCGCTCGCGCACTTGCTCGACGCCGAGCTCGGCTTGGACGCGCTGCCGAGCGGCGTCGACCGCCAAGCCGTGCGCGTGGTCTCGCGCATGGTCCTTCGCGACTTCAATTGCCCTCGCACGAGCAGCGTGGGCCGCTTGTTCGACGCCGTGTCGGCGCTGTGCGGCGTGCGGCTCAGCTCGAGCTACGAGGGCCAGGCGGCGATCGAGCTGGAATGGGCCGCAATGCGAGCTCCGCAAGCCGAGAGCAGAGATCCCTACCCGTACCAGATTACGCGCTCGGCCGGCGCCGGCCCGCTCGTAGTCGACACGCGGCTCTTGATTCGCGCACTCGTGGCAGATTTACGTAGCGGGGCTCTAGCTGCGAGCGTCGCGCGTCGCTTTCACGTCACTCTGGCGGACATCTTCTGCGAGCTGTGCGTCGCGCTGCGGCTCGAGCATGCGCTATCGCGGGTCGTGCTCGCCGGCGGCGTGTTTGCAAACGCGCTCTTGGTGCAAGAGCTCGAAGCGCGGCTCAAAGCGCAGCATTTCGAAGTGTATCGCTCGCACGCTTACCCGGCCGGCGATGGCGGGCTCAGCTTGGGCCAATTGGCGATCGCCGCAGCACGAGACGAGCAGGCCGCCTGATGTGCCTCGGCATCCCCGGCCTAGTCATTTCGCGCGAGCAAGAGGACGATTTACTGATGGGGCGCGTGGATTTTGGCGGCGTGTCGCGCAAAGTCTGCCTCGAGCACGTGCCGGACGCACAGCCCGGGGACTACGTGCTCGTGCACGTCGGCTTTGCGCTATCTCGAATCGATGCCGGGGAGGCGCACAAGATCTTCGAGCTGCTGCGCGAGCTCGATCAATTGACCGACCTCGAGGATGACTCGCAACTCGCCCCGGTGCTCGAATCATGAAGCGCCTCGACGACGAGGAAGGCCGTCGCTTGGCTTTGTTTTGGTCGGCCGAGCTTGCCGCGTGCACGACCAAACCCTGGCAGATTATGGAGATCTGCGGCGGGCAGACGCAGAGCATCGTCAAGTTCGGCATCGACCAACTCTTGCCGCCGGAAATCGAGCTCCTACACGGTCCGGGCTGCCCAGTGTGTGTAACCCCATTGGAGATGGTCGACCGCGCCCTCACCATCGCGGCGCGACCAGACGTCATTTTCTGCTCCTTCGGCGATATGTTACGCGTGCCCGGCAGCACGAGTGATTTGTTGCAAGCCAAGGCGCTGGGCGCGGACGTGCGCGTGCTCTACTCACCGCTCGACGCGCTCACTATCGCCAAGCACAACCCCCAGAAGAAAGTCGTCTTCTTCGCGATTGGCTTCGAGACCACGGCACCCGCCAATGCCATGGCCATTCAGCGCGCACGCGAGCGCGGCCTTTCGAACTTCAGCGCGCTCTG
>Ga0210392_10000492_pt1 | contig 24159 bp, 21 predicted proteins | sample IncBWC30OmetaG_FD_161057 | JGI IMG/M metagenome (GOLD analysis project Ga0210392, IMG submission 161057) | Forest soil microbial communities from Barre Woods Harvard Forest LTER site, Petersham, Massachusetts, United States - Inc-BW-C-30-O ...
ACCGTACACCGCAACGCCCATCACCTTCCCCAGCCGCAGCAGCGCCCCTCCCACTCCGCCGCTCAGCCCGTGCACAAAAATCTTCTGCCCCGCCCGCACCTTCGCCGAACGGACCAGCATCTCGTACGCCGTCACCCAATCCAACACCACCGCAACCGCCTCGCCGCCATCCACTCCGTCCGGCACTCGCACCAGGTATTTCTCCGGCAGATTGATCCGCTCCGCCTGCCCGTCATACTTCGAAAGACAAGCCACCCGCGTGCCCACCGGAAACTTCGCGCACCCTTTCCCATTCACCACCACCGTGCCAACTACGCTGTATCCCGGCGTCAGCGGCGGCTTCCTCTGCAACGGATACGTTCCCCGCCGCATGTTCACATCCGACCCCGACACGATCGTGTACTCGACCGCCAGCTGCACCTCACCAGCCGCCGGCTCCGGCAACGCTGCTTCCACGACAGCCAGCACGCTCTCGTCCCCGTACGCCGTAATCACGACCTTCTTGATCTTCGCCAAAGTCTCACCTCGAGGTACGTCTCATCGTTTGAGACGAGGCCCGATCCATTCGGCTCAAACTTTTCGCTCTACTTCGCCGCCCCCGCAAACTCCTTATTGAAGAACGCCACCACCCGCTGCCGCGCATCGAACCCATGCCACGGCTCATTGCTCGGCGACCCATAGATCGCCCCGCCCAGCGGCCCATGATCCACCCGCGGATACGTAATCAGTTCCACCGGCACGCCCATCTGCCGCAGCGCGTGATACATCTCCAGCGACTGCCCCAGCGGGTCGGTCGTATCATCCTGCCCCTGCAGCAGCATAAACGGCGTCTTCGCCTGCGCCGCCCCACTCACCGGGCTCTGCCGCCACGCATCCGCCGGATGCATCCACGGCTTCCCGAAGTACCACTGGTCATACCAGCTTCCCTTCTCCGTTCCATACTCGCTGTTCTGATCAATCACCGGAGCCGCGCTAACAATCGCCTTGAACCGCGTGGTCTTCGTCTCCACAAACGCAGCCATCTCTCCGCCATAGCTATACCCGATCAGCGCCATCTTGTCGCCATCCACCGGCTCGGTCTTGAGGACAAAATCCACGCCCGCCATAATGTCGCGATAGTCCGCCCCACCCAGATCATTCTTGTTGGCCGCCGCAAACTCCGCACCGCGCCCCGTGCTTCCCCGAGGATTGGTCCGCAACACTGCCCACCCCTGCGCCAACAAATAATCCGTGAACACCGAATAGCTATCCACATACGCACCCAGCGGCCCGCCATGCACCTCCACCACCAGCGGAACCTTCTTCGTCGCCGCCTCAGGCGGCAGATACAGCAGCCCCTCAATCTTCAGCTTCTCGTTGGTCCACTCCACACGTTTCGCCGCCGCGCTCTTCACGCCCTTCGGCGCAAGCTCAGGAGTAGCCAACACCTTCGGCGTCTCTCCCAACGCCGCGCTATACATCAGCTCCGGAGCCGCTCCTCCACTGCTCCCCAGGAACACCCATCCGCTCTGCGCCTCATTCGTCACCGCAGCGGCCACCACCGCCACCGGCAGCGCAACCGCCGAACTCTTCCCATCCGCCGCGTACCGCATCAACCGCCCCTCGACACCCTCCTCGGTATCCTGCAACACGCCGCCATCCAGCAGCGCCACCGGCTCCTGGTGCCCCACCGTCCCCATAAATCCATCCGTAAGATTCACCGTCGTCTTCGTCGCAAGATCGTACGTGTACATGTCCGAATATCCCGGAGGCGCATCCTTCTTCGCCTGCGCCAGGTACACAATCTTCCCGCCATCATGCGACCACACTGCCGGCCCCACCGTCGCCGGAATCGCCTCGACCTTCTCCGCATGCGCCGGATCACTCGCCTTCACGATCCACGCACTATTCGCCGGCCCCAGCTCTTCCACACCATTCGGCGCCGCCGCAATCGCCAGCAACTTACTCGAGTCCGCACTCCACGACGCGCCCCGCACATCCATCGGCGCTCCCGTCAGCGTCAGCTTCTCCGTCGCCACATCCAGCAGATACATCCGCGATCCATGCAGCCCATGATCCACCCACTCCGCATCCGCCTTCGCGTCCTTCGCCTTTTTCTCTCCCGCAGTCTCCGGGTCCGCCGCAAAAATCGCAATCGTCTTCCCGTCCGGCGACACCCGATAACTCGCGACATCAATCGCCACCGGCTCAACCTTCTCGTCGTCCTTCTTCGCATCATCTTTCTTCGCCGGTGCAGGCGGCAGCGCCCCCTCGCGCTTGGACTCATCCACCTGCGGCGTCACCTTCAGATCAAACACCTTCGCCTCGCCGCCATCCATAGGCAGCTTGTACAGCTGCGTGTGCTCGCCCCGATGCGCCAGGAATAGCACCGACAAACCATCCGGCATCCACTGCCCGCGCTGCTCCCCGCGCTTGTCCCCCGCAGGAGAATACGTCAACTGCCGCGCCGCCCCACCACCCACCTCCACTAGCCAGATATGCCCCTTCGCGCCATCCGCGGTCGCATCCACAATCCGCACCAGCACCTGCTTCCCATCCGGCGAAAGCTGAGGATCGCTCATTCCCTTGTAGTGACGCAGCTGCTCATTCGTAGGAAACGCCGGCGCCTTGTCACTCGCACCAGGCGCAGCCTTGTCATTTGTAGCAGGCGAGGCTGCCTTCTCCTGGCCACCGCCAGCCGAAGCAAGGGAAACGGCAAGCGCCACCACGGCGCAGGTCCGGCAATTAATTTTCAACATTGCGATAGCCTACCGCATAAAAGCTCAACCCGAATCCACAATCCGACAGTCCAACGCATAATGAATCAGCCCCAAACTTCTTGACCGGGAGAGTCCGACAGCCCATGCCCCTTACGCCCCGCTCCTTCCTCCGCACCGCCCTCATCGCCGCCGCGATCCTCCTCCCTACCGCGCTGCACGCCGAACCCTCCGCCGGCCAGATCCTCTCCCAGGCCCGCGCCACCGCGACCGCGCAGCACAAAAACGTCCTGCTCATCTTTGGCGCCTCCTGGTGCGGCCCTTGCCACATGTTCCAGCACTTCCTCGACGACCCCGCCAACAAACCCATCCTCGATAAAGCCTTCGTCATCGCCACCCTCGACGCCGGCGAACTCACCACCGACACCAAACACCACGACACCCCGGGCGCCGTCGCTCTCCTGGCCAAACTTGGCGGAGCCAACGTCGGTATCCCGTACCTCGTCATCCTCCCACCCACCGGCCATCCCATCATCAACTCCCTCCGCCCCGACCCCACCACCCCCGCCGGCAGCAACATCGGCTACCCCGCCATCCCCGTGGAAATCGACTGGTTCATGCACATGCTCCAGCAGTCCGCCCCCACCCTGACCCCGCAAGACACCGCCACCCTCCACGCCTGGCTAACCGCCCACGGGCAGTCCTGACCATCAAAGAACAGATCTCTCGTAATCCAGCCCTCTGGGTTGATCTCCGGATAACCTGCATTTAGAACATTGCCCGTCGTTAGCTATTCCTGATCGTCACAGAAGATGCCAAACGCAGTTAGACCGCACGATGCCACCATACGGAATCACTATCCTGGCCTCGATGGGCTGAGAGCGATCGCAGTGTTCATGGTATTTCTGCAACACTATGCGTCCCAGTACGCATTCATCTTCGGTTGGGGCTGGGCTGGCGTCGACGTCTTCTTTGTCCTCTCCGGTTTTCTCATCACGGGCATCCTTTACGACAGCCAAAATCAGCCCTTCCGTTATCGCGACTTTTACATCCGTCGCACCCTGCGTATTTTTCCTCTTTACTACACGGTTTGGCTCGCCATCCTGCTTGCCGCTCCGCTGGTGCGTTGGGAGTTGAACTGGCGTTGGACCCTATGGCCCGCATACCTCGGCAACTACGCGCGGTTCTTCTTCCTTCATCAAGCCGGCAATCCGTATCGATTCGATCGTCTAACCTCCGGGCCGGCCGTGCAGCAGTGGTTTGGCAGCCCCATGCACTTGTACATCGGGCACTTCTGGTCTCTCTGCGTGGAAGAGCAGTTCTATCTGGTCTGGCCGCTCGTTGTGTACAGCATTCGCAAGCGCGAGACATTGATGAAGATCTGCGTCTGTGTCATCCTTGCGGCCCCACTTTTTCGTTGGTGGCTTACGACGCACCTTTCTTCGCAGATGCTGGGCATGGAACTTCTCTACCGCAGCATGCCCACGCGCATCGACGCGCTGCTCCTGGGCGGCCTCGTTGCCCTGTGCTTGCGAGGCCCTCAGAAAGAGTGGCTGCACCGCTGGAAGCACGCCATCTTAGGTACCTCCGCTGCACTTCTTGTTGTCGTATATTTGCTGGCCGTCCAATGGATTTAAACTGCCCTATGAGGGCTCAGCGACGAATTGGGTTGGGATTCTCGGGTTTACCCTGATCGATCTATTCGCCAGCGCGCTGATTCTCGAAACCATCTATCCCGGCGGCTGGTGGAGCAGGATGTTGAGTCTCAGAGGTCTACGAAACTTTGGCGTCATCAGCTACGGCTTCTACGTCTATCACGACCTTCTGCATGACCTTTACTCCTACGTGGCCAACAGGTTCTTCCCTACGTATGCCGCTGCCGTGACTATTTTCATCGCGTTCTTTGCGTCATGGCTCATCGCGTGGCTCAGCTTTCGAATCCTGGAATCTCCCGTGCTCAAGCTCAAGGATCGTTTCACGCACCAGGTTCACAAGGCTCCCCAAGCGTGAAGAACTAGTTTCCATGTAGCAGCCAACTCAAAAACCGCCCAAATTTCAATGCAACGTCCAATTCCACGCGCATTTCGTTTAACATAGAAGCGTATGCGTTTGCGGAATCGCCACCTCGCCTGCCTCCTCCTCCTGCTCTCGTCCCTGAGCGCAGCGGATGCCCGCGCCCTGCGTTCCACGGACCTCACCCTCGGTGGCCGCTACATCAGCACCCTGCTCTGCCAGAGCGCCGCTGCGGCCATCATCGCCAAGCCGCTCGCCGAACATATCGCTCCCCCCAGGACCGATGCCTTCGTGCTCGCGCCAGCCTCCCGCGCGCTCCACACCGCTGCCTGGACCATGCGTCCGCCAGCGCATCACACCGCCGCGCTCCAAATCTTTACCTCCAGCCTCAGCTAAACGACGCTCCCCCAGCGTCCTGCGGACCCAAGCCCCCTAGCCGCCCGCACCCCAGTATCCGCGCCTACGCGCCACCCCCAAAGGAACCCACCGTGTTCAACGCCGCCCTCGCCAAAGTCTTCGGCACCTCCAACGAACGTGCCGTCAAGCGCATGCTCCCCATCCTCGCCCAGATCAACGGCTTCGACGAAGCCACCAAGCTCCTCACCGACGAACAGCTCGCCGCCAAGACCACCGAATTCCGCGCCCGCATCGCCGCCGCGCTCGAAGGCATCACCGACCCCGAAGCCCGCATCGCCGCCGAAAAAGTCATCCTCGACGAGCTCCTTCCCGAAGCCTTCGCCGTGGTTCGCGAAGCCGGCCGCCGCGTCGTCGGCATGCGCCACTTCGACGTCCAGATGATTGGCGGCATGGCCCTCCACCAGGGCAAAATCGCCGAGATGAAGACCGGCGAAGGCAAGACCCTGGTCGCCACCCTCCCCTGCTATCTCAACGCGCTCGCCGGCCACGGCGTCCACGTCGTCACCGTCAACGACTACCTCGCCAAGCGCGACGCCGAATGGATGGGAAAAATCTACGGCTTCCTCGGCCTCTCCGTCGGCGTCATCGTCCACGACCTCTCCGACCAGCAGCGCCGCGAAGCCTACGCCGCCGACATCACCTACGGCACCAACAACGAGTTCGGCTTCGACTACCTCCGCGACAACATGAAGTTCGAGCTCCCCGACCAGGTTCAGCGCGGCCACTTCTACTGCATCGTCGACGAAGTCGATTCCATCCTCATCGACGAAGCCCGCACCCCCCTCATCATCTCCGGCCCCACCGATAAAACGACCGACAAATATGCAATAGCCAACACCATCATCCCCCAGCTAGAAGAGGGTGAGCTCATCGAAACCCTCGAGACCAAAACCTGGTCCGGCGATTACGTCGTCGACGAAAAAGCCCGCGCCATCACCGTCACCGACGAAGGCTTCGAGAAGGTCGAAAAGCTCCTCGGCATCGGTAACATCGCCGACCCCGAAAACTGGGACATGAAGCATCACATCGAAGTCGCCATCAAGGCCCACACCCTCTACAAGCGCGACGTCGAGTACGTCGTCAAGGACGGCGAAGTCATCATCGTCGACGAGTTCACCGGCCGCCTCATGCCTGGTCGCCGCTGGTCCGACGGGCTACATCAAGCGGTAGAAGCGAAGGAGGGAGTTCAAATCCGCAAAGAGGATCAGACCCTCGCCACCATCACCTTCCAGAACTACTTCCGCCTCTACAAAAAGCTCTCCGGCATGACCGGCACCGCCGAAACCGAAGCCTCCGAGTTCGACTCCATCTACAAGCTCGAAATCGTCGTCATCCCCACCAACCGCATCATGCAGCGCATCGAAAACCCCGACGTCGTCTTCCGCACCGCCAAAGAAAAGTACTTCGCCGTAGCCGACGAAATCGAGCGCCTCCACGCCGCCAAGCAGCCCGTCCTCGTCGGAACGACGAGCATCGAAAAGTCCGAGCTCCTCTCCGAGATCCTCAAACGCAAAAACGTCCGCCACGTCGTCCTCAACGCCAAGTTCCACGAGAAGGAAGCCGAAATCGTAGCCCAGGCCGGCCGTCTCGGCATGGTCACCATCTCCACCAACATGGCCGGCCGCGGTACCGACATCCTCCTCGGCGGCAACTCCGAGTTCATGGCCAAGCAGGACCTCGTCAAGCGCAAGGCAGCCCGCGCCGTCTCCGCAGCCGAAGGCGCCATCGCTCCCGTCGCCGCCCACGGCTTCGTCCGCTTCTACTACCAGTCGCAGGAGTTCGAGGTCTCGCACCAGGATTGGGACAATGCCATCGAAGCCCACGCGGCTGCAACGAAATCGGAGCACGACGCCGTCATCGAAGCAGGCGGCCTCCACATCCTCGGCACCGAACGCCATGAAAGCCGCCGCGTCGACAACCAGCTCCGCGGTCGCGCCGGCCGCCAGGGCGACCCCGGCTCCTCCCGCTTCTTCCTCTCCCTCGAAGACGACCTCATGCGCATCTTCGCCCGCGAGTGGGTCTCCACCCTCCTCCAGTCCCTCGGCATGGAAGAAGGCGTCCCCATCGAAAGCCGCATGATCTCCAAGCGCATCGAAGGCGCCCAAAAAGCCGTCGAGAGCCAGAACTTCGAGTCCCGCAAGCACGTCCTCGAGTACGACGACGTCATGAACAAGCAGCGCGAGGCCGTCTACTCTCTCCGCCGCCAGCTCATGGAAGGCGTCGCCCAAAAGCAGCTCATCACCGAAGACTACGTCTCCACCATCCTCTCCGGCATCCTCGACGAGCACGCCCCCGAGAAGGCCCACCCCGAGCAGTGGAACACCGAGCAGATCTTCTCCCAGGTCCACGACGTCTTCGGCGCCCGCCTCGAAAGCTCCATCGACCCCTCCCAGCTCAATCGCCACGAGCTCGGCGACGCCATCTTCGACCAGCTCAACCAGCGCTACGACATCAAGGAAAAAATCCTCGGCGAAGTCCAGCTCCGCTACCACGAGCGCGTCGTCATGCTCTCCGTCCTCGACGCCCTCTGGAAAGAGCATCTCCTCAACATGGATCACCTCAAGGAAGGCATCGGCCTCCGCGGCTACGGCCAGAAGGATCCCCTCGTCGAGTACAAGCAGGAGTCCTTCGAGCTCTTCGAAGCCATGATGCTGCGCTTCCAGGAAGACACCGCGCGCAACCTCTTCCGCATGCAGATCCTCGCTCCCGATGGCACCCCCATCGAAAGCCTCGAGCAGCTGGCCCAGCTCCAGCTCGGCCAGCCCGCGCCCCCGCCCCCGCCCGCCCAGCAGCGTCTCCCCATCGACGCCACAAATTCGGGTGCCCCAGGTCTCGCTTCTGAGACCTGGGATGGACAGCCCCAGCAACAAGCCCCACCCCCCACCGTCCCCACCCGCGCTCCCTCCACCACCATCGACGCCCTCGAGCGCGAGTTCCAGCGCAACAAGCAGCGCGACCTCGCCGCCGCTCGCCAGGCCGGTGGCTCCACCTCCACCGCCACCGCTACCCAGCGTCGCTCCGGCGCAGAAATCGGCCGCAACGACCCCTGCTTCTGCGGCTCCGGCAAGAAGTATAAAAAATGCCACGGAGCCAACGCCTAAGCCCTTTACCATCTGGTCAACTCGACGCGTCCTGGCTATCTTCTCCGCCTGCCGCCGCATCTCACTTCGAAGTCCCCCAGGAAATACGGGGCGGTTTTGACCTCGAGGATGCCGCTTGCCCACGTTTTCAACCCAAATCGGTGGTGAAGCTCCTATCCTGCTCCGGCAGATGGAGCAGTTCTTCGAAGCCACCACCGATGGGGTCGTCTTCCTCGATCGCGACTATTGCTTCACCTTCCTCAATCGCCGTGCGCAGGAGATCATCTCCATGGGCCTCGATCTTACCGGCAGAAATCTCTTCGAAGTCTTCCCCGCCACCCTCTACGAAGGTTCGCCCTACGTAGAGTCCTACCGCCGCAGCATGGACGAAGGCCTCACCTCCGAGTTCGAAGCCTTCTACCCCGAGCCCCTCAACGTCTGGCTCCGCGTCCATAGCTATCCCACCGACGACGGCATCATCCTCTTCTTCCGCGACTTCACCTCAGAGAAGATCGATCGCGAAGCCCTCCAGAATAAAACCCTCGAAGCCGAACGCCAGCACTCCGAGCTCGAGGCCATCTATCGCACCGCTCCCATCGGCCTCGCCCTCTTCGACGTCGAAGACTATCGCTACCTCCGTCTCAACGATCGCCAGGCCGCCTTCTTCGGCCTCAAGCCCGAACAGATCGTCGGCCGCACCCTCACCGAGATGGCCCCAATCCCCGGCCTCAGGGAGCTCTTCGACCAGGTCCGCGACGGCCATCCCGTCATCAACTTCCCGCTCGAAGGCGAACTCATCACAGACCCCGGCGAGCATCGCTACTGGACCGTAAACTATCTCCCCGTCTACGCTCCCGACGGCACCGTCCAGGCCATCAGCGCCGCCTCACTCGAAATCACCCAGCAGCGCAAGGCCGAACTCGCCCTCATCCAGAGTGAAAAGCTCGCCGTCGTCGGTCGCCTCGCCAGCTCCATCGCCCACGAGATCAACAACCCCCTCGAGTCCGTCACCAACCTCATCTACCTCGCCCAGGTATCCGACTCACTCGAAGAATCCCGCGGCTACCTCACCACCGCCGAGATCGAACTGCGTCGCGCCGCCGCCATCACCTCGCAGACCCTCCGCTTCCACCGTCAGGCCACCAGCCCGCAGCTCATGAACCCGCGCGACCTCGCCGACACCGTCCTCTCCATCTACCAGGGCCGCATCCACAACGCCCACGTCCGCATCGAGCGCCGCAGCCGCGCCCGCCGCAAAGTCCATTGCTTCGACGGAGAAATCCGCCAGGTCATCTCCAACCTCGTCAGCAACGCGCTCGACGCCATGCCCTCAGGCGGCCGCCTGTTCGTCCGCGAACGCCAGGCCACCAACTGGCGCAGCGGCGAGCCCGGCGTCTCCATCACCCTCGCCGACGACGCCTCCGGCATGAGCCCCGATGTCCAGGCCCGCATCTTCAACCCCTTCTTCACCACCAAGGGCGTCACCGGCACCGGCCTCGGTCTTTGGGTCAGCAAAGAAATCGTCCAGCGCCATCGCGGCGAGCTCAACGTCCGCAGCAGCCAGTCCCCCGCCCACCACGGCACCGTCTTCACCCTCTTCCTCCCCTTCGACGCCGTCATCCGCTAACCGCCGCCGTCCGTCGCCATGCGCGAACCTCACCTCGAGGAAGTGACTTCTGCTCTCTGACCACAGTCCATTGCAGCGCATGAAAGACGATCGCGCTTACGCGAGACGCGTTGAGCATGCCGATGGATCAGGTGGATCACGACGAACGCACTGACAATCCACACCCCGGCCCACACGTTCGGGCTCCTCGATCCGGCCGGGAAGACCACTCCGCGAACCAGGAACACCGTAAGCTGCAGAATCGCAGCAACAACCGCGGCCGTGATGAGCTTGAGCGCCGACCGGATCAACTGGCTTTCACCGGATCTCGCAATCCACGGCGCCCCAATAAAGACGAAAAGGAAACACGGCAGGAACGTGTAGAAGATCGTGACCAGCAAGGCGATCGTTCCCATCAGAAAGGACCCCTGAAAATGATGAAATCCAGCCATAAATCCCACGAATCCGACGACAATGATCAGTGGCCCCGGCGTGGTCTCCGCCAGCGCAAATCCGTCCAGCATCTGCGCATGGCTTAGCCACCCGAACTTCATCACGGCTATCTGCGCCACGTACGGAATGACGGTGTAGGAGCCGCCAATCGTCACAAAGGCTGTTTGCGTGAAGAAGGCCGACAGCCTCATCCAGAACGGAAAATCGCGCGCGAAGATCCCCAGCAGAAGCAACGGAACGCTTCCAATCGCCGCGCATCCGCCCACGATGCGCAGCGTCCGCCAGGCCGCCGCGCCCGTTGCGTACCCTGCCGTCTTCTCTGCCGATGAGCGCCGGTCGATCCCTCGCAGGCGCTGCACAAGCCCCACCAGCACACCCATCGCAACCATCATTCCCATGATCCAGGGCAGCGGAATATGCAACAGGCTCAGCGCAAGGAACGATGCGACCGCAGCGAGCCATTGCACACCAGACCTGAGCGCGCGACGTCCGATTTGAAACAGCGCCCGCAAAACCAACGCCACCACAATCGGCTTCAACACCCGGAACAGGAGGGTCACCCACCCCACACTTCCGTACCGTGCATAGAGCAGACTGAGCCCCAGCAGGATGGCGGTGGAAGGAAGAACAAACAAGGTGCCCGCCAGCAAGCCGCCCAGTTTTCCGTGCAGCTTCCAGCCAAGGTAGATCGCGAGCTGCTGCGCCTCGGGTCCCGGCAACAGCATGCAGTGACTCAGGGCGTGGAAAAGATCGTCGGAATCGATCCAGCGCCGCTTCTCCACCAGCTCCGAGTGCATGATCGCGAGATGAGCTGCCGTGCCTCCGAAGCTGATCCAGCCCAGCTTCCACCAGAATCCGAGCGCTTCCCGCATGGAAGGTTGCCCCGCGACCTGTGCTCGACTCTCAGGCGTTGAAAATCTGAACCCCATGATGACATTATAACATCATAATGTAACGAGCTTCTTCCCGCGAGGCTCGATCCACAGGAGACCTTCATGCCAACCCAATCCAGCCCTCTCGCAGAGACTCGCATCTCTTCCGCCCTGCAGCCTTACGCCGCGCTGCCCCTTCGCGCCATCGCCGGAGGAGGCTTCCTCCAACACGGTTGGGCGAAACTCGCTAAGGGCCCGGATGCCTTCGCAGCGATCCTGCAGGCCCTGCACGTTCCCTTCCCCCACTTCTCCGCGTACCTCACAATCTCGGTAGAGTTACTCGCAGGAGCGGCGTTTCTTTTCGGCGCGTTGGTTGCCTGGGCAAGCCTGCCGGCCATCGTCGTCCTGCTGACCGCCATGTTTACGGTCCATCTCCCCTATGGCTTCAGCTCCATCAAGATCAAGGCGATCGTCGATGGTCGCGCCCAATTCGGACCTCCCGGCTACGAATGCGACCTTCTCTATATCGCGTGCATCCTCGCGCTCGTCTTCCCCAACCCGAGCCCATGGTCCATCGATAGCTATCGCTTGCGCAAGCGCGATGCCTGAGTTCCGCCCGACTCTCCCGGGTGACGCAGCAGCTTCGTGACAAACCGGACAACATCCCCTCGATACGACAGCACCTCGTAGTCAACCGGCTGATTGCCGGTCGTCAGCGAGGTGCGCTCGATCTGAAAAATCGGGGAACCGACCCGCACCTGCAGCGCGGCAGCGATAGCTTTCGTTGCAATCACCGCCTCCAACTCATAGTCTGCTTCGACCAGGGGAACTCCATATTCTTCTTCGAGAAGGGTGAAGATCGGATGGAGTCGTAGATCGTTGCGCACGATCTGCTTGCCCAGGGGGAGCGGTAGATACGTCTCATCAAACGAGATCGGCATGTCATCAGCGAGCCGCACCCGCTTGATTTGCATCACGTTGGTCCCCTTCGCCAATTGAAGCCGCTCTGCAACCCGCGCCGAGGCGGCAACAATCCCCTTACTCACCACACGGGCCGTCGCTCTTCGCCCGACAGACTTCATATCCTCGACGAAGCCCGTCAGCTTGGTCAGCTCTGCTTCGATCCGCGGCGACAGAACGAAGGTTCCAAGTCCGCGACGAATCTCCACCAGGCCGCGCCCAACCAGGTTCTGGATCGCGCGGCGAACCGTGATGCGGCTTACCTGGAATCGCTCCAGCAGTTCATCTTCGGTAGGCAATTGATCTCCGGGTCGATACTCACCCTGGGCAATTTCCGTGGCAATCGTTTCCTCGATCCTGGCATACAGCGTCGATGCGGGCATAAGGACAATATAATGTCCTGTCCATCGGTTTCCAACCTCGGCCTGATCTTCGCTTAAGACGCGCCAACCACAACCCCTCACGATCCTCGGTTTTCGAACCGCCGCCGTCCTTCGCCCCCACCGCTGCCAGCGACCACACGTTCCTGTCCGAAACCTCGATCAGGACCGGGGACGCAATCCCACGAGCGGATGAAGAGATTGCAGCGGCGGCCCGCTGCAATCCCCGGTTGCGCTCTGGTTGCGCTCTGATTTATTTCGTTCTACGTCCTACGGGCGACAACGAGCCCGTGACCTGGGATGCATGGCTCGCCTGTCTTGACGAAGCCGAAGCCGGCGACTCGCCTGCGGATCGCATCGACCGATGCAAGGCATCGCGAGCGAAGGGTCCATCCTACGCATGAGTTGCGCTCTCCAAACGGGTACACACCAGGTGCCCGTTCATCATGACGCAGCATCCCGGAGGGCCGGTCTTTCCGTGATGGATGACCCCTCCAAGACTCCCAATATTCATCATGGCTTCTTCCACGTTGGCTTTTTTCCGACGCGGATATTTTTCGACAGCGGCATCGATCTTCTGAGCCGCCTCTCGCGGTAAGAGCGGCGTTAGCATGCGAATGCCCTCAACAGCGAGCTCGGCAGTTTGTTCGGCATTGAGGTAAATCGGATCGCCAGGACCGTCGCCCTTGACCGGGAAGTTCCAGTTTGTCAGTCTTCCAATCAACAGCGTGAAAAAGTCCGCTATTTCTCTGTCGACTACCATGAGATTCCTCCGATCGTATGTTCGATAACGCCGCGTATCCCGCGACGCGCCGCCATTGTACATGAGGGGTATCTCCCTTAGCGAACACCCGTTGGATGGTTCGATCCTTAGGACCGTGACCCGCCAATGCGTTTCGCGGTCATACCCTCCACCCGATCCAGCATCTCAATAACGACTCCCCTGCTTTCGCAAGCTCATCACCAGCAATAGCCCAAAGCCCGCCACACAAACCCACGCGAACCAATCGCCCATCACCGAGTACACCGTGCGCACGCCGCGCACCGGCACCTGCGCCACCAGCGTCAACTCGCTCGCCTGGTACTCGTCCATCTGCGCCAGCACATGCCCCTCGTAATCATAGGCAGCCGACCGCCCAAACTTCGCCGCCCGCACCAGGTTCGCGCCTTGCTCAATCGCCCGGTAGCTCGCAATCTCCGTATGCCGAGGATCGATGGCCCGCCAATCGCTCGCCGGACTCAGAATCATATCCGCGCGCATCTTTCCCGCCTGCGCCAGCAGCGGATGAAAGTCCATGTCGTAACAAATAGCCGCGGTCAGCCGCCCATACGGCGTGTCCAACGCGCGCAGCTTCCCGTCGCTGGCCGACGACCTCTCCATCTCCGGCCCCTGCGTCGGCCGCGCTTTCTGATAAGCCCACGCAACCGTTCCGTCCGGCTCCACCATCACGATCTTGTTTGCCAGCGGATGCGCACTCCCCGGCGTCCACTCCGCCATCGCCATTCCCAGGATCACGTGGTCTCTCGCCGCCAGCGCGCTGCCTCGCGCCACCAGCGCCGCTTCATCCTGCGCCAGCACATAGGCCGCCTCCTCCGACCAGAAAATAATCTTCGCCCCAGCCTTCGCCTCGCGGTCACTCCGCTCCAGCAGGTCGTCCTGGCCGGCAGACGTCGCCTCCAAAAACTGCCTCCGCTCGGCCTCCGACGCCCGGCCCTGCACCACGTCTTGCACAACCGAATCCTCCAGCGGCAGCCCACCCTTCGCCACCGAAAGAGCAGCCACCCGCACTGTCGCAGCCCGCGGCGGAAACAGCGTCAGCCGCGCCTCTCCCATCAAGATCACCACAACGTACGCGCCCCCAAACACCGCCAGCCGCCGCATCGCAATTCCCGTCGCAAGCCCCGCTTCCATCGCCCAGTTCGTCACCGCGGCAAACCACCCAATCAGGAACGCGATCCCCCACAACCCCGTCACCGCCAGCGTCTGCAGCAGCGGAAGATTGCCGGCCTGCGTGTACGCAATCCCTCCCCAGCTTCCAAACGGCCCATGCGCATACACAAACTGGGTGGCCACCAGCAGCGTTGGAAACACCAGCGTGCTCGCCCAGCCGTTCAGCCGCCTCGCCAGCAGCCGGTCCGCCGCATACGGCAGCATCACCGACACGCCCGACACCGCCAGGAAAATGAAATAAAACACGCCCGGTATCGGCGTCATCCCCCGGAACGCGATCCCGCGCATCACCACCGCCACCACGTACGCAACGGCCAGTCCACGGACTGCCGGCTGGCTCCGCACAAAACGCAGCAGGCACATCGGGGCAAGCCACGCCGCCAGCGCCATCGTCTCTCGCCCATCGGCAAACAGCAGCAGCACAGCCGCCGCCAGCAACCACCCCCATGCCCCCGCCGAACCTTCCGCCTCACGTACTGGAACCTCGGTTGCCATGCTCACACTCTCCTTCGCCCATCTCCTTCATCCACAATCCCAGACTGCCTCCAGCGCCTCCCATTCGCCAGTCGCTCCTGTCACCAATCCGACCTGACACATGTCACGCAGCCGACACACTTACGCGCTCACCCACACCTGTACGTTCTTCCAGTGTTTCTTCACGGGATCACCTTGTATCCTTCTTCTATGGATCTCGAACTCACCGTCTCCCAAGCCCAGGCCCTGCTCGCATCCGATCACCCTCCCCTGCTCCTCGACGTCCGCGAGCCCTGGGAGTTTTTAACCGCACACATCCAGGCCAGCGTCATCATCCCCATGAACGAGATCCCGGGCCGCGCCCACCAGGAGCTCGACGAAGAAACCCCCATCCTCGTAATCTGCCACCACGGAGCCCGCTCCCTCTCGGTAGCGAACTGGCTTCGCGGGCAAGGCTTCGACAAAGCCCAATCCATCGCCGGCGGCATCGACGCCTGGTCCACCCACATCGACCCCACCATCCCCCGCTACTAGCGCTCCCCGCGGTCTTGCGCTTGCCTTTGCAGTTGCACTTGCCTTTGCCCTTGCCCTTCTTTGACAATTTCTGAAAGAAATTGTCATTCTGAGCGCAGCGAACGAACCTGCTTTCTCCCGTTCTTGCAGTTGTCTTTTTCACTCATCGCCACCGGCCACCTGCTTCCCCCTCTCGATGATGACCAACTCCCCCACCACCGCGGTATAGTGGCGAGGAACCCGGAGACCCCTCAGCCGTGAACCTCGCCACACTCCCCCTCGCCCTCGCGCTCCTCGCCGCACCCCTCGCCACCGCCCAGTCCACCCATGCTGCCCCGCCCGCCGTCCGCGCAGGACCCGCCTACAAAGGCACGCCCTACACCGACGCCCACCACCCCATCGGCGCGCAACCCATCCCCGGCATCGTCCAGTGCGCCTACTACGACGCCGGCGGCGAGGGCATCGCCTACCACGACACCGACGCCGTCAACCACGGCAGCGGCGAACTCAACCCCGCCAACGGCACCTACCTCAACGAGTTCCGCATGCACGAAGGCGTCGACACCTCCTACACCAAATTCCACGACCCCAAAGTCCCCATCGACAACAACCCCTACGACCTCGTCACCCCGCCCGACGGCCAGCTCTACGTCGGCTGGACCGTTCCCGGCGAGTGGTTCAACCTCACCGTCAACGTAGCCCACGCCGGCCGCTACACCGCCGACCTCCTCTACACCTCCAACCGCGGCGGCGGCATCTCCCTCGACGTCAACGGCGTCCCCAACCCGCCCATCAACATCCCCTCCACCGCCAACCCCGCCGAGCCCGTCGCCTGGCGCCAATGGCACCACTGGAACCTCCTTCCCAACGCCGCCACCCTCCAACTCCCCGCCGGCCGCAGCGTCCTCACCGTCCACATCGTCACCGAAGGCCAGATGAACCTGGCCACCTTCAACTTCAAACCCGCGCCCTAACCCTCACCCGCAGTTGCCCTTGCTTTTGTTCCTGCCTTTCTTTCTGTCATTCCCCCTGGGCATCTGCTTCTTCCTTTGCACGATCTGCGTGGCGAAACGTCGCAACCTTTGCGCCTGTTGCGTCAAAGCGTTTGCCGTTGCCTTTCTTTCTGTCATTCCCTCTGGGAATCTGCTTCTTCCTTTGCACAATCTGCGTGGCGAAACGTCGCAACCTTTGCGCCCGTTGCGTCAAAGCGTTTGCCTTTCTTTCTGTCCTTCCCCCTGGGCATCTGCTTCTTCCTTTGCACAATCTGCGTGGCGAAACGTCGCAACCTTTGCGCCCGTTGCGTCAAAGCGTTTGCCTTTCTTTCTGTCCTTCCCCCTGGGCATCTGCTGTTTGTTCGCTAATTTTTCATCCACGTCCCTCTTGACTCCCCGCACCTCTCCCCCGATACTCCTCGCAACGCGCAAGGAGACCTCATGGCCCATCCCGTCGTCCACTTCGAAATCGGCTGCAAAGACAAAGCCACCACCACCGCCTTCTACCAAAACGTCTTTGGCTGGTCCATCGACCCCGGCCCCATGGGCATGATCGACACCGGCTCCACCCAGGGCATCGCCGGCCACATCGCTGCCCTCGGCCACGAGCCCCACCAGTTCACCCACTTCTACATCGAGACCAACGACGTCGCCGCCAGCCTCCAGCAAGTCGAAGCCGCCGGCGGCAAAACCATCGTCCCACCCACCCCCATCCCCACCGGCACCTTCGCCTGGTTCAGCGACCTCGAAGGCAACATCGTAGGCCTCTGGAAACCCAACAACTAACCCCGCAACAGGGTGCCCCACCTTAGCGACGGACTCATCGTCGCTAAGGTGGGCCCTCGAGACCGGCTGCCAACTAAGAACTAACAACTGAGAACTGAGAACTGAGAACTGAATTCACTTCGCCCGCGGATGCGTATCGTCGTACACCTTCTGCACCTGCCCCACCGTCAACTGCGTATACCGCTGCGTAGTCGACAGCCGCTCATGCCCCAGCATCTCCTGGATCGCCCTCAGATCCGCCCCCTCCTCCAGCATGTGCGTTCCAAACGCATGCCGCAGCGTATGCGGATGCACATCCGCGGCCAGCCCCCGGCTCAGCGCAATCGACTTCACAATCCTCCCCACACTACGAGTAGTCAACCGAGCCCCACCCTTCGCCACCCCCACCCGCAGCCGAATCAGCAACGGCCCATCGTGCACCAGCTTCCCCATCCCCGCAGCTTCCAGCCGCGCCTGCCGCTGCGGCAAGTAAGCAAGCACCGCCTCCGCGGCCGCATCGCCCAGCGGCACCAGCCGCTCCTTCTTCCCCTTACCAAACACGCGAACCGCGTCATCCCGCCAATGGATCGCGTCCATATCCAACCCCACCAGCTCCGAGTTACGAATCCCGCACCCATACAACAACTCAAAGATCACCCGCTCCCGCTCCGGCCAACTCCCCGCCTCGGCCTGATCCGCCGCTTCGCGCGAAGCGCCTCCCGCCCCACGCGCAGTGGCGGGTGCCCCATGTCTCGATTCTGAGACATGGGTTTCCACGGCTTTCCCCTTCGGCGACATAGAATCCAGCACCCGATTCACCTCTTCCATACTCGGCACCCGCGGCAAATGTTTCGGCAGCTTGGGAGTACTCACCAACAGCGCAGGATTACTCTCCACCAACCCCGCCTTCGCCGCCCACTTGAACCAGCTCCGAATCGCCGCCAGCGCCCGCGCCACGCTAGCCTTGGTCAACCCCTTATCCAGCAGCGTCGCCATATACCTGCGAATATGCGTATGCTCCACCGACGCCATCGCCGCCCCCTCCCCCAGCGTCTCCGTCAGAAACTCCGCAAACCCCCGAACCTCCCGCGCATAAGCCCGCAGCGTATGCTCCGAAGCCCCCCGCTCATCCCGCAACATCGCCAGGAACCGCTCAGCCAGCGCCGCAAAGGAATCCGTCGACTTAGTTTTCATGACGGCGCCTCCGCATCATCAACCAAGAGAACAGCCACGCATAGAACAAGAAGTCGACGGATGCAATGACAGCAAGACTTGGATCATGCGCGTTACCCACAACACCCATCGCGCCAAGCGGAAAAGCAAAAATGGCTCCCGGAAGTGAAAGCAAAAGCAGCACGCCCCAACCTTCACCAAGATCACGCCAAAGCGGAACTGTCGATGCAACAGTTACAAGTCCGCTCAAGGTCACAGCGATTCCCACAGATTTGGCCTCGCGACTCATTCCACGATCCCCCAAAAGCCGGGTGGCCCATTCATGACAGCTCCATCGTCATGAGTGGGGTTATCTGTCAGCCAAAAACTCTGCTCACTCATATCGACGCGCCTGAACCTTTCTCGCAATCCACATCACCAACCCCACCACCGCCGAATAAAAAAACCAGTTCCCAACAAACACCAGCAAGAGACTGGAAATCCGCAGGTCAGTCCTCATCGCCATGGCGAAGTGAATGCCCGGCAAAGCCAGCACCTGGAAGTCATGCCCCCGCACCTCACTCACGACAAACGCAATCGCCGCCCCCGCGAGCACCGTCAGCAACAACGTCCGTTGCCCCCTCACGCCTCCACCCCACTTCTCCGCGTAGCCCGCGGATGATGCATCCGATGCACCGTCTTCAGCCGGTCAATCGCCAGATGCGTATACACCTGCGTCGTAGCAATATCGGCATGCCCCAGCAGCGTCTGCACCGTACGAAGGTCCGCGCCATGCTCCACCATATGCGTAGCCATACTATGCCGCAGCTTATGCGGACTGGCATGCGAATCCAACGCCTTCACCATCTTCCAAACCATCTGCGTAGTCAGCGGCTTCCCCCGCACGCTAAGAAACAACGCTCTCTGCAGCGCCTTCCCCAGCAGCTCACGCCGTCCGCGCGACACATAAGCCTCAAGCGCCTCCACCGCCGACCGCCCGATCGGCACAATCCGCTCCTTATCGCCCTTCCCCCGCACCTGCACGCTAGCCGTCTCCAGCCTTAGATCCTCCTGCCGCAGCGCGACAATCTCCCCCACGCGCAACCCGCCCGCATACAGCAGCTCCAACATCGCATGATCCCGCAGCGCCATCCCATCCGCATCCTTCGCCCGAGCCGCCGCCCCCGTCCGCGACAGCATCTCCCCAACCTCACTCTCCGCCAGCGACTTCGGCAGCACCTTCCAGCTCGACGGCGACTCAATATTCACCGTAGGATCCCGCTTCACCCGCTTCTCGATCAGCAGCCACTTGTAAAACCCACGCACGCAACTCAACTTCCGCGCAATCGACCGGCTCTGCACTCCATGCTCCCGCAGATGCTGCATAAACCCGCTAACATCCCCCTGCTCCGCGCTCAAAAAAGTCTTCGACTCGATCCCCTTCACCCCCACGCCCCCCACGCCGCCGCCCTCCAGAAACTCCGCAAACATCTCCAGATCCCGCAAGTAAGCCTCGCAACTCAGCGGCCGCAGCCCTTTCTCCACCCGCAAGTGAGTCATATACTCGCGCAGCATCGCCGCACTACTCCCAACATCCGACGCCGTCTTCATCCCTAGATTCTCGCGCCCCCCTCCCCCAACCGCCACCCCCCGTACCTCCCTCGCCACGTGCCCTTCCCAAATCTCACTCTCGCCCTGCGCGCAGCAGCGCCGGACCGTGGCGAAACGTGGCTCCCTTCGCGCCCTTTGCGTCAAAGCCTTTGCTTTCTTCCCTGCCCGCCCCACACTGCTAAACTTAAGCCAGCCATGTTTGAAACCCTCTCCGACAAACTCCAGCGCTCCTTCAAGACCCTCCGCGGCCAGGGCACCCTCACCGACGAGAACATCAACGAAGCTCTCCGCGAGATCCGCGTCGCCCTCCTCGAATCCGACGTCAACCTCGACGTAGCCCGCGACCTCATCGAAAAAATCCGCGCCAAGTCCCTCGGCAGCCAGGTCACGACAGCCCTCTCCCCCGCCGAACAAATCGTAAAAATCGTCCGCGACGAACTCATCGCAACCCTCGGCACGGACACCGCCCGCTTCAAATTCGCCTCCCAGCCCCCAACCGTAATCCTGATGGCCGGCCTGCAAGGCTCCGGCAAAACCACGTCCTCTGGCAAGCTAGCCCAGTGGCTAAAGAAGGGTGGCCACCGCCCCCTGCTGGTCTCCGTAGACGTCTACCGCCCCGCCGCCCGCGAGCAGCTAGCCGTAGTAGCCAAGTCCATCGGCGCCCAGCTCTACCAAGGCAATCTCGACCCCACCACCACCCACGGCACCGACGACGTCCTCCGCCTGGCCAAAGAAGCCCGCCGCGAAGCCATCAACTCCGCCTGCGACATCCTCATCGTCGACACCGCCGGCCGCCTCGGCATCGACGAGTCCCTCATGGACGAGATGGCCCAGCTCAAAAAACTCCTCTCCCCCACCGAAATCCTCTTCGTAGCCGACGCCATGACCGGCCAGGACGCCGTCAACTCCTCTGCTGCCTTTAATGCCAAGCTCACCATCACCGGCTGTATTCTCACCAAGATGGACGGCGACAGCCGCGGCGGCGCCGCCCTGAGCATCCGCCAGATCACCGGCCAGCCCATCAAATTTTTGGGAACAGGCGAAAAGCCCGACGCCTTCGAAGCCTTCCACCCCGACCGCATCGTCTCCCGCATCCTCGGCATGGGCGACATCGCCACCCTCCTCGAGCGCGCCGACGAAAAACTCGACAAGACCAAGGCCGCCGACTTCGCCAAGAAGGCCCTCTCCGGCGACGGCTTCTCCCTCGAAGACTTCCGCGAGCAGCTCCGCCAGATCAAAAAGCTCGGCAGCATGCAATCCATCATGAAGATGCTCCCCAGCGTCGGCCCCTTCGCCGCCATGCAGCAAGCGGCCGGCAGCGTCGACGAGAAGCAATTCGCCCGCGTAGAAACCATCATCGACTCGATGACCACCAAGGAGCGCCGCAACGCCGCCATCATCAACGGCAGCCGCCGCAAGCGCATCGCCCTCGGCAGCGGCACGACGGTACAAGAGGTCAACAACCTCCTCCGCCAGCACCAGCAAATGAGCAAAATGTTCAAGACCATGGGCTCCGGCGGAGGCAAAATGCAACAACGCCTAATGAGCCAAATGTCCGGCGGCCAACGCTTCGGCAGATGACCCAGTGATATTTCTTGTGTTGATTGAGAATCAAACGGGATTACATCGCCCAGAATGAGGCGACATGAAAACTGTAGCTAACAGAGTCGGCGACGAAATAATTTTGGAACAACTCCAGCGACGTGAAGACGCCATGCTGGATGCATCCAACGCGGTGGATTCGAAAGCAAGCCAACTTTTCGCGGCCGCAGCGTTCTTGGCGGTGCAACCAGCCGTATTACTTACCCAACAAATAGATCAGAAATGGATTTTGATAGTTCAGTGGATTGGGTGCGCTCTGTTATTTATCGTGTTCCTGCTCGCACACAACATCCTGAAGGTTCGCGGATACGATACGGTGAATCCGACGGATGAATGGCGCGACGAGACGATTGCGCAGGCTGGAAAAGACAAAGAAGAAGAAGATGGGCCGGCGTTGATGGTTTGGAGCTTAATAGACGGAGCGCGGGAGAGGATAGCTAGCAAAGAAAAAATACACGGTTCACGTCTTAAGACACTAAAAATCGGCAGATGGATTCTAACGATGGCGCTCTTAGCCAACGCAATATCGTTGGGGGGGCTGACGCTCAGACACCCTTCTTCACAGGCGTCGACGGCACCGGCTTCGGAGCATGATAATCCGTGCGCGGCGGTGGGTGCGGGGCCTGGTCACGAGTAGGCCTCGATGGTGGTTCAGGTCGCGGATTATTATGCGTCGGAGATCTATCAGCCATGAAGCGACCCTACGGTAAGCTCGAATTGAAGTCAATGAACCACACGCAAGAAATTGGGCAAAGAAACTAGCGCCTAATATTGCTACTTCTTCTTCGCGCTCTTCTTCACCGCTTTTTTCGCAGGGGCTCGACTTGCTGTCCTGCTACGGCTACCAGCGTCCTTGAAGTGAAGTACTTGCGCCGAGGGCACGGGCCGCGGACGGGTATATATGGTCGTCTCGGAAACCGGTTTGCTAATTCCGCCAGGTCCCACCGACTCTGGAGAGTCTTTTCTTGCCATGCGACTGAGACTAATTGGTCTAGCTTTGAGGGTCAACTGACATAACTAGGCGGCGGCAAGCCCACATCCGGATGTCCCATCTTCGCGATGGCTTCATCATCGCTAAGGTGGGCATCGCGCGATAGCGCGACCGCTCCCGCCCATCTCCACCCCAACCAGCACCACCCATCTCACCACCACCCCAAGGGCCAAAGGCCCAACACCATCACAGCCTAGGCCGAAGGCCTAGGCAAACCCCACGTCAGATACCAAGGGCTGAAAGCCCGCCCCAACCCACTCGCGCGTAACCCCACTGGATCACCACCGCGGCCAACCAATCTTCCCAACGGCGGCACCGTCACCAACGCTACCTGGACTTCATTTGCGTGCCGCGCCAACGCGGGGTCCACGATCATATCCTTCGGCATCCCCCATGCGATACCATCGGGCACTGCAACCAACCTCCATGCCACAATCCCTCTCGCTCGTCCTGATCCACGTAATCTTCTCCACCAAGGACCGCGCCCCGTTCCTCCAACCCACCATCCGCCCACACCTCCACGCCTACCTCGCCACCATCGCACGCAACCTCGACTGCGAATGCTTCCTCGTCGGCGGCGTCACGGACCACGTCCATCTCGCCATCGGACTCTCCCGAACAATCACCATCGCCAAACTCGTCGAACACCTCAAAACGTCCTCATCCATGTGGCTCAAAACCCAATCCCCCGAACTCGCCCACTTCGCATGGCAGCGCGGCTACGGCGTCTTCTCCGTAGGTCCGTCCGACCTACCCGCTCTGAAGCATTACATCTGTACTCAGGACCAACACCACCAAAAGCACTCTTTTGAAGAAGAACTCCGCACCTTCCTGGTGAAGTACGGCATCCCCTTCGACGAACGCTACCTCTGGGACTAATTCGTCCAGCCACTCACCTCACCCAACCAAACCATCGAAGGGGCACGGCTTCAGCCGTGCCATCAACCCGCCGGGCCAACGGCCCTACCGCTCTGCCGAAGGCCGGCGCGCAGCCGCAGGCGGAGCGACCAACCTGCCTTCCTCGCCCCCGCCCACCCCGCCCAACCGACAGCCACGCGAAGCCCCTCGCCGTCCGCGCAGGACCGGCTGCGTCACCGCAGCCACCACACCCGTCATGGCACCATCCATTAATCCATGAGACTCCGCCGCGCCCATCTCCTATTCGCCGCCCTCTTCTTCGCCGCCCTTTTCTCCGCTGCCGAGCCCGCCCCGGCGCAGGCCCCAGCCCAGCCCATCACCGCCGTACCCCACATCGACTTCATGCCCAACCACCTCGACGCCGTCCCTGCCCTCACCCACTACCTCGCCCAGGCCTCCCACGACCCCAACATCCTCCACATCGAGCTCTTCCAGCAAATCAGCGCGCCCAACCACTACACCCTCGTCGACACCTTCCGTAACCGCGCCGCCTACAATGCCCACGTCACCGCGTCCTACACCCTGAAATTCCGCACCATCATCTCCCCGGCCCTCGGCGCACCCTACGACGAGCGCCTCCAAACCCAGGTCGCCATCCCCTAACCCCCCCCCCCCCCCCCCCCCCCCCCCCCCCCACCCCCCCCCCCCCCCCCCCACCCCCCCCCCCCCCCCCCCCCCCCCCCCCCCCCCCCCCCCCCCCCCCCCCCCCCCCC
>Ga0210392_10000493_pt1 | contig 24115 bp, 17 predicted proteins | sample IncBWC30OmetaG_FD_161057 | JGI IMG/M metagenome (GOLD analysis project Ga0210392, IMG submission 161057) | Forest soil microbial communities from Barre Woods Harvard Forest LTER site, Petersham, Massachusetts, United States - Inc-BW-C-30-O ...
TTCCCAGGCGTAACACTGTTTCTCAAGCCATGCGCAAGACCGAACCCACCGCTTTATCGATCTCCAATTCAATTGGCGATGCGAGCCACAGGTTGATTGCTGAGACTTCGTTTATGCTGGTGGTTGCCTCGACGAAGTCAAGTGTGAGGTAATGTGACGATGAACCGACGCGATTTCCTTTCTACCACTGTCGCTGCAGCTGGATTTGCACTTGCGAGATCTGGCTTTGAAAGAAAAAGCGGATCTTCCATTTTAAGCCACAAAGAACGCGTCGACCGGGCTTTGCTAGGTCAAGATGTCGACCGTCCTCCGTTCACGTTCTACCGGCACTACGGAAGGCCGACAGCAGAACTCGAAGCGCAAGACCATCTCGATTTTCATCGTACGTACAAGACGGACATCGTGAAGGTGATGAATGACTTCGACTATCCGAAATCAACAACCGGCAAGTGGTTCGACTTAAAACCGCTCGATTCGCCGTATCCGAACCAATTGGAAACCCTTCGACGGGTTCGCGATGGGATCAATGGTGACGGGTATTTCATCGATACGCTCTACGGTCCGTACATGACGGCCATGATCCTGTATCAGTCACAGCCGCAGTTCGCGAATTTGCCGAAGTCGGACGATGTCCAGGACCAACAGATCAAAAGCCTCCATGACTTTCAGCGACAGAATCCGGACGCATGGCACAACGCGCTCGATGCGATCACGCAATCAACAATCAATCACATCCGACAAAGTAAAGAGATTGGGGCGTCTGGCGCGCTCGTGAGCATTTTCAACGCAGAGAGCAAGTTCGGCACCGTCGAAGACTACAAGAAATATTCCCGTCCCTATGACAAGCGCGTCTTCGATGCGCTCGCTGATACAAAGCTGACTGTGCTCCATTTGCATTATTTGGAAAGGCCGTATCTCGACCAGTTCAAGGATTTCCATGCGCCCGTTCTTCAATACTCGGTGAAGACCAGTGGCATTCCCATCTCGGAGATTCGCCAGAAGTACTCACAGCCGATACTTGGTGGCGTTGATGAGATCGACTATCGCAAACTAACGACGGACGAAATTCGTTCTCAATGGCAGGACGCGAAATCGCAGGCCGGAGCAAAGTACGTCGCCGCACCGGGTTGCTCCATCCCGAATGATTCCACTGCTGACGAGCTGGCACACTTTCCCAAGTCTCTGGGGATTTAGAACAGCCGAGCTAGGCAGACCGGTAAGCCCATCCACGCGTAGGTTTTACAAATGACCCAGAAAACCAATGCGGCCCGCTTTTTGGATCAATTAGGAATCCGCTATGAGCTACGCGAATACGAAGTGGACCCGGACGATCTCGCAGCTGAGGCGGTTGCAACTAAGATCGGCCTGCCGCCTGGGCAGCTTTTCAAAACGTTGGTTGCAAATGGTGATCGACACGGAATCTGCATGGCCGCTATTCCATCTGATACGGAACTGGACCTTAAACGTCTTGCTGCCTGTGCATACCGAGAATTCCGTCCGTATCAACCAGCATACTTGTGGCACGTTAATCGCAGATCTCGTTGATGCACTTTCCTTGTTGGCCAGCACATCTCAGTCTAAAGACTGGAAGTCTCTGCCTCGTCCAGTCGTCGAGTGCATCAAAGTGCTGGGAGTTCGTGTCGCGAAAGAATACGGTTTTGATCAGCAAAAATTTTGTTCGGCTAGATCAAGGAGAAGCGGCATTTCCACTCAGGAAGGCAAACGTCGAGGTAACCGGCTTGCTCCGGCTAAGCGGCGCGTCGCTGATATCGGTGGTGTAATCCCCCGACCTGTGGAATCGCTACCACGCGCCCCTGTTCCGGTGGTTCCACTGCCCTGGACTCCGGGGCGTCTTTGCCCAAGGCCAAATGCGTACGTGACCACTGATAGTAGGCAAAATAGTTGTGCAGCGTTCGCCGCAACGATCTCTCATTCCACACGATCACGTGGTCTAGGCACTCGCGTCGGATGGAGCCCACCAGTCGTTCCGCAAACGGCCTCCACGCAACGCGATTGATGTGACGCCGCCTGGGGCTGGCGGGAATGGCAAGCCACCTTCAGACAACAACGCCACGACTGAAGATTACTGAAGATATATACTTTCCCCTACTCGATTCCCGCTTCCCTGACGACCAACGGTTCGGAAGATAAGTGTGTGTTGATGGAACGAGTGCAGCAGCGAGGGTTAGGCCCTGGTGGTACCATTGGGTGCCCCGTTTGGCGGAGGCCACCACAGTACTACGTTCGACGTCGGCGAAAAGGTAATTCAGAACGGGGCTGAGTCTTGCGCCGCCATGCACGATACGGTGAGCCAAGACATGGGAGAGCTTCAACTGGAAACCCTCGGCTGAAGACTCAGCCACTCCCATGTTGCAAAGAATCACGCTCGCTTTTCTCGAAATGTTCTTCGGCCAAGTCTAACAACATGAGGGCGCCCTTCAAAACGTTGCTGACCCGCAGGGAATGGCTCAGGAACACCGCACTTGCCAGCGGCGCTCTGCTTACGGGATTTGAAAAGCTGGTCTGGCCAGCGGCCGCAAGAGCGGCTCGCCAAGAGGGCTTTTCAAACGGGCGTCAACTGGGGGTGGAGAAATTTACCGGCGAGCTGCGATTGAAAATGGATACGGTGATCGGCGAAGAGTTGGACTGCAGGCTCTTTACTGACCTATCCACGCTCAGCTCGGAAAACCCGATCATCCCGAGCAAGAATTTTTACATTCGTACCGGAGCCTCGAAACTGCTGGAAGACAACAAGCCATTCACGATCCGGATCGGCGGTCTAGTGGAAAAGACGGTGACCATCACTCGAGAGCATCTGGAAGGTTTGGTCAAGCCAGCCGGCACACACCTGATGGAGTGCGCCGGTAATTCTCGGAATGGGCAGTTCGGCTTAATGAGCGTGGCCGATTGGGCGGGAGTCCCTATGGCGCAGGTGCTGGAATCCGTGAAAGCGAAGCCGGGCGGCACCCGGGTTTTGGTTTCTGGCTTCGACCGTTACAAATCCGAGTCGGTGAACTCGATACCGGGTGCGAGCTGGATCTTCACGAGGGAGGAACTCAAGTCCACGGGCACGTTCCTGGCCACGCAGATGAACGGCGAGGCGTTGACCAGAGACCATGGCACTCCCGTTCGGTTGTTCGTGCCGGGCTGGTATGGATGCACGTGCATCAAGTGGGTGAACGAAATCTCGGTGGTCGATGAGGATGCGCAGTCGACCACGCACATGCAAGAGTATGCGGTAAGAACACATCAGCGAGGAATACCAAAGTTGGCGCGCGATTTTCACCCTGCATTCATCGAGCATGCGGCGATGCCGGTGAGGATTGAGAAGTGGCTGGTGGACGGCGAAATCAAATATCGCGTGGTGGGCATCCTGTGGGGCGGCGCGCAGCCGGTGAATATTCTGGAGATCCGATTCAACCCGGAGGAGGAGTACGTGAGGGTGGAAAATTTGCACCGAACTGCCGTTAGTTCCTGGACTTTTTGGGCGCACACCTGGGCGCCCAAAGAAAAAGGGGTCCATCTAATTCGACTGCGCGTGAAGGATCCGGTGGTGCCACAGACACGTTTGGATGCCGGCTACTATCTTCGTTCGGTGGAGATCACCGAGCCTGCAGGCAAGGCTTAGCAATTAAACTCGCGCACAACAACACGTCATTCAGTAACATAAAATAACAGAAGGCCGCCATCTGCAAACTAACTGCGAGTTCAGCCGCACGCGCCGCGCCGAAAAGTTGGTTGAAGCGGTTAAGTGCACTTCGTAGAGCTCTCTCTCGTCGCTTTAGAGACCTAATCTTTGCCGACTGCGTGCCTTTGTGTCTTCGTTTAAGGCTTCCGGTTGAGAATGTTCCAAAGAGTTCCGGCGAAAATGTTGGATTGGGCCTCCGGAGGCACGCCACAGGCGTCCAGCATTTTGTGGTAGCGCTCCAGTTCGCGGTCGAACTCTTCGATCTCGCCGTTGAAAATATCCGAGCCAAAAACCAGCCTCTCGAATGCGTTGCCGCCGGTCTTGGGCGTATGCGGACTCACCACGCCTGACCACCAAAAGATGGATTTGAAGAATGTGTAGTCCTGCTGTGTCTTGATCAGTGACGAGCCGGAGAGATCGAAGTAGAGGTTGGGATTCCAGCGGGCAATTTCCGCCGCCCACGCATAGTCAGGGTTGCCTAGGTGCGCGCCGATGATGGTGAGCTTTGGAAATCGGCGCGCGATACCGTCCAGGGTAGTCGGCCGCATGCGGTCGACGCTGATGTCAATTGGAAAGTTAGGGTCGGGGCGATTCACGATGCCGGTGTGAAACAGCAAGATCATCCCATACTTCTCAGCGCGTGCGTAGATGGGCCAGTAACTGCGGTCGTCATAATTTTTCAGAGGCGAGGTGATTTCTCCCAATCCGCGAAAGCCGGCTTTCTGAAACGTGTCCACGAGATCGAGGGCTCTCGGGTCGTCCAGGCTGATTTCACCAAAACCTATGAACTCGTTCGAGTGCTTGGCGATGCCGGTACGAGCGGATTCGAGATCTTCCGGCTTGACCAGAAGGAAAGCGAGGCCATCTACGGTATCGAGCTTGGCAGCGAACTTCTCAAGAAATGCCGGGTCGCCATTGTAATGGACGTGCGCATCGATGAGATGGGGGGCACGCTGCCCGGGTTTTTGGGCCCACAGCGGGTTCAACGGCGTTAGAAGTGACATACTCAAGCAGAGAATGATTTTGCGCACCCTAAACTCCCCGAGCGGAAATTCCGTGACGGAATGTGCGTCACGGGATTTTGGCGCCTCAAAAAGATACTCGCGCCCGTAGCCCATTGCAACTCAGAACCGATTGCCGTCGAATTTGTCCCGGCGAGTTTCCGAAAGATCCGAGGACGAGGCGCCAGAAATTTGCCGATATGGTAGATTCAACGCAAACCTTACGAGTGCGCAGGAATGTTTTTTTTTCGAGAGAGAATGAGCCAATGCAGGAAATTGAATCAACGAGGTTCGGATCATTTCCATCTGCAGCGGGCATGAGCCATGATTCCATCCCCATCATTGATACGCACATTCACTTTTTCGATCCTCGTCGTCCTCAGGGGGTACCATGGCCGGAAAGCAGCAACGCGGTTCTCTATCAGCCTGCCTTGCCGAGCCGCTATCGAAAAGTGAGTGAAGGGCTCGGCATCGTCGGCGTCATCGAGGTGGAGTGCAGTCCCTGGTTGGAGGACAACCAGTGGGTTCTCGAGATTGCCGCCGCAGACAATATCGTGGTGGGAACGGTCGGAGATCTGGAGCCCGGGCAGCCAGGTTTTCGGAATCACTTAGAGCGTTTTTGTGGGAACCCGCTTTTCCGTGGAATACGATGCGGAAATCTATGGGGCAGAGATCTTGCCGAGCAGATCTCTGATCCGCAGTTTGTTTCCGACCTTCGCGAGCTTGCCGATGCGGGGCTAACGTTGGACACGGCGAACCCAAACGCGGCGTTGATCGCCGCGGTGGTACGGATCACAGAGAAGATTCCGCATCTGCGCGTAGTGATCGACCACTTGCCGCAAATGGATCCTCCGTCCGACCGCGAGGCCCGTAGCCGTGTGCGGGCGGATTTGCAAGAACTCGGAAGTCGGCCGCAAGTCTACGCCAAAGTCTCGGAGGTGCTGCGTCGTGTGGGCGGCAGAGTACCCGGCACAACCAACTTCTACCTCGATAGGCTGGACCAGCTCTGGGAAGTTTTTGGGCCGGATCGGTTGTTATTCGGCAGTGACTGGCCGCACAGCGACCTTTGGGGAACCTTGCCCGAGGTGGTGAACATCGTCAAGGAGTATTTTCTGGGCAGAGACCGCGCCGCCGCAGAGAGCTATTTCTGGAGGAATTCCATTGCGGCCTACCGGTGGACGAGGCGCGATTACAGTCAGCCACAACTTTCGGCGGAATAAATAGAAGGCAGCGGCTACCAAGCTCGGTTATCTAGCGATGCGATGATTGTTTGGGATGGCAATAAGCTCGGTTTCGGGGTTGCGAGCAGACGGGGAAGCGAGGCATAGCCCGTCTCTAACAACGAGTTTGTGCTCGACATAAGACTCAGGAGGGACAGGTCTTCCGTTCAAACATTGCAGGACCAGGGGCAAGATTTTCGAACCATAGTTTGCCGGGAAGTAGGCGACCGCGCCCATGAGAGGTGTACCTGGCCGGCGAAGTTCGGCGTTGAGTTCCTCATCCGGCCCCCAGCCCTGGGACATGATCGCCGTGGAGCGCGCGCGCCCGGCCTCGCGGACGGCGCGAATGGCACCGCGCGCGCAATTGTCGTTGGCGGCGGTGATGAGCAACCGATCTTGTTTGCGAAGTGAGCGCAAGACGCTACACGTGGCGCGATAGCCGCCGATTTCCGTTCCCTTGCCATTCTTGTGCAGAACACTTTTTGCAGGTACGTTCGGCACAACGCTCCTCATGCCGTCGAGACTTCCGATGATTCGCAAATGAGTGGCCGGCCCGGCTTCGACAGATTCGAGAAGCAACACGCGGTCCACTCGTCCGCCCCAATGATCGCGGGCAAATTGCGCCAAAGCGCCGCCGCCCAGATTTCCCACGGCGTAGTTGTCAGCTCCAAAGTAAATGGCATTCGGAATGGGGATATCGATGGCCAGAGTCGGTATTCCCGCTTTGCGGAACATATTGGCGAGCACCGGAGCGACTCGAGAGTGGAATTGATATTCGATGACGAAATCCACTCTTTCGGCGATCAACCAGGCGGCATTCTTAACCGCTTGCTCGGCATCGCCACGATTGTCGACCACGACGAGTTCAATTCCCGACTTCATCGCCGTGTCCAGCAGACCCTGGGTGACCTTCTGCACGAAAGGCTGATCGCCGGCGAGCTGGGCATAGCCGATGCGATAGGCCCGGTAACCCAGGCAGTGTTGAAATTTCTTGGTTTTCTTGTCCCGGCGAATGTAGCCGCGGGTTCCGAGAGTATGCAGAATGCGAAACGTTGTGCTCAAGTCTAGGCCGGTTTTTTCCGCTATGTCAGTGAGTCGTAATTCGCTGCGCGATGCTCGCAGGATATCTAGAACATTAAGTGCTTTTCCGAGTACTTCGACGTAATAACGGGCCGCTCCGTCGTGTGGTGGAACATTGTTGCCATTGGGCTCACTCGGTGAATGTCCATCCTTCTCAGGTCTTTTTCGCGCGTTCATCGTTCGATCACCTTTCGGAATTCGCCGTCGGGTTAAGCAGAGAGCCTAGCAACACCAGCAAGAAACGCCAAGTTCATTGATAGCGACACATTTGGGGGTTGTCAATAACTTTCACTGTGTAAAAGAATATTTTCCTTGACAAACAGCTTTCGGAAAGTACCATCTGGGACATACTCCGGGAGCAAAACGTCGAGGAACTCTAGGCAGGGGGGTGTATGAAGGATTTACGACGTTCCTTGGTAGAAAAATCCGTTTTTGTTGCGGTGTGTCTCTGGTACGGCTGCGCTTCGGTCGTGGCTCAGACGACCCTGAGTTCGGTTACCGGGAAAGTGACCGACCAGAGCGGAGGTTCCGTTTCTGGTGCGCAACTAATCATCACCAACGAAAACACCAACGCGGTTCGTAATTTCACGACAGGGACCGATGGTGCGTTTACTGTGGCCGACCTCGAACCCGGATTGTACCGAGTGCGAGTCGAAGCCACTGGGTTCCAGTCGCTTGAAAGGCCGGACTTGAACCTGTACCCACGGCAAGTCGTAAACCTCGATTTGACACTTACGGTCGGCTCCGCCAGTGAAACCATCACGGTAACCTCGGCACCCCCGACAATCGACACCGAAACGGCCACGATTACCTACACGCACACGTCCGAGGAGCTTACCAATCTGCCGCTGATCACGCGCCAAGACGACACCAATAGCGATTTTTCCATCTACAATCCGGGGGTGGCGCGCGATGGGTGTGGCTTCATTTACGCCAACGGTGTGCAAGGCAACGACACGACCTACTCCTCCGATGGAATTATCGAGATGGCTGATCCGGACACCATAGGTAACGGAGCCTTCATCCAGCCAGGACTCGACAGCCTCGCGGACACGAGCTATGTTCTGGTCAGTCCTTCTGCAGAATATTCGACCCCGACCAATCTGGTCCTCGTGACAAAGGGAGGAACCAATAAGTTTCACGGCAACCTGTTCTGGGAATACAACGGCGCGGCCTTGAATGCGCGAAACTTCTTTGCTTCGGCAGTGCCTTTCAATGTCACCAACGATTTTGCGGTGAGTGTAGGCGGACCGATCTTGAAAGACAAGCTGTTCTTCTTTGCCGCCTGGAACGGCTTGTTTGAATCGCAGAACAGCGTCATCAATGCGACCACCGCGTTGCCGCAGTGGCGCACCGGAGACTTCGGCAACCTGTTGAGTCAGGGGATTGTGCTCAAGAACCCCTTCAACGGATTGCCGTTTCCAGGCAACCAAATTCCGTCGAACATGATTAGTTCCTCCTCGATCAGTCTGCAAACATATTTCTATCCGACGCCCAACTATGGGCCGACCGGGCTGCAATCCGGTAACTGGCGAGGTTTGCTTCCGCTGACGCTGAAATTTCCCATCAATCCCCTGGATATTCGCATCGACTACAACATCGGAAAAAGCGACTCGATTTTCGGGCGATTCAGCATGCGAACAATGCCCTTGACCGCGTCGATCAACATGCTTCCGCCGGCGGGGATATTTAATCAAACCTGGCACGTCCGGCAGTTGGTTTTATCGTGGACGCACACGTTTAGCCCCAATCTACTGAATGAAGCCCGAGCCGGAGTTTCGCGGGTGGCGAAAAACCTGGATCCCGATGGACAGGGGGGCCAGATCCTGAGTGCCGCGGGGATTCAGGGTGTCGACTACGCTTCCTTGCAGGGGCTTGAGGGAGTTCCCCAATTATCGATTACGGGCGTGAGTGGGACGAACGGTTCCATTCCGCAAGGCCTGGTGGCCAGCACGACCATACAGTTCATCGACAACCTAAGCTGGACGCGCGGAACGCATTCGATGAAGTTTGGGTTGGACGTGGTGCGCGACCGCGATGACACCGTCTTCTACAACATGATCCAATTTGGGCAATTCAACTTTACCGGGGCGTACTCCGGCTTCGGATATGCGGACTTCCTTCTCGGATTACCGCAGACGACGTCCTTGACCACCCCGCTCCCACGGCCGTACGAGCGTGGTATTATCTGGGGTTTCTATGGCCAAGACCAGTGGAAGATTTCAAAGAGGCTGACCCTAAACTATGGACTCAGGTATGAATACGCGCCGCCGTACATTGAAAAGGAGGGCCGCATTGCGACCTTCGATCCAACCACAGGCTCACTGGTCATACCCGATAACGGTGTGAGCCACATTAGCCCTTTTGCTCCGAGCAATATTCCGATTGTCACAGCCACAGCGGCGGGCTATCCCAATCCGTCGTTAATTCAGAGCAGCAAGACCAATTTCTACCCCAGGCTCGGCGTGGCCTACAAGCTGACCTCGGATGGAAACACGGTCATCCGTGCTGGCTACGGAATCTATGGCGACGTCCTATACGGCGGGCTAATCACGTACATTGCCGGTGGCGTACCCTTCACCGGATCGGAGTCGTTTACGAACCAATTTACCAACGGAGTTCCTTCGCTGCAGTTTCCCAATCCCTTCTTAAGCTCGGGGGGTACAGTGCCAACAACCAACGCGGTTGGGGTCAATCCACCCCTTGACCGACCGTATCTCCAGCAATGGAATCTGGTGGTGGACCGACAGGTGGGTACGCTCGGGTTTTCGGCAGCCTACGTGGGCACGCACTCAGCGAAGCTCATTTATGCCCGTAATCTCGACCAGCCGCCTCCGAGCACCACTCCGTTTTCCTTCAGCGAAACGCCGTTCCCAGACCTGCAGAGCGTGAAGTGGTTGAGCAACGGGGGCAACGAGAGTTACAACGCATTGCAGCTTTCCGCTAGGAAAACAGCGGGCCGGAATTTGATTTTCAACGCCGGTTACACGTTCGCCAAAGATCTCACGGACATGAACGCTCTCTATCCGGTTGGCCAAGAAATTCAGAATCAGTACGACCTGCGCGCCGAAAGGGGGAACAGCCCGCTCGTCCCGCGCCAACGTTTCATCGCCACTGCCGTCTACAGCCTCCCGTTTGGCAAGGGCCAGCGCTTTTTGAGCGATATGCCAAAGGTTGCTGACTACTTGTTGGGTGGTTGGAGTACCTCGTATGTTGTGACCCTGCAAACCGGACTGTACTTCACCCCGAGTTTCGACGGATTTGACCCTTCGAACACGAACTATTTCGGAGGGCGACCGGATGTAATTCCCGGGGTCAGCACCAGTCCACCCGGTGGACGGACCGTGAACGAATGGTTCAATCCAGCCGCCTTTAAGATACCGGGATGCCCGAACACGGATCCAGTGTGTTCTGCCCCGGCCAACGTCGGCCGATTCGGTAACGCTGGAGTAAATATCCTGGAAGGCCCGGCATTGAGAAACTTCGACTTTGGGCTTCTCAAAAACTTCCCCGTCCGAGAGACCATGAACCTGGGGTTCCGGGTGGTATTCTCGAACGTGTTCAATCATCCGGCCTTTGGACAGCCGCTCTCCGACATTAGCAGCACGCCGACAGTCGGCTCGATCACCAGCACGACCGGAAACTACCTGGCCGGTTCGAACGCCAGCCGAAAAATCAATTTCTCGCTGGAGTTCCGGTTCTAAACCCAACATGGATGCGACAGCATGGCAAACCGAGTTGGCGCCGCTGCGAGGGTAGTTAGGGCAAGGGCTGCGAACGCGGGGGCAGATCTTTTCTTTTGCTCCTGCGTTCCTGCTGTAGGAGTAGGCAGGAATCGTCTTGCAGCGCGCTCTAGCTTCGAGCCCCCCAGAAGCGAGAATGAACCCGCCTCAGGAAGCGTGAGTGCGCAGCTACTGAAAAAAGGCGATGACTCGTTGCAAATCAAGGGCACAATGCGGGCAGCCGTCTCGGCCGGTCCCGGTTTGAAAGCAAGTCCGGCTTGGGCACGCATCCCGCCCGTTTCTCTCATCTCTCCGTCTGAATCTAGGATTCCGAGGGGCCAGACCCAGAAAGAATCGATGTGCAGCGAGGAGGCAAGTTGAAACGCCTGGGTCGTCGTGATCTCTTGAGGCAGGGAATGTCTGTGGGGCTCACAGCTCTGGTCGCGGGACCATTTGCGAATCGCGGGATAGCGCACGGACAAGACGCTGGATCACCCGTGGCTGAAACGCAGTACGGACAGATCAGAGGAGTGGAGTGGCAAGGCATTCAGGTTTTCCGGGGCATCCCGTATGGGGGGTCCACGGAGGGAGCAAGACGATTTTTGCCGGCAGCGAGTCCTGCTCCGTGGAGCGGAATTCGTGGCGCCACGGTGAACGGCCCACGTTGCATCCAGACCTCGAGGAGGATGTATAGCGATCCCGAAATCGGTCCGTACTTCCGGGGAACCACAGACCGCGTAGGACTCGCAGAGGAGAACAATAGCGAAAACTGCTTGGTGCTCAACGTGCTGACCCCCGGACGAAGGGGAAAACGTCCCGTGATGATCTACATTCACGGAGGCGGTTTTAGCAACCTCTCAAGCCAAATCACCGTCTTCGCCGATTCCTTGCCCCGAGAAGAAGATGTGGTGCTGGTGGGTATCAACCATCGTTTGGGAGCGTTCGGTTATCTTTATCTCGGTGGTCTCGCAGCAAGGTATTCGGTCGGAAACGTCGGGCAACTGGATCTGGTCATGGCGCTCGAGTGGGTGCATCGCAACATAGCCGAGTTCGGGGGCGATCCGGGCAACGTGACTCTGTTCGGCGTTTCAGGCGGCGGTGGGAAACTCAATACCCTGATGGCCATGCCGGCGGCCAAGGGTCTATTCCACCGAGCGATCATCGAAAGCGGCTCGTTTCTGCGCGCACAGGACGTGGACACGGCAACGGAAACCGCCAAAAACCTTCTAGCAAAGCTAGGACTGACGGAAAACCAGGTTGATGAGCTCGAAAATGTTCCGGCGGACAAGTTGTATGAAGCCGCCGAAGCAATGGGTTCGAAAGGACCTGGGCCGGTGGTCGACGGGCACACCGTCCCACAGCAAATCTGGGATCCTAAGGCTCCAGCGATTTCTGCTGATATTCCATTGATCATCGGCAACTGCAAGGATGAGGGAACGCTTTTTGCAAAGGACAATGAGGAACTGTTTCATCTCGATGAAGCCGGTTTGCGCGATCGAATGGTGAACAGCGGAATTCCTTCGAGCGATGTCGACGCGCTGCTATCTGTCTACCACCGCGATCACCCTAAGGACACGCCGAGTGATTTTTACTTTCGGATCACAACAGACCGCGGAGCGCGTTGGAACACTGTTAGGCAAGCGGAACTCCAGATGACGCAAGGCAAAGCGAAAGTGTATGTGTATTCCTTCGACTGGGTGCCTCCTATCGCGGGAGGAAAGTACAGAGCTTTTCACACTGCCGAGCATCCTTTATCTTTGCGGCTGGTTCGCTATCCGGAATCGGAGCCATTGTCGAAACAGATCAGCGGAGCGTGGGTGGCATTTGCGCGGCACGGCACTCCCAATCGAAAGGGCTTGCCCGATTGGCCGGCCTATTCAAGTACCCAAAGAGCGACCCTGATTTTCGATCTTCCCGAGAGCCGAGCGGTGAACGATCCAGATCGTGAGGAGCGACTGATGCTGCAGAACTGGCCAACGCACAAATTGCTGTGATTCGGTGTTTACGAAGTGCTTTTTTGACGCGTCGGAGAGCGAGGAAACCAAGGTGGAAATTTGGAAGCCGCGAGGCGATGAAACAAGAGACAGAAGGCGTGGGTGTGGTTTGTGCTTTGCTACAGCGCCGGGAGTAAAGTGATGGCCACGAGTTTACACGTCGCTCGACATGCACTCGTATTTGCCATCGTCGCTGCGTTCCTTTTTTGCCCGGCGCAGGCGAACACCCTGCATTGGAAGGTTCAGCAGATTTGCCAGCACGCGGTGACTCGCGACATTTCGATCTCCGAGGATGGATCGGCACTCGAGCTCCAGAGCGGCGAGGTGTTTCAGGACGACGGGCCTGCCTCGGGCTTTTCCTACAAGCCAAATAAAGAAGTGCTTTCCGCTGGTGTCGAAATTCGCAAGCAACTGGTGATTTCGGATCCGCGGGCGAACAAGGCGATGCTCTTGGTGGGTCATGGTGGGGGGCTCGAAGTCGAGGTGAACGGTGCTCCCCAGAAGCTCGGAGCGCCACGGACGGCATTTTTAGGAGCGTGGCAGGTGTACGAAATGGATCCGTCGGCGCTCCGAGTCGGCGTGAACGACATCGTCATTCACGGTGACGGGACGATTTGGATCGCACGTGCGGACGATTCCTATTCGGAACTTCCGCACCGAAGCGCTCGCAGCACGGACGGAGGTAAATCCTGGCGCGTGGACGGTTTGGGTCCGGAAGGGAATATCGCCGGGGAGTATTACGTGCGCATATACCTCGAGCACTATCGTTCGAGCGGTTCCATTCTGCTGCCGGTAATGGATGTCGCCAACTTGGAGGAAAATCCGCTTGCGCCTCCGCTTTCGGCGCCGGGGCCGCTTCGGATTTCGTTTTCGACCGCTCCGGACTCGAAAGGGACAGTCTCCGTGCGGGTGCGTTCCGGAACAACCTATGTTCCGGGCCCGGGCACGTGGTCGGGGTGGATGGCGCTCGACCGGGATGGCAACCTGAAGGAGCTCCAGGGCCGCTTTGTTCAGGTTGAAGTGACGCTCAGCACGTCGGACCCGCGGGTTACACCCAAGCTCAACGAAATAACAGTCACAACGGCACCAAAATTGGAGAAGGATTGGACTCAGGCGATCAAAGTGGTCGACTTCCACAATGAGACGATCGTGCGCACGTCGCTTCCGTTTCGCTACGAGTCCTTCACGCAGCCAAAATTGAAGGAACTGCGGGAGCGGTATCGGCTCGACGAAGTTGTCGGCGATGCGAAAACGGATCTCGAGATGATTAGCCGGCTGGCGGCTTGGTCATCGAAGCAATGGAAATGGATGGAGTGGCACTTGGACGAGTACTACCCGCCGTGGGACGCAATTGAAATACTGCAAAGACAGCCTGACGGCAAACCGGTTGGTGGTTTTTGCCAACAATACAACGTTTTGTTTTTGCAAGCCTGCGAGAGTTTCGGGTTCGTAGGGAGAGACATTTCGATCAGTTGCGGAACGCTCGGTCGTCCTACAGAGGTGGGCCACGAAGCGGTGGAAATTTGGTCGAACCAATTGAGGAAGTGGATCTGGATCGATGGAATGTATGCTTATTATCCCGAGGACAGCCTCACAGGCGTGCCGCTGTCGTTGTGGGAGGTGCGCCGCAGGCAACTCCTGCTCCTTCGCGGTGAGAAAGCTGAGTCCGCACGCATCGTGCACGTCGCCGATCCGATCCTTCTGCCTTCGATGCCGGCTTGGCTGCGCGCGGCCTTTCAGTGGCACGCACTCGACGGGGACATGTCCTTTGCGGAGTTGCGGCTCATACCCAGGAGCAATTTTCTTGACGAGAGATGGCCCCTGCCGCTGAACAATGGCAAAGGGGCCTGGACCTGGAGCGGATTCGAAGTCTGGACCGATCGGAACGTCCCGGCGGAACTGGTGCATCCGAACTTGGTTACTCAGGACAACAATTTTGAATGGACACTCAACCAGGCGCATTTTGCTCTCGAGCCAGGAGACAAGCCTCGAGAATTCTTGGTGCACTTGGATACCGAGACCCCTGGGTTTGAGAAATATGTTGCGGAGATCGACGGCGGAGAAAAGTCCAGTGTCGCGGCCATCTTTCCATGGAAATTACACGAAGGACGGAACCGCTTAAAGGTGTGGCCGCAAAACAGTGCAGGACGTGACGGAGTCGCCAGTTGGATCGATCTCGATGTGCCGGGGATGTGAGGTCCTACCACGGCGGGATGGCGGCGCGGCAAAACAGATTACCGGCGGACAAAGGAGCAACCGGATGCATAAAAGAAAGGTAGTCTTGTTCGTCGCCTTGATGGCGCTCACGAAAGACGCGGCAAGATCGCAAGACGCCGTTCGACAATACCAGTCACCTTACCTGCGCATTGAACTTGCCGCCGACCAGCCTGCGTTTACGGCACTTGCAGTCGATTCGCTCGGAAAGAACAAGCTAAATTTGAATGCACTGCGACCGCCATCCAGCCCGGAGGGAGCCTATGGGCTCTACCATGTCGGATCGACTTTTGAGTATCGTCTGAAGGGAACACCGGTCAGGACTCCCGCTGTCTGGGCTTTCGTGTTCTCCGATCGGGGAGTGCAGCTACGTACGCATTTTGCGTCAGGCAGTCCACCCCCGCCGCTGGTGCTGAACTTTAATTCCTACCAGAATCACGCGACGTTGCTCGGACACAGCAATGGTGACGGCAGCGTACGACTTCCAGCGCTGCTCAATCTGCCCGATCATGGAACCTTCCGCATTACTTCGAATTCCACCCAAGACTTAGCACTCGGTTACGATGCCTTGCGACATGCCGAGGCTCCCTCGCCGAGCCAGCCACCTTCAGAACTGGAAGGCGATTATGTTAAGGTGACCTTTGCGCCTGCCACGGCCGGCATTCCCGATATCCAGTACACGCTCGAAGTAGTGGTCATCTACCCAGGACCGCCCGAACTCGCGCAAGATCCGCGCTTCGACGGATTTCGTCGCAATTGGATCGACATTTTTCAATTGAACCCCAGGTTACGCGTGCTGGCGAACAATGCCGCGAGCGACCCGTGTGCCTTCACCTTGTTTGAATATTCTTCCATCGCCCTGCGCACGCCGCCGCTGGCTCCGGGGCTAACAGCGCTCGATCTGATCCGCGAGACCTTAGAGCGTTACCTCGCCGGAATGAAGGCGTATGGCATCGCCAGATACGGGAACGATCCAAAGACCCCTTACGACTTTTTGGATACCTATCCTTCGCTGCTTATTGCTGCATCGGATTATGTCCGAGGAACTAAAGACATCACGTGGTTAAAAGAAAATTATGTGGGTGTGAAGGGCTGGGCCTCGAAGATGATTGCCATGGATCCTACGGGAAGCGGACTGATTGAATATCCGGCGAGCGGCAACTCCGGTTCTTGGCCGGAAGAGCTCGTCTTGCGTCCAGCAAACTGGTGGGATGACATTGGATTTGGGCACCAGGACGCGTACTCGAACGCCCTTGCTTACCATGCGTGGGTCGGAATGGCGGAAATGGCCCGGCTTGCCAACCATCCCGAGGATGCGCAACTTTATTCCTCTCGCGCTGAGAAGCTCCGCGCCGTCTATTTCAAGACTTTCTACAATCCGAAGACGGGATTGCTGGCTGGATGGAGGAGTGCCGACGGGCAACTGCACGATTACAGCTTTTTGTTCGTCAACAGCGTGGCCATCGTCTACGGTCTAGTTCCCAACGACGAGGCGAACCGCATCATGGACCGTTTGCTCGCCAAAATGAAAGAGGTGGGCTACAGCCACTTTGAATATGGCCTTCCTGGCAATCTGGTACCCGTTCGCCGCGAGGACTACGCGCACCACATCCTGAGCTCGGGTGGGGGCGTCAAAGAGGATGGCTCCGATGGCTTCCAGATCTACCAAAACGGTGGTGCCACGGCGGCCTTCGCCTATTTTACGCTCCAAGCGTTGTACCAGTTGGGCCGGCACGAGGAGGCCGATGCCCTTCTATTTCCCTTGCTTCGCGGATTTGAGGACGGCCTGTTCCAAGGGTTCGGTGCGAATGGGAAGAGCTTTGATTGGAGAGCGTGGGACGGCACGCCCCATGGATACGAAGGTCTTTTGGTCGATGGATACCTGGCGCTGCTTGCGGTTTTATCGCGCTGATACGAAGAACGGAGAAATAACACCGTGCGCTTTCGGGTTCGCGATGTTGCTACGACACGTCGCTGGTCGGCGGTGGGCGCCGAAACGGGTGCCATCACGAGCGCGATCGTCATCCTAGTGTACAGCGTCTTGTGTTCTGGATCTGCGGTGCTGGGAAGCGATGCGACAGAGTCACATCTCGTCGCCCGTGGATTTGATTCCGGCTTCGAACTATCGAACGGCACCTTCAACGGGATGCTAGCCGCAAGGGACGGCAAGATCTATTACGTGTTGTGCTCGGCATCGATCGACACCGGAGCCCAAATGTATTCTTACGATCCAACGACGGACAAGATCGAGCACTTGGGAGACTTGACGGAAGCTTCCGGAGAAAAGGGTCTTAACGCCATCCCCCAGGGAAAGAGCCATGTGAACTTTGTTGAATTCGAGGGGAAGCTCTACTTTGCCACGCACGCTTCTTGGCCTGCCGCGAAAGATGATCGGGAGCGCATGGCCCCGCCACCACCCGGTTACAAACCGTATCCCGGTGGACACTTCCTCGCGTATGACCTGGTCTCAAGAAAATTCGAGAACCTAGCTCAGGCCCCAATAGGACAAGGGATCCTCTCCATGAGTATGGACATCAAACGGGGGCGCCTTTACGGGTTACTTTGGCCTTCCGGCAATTTCGTTCGTTTTGATTTGAAGTCGAGAGAGCTGAAGAGCATCCATCCGCCGTCGAGAGAGGGCGAGGTTTTGTGCCGGGCGTTACCAGTCGATCCGACGGATGGTTCGGTGTACTTCAGCAACGCCGACGGAGATATCCTGCGCTATCGCTACGACCGCGATGCCATCGAGACCATTCAGGGAGACAACCTGCGAAAGGATTACTTCGGGACTTGGCATCCTTCCGAAGGAAAAGACATGGGCTATGGCTGGAGGCAGGCGGTATGGTACGCGCCGGAAAAGGCGATCTATGCGATACACGGCCGCTCGGCGTATTTATTTCGGTTCGACCCACGAGCCGAGCGCGTCGACGTGCTGCAACGCGTTGCCTCGGAACCTTCGATGCGGAGCGGAATGTACGATGCTTTTCCTTTGGGTTATCTGAGCTTCACTCTCGGGCCCGACGGCCACACGTTTTACTATATGACCGAAGGCGCAATCGTCGAGCGCGGAAGGCGCGTCGTCGACAGACGAGAACTGGCTGAAGATCTGCATCTTGTCACTTTCGATCTTCGAGCTGCGAAGTACACCGATCTTGGTGCGATTTTCTTCAGCGACGGCGGACGACCCGGACTGGTTAACTCGATCGCGGTCGGCCAGGATGGCTCGGTTTACTGCATCACCGATATTCCCGGGAAGGGCCGATCGCATATTGATCTCGTGCGCATTCGTTCTGTGCCGGCGGCGGAATGACGGTTGGGTTTCGGATGTAGTGGTCTCGAAAGATTACGGTGGGGTGCATTTCCCGATGGCGAAAACGAAAATCCGACAGATACGCGCTTACGTGGTCCGCGACGGCGGGGGTGACTATCATGATCAAAAGCCGGGGCATTGGATCGATGACCATATCGCATCACCGATGGCCAAATATCCGGAATATCGGCAGAGCCGACAGGCATTTGGCTTGAATGTTTTAGGAACACTGGTGGTTGAGATCGAAGCGGACAACGGCGTGATCGGGTTTGCAGCGACGACCGGGGGTGAGCCGGGTGCATGGATCGTCGAGCATCATCTCTCTCGATTCGTCGAAGGAGCGGAGGCGACCGACACGGAGCGCATCTGGGATCAGATGTATCTTTCAACTCTTTTCTACGGGCGAAAAGGGTTGGTCATGAATGCCATTAGTTGCGTGGATCTCGCGTTGTGGGATCTGTTGGGAAAACTGCGGGTCGAGCCCGTTTATCACCTGCTCGGAGGAGCCGTGCGCGAGGAATTGGTGTTCTACGCCACGGGTTCTCGTCCGGACATTGCAAAACAGCTGGGTTTCATCGGTGGCAAAATGCCCCTCTATCACGGTCCCGCCGAGGGTCATGAGGGCATGAAGAGAAACCTCGCGCAGCTCGCAGAAATGCGCTTGAAGACCGGTGAAGATTTTTGGCTGATGTACGACTGTTGGATGAGTCTGGATTTGAACTATGCGATTCGGCTAGCCGAGAGGGCCAAGGAATATGGACTGAAGTGGATCGAAGAAGCGCTGCTGCCCGATGATTATTGGGGATACGCGGAACTGCGGCGGGAGATCAAACGCCACATGATGGTCTCGACCGGTGAGCATGAATCGACCCGTTGGGGCTTTCGCATGCTTCTCGAGATGGAGTGTGCCGACATCATCCAACCCGATGTGGGCTGGTGCGGAGGGATCTCGGAGCTTCTGAAGATCTCGGCGCTCGCCGATGCACGCGGAGTAATGGTGGTTCCCCACGGGTCGAGTGTTTATAGCTATCATTTTTCGATCACGCGCCATAACAGCCCGTTTGCAGAATTTCTGATGATGGCGCCCGCTGCCGATCAAGTGGTGCCAATGTTTTCGCCACTTTTTCTCGACGAAGCCACGCCGAACAATGGTCGTTTGAAGTTGCCGGATACACCGGGATTTGGTGTGCGTCTGAATCCTGAGTGTAAGCTTTGTCGACCGTATCGCCATGAAGATTCCGGTCCATGTGGATTCCCAGGACATCGAAGCGAAGGTGTGAACGAGAAGCTATGAGACTTCGAGGCAAGGTGGCGATTATTACCGGAGGGGGTTCCGGTATCGGCCAGGCAGCGGCTTGGCTGTTCGCATCGGAGGGCGCAAGGGTTGTAGTCGCCGACATTGATCCCGTGGGCGGGAAGAAAACGGTGGCCGCGATCCTTCGAAAAAAAGGGAAAGCCATCTTCGTCGAAGCTGACATTGCGAAAGAAGAATCGGCCAAGCGGATCACCGAGGAAACCCTGAAGGCCTTTGGCCGCGCCGACATCTTGGTAAACAGCGCTGCGACGTTTGTGCTCAAAGGCTTTGACGCCACGATGAGCGATTGGCAGCGGTCGCTGAGCGTCAACGTCATTGGTACATCCATGGTGACCAAGTACGCGGCAGAGGCCATGAAGAAGAACGGCGGCGGCGCGGTGATCAATTTATCTTCCGTTTCCGCTTTTGTGGCTCAGCCGAATTTCTTTGCCTACAGTGCCACGAAGGGAGCGATATTGCAGATGACCAGGAATATGGCCATGGACCTCGCTCCCGCAAAGATTCGCGTCAATTGCGTATGTCCGGGTGCAATTTTAACTCCGGCTTCCTATCGCCAAATCGCCAAGAACGGCATGACGTTCGAACAGTTTCATGCCGAAGAGGGGGCGAGGACCTTTCTAAAGCGGCTCGGGAAACCACGGGAAGTGGCTGCCGCTATCCTCTTTTTGGCCTCGGATGACGCGGCCTACATTACTGGAACGCATTTGATGGTGGATGGCGGCTACACGGCGGTGTAAGTGCGTAATGATTCCGAGCCATCGCTCGACTCGATCCGAAAACGTGGCGGAGGTTTGCGGTTGAGGGGAGGGTTCGAAGATGCTGAAAGCGGCGTACTACGAAGGCAAACGGTGCGTGCGGGTTTGGGAATGTCTCGCCGAAGCGCCGGGTCCCGACCAGGTTCAACTGAATGTCTCCTACTGTGGCATCTGCGGAACGGACTTGCATCTGTTTAACGGCAACATGGATCATCGCCTGCGGATTCCACAGGTTTTCGGCCACGAAATGTCTGGCACGATTCGAGCTGTGGGGGATGGGGTAAGGAACCTAAGGCCGGGTGATCATGTAACCGTCCGCCCCATCGATTCGTGCGGGAACTGCCCGGCGTGCCATGCGGGTAATTCCCACGTCTGCCAACGACTAAAATTCATTGGCATTGACGCACCGGGTGCTCTCCAAGCGTTGTGGAATGTACCGGCCCACACGTTGCACCGCTTGCCCGACAGTTTGCCGCTCGAAACTGGCGCGCTCGTCGAACCGCTGGCCGTGGCCTGCCATGACGTTCGTCGTGCGCGGCTGAAGCACGGGGAATACGTTGTGATTCAGGGGGGCGGGCCGATAGGTATGTTGATCGCGATGGTGGCCAAACAGATGGGCGCGGAAGTCATCATTGCGGAGGTGAACCCGTTCCGCTTGCAGCTGGCTCGCGACTTGGGATTTGCCGCGATTCATCCGCGCAAAGAGGACCTGGTTGGTTATGTAACGGAGTGGACGAACACGGCTGGGGCCGACATTGTGTTCGAGGTTTCTGGGTCGGCGGCCGGCGCTGCGAGCATGAGCAAACTCGCACGTGTCCGGGGCCGAGTGGTCGTGGTCGCGGTTTTCACCGAAGCCCCCAAGGTGGATCTCTTCCAATTTTTCTGGAGGGAACTCGAGTTGGTCGGGACACGTCTTTATGAACCGCAGGATTTTGAGCAAGCCATCGAACTAGCCACATCGGGAACTCTTCCTTTGGAGCGGCTGATCAGCAAGGTCTGCTGCATCGAAAATGTGCCGTCGGCACTGCACGAACTCGAGTCCGGCGCAGAAGCGATGAAGATTATCGTGCGCTGCGCGGAATAACAAGCGAATCGCGGCAGCGAAAGAGCCCGGCCTAGGCCACCAACTACTTCGCCGCAAGGTACGCCCGGGCTTGCTCAAGTTCAGGGCGATCGGCGGAGGGCAGGGCGGAACCGATCAACATCGCAAAATACTTTCGGGCTTCGTTCGGCCTCCCCATGGATTCCGCCGCGCGGGCAGCTCCATAGAGTGCGTCGAAACGCTTCGGAGATTCTCGCAACGTCTGCTCGTACTCACGGAGCGCCTCGGACGCCTCGTGAGACGCGAGAAGCATATCCGCCAGCATTTCACGTGCAGGCATTGAAAGCGCTTCGACGCGTGCGCGGCCTTCGCTATCGGCCGCATGGCGAAGCCCGCGCAGCGCTTCATCGGTGTGGCCCTGCGCGTAGGACAGCCAGGAACGCGCCTCCGCGACGCGGATATCGTCGTCGTTGCTCCGAGGGCCTTTTCGTTTCCATTTCCGGTCGACCACGGCAACAATTTCTTCGAGCCTCACTAGGTTCCCCTGCGCTTCAGCGACATCGCCGTTGCGCGCGGCACCGATGGTACGCACCCAGACGGTGGTTTCCTGTCCGAGAGGTTCTCCCTGGGGGACGGTCAGCGCTTGCGCGCTTTTCCACTGGTGAAGCTCGAGTGCGGCCCGCGCGCGGAAATCGGCTTGGTAGAGTGCGATCTGCTGGGCAGTCGCTCCCGGGACGCTAGTGAGATCTTCGGTCACACGGGTCGCCGCGGTGGCGTCACCGGCTTGCAGATAGGAGTAGTTGAGGAAGTCCATAGCGTGGATCTCGTAGCGTATGTCGGCGAGACCCGCTCGAGTGGCCGCGGCCGCAGCGGCCGCCGACGCGCGATTCGACTCGATGGAGTCCCGCCACAAACCTAAGCGCACAAAAATGTGCGAGGGCATGTGCAGAGCGTGAGCCGAATCTGGAGCGACATGCGCGAACTCGCGCGCCGCGTCAAGCCCCTTGGGAGCGAGCTCAGCAGTATCGGCTGCATGAAGCAGATAGTGAGCGGGACCGGGATCCTTGGGCGCGGCACGGAATAGCGGATCGAGAACGGTAATGGCGCGTTTGCGGTTGTCAATTTCGTCCACGCCAATTTCCGCTAGCGTCACGAGCGAAAGGCCGTAGAAAGCTCCGCCGTCGACGTCGTCGGGATATTGACGATAGAGTTTTTCCCAGGCTTCGGAAAACGCTTTGATCCGGGTAACCTGGTTCCACTGAGGAGCTTTCTGGTAGAAGACGCGCGCCACCTCGATGTACGCGTGCTCGCGGGGAGTGACCGTTGCCTGAGTTTCCGCCATTTCGATGTCGGCGAGTCCCTCGGCGAAGGTGTTGCGGTCAGGCCAGCTCCACAAAGGTTCGTAGAGACTCATGGCCTTGCCCCAGTAGGCCATAGCGCACTGCGGCTCCTCGGTGGATATTCGCCGGAAGGTGTCTGCTGCCTGTCGGTATTGAAACAAGTGCAGAAAGGCGACGCCATCGTTGATCTTGCTGTGGACGGAAGGTGTGCACGAGTTGGGAAAGTTCACCTCGCCCAGCCGATGTTGTTCAGGTTCGTTCTTTCCGTAAGAGGCGGCGTGTGTCGGTTCGAGCCGGTTACTGGGACAGATCAAGATTACGAAAAGGATGGGAATGAACGCCGCCCCATCGACGCTCGACCTTCGTGTCTTCCGAGAGTGTTGGTTAAACTGCTTCAAGGAGAATTCCGGGCGGTACATCGTCGTGCCAACAAACAGTGGTGCCGTAAGCATGAATCGGTGTGCAATTCACCAGCAGAATCCTCGCCTTGCCAGTCGCCGTGAGTGAGCGAAATGCTTGTATGACTCGTCGCTGTTGGGGCTCCACTACTAAGCCCGAATCCGAAGCAATCTACGCACGCTGATCGCAATTCCGGGGGCCAATAGGCGTAGGCCCTTCCTCAGGTCCGCCCCGTAAAAGATTTCACCGGCCTGGTTGCGTAGCGACACGAAAGGCACACGCATTACCGAGAATGTAATATCGGTATGAGCGAGCTCTCCGCAGGTACCGGAATCGTGATCTGGGTCGGTATGTGAGTCAAGATGCGCATGGCGAGTGCTCCCGCAGCAACTGCCAACATAAACACGGCGGGCCCCATGCCTTTGACGTCACCTACGCGCAGATGGGACACAGTCGCGCCCACAAAATATAGGACGAGGCCGATGCTCGCCGCCCCTCCTATTGATGGCCACCAGATACCGAGAACCAGGCCCAATGCGCCAGCAAGCTCACATGCGGCCAGAACCGAAAAGTACTTTAACGGCACGCTTATGACTTCATAGATTACGTGCACTATGGGCGGATCGCGGCGTATCTTCCCGAGGCCGGAAAACGCCACCATCGCCGCGAAGAGGAGTGTAATGAGCAGATATGCAGTATTCACGTGAAGGCGCTTCAACGTGGAAAATCATACAGCAGAACGGCGCATGAAAACAGGCCTTCACCACAGCCTGTGCATACCGACAATTCTGTCCGTATCAACCAGCATACTTGTGGCACGTTAATCGCAGATCTCGTTGATGCACTTTCCTTGTTGGCCAGCACATCTCAGTCTAAAGACTGGAAGTCTCTGCCTCGTCCGGTCGTCGAGTGCATCAAAGTGCTGGGAGTTTGTGTCGCGAAAGAATCCGGTTTTGATCAGCAAAAATTTTGTTCGGCTAGATCAAGGAGAAGCGGCATTTCCACTCAGGAAGGCAAACGTCGAGGCAACCGGGT
>Ga0210392_10000494_pt1 | contig 24099 bp, 10 predicted proteins | sample IncBWC30OmetaG_FD_161057 | JGI IMG/M metagenome (GOLD analysis project Ga0210392, IMG submission 161057) | Forest soil microbial communities from Barre Woods Harvard Forest LTER site, Petersham, Massachusetts, United States - Inc-BW-C-30-O ...
AATATACCGCCAACAATCCGTTGGGCGCCCCGGCAGCGGGAAACCAGTATTGCTGGGTCAATGTGTTCAGTGCCACGCCCGTGGGCGGCGTGTATCAGGACACCGGCCCATTGCGATCCAACACGGTCTATACATTGACGGTGGCGATCGGATCCCGGAAGGACCGGATCAACTCGCCGGGAATCATTTCCCTCGTGAACGGTGCCAATAACAACGGCGCGGTATTGGCCAGCGGCGGCGGACTTTCCGCCACCCAGGACACGTGGCGGGATTATTCGGTGACTTACATCACCGGAGCCACGGTGAGCGGGGATCTGACCATCTTGCTTTCAGTGATCGGGAATGATTCAACCATCCAGGCGGATTTTGACAATGTGCGGCTGACCAAGGCGCCGCTATTTTTTACGGCGCCGGTTTTGGGAGCGGCCAAGATGGCGGGTGGCAACCTGATCCTGACGGGTACGAACGGGACGCCGAACAGCGGATACACCTGGCTGGTGACGACGAATCTGGCCGCGCCGGTCTGGCAGACCAATAGCACGGGCACGCTGGATGCGAACGGGGCCTTTTCGAATTCATTGCCGATGAACCTGGCGGGACAGGCCGGTTTCTTCAGGTTGCGGGTGCCTTGAGCCCGGCATCGCTTTTGGACTACGCTGAGGCGCTCCAAAGACCCGAAGGCAGCCCCGTCCGACAACCATTCATTGAGCCGGCCAAATTTAAAATACGAATTTATGAGAATAAAATTGTGGATCGCCCTGGCGTTGTCGATCTGGTCGGCGCCGTTGATGGCGGATGATTTGTCATCACACTTCGCCAAACCGCCGGCCTCGGCCCGTCCGTGGGTTTATTGGTTTTGGAATAATGGCAACGTCACCAAGGCGGGCATCACGGCGGACCTCGAGGCGATGCAGCGCGCAGGCATCGGCGGGGTCATCATCATGGACGTGGTGGAACGTTTTGCGCCGCCACCCGGCACGGCGGATTTCATGAATGCCGAATGGCAGGAGCTGTTTCAATTTGCCGTGGCCGAGGCGCACCGGCTGGGCATTGAAATCAACATGACCAACGGCCCCGGCTGGTGCGGCAGCAGCGGGCCGTGGATCACGCCGGAACTTTCCATGCAGATGCTCGTCACGACGAATCTGACGGTCGAAGGGCCGGTTCATTTTTCGACCGCACTGCCGCGGCCGGACACGGCCAGCAACCGGGGGCACGATGGTTTTAACAGCACGGTAAAGTACGAGGATTTTTACCGCGACATCGCCGTGCTGGCCATTCCGGTCACGACCAACAGCGTGGTGGCGCCCGATGCCGTGCTCAATCTGACGGCGAAGCTGGATCCGGACGGGAAACTGACGTGGGATGTTCCTGCCGGGAAATGGATCATCCAACGCATTGGCCACACCACCACCGGCTCGTCCACGCGTCCACCGGTCAAGGGCGACAACGGATTGGAATGTGACAAGCTCAGCCGGGAAGCGATGGAATGGCATTTCACGAACATGATGGGAAAACTCATCGCGGAGGCCGGTCCGATGGCGGGACCGACACTGGCGGCGACGCACATCGACAGCTGGGAGGTGGGCTCGCAAAACTGGACGCCGAAATTTTGCGAGGAGTTTCAGCAACGTCGTGGTTACGACCCGCTGCCATTTTTGCCCGATGTGACCGGTGGGAGCGTCAAGGTTGGCGATGACGCAACCGCAGACCGTTTTCGCTGGGATTTTCACCAGACCATTTCCGAACTGCTGGCGACGAATTATGTGGGAGCCCTGGCGCGGCTGGCGCATGAGCATGGCCTGCGCCTGAGCATCGAAGGGTACCATCTGCCGTTCGGTGACGAGGCCACATATACCGAACAGGCCGATGAACCGATGAGCGAATTTTGGGCGACCGGAGGGAACGAGAACGAGGCGATGGCCCGGCAAATGGCGTCGGTGGGGCACATCATGGGCAGGAACATCGTGGGCGCGGAAGCGTTCACTTCCGGCGATAACGAGCAATGGAAATTTCACCCCGCAACCGTCAAGGCGCTGGGTGATTATGAGTTTTCACAGGGCATCAACCGTTTTGTGATCCATCGCTATGCCCACCAGCCGTATCTGGACCGTTTTCCCGGCGCCACGATGGGGCCGTGGGGCTTGCACTATGAACGGACGCAGACCTGGTGGGAGATGTCCACCGCCTGGCACGAATACCTGGCGCGCTGCCAGTTCATGCTGCGGCAGGGATTATTTGTGGCGGACCTGTGTTACCTGCGACCCCAGTTGCCGGATCAAACCGCGTTCACCCCCGCTCCGATGGTGCCGGCCGGATACAAATACGATGAATGCAGCGCGGAAGCCCTGATCACACGCATGAGCGTGAAGGACGGACGGCTGACATTGCCGGACGGCATGAGTTACCGGTTGCTGGTGTTGCCCGAAGGGAACACATTGATGACACCGGCCCTGGTCCGGAAAATCAAACAACTCGTCCAAGCGGGAGCAACGGTGGTGGGACCACGGCCGACCGGTTCGCCAAGCCTGGCGGATCAACCCCAAGGTGATGCCGAGGTCGCCAAAATGGCGGCAGAAGTCTGGGGCGATTGCGATGGCAGGACCGTGACCGAACATCCGTTCGGGCAGGGCCGGGTGATCTGGGGGCAACCGTTTCAAACCGTGTTGGAACAGTGCGCCGCGCCGGCGGACTTCACATCGGGCGTGAAGCTGAATTGGATCCACCGGCAGGATGGGGACACGGAAATCTACTTTGTGGCGAACGGGACCGCCGCCACGGTGGAAGCAAAATGCACTTTCCGGGTGAAAGGTTTGCGGCCGGAATTCTGGAATCCGCAGACGGGTGAAATGTCACCGGTGGCGGAATATGAAGAAACAGGGACGGACATTTCCGTACCGTTGCGGCTGGAAGCGAGCGGCTCGACTTTTGTGGTCTTCCGGCCGTCATCCCGGCCCTTTGACCCGGTGGTCCGTTTCACCCGGGATGGCCAGCCGGTGGTGCCGTTGAGCAAGCCGCCGGCTATCCAGATCCAAAAGGCGACCTATGGCGTGCCCGGCGATGCGGCGCGGACCCGCGACGTCCGGTCCAAGGTGCAGGCGATGGCGGACCGGGGCGAATTTGAATTTCAACCCCGCCAACTGGCGAAGGGTGATGATCCGGCCTTTGGCATCGTAAAAACCCTGGTGCTGGAATACACGGCCGATGGCCGGCGATTCATCACCAGCGGGCAGGACACGGATAACCTCAACCTTAATCCGGCAATCACCTTCACCAACCGGCCGGCGGAGATCCGTTGCGACGACGCGGGGCGGCTGGAAGTGGTCGCGTCCCGGCCGGGGCGCTATGAATTGACCGGCGCGAGCGGCAAGACGAGGCGCGCTGAAATAATCAATGTGCCCGCGCCCCGGGAACTCAACGGCGCGTGGGATGTGCATTTTCCGCCCAAATGGGGCGCACCGGAACAGATCGCCCTGGATCGGCTTGGTTCGTTGAGCGAATCCACCAATCCCGGGGTGAAATATTTTTCCGGCACGGCGACGTATGCCAAGACGTTCAATTGGAGGCCGGCGGCGAAAATCGGAAAACAAAAGACCGAAACCTGGCTCGACCTCGGCGATGTGGAGGTGATGGCGCAGGTGAAGCTCAATGGCGAGGACCTGGGCATATTGTGGAAGCCGCCGTTTCGCGTGGACGTGACCGGCAGGTTGCATCCCGGCCGGAACCGGTTGGAAGTCCGGGTAGCCAACCTCTGGCCGAACCGGATGATCGGGGACGCGGCGTTGCCGGTGGCAGAGCGTTTCACCTGGAGCTCGTACGAGCCGTTCACCAAGGATTCGGCGCTGCCGAAATCCGGGTTGATCGGGCCGGTGACCGTTCAAAGCGTGGAGGCGGTTGACCTGCCATAAATCCGTTTCAGCCGGATGAATTACTGGCAGCGGGTGATGGTCACCTGTCCGCCCCGGCCACAACCGGTTTGGCATTTGTTGAAAATTGATTAAACTAACGATGTTGCACCGCTTGATGACCAATCTTCCGCCGATGAAATTGTGGCTGCGCCGTTTTCGGTTCCGCGGGTCCATTTTTCCCGGGCTGGTATTGCTGTTTGCCCTGACTACGCCGGTGCGGGCCATGGACACGGTGACGAACAGCCAGATAATCCAAATGGAAGCGGCGGTGCCTTATGTGAGTCCGACCAACGGACTGGGGTCCTGGATTTGGACCGAAAAGACCCTCGATAACCAGGTCTGCCAATTTTGGAACACGTTTGAGATTCCCGAAGGAGCCAAGGTCACCAAGGCGCGTCTCGTGATGACGGCGGACAATGAGTTCACACTTTATTTGGACGGTCGTGAAGTGGGCCGGGGAGCTGAATGGCGCGAGCTGTTTGTCTTCGATTCGACCTCGTTGTTGGTGCCGGGCCGGCATGTGCTGGCGGTCAATTGTTACAACGGGTCTTTTTTCGCGGGAATGCTTTTTGGTTTGCGGATCGACCTGGAGGACGGCCGGAGCATTGAGGTCAAATCTGACAAAAGCTGGCGGATCGTTCCTGAAGGGGTCAGTCATTGGGAAAAACGGACCGAAGCCCAACCGGCCTGGCCGGCGGCGACCATCATAGCCCCGTTGGGCGGCAGCCCCTGGTGGACGGCTCCGGACGCGGTGATCATGATGCCGTCACTGAAACCCATCAAGGTCTACTTCTGGCAGCGGGGCTGGTTCCAAGTCCTGCTGCTGACGGTGTGCGGGCTGGTCATCTTGGTAAGCCTCCGGCTCATGGCGCAGCTGGCGTTGCAAAACAAGGAGCGATTTTTATTGCAGGGAGAACGCGCGCGGATCGCGAGGGACATCCATGATGACATCGGAGCGCGGATGACGCAACTGGTGCTGCACGGGGAAGTGGCGCAAAACGAATTGCCCGCGGACTCGGAAATGCGCCAGCAGCTCAACTGGATCTGCGAGGAGGCCCGGGGGTTGCTCTCGACCATGGATGAAATCCTCTGGGCGGTAAATCCCCAGCGGGATACCTTGCGCGATTTTGCCGCCTTTGTGTGCAAGTATGCCCAGGAATTTCTGGCGCCCACCAAGATCCAATGCCTGTTCGAAGTGGGACCGGAGATCTCGGCGGCGGCGTTTGACCTGCCGCTCCGCCGCAGCCTGCTCATGGCCATCAAGGAGACGCTCAATAACGCGGTCAAGCATTCCGCCGCCACCGAACTGAACCTGCAAATCCGTTGGGAAGGCCAGCGGCTGGCGGTGGTGGTGCAGGACAACGGCAAGGGGTTTGATGCGACCGGGGCAAAATCAGAACGCAACGGATTGACCAACATGGTCCAGCGGATGAACCAGCTCGGCGGCCATTGCTTCATCACCAGCCGGCCGGGGCAAGGGTGCCGGGTCGAGTTGAGCGTTCCGCTGCGGCGTCCCCGCTGGGGTTTCTGGAACTGGATCCGCAACGGCAAAAACAACAGTGAAATCAGAAATGGCCGGACCGATGAACCCGCACAAAACCATGACCCCACCAAATGTTAAGCTTATGAAGCCAACGAAAGCCAGCCGTCCGGCGGCCGCAACCTCCAAACCGCCGATCAAGGTAGCCCTGGTGGAAGACCAGCCGAAGGTCCGCGACAGCTGGATCAAGCTGATCAATTCGTTTCCGGACTTTGAATGCATTTGTGCCTGTGCAACCGGCGAGGAGGCCTTGCGCGTCATTCCGCCGGAGGTTCCAGATGTGGTGCTCATGGACATCTTTTTGCCGCGGATGTCGGGGATTGAATGCACCGTGCGGCTCAAGGCGCTGCTGCCGCAAACCCAGATCGTGATTCTTACGGCGATGGATGATCAGGAACTGGTCTTTCTGGCGCTGGAAGCCGGGGCGGACGGTTATTTGCTGAAACGGACAAAGCCCGCGGACCTGCGGACGGCATTGCTGGACGTGCTGGGTGGCGGCGCGCCGATGACAAGCCAGATCGCCCGGCGGGTCATCGAATCATTCCGGCAGAAGGCCAAAATCCGGGACGAATCCACCAGCCTTTCCGTGCGGGAGGAACAGATCCTGATGCTGCTGTCACAGGGTTATGCCAACAAAATGATCGCCGACAAGCTGGATCTGAGCATCGACACGGTGTGCAGTCATTTGAAGCATGTCTTCACCAAATTACATGTGAGTTCGCGGACCGAGGCGGTGGTCCGGTATATGGCCTCCAAAACTCCAAAGTAAATGCCGGTGATCAGAAACCGTAGAAACCGGCGATGCGCCAAATATCGCCACGTTTTACTTTGCGTTGGTGAAAACGGATTTCACCGCTTCGAGGTAGCCGTAGCCGTATTGTTGCGCGGGTTCCAGGCAACTGCCTTCGGGCCATTCGTTCCAGGCATTGATGGTGATGATCTTTGGCTGCGTTGGTGCGGCCAGCAACCGCTGCTTGATGATCTCCAACGATTGTTTGAACGCGGCCGGCGTGTTGCCGGTGACCACCGGGTTCACGACGTGCGCGGCGGGCCGGCTCCAACCGGCGCCGGCCGCGGCGCGCGGACTGTTATCCCAGTTGACCATGGCGTTGGGAAAATAGGGGATGGAATATTCCGTCTTTGCCCGCGCCCAAAACGACAGATATTTATCGCGACCCCAGACGTAATCGGACAGGGGGAAGGTGGCATTGTTCAGGGCGCCGTGATGCACCCAAGTGTAGCTGGTAAGACTGTCGAGCGCGAGGTCGCGGCAGAGCTTGGGCCAACCGGGCGGCGTTTTGCCGCCGGGCAGATTCGGCTCGCCCCAGACGATCGCATTGACGTGCAGACCGGGGAAACCGGCGGCGCGAACCTTTTCCCGAAATTTGTCGAGCGCGGCGCGGGCATTTTCAATCGAGCCAAAGCTGTCGAGGAACTGGCTCATTTCGTAGATGGAGAAATAGGGTTTGCCGTCCACCAGCCAGTAGCTTGGGTGCTTGAAGTATTTATCGATGACGAGGTCGCAGATTTTGTCCCAGGTCGCCGGTGTGACCTTGCCCGGATACAGCAGCTTGAGATTATTGTCGGCCGGATTGTAGCCTTGGATGTCATACCAGTCATGGTTCGCCCACATGAGCGCGAACTTTACCCGGGCGTTGTTGGTGGCGTGGAGAAAACCTTCGTCGAGCGCATCATCGAGATACGGCCCGTCGTCGTAATAATACCAGTCGAAGATGAACGCATTCACGCCGTAGTCGGCGGCGGCGGTGATTTTCTGCGCCATGACTTCAGGGTTTGCTTCATTTTGATAGCCCCAGACCGGGGGGTTGGGCTGAATGTGTCCGGGAAAGCGCGGCTTGGCGGCTTTGATCTCATCCCACTCGGTGAAGCCGGGATATTTGTTCTTATCCCAGCGCGGATCCGGATGGGTGCCGGGATAATAATAGGCGGCGACAGTGATAGGCACGGACACGGCACGCGATTTGGCCGCGTCCGGCATGTTAGAACCCGGTTCCCGGACGGCAACGGAAACATTGTCGAGCGCGGGTGTGGACCGGGTGGCTTCGAAAAGAATGGTTATCGACGTGCCGGCCGGCACCTGCTTCGCCACGAGCGTTTGGTCGGCTCCGTCGGTAAATTCGCCGCTCGCGAGCTGATCCTGCGCGCCGTCCAGAATGGACACCTTCAACACTGTCCCGCCATTGAAGACGTCAGAGACATCAAACGTCAGCACGACATCGGCTGTTTTTTCCAAGGTGCCGACCTGTTGGCTCAACCGGCCCAACTGGGATGGATTGCAGACCGGTGGCATCGCGCCTTGCTTGTTATTGATGGCGTAGTTGGCGCCTGAACCGGTCCAGCCTTTTGGCAGCCCGGAATACCAGCCATCGTTGCCCGGCGTCAATCCGGTCAGGTCGCCAAAGTCGCCATTGACCACTTCCAAGCGCGCCTGCACAGTCGCCGCCAGACTTGGTAAAATGACCAAAGATAACGTCATCCAGATCAGAGTTCGGAATCTGGCAATGGCAAGGCGGCCATCCGGTGAGAATGGCGGGCTGCGTGGGTATCGGATGCGTTCCATGGTGTTACCCGATTGTTGCCAAGAACACCGGCAGTCGATAGTGAAAAGAGTTTTTCGACCATCCCCTGTTTCGGTGATAAAAATCTCACCATGTTCGGGGGATGGACGCAGGTGCCGGTTGAGGGTTAAGTTAACGTAACCAACAGACGTTATAACAACCTCAGCATCATTGCCGGCGTCGCGATCCGTGGCGCCGGAACAGTTCATCAAAATTTACTGCAAGTCTTGAAAGGCGTGCCGAAAATTGACGGGATTAATTATCATGACCACACCAGCATGGCCTAAATTGAAAATCAGCGGACTAAAATACATCCTTGTTCTGGGGCTGATGGTGATCAGCCACCTCAGCGCGGCGGCGGTGACCACCCAGAACCTGCGTTGCGAATATCTCAATGATCCGCAAGGCATCGACGTAACCACGCCGCGCTTGGGCTGGATCATCAACTCAGACCGCCGGGGAGAAATGCAAACAGCTTATCAAGTCATGGTCGCCTCCTCATTGCAGTTGTTGGACCAGGACAAGGGTGACTTGTGGGATTCCGGCAAGGTGCCATCGGATGAAAGTTCCCAGATAGCCTATGCCGGCCAGCCATTGGTTTCTCGCGAAGGTTGTTTCTGGAAGGTCCGGACATGGGATCGCGATGATAAAACGGGCGAATGGAGCCCGGTTGCACAGTGGAGCATGGGGCTTCTGCAGCCCGCTGATTGGAGCGCCAAATGGATCGCGCCAATGCCGGCTAACGATGATACCAATGCCATCCTGAGCATCCACCATGCAACCTATGAAACCGTGGCCAAGGGGCCGGCTATCGATGTCACCGACGTATTGAACCGCCAGATCAAGGAAGGTCGCTTGAAAATGGTCATCAACAACCAAACACTGGGCGTGGATCCGGCCACCAATGTGGTCAAACGTTTGCGGGTGGAATTTGAGTATCGCGGACAGATCATCAGCAAGGAGGTGGCTGAGAATCAAACATTGATGTTGCCCGTGCAATCTTCGGTTGTTCCCTGCCTGCGGAAGTCCTTTGAATTGAAATCCGCGGTCCAGCGGGCGGTTCTGCATGTCACGGCCCTGGGACTGTATGAAGTGCGCATTAATGGCCAGCGGGTGGGGGATCATGTGCTGGCGCCGGATTGGACCGACTATCGCAAGCGCGTGCGCTATCAGACTTTTGATGTCACCGGCACGTTAAAGCCGGGCGAGAATGTCGTGGGCGCATTGCTGGCGGATGGGTGGTTCAGCGGTCATATCGGCAATGGCGGTTACGAGTTCTATGGCAAGGAGCCGGCGTTTCTGGCCCAGCTGGAAGTGACTTACGCAGACGGTCACGCGGAAACAATTGTGACGGATCGCACCTGGAAATCCCACGCGAGCCCCATCTCGTCAGCAGATTTCATGCTGGGTGAAAATTATGATGCGCGTCTGGAAATCAAGGGCTGGGACAGGCCTGGCTTGGATGAAGGCAACTGGTCTGCGGTCGAGGAGCGCGATGAATCCTTCCGGAAATTGGAGTCGCAAGTCATGCCGCCCGTGCGCGAGCTTTGCGAGCTGACCCCAAAAACCATCAAAGAAATCCGGCCCGGCACCTGGGTCTATGATCTTGACCAGAACATGGTCGGAGTGGTGCGGCTGAAAGTTTCGGCCCCCGCCGGCACCAAAATCACCCTGCGCCATGCCGAGATGCTCAATCCCGATGGCTCGCTTTACACGACAAATTTGCGCGGAGCGCCTTCGATCGACCATTACGTATGCAATGGTGATGGCGTTGAAGTCTGGCAGCCACGCTTCACTTTTCACGGTTTTCGCTATGTGGAAATCACCGGCCTGAACGGCCAACCTCAAATAGGTGCCATAACGGGAATTGTCATCGGGTCGGACACGCCGCGGACGGGTGAGTTCACCTGTTCAGACCCCCGGATCAATCAGTTGCAATCCAATATCCAGTGGGGTCAGCGCGGTAACTATATCAGCGTGCCCACGGACTGTCCGCAACGGGATGAGCGCCTGGGCTGGATGGGCGATGCGGAGGTATTCATCCGCACGGCGACTTACAACGCGGACGTGGCTTCATTTTTCACCAAATGGCTGGTGGATGTGGATGATGCCCAATCACCGGCGGGCGCCTTCAGCAATGTGAGCCCCAATCCCAGCAAAGATATCGGGGGTGTGGCTGCCTGGGCCGATGCCGGGGTCATTTGTCCCTGGACCATCTATGAGATGTATGGCGACCGGCGCATCTTGGAGAGCCATCTGCCCGCAATGATCAAATGGGTGGATTACTTGCAATCGCACAGCGACGGTTTGATCCGTGACAAGAACCGGGGCGAGGACTTCGGCGACTGGCTGTCCATCAACGCGGATACACCCAAGGATTTGATCGGCACCGCCTTCTTTGCTTACTCGGCCGGCCTGCTGGCCAAGTCTTGCCGCGTCCTGGGGCGCGTGGCTGATGCGGATAAATACGACCGATTGGTTGCAGATATCAAGACCGCCTTCAATAAGCGCTATGTGGCGGCGGATGGCCGCATCCAGGGGAATACCCAGTGCGCCTACGCCATGGCGCTCAAGTTCGGGCTGCTGCCAGAGGAACTCCGGCCAAAAGCGGCCCAATATCTGGAAGCGGACATCAAGGCCAAGGGCAACCATCTTTCCACCGGCTTCGTTGGCGTCAGCTACTTGCTGCCGGTTCTCACCCAGGCGGGCAAAGCGGACGCCGCCTACGGGTTGCTGCAACAGGATACGTTCCCGTCCTGGCTGTTCTCGGTGAAACATGGGGCCACCACCATCTGGGAACGGTGGGATGGCTGGACTCCGGAAAAGGGATTTCAGGATCCGGGAATGAATTCGTTTAACCATTATTCGTTGGGCTCGTGCGGGGAATACCTCTTTGGTTACATCGGCGGAATTCGCCCGGACAGCCCCGGCTTCAAAACCATCCTGATCGATCCGGTCATCCGTGATGGTTTGACCTGGGCCAAAACCAGTTTCGATTCGGCCCATGGAACAGTTGCCACGGCCTGGAAAACGGAAGGCAAACGGCTGACGCTGGAAATCTCAGTGCCAGCCAATACGACCGCAACGGTTCGCATTCCGACGAGTGACCCGGCCAGCATCACCGAGAGTGGCCGGCCAGTGGAGCAGGTCGAGGGTGTGAAATTTCTGAGGCAGGAAAACGGCAGGGCCATTTTTAGGGTTGGTTCAGGGACCTATAAATTTGCCTCTGATATCTTCCGGCGAAAATAGGGGGGGCTTCACATCAAGCCAACGGAAAGTTGAATATGAATTCGTCGGCATTGGTTGCGATCGGATAATTAAGACATCGTCGATATGGAATCCTCCTGGCGAACAGCCGATGAATGGATAATTTCCCGGTTTACGGCGCTTTTCTGATTGTGGTGGCTGGTCTCCGGAGCCGAAGGTTATGGGTTCAACTTCCGCCGCGCGCACCATCTCCAAATTCCTTCGCTGGGGGAAAACAGCTTTGGTTGCTGACATTAAACCTGCGACCTTGGCCGGTTGAATTATTTTGTGGCGGACATCGGTCCCGCCGGCCGGTCAAAATAGTCCGCCAGGACATACACCCGGTCGTTCAACGGCTTCATCTCCTCCAGCAAGGTCGCATAGGGCTCGTAGCGAAAGGTGACGATCCCCTTGTTGGAGTCGCGATTCGAGGGATCGGTGTTGGGCTCGGAAGGATCGTTGTCGCTGTATTTAAACCAGTGCCAGCCCACGCAAACTTTTGATTCCAGCAGGCCGAGCGCGAAGTTTTGGTAGAACAGCCCGCGGTCATGTTGGGATTTCACGATCCAGCCGGCCCCGCTGTTGTTGGACAACCCGGAGTCCTCGCCTTTCACATACCATTCCGTGATGAGGATCGGCCGGCCGGATTCCCGCGACCACATCGCCAGCTTCTCCTGCGATGGCGTCCAGGTGCGGTAATAATTGACGGCCAGCACGTCCACATAAGCGCCGGCGGCTTTGATGACTTCCGGGTAGTTCAGCTCTTCCCCGTGAAAACGCGAACCTAGGAAAAGATGGTTGGGGTCGTGTTTTTTGATGGCCCGCGAAACGATCCCATAGTAACGGTCGGTCACGAGCGCGAGAAAATCTTCCTTGTCCTGTTCGGTGATGTCCTTGACCGTTGCCGCTGCGCCATGCCGCGCCTGCAACCACGCCAGCGCCGCCTGGTGTCCCGGATCGTTTTCGGGCAATTGCAGATAGTTGATGATGGCGTTGCGTTTGAACGGCATTTCATTGTCCGAGAAATGCCCGAGCAGCCACGGGTCATCCTTGGACTTGGCGAGCTGCTGCGCGTAGCTGTCGCAAAATTTTTCAAATTCCGGATCAAAAACAAAGATGCAGTCCTTCGGGTAACCGACATGCCCCGACTGCTGGTACGTTCCGCCGCGTTTCTGTCCGTAGCTGCTCATGAAATCCCAGATGCGCGTGTAAACCAGCGGTCGTGCCGCCTGCCGCAGCCGGGCGGTGTCGGACCAGGCGCCGAGGCCGTTGAAACCTTCCTCATGCAGCAGGCCGGACGTGCGGGCCACCCAGTTGGAGTCGCCGCCGAATTTTTCCTGGAAAGCCGCCTTCGCGCCCGGCCCGCCCATCGGCGTCACGGCGACGACCGCCTTGTGCAGAAACTGGCCGCCGTCCGGATCGATCAACCACCAGCGTTCACCGATCTTTTTCGGGTAAAAGAATCCGGTGGCCTTCCCCTTGCGCGCCAGCAGCCCGCCGTACTGGTCCAGATCCGGATCCGTCTGGCCGGTCACCGCCACTGGCAGGGCGGCCAGCGTGCGCGTGGGATAATTCGTCCAAGCTTTGCCGGGGGCGACCTGGACTTGAACCGAAACGATTCCCGGTTCCGCCCGGACCAGCGTGGTCACGGCCAGCAGACCGAGGGTGAATGCTGATTTTTTAAAGAAATTTTTCATGTTGATTGAATCACCGGAATTCATTTGTTGGCCGGTAAATGTCTGAGGTGTTTATCCAAAAAACCCAGCACCACCGGGCGCAGATCGCGTTGCACGGGCTGGAGATCGAAACTGTGCGGTGCATCCGGAACGGGGATGAACTCGTGTTCGACCCCGGCCTTTTCCAAGGCCGCCACCAGCCGTCTGGACTGGTCGATGCTCACGAGCTTGTCCGCCGTGCCGTGCAAAATGAGGAACGGCGGCGAATTGCTCCGGACGTAGGTGAGCGGCGCCGCTGCCCGGTACAACTCCGGTGCTTCGGCGGCGGTTTTGGGCAACATGCTCGGGTGTTGTTCGAATGCGGCGACGTCAGCGATGCCGTACATGTCCACACAGCAGTTCACACCACAGGAAATGTCGCCATCCGGTTCAACCGGATCCAGGCCGTCCGTCGGCGTGGTCAGCGCAACCATCGCCGCCAGGTGTCCGCCGGCGGATTCTCCCAGCACGCCGATGCGGTTGGGGTCGATGCCCAACCGGTCCGCGTTTTTTCGGAGCCAGCGCACGGCCGTTTTGCAGTCCCACAAATTTGTCGGCCACACGACGTATTTGCCCCACGCGAGCTTGTAATCGATGCTCATGGCCACATAGCCGTTGCGGGCGAGCGTGCTGCCGGTGCTGATTTCGCGTTTGGCATCGCGCTTGCCATCATTCCAACCGCCGCCATGGATGATCACCACGGCGGGCAGGCGCGCCGCCGGGGACGTGGCCAACGGAAAATACAAGTCCGCGCGTTCCACCCGGTTGGTGGGCAGATATGCCACCGCCCGTTCCACGCGCACATCGGCGGGGAATGCCGGCGTCGCCGCTGGCTCGGCGGCGGTCACGGACCACCCGGCCACCAGCGACAAGCACAACATGGAGAGCGGTTTCATTTCAATAAATTTTCGCGCCGCGCTTTCAAAAACAACTGCGCGGGTCACAGCCTTATTTTAGGCGGGCCGGTGGAACCCTCCACCCTACAAAACCAAGGGGTGGCCGGCTGCTTCCCCGGCTCCTGGCCGGAACCCCACCCTTCAGGATGACGGGTGACGGCCCGATGACTCACGCAATTTGTTGACCGCCTGCACCCGGCTCTGCACATGGAGCTTTTTGTAAATTTCGTGCAGATACCAGCAGACCGTGCTCAACGTGATCGCCAGCTTGTCGGCGATCTCCTTGTTGGCATAACCGTTGGCCACCAGTTCCAGGATTTCCCGCTCCCGTGGCGCCAGCGTTTCCGTGGCCGCCGGGGCGGGCTTGGGCTCATGAAAGGCGGCGATGACTTTCCGGGCAATCTCGCTGCTCATCGGCGCCCCGCCACGATGCGCCTCGGCGACGGCTTCAAGAATTTCCGCCGCCGTGGCCTGTTTGAGCAGGTAACCGTCGGCCCCCGCCCGCAGCGCCTTGAAGATGTGTTCGGCGGCATTATAGACCGTGAGGATCACCACGCTGATGTCGGGCAGCTGGGACTTGAGGCGGGCGGTCACTTCCGCGCCGGAGGAGTCCGGCAGGTTGAGGTCCATGAGCACCACCTCCGGCAGATCGCGCGGAATGCGTTCGATCGCCTCCGCACCCGTGCCGTACTCGGCGATGCACACCAGGCCGGGCCGGGACTCCAGCACGCGGCGCAGGCTCTTGCGGAACCGTGCATCGTCTTCAACTATCGCCACTTTGATGGTCTTCATTTTTCTGGTTGAACCGGGATGATAAACGTCACTTCCGTGCCTTGGCCGGCGTGACTGGTCAGGTCGCAACGTCCGCCCAGGCGGAGCAGGCGTTCGCGCATCCCGGCCAGGCCATGGTGCGCGCCCCGGCCCGCCCCCTCCGCCAGGCCGCGGCCGTTGTCGGCGATGCGGATGACCAGGTTGCCTTCCGCCGCGGACATGGTCACCTGCACCTGGGTGGCGCCGGAATGGCGGATGATGTTGTTCAGGGCTTCTTTGTACGCGTGAAAAAATTCATGGCGTCCTTCCGCATTGAGGTTGCCTGCGGGCAGCGGTTCGATCACTTCCAGCCGGCAGCGGATCCCGGCACTGCCCAGCAATTTTTGCGCGTACGGGAAAAAATAATCCACCAATGATTGCGACGTGTCGTTGGCCGGGTTGATAGCCCAGACGATTTCATCCAGCGAGGCCGCCAGCGTGCGCGCCCGGCCTGTGATTTCCGACAGGCGTTCCCGGTCGGCCGACGGCAGTTCGTGGTTCGTGCCCGCCAGATCTCCCAGCAGTCCGATTTCGGTCAGGCCGACGCCGAGGTCATCATGCAGATCGCGCGCGATCCGGTTCCGCTCCAGCTCCAGGGCGCGCTGATGTTCCAGCCGCTCGACCACCAGACGATGACGGCGGCGCAGCACCAGCACCAGTACCACGAACAAGCTCGCGAAACTCACCGCGGTGGTCACCACCTTAAACCAGAGCGTCTCCCAGAAATAGGGTTCGAAATCGACGGCAAGGGTGTCACCGACCTTGTTCCAGATGCCATCGTTGTTGCAAGCAACCACCTTGAAGTGATAGTGGCCCGGCGGCGGATGCGTATAGCTGGCGACACGCCGTGTGCCGGCATCCACCCAGTCCTTGTCCAACCCTTCCAACTGATAGCGGAACTGCACATTCTCCGGTGCCACAAAACTCAAGGCGGTGAACTCGAACTGCACCTGCTGCAACCCGGGCGGCAACCGGAGTTCGCCCTTGTCGGCCGGTTTGCCCTCCCGCATTGATGCGGTGCCGTTGGTCGGCGATGCCAGTTTGAGATCCTGATAAACGGCATTCGCCCGGTCGTCGGCGATGACGCGTTCGATGAACACATCAGGTTGCCGGTAATTGAGCCGGGCGAAATCCAGCCGCACCTCGGCCAGACCGGACAGCATGGAGAAATACAGCCGGTCATCCGAAGAACGCAACGAGTCCGGGCAATAATCAAAACTTGCCTGCAATCCCGGCAAGCCTTCACTGCGACCGTAAACGACCGGCCAGAGCCGGGTGGCCGAACCGTTGGCCAGGTCATCAAAGTTCCGTTCGTGCACCTGATATATCCCCTGGTTGCCCGCGAACCAAACACTGCCACGCCCGTCCGTCAGAATTTGGGCGACGTAATCATTCGGCAATCCCTCATCGATGCCGAACCGGGTGATGGTCCCGTTCCGCAGCCGCCCGGCGCCGGCACCGGCGTAACCGATCCATAAATCGCCGTTCGCCGCCCCATGCAGGCAGCGGATGGACCAGGCGGCTGATTTGGCGGTCTCATCCACCAGGTCATCACCCGTCACGCGCACCAGCAAGCCGTCCGAAGCGCCGGCCCAGACATTTCCGGCCGTGTCCTCCGCCATCGCCCGGATGAACCGGTAGCCGGTCGGCAAATTGAACGATTGCAGTTTTTCCCCGCGCAACCGGTACAGGACATCCGGCAAGTCCGTGCCGATCCACAAATCCCCGGTGCGGGTCACCAGCAACGAGCGCACGGCCCTTTCTTGCAGATTCGTCCGCAAGCCCAAATCCTTGAACTCGCCGCCGGACCAGCGAAACAACGCGCCGCGCCGGCCACCGATCCAGACGGAACCGTTCGTGTCGGCGACGGCGCACGTCACATAGGTTTTCGCCAAACCGCCGGCGGATGATTGCACGGGCCAATTCGTTCCCTGGCCGCGGACCAGCACGCCATTTTCACCCACCAGCCAAAGCGAGCCGGCCGCATCCTGGCAAACCGACTGCACCCCTTGAAACGGCAGGCCATCCGCCGGTCCGATCATGGAAGTCAGCCGCCGGTGTACCCGGTTTAAACCGCCACGCGTGCCCACCCACAGATTGCCTTCCCGGTCTCCCGCCAGGCTGAGAATGGCCGGGTTGGAAACCTCGACCCGCGTGACCGCGTTGCTGTCGCAGCGGAACAAACCGGCGGAAACCGTGCCCACCCACACCGCGCCCTCGCGGTCTTCGAACAGCACTGACGGCTCGAAACTTGCCGGGCCGCCGGTTTGGTCCGGAATGATTTTTCCCAGTTCAACGGTTTCCACGCCTTCATCAAATTTCAAGACCTGCTGCCCCACACAGACCCAGATGCCGCCGGCATGGGCCGGGGCGATCCGCAGCGCCGGCGAACCAAAATTTTCCAGGACGTTGAACCGGCCGTTGCGGAACACCCCCAAATGGCTGCCCTTCGCAAACCACAGGGTTCCGTCATGGCCGGTGGCCAGCCAGCAGATGCCGCCATCACCGGGCAGGCCATCCTTGCTTGTGAAGGTGTCCACCTTGCCATCCCGGGCGCAGCGGATGACTTTGCCCGAGCTGTACGTGACCCAGAGGTCGCCCTTGCCATCCATCGCCAGCGAACGTTGCGTCTCGTTTTTCGGGAGGCCTTGATCGGCCGACAGCATCCGCACCTGCGCCCCGTCAAAACAAAACACGGTCCCGCCTTCGTCCTTCGCCAGCCAGACGCGGCCTTCCCGGTCCAACAGGAGGGCCCGCATGGTGCCGGCGATGAGACTGGGGGAACTGGCGATGCTGACCCGCTGAAAACGGACCCCGTCAAAACGGACGGTGCCGCCCTGTGTGGCGACCCACAGATAGCCGTCGGGCGTCTGGGCCAGCCCCACCACGCGGTTGTCCGGCAGGCCGTCTTCCGCCAGCCAGGTCCGGGCGAAATAGGGGGTTTCGTTATCTGCCAGCGCGTGTGGCACCAGGCTGAACCAGACGACGCAGCACAAGCTGGAAAAAAATGTTTTCACGCTGACTCGGCCCGAGCATACCGGAAACCCCTTTTGCTTTCCAACCATACGGCGGATTTTCCGGCGCCGCCCGGACTTCACCAGGTCGGCGCCGGCCTTGGCTTGAACCGCCGCCACCCGTTATTGGGCGCTGATGCGGAAGAACTGTTGTGGGTTGCCCGGCGTGATGGGTAACGTGAAGTTCAAGGTCCCGCCCGTTCCGGCATTGGTCTGGACACCCGTCCAGACCGCGGGTGCCAGCGTCGGGGTCGCCTGCAGCACATAATTAAACCCGGACTGCGAAGCCGCCACTTGCAGAGTGAAATTCGTCCCGCTGACAACCGGCGACGTGATCAACGGCACAGGTGCGGTATTGGCGGCCACCCTGATGATGCCGCTCGCCAGCTGTGAGACATCCCAAAACTGGTTCGTCGAGGACAAGGCCGGCAGGTTCGTCGCCGCAAACGTGCCGCTGATGGTGCCGGAAAACAAATGGAACGTATCCCCCGCCTGCAACGCATCGCCCAGATTCGTCACCGTCAGCGTGCCGCCATAGGCGAGCGTCGCCGCCGAGACCAGATCCGCATTTTGCACATTGGTGCGGTTGAGTTCCATCAACGTCGTCCCCGACAACGTCAGGTTGCTGGAAAAAGTCAGGGTGCCCAGCGGACCCGGGCTCACCGTACCGGTGGCGTTGAAGCTGCCCGTGACATTGCCGGTGCCCGCGAGCGTTTGCGCCGCGCCCAACGTGAATCCGCCGGAAACCGCGCTGACGTCCAGTGTCGCCGGATTCTTGAGCTGGATGCTCGGGGTGCTGGCGATCGTGGCGCCCGCGCCCAGCGCTAGCGTGCCGTTTTGGACCACGGTCACGCCGGAATACACATTCGCGTTGTTCAACGTCCATGTGCCGGTGCCTTGTTTCGTCAAGGCGGGGATGTTCGCGCCATTGTCGTTCAGCGCGCCGTTCAAGATGCCGTTGCCGGCACCGCTCAGGATGACGGTGCGGGCCGTGACGTTCGGCGACACCGTGCCGTTCAAGGTCAGCAGGCCGCTGGCCACGCTGATTTCAGAATTTCCCGCGCCGGAACCCGGGGTGATGCTGCCTTCGATGATGTTGTTTCCGCCCAGGTTGCGGATCACCTGCGTCACGCCGGCGTTCGTGTCACCGAGCGTATTGCCGCTGCTGGTCACGAAGGAGATCGCCGCCGGAACATCGATGCCGCCCTCCAGTTGCGCGCTGGCGTGGATGAGCGTCACCGTTTTCGCGGCGGTGCCATCGCCCAGGGCGTAGCTGTTGGACAACACGAGGGTGCCGCCGAACACGGGCGTGCCCGAGCCGGTCGTGATGTTGCCCGCAAACGTGTTGCTGGAAGTGATGGTCAGCTTTCCGTAATTGATCAAGCTCAGGCCGCCGGCCCCGGACAGCTGGTTGTTCAACACAAAAGTGTTGCTGGAATTGATCGCCAGCTTGGTGGTGCTGCCGGCGAGGTTGATGGCGCCGGGGGGCATCGAACCATCGGCCAGGCCGCTGCCCAGTTGCACGGTGCCGGTGTTGACGGTGATGTCGCCCAGCTGCGGCGCATTGGTGGTTGTGATTTCGAGCGTGTTGCCGTTCATGGTCACGCTGCCGCAAAGGTTGCTGTTGCCGGCCAGCACCATGGTACCGACGCCGTCAGTGGTGAGCGCCGCCAGCACCGGGTCGTTGCCCAGCGAGAAGGTGTTCTGAAAAGTAAGGATGTCGCCCGTGTTAACAGCCGAACATTCCAATGTCTGCTGGTTGCCGGTCACCGAATTCGCCAGGGTCATCAGCACGTTGTTGTTCACGATCCGGATTTGCGAGGGGCTGCCCACCGTGATCGGCCCCGTCCAGGTCGCCTGGTTGCTCGTGGTGTTGGCATAGAGCGCCCCGGCGGAAATGGCGAGGCCGTATCCGTTGATCTCCAGCGGTTCCGCCACGGTCCAGTTGCCAAAGCTGGTGAACCGCGCGCTGCCGCCCGCCTGCACCACCGTGCCGGCATTGGTGCTGCCCAACGCATTATTGTTTTGGATGTTGAGCTGGCAGCCGCTTTCGATGGTGGTCACTCCCGTATAAGAATTGGAGCCGGAAAGGACCAGCGCGCCGCCACCGCCCGTCAGCCTGACCGTGCCCGTGCCGCTGACGGCACCGCTGACGCCGATGCCGCCGGAAGACAGATTAAGGAGCAATTGCCCGTTGTTCGTGACCGGGCCGCTGCCCAGGCTGCCGGTGCCGCCGCCATTGCCGAGGGAAAGCGTTCCGGCTTCGATCAGGATGGGGCCGCTGAAATTATTGTTGGCGGAGGTCAGCGCCATGACGTTCGCGCCGCGCTTGTCCAGCAGGTAGCCGGTGGAGATGCCCGATCCGTCAAACGTGTACGCTTCGGTCGTGTTGCTGACCGTCATCGTTCCGGGCGTGACCGGCACCGACACGTTGATGTCGGGCGAAGCCGAACCGGAATCGTTGAACGTGACATTGTCGCCCTGATTAAAATACAAACCGGTCCAGTTCGCCGTGCCCGCCGCATCCCAAACATTGCCCGAACCGTCGCCCGTCCAGATCAGATTCTGCGGCGTGCCCGTGACGATCAGGTTCACCTGTCCCGGCGTGGAAGTGTCGAGCGTGAAGGTCTGGCTGGTCACCGGGGCGCTGAGCGTGAACGAGCCGCCGCCCAGCAGCGAGCCGGTGTAATTGATCAGGCGGAACGTGCCGTTGCCGGCCACCCCGTTCGGCAAAAAGATCTGGATGGTGGTAGAACCGTTGAGTGTCAACGAACCCGCCACGTTCAGCACATTGTTCGGGCTGGTGGTGAAGTTGTATTGGATGGTCTCCCCGCCGGCGAGGACGAGGTTGTTGCTCAAGGACAGCCGCTGGCTAAACTGGTTGGTGATCCCCACTTGTATGACGGTGCCGCCCGACGTGGTCACATTTCCCAGCACCGCGCCGCTGCCGCGCAGTACCTGGCTTGAACCCAGGGACAGACCGCCGGGCAGAGTGGTATCCAACACCCCGTTCGTATCCACTTCGATCACCGCCGTATTGGCAATGGAGGCGCTGGCGCCGAGCTTCAGCAATCCGTTGGTGACGACCGTATTTCCGGCGTAGGTGTTGGCGCTGTTCAGCGTCCAGGTGCCGGTGCCGTCCTTGGTCAGGGAAACCGTCGTGGCCGAGCCGTTGTCGATGACACCCGCCACGGAGCCGTTGCCGGCCCCTTCGAGCAAAACCCCGCGCGCGCCGGTCGTGCCGCAAGTGATGCCGCTGTTCAAGGCCAGCGTCGTGCCGGCGTCTGCCTGGATGCCGACAAAGGACGTGCCGCCGGAAGAGAGGCTGATCGCATCGCTGATGGCGTTGTTACCGCTGATGTTTTCAATCGCCACCGTCGGCCCGGTGCGCTGGGCCACGCTGATGGCATTGCCGGTCGCGAGCGTGACGTTGTTCGACAATTGTATCCCGCCCGTCTGGGCATTGTTGGGGCTGATCGTCAGCGTGGACGGGTTCGATAATGCCGCGCTGTTGGCGATGAGCAGCACGCCGTTGGTGCTGATGGTGGTGGCATTCTGGGTGCCGGAACCGGTCAACGCCAGCAGGCCGCCTTGGACGGACAGGTTGCCGGTCCAGAGGTTGTTGGCGCCGAGGAGAACTGTGCCGGTGTTTTGCTTCACCACCGAGCCCGCGCCGCCGATCAGGTTGTTGACGACCATGATATTTGTGGTGTTGAACGTCAGGGAGGTGCCGCCGTTGAGCGTGACGTTGCCGGAACCAAGCGCGTTGGTGGTGCCGCTCGCGACCTGGAGGACACCGCTCGTATTCGTCCAATTGCCGGTGAAAGCGGTGTTGGTGCCGGAGACGACCAGCGCATTGGTCAGCGTCGTCATGGCCACGATCAGGTTGCCGCTGCCGCTCAACGTGGACAGCAGCCCGATGTCACGGGTGGCAACGCCCTGGTCTGAGGTAAAAGTGGAATTGGTCAGCACTTGCAGCGTACCCGCGAGCGGCGAATTGGAACCGCCGGGTCCGCCGTGGTAGGTGATGGTTCCCGGGTTCAAAATCAGGTTCACCGTCGCCAGCCCGTTGTTGTGTTTCAGATACAGGGTGCCATTGCTCAGCGTCAGGCTGTTGCCGGCAAAGGTGGAAGCGGTGGTAAAATTGGGCGTGCGGACAAAAAATGTGTTGGTCGTGAAGTAGGTGTTGCCGGTGGCGGCAATCGCCGCTGGCGTGCCCCAGATCACCGAACTCCAGCCGTTGGCATCGGCTCCGGACTGGTTCACCGTCTGGTAGATGACCGCCGCCGGTGCCGTCACGCCTGCCAGCATAAACATTCCGGCGAAAAAGACTGTGTTCCAAAAGGTGGGCTGAATCAGGCGGAAAGGTCTCATATGGGTTTGGTTTTGGGTATTCGTGGTTGATTCTTAGCGCCATCAGCCCGGGACGCCCTTGAGCGCTCTTGAGGCCAGATGGTTCATTTACAAGTTAACGGTTCAAAAAATTTGTTCCACCCTACAAAACCATAGGGGGCGCTTGCGCTCCCAAAATTGCCACGGACACCGGCTATATTGTTGGATTTTCCAAGGATCACGGCCCGGACCGCACTCGATAAAATTTCGCCGGTGCGTTGGTGGCGGCCGGGTCGGTGAATACAAATACCCCCGATGGCACGGCATTGGTCACAAAGGCGGTCACCCACGCGATCAAATTGGTGGATGACTGCACGGTGTAGCCGGAACCGGCATACGCGGTCACGGTCATCTGAAACCGGCTGTTGCCGTACTGCACACCCGAAAGCTGCGGTTGCGGCAACGGTTGAACCGCCAGGGTCACGGTGTTCGTGGCGCTGAGTCCGCCCAGTTGCGCCACCGGGGTGCCGCCCGCGAGTCTCGCCAGGTCTGAAGCGCTCAATGCGGCACCATACAACACCAGGTCATCCAGATTGCCGGTGAACCAGCGCGACTGCCGGTCGAAGGTAACGCCACCGAAGACCAGCGGGTCGGTTTGATCCAACTGCCAGTTGACCGGTGCCAGGCTGCCGACCCTGACGCCATCAAGGTACAGGCCCAACTGGCCGGCATTGCTGTTCGTCCGGGCAAACACCACCGCCACATGATGCCAGACGCCGGCGGGAATGGTGGCGCCGGTAAGATTCACGTCTTGCACATTGATGGTATTAAAGTGCTGCAACTGGATCTGGCTGCTGCTGTTGATATAGAGACAAAGTTCATCCCCCGTGCCGCCAAACGCATCCCCGACCCCCATGTAGAAAATAAAATCAACGTTCGTGGTGTTGGGAATCGTGGTATGACGAAACCAGGTTGCCAACGTCCAGTCGGCGTTCGCCAGATTATAGGTGCTGGCGGGCAGCCAAGTCGCCAGGCGCGCTCCATTGCCATCACCGGCCGCCGTCAACGCCAGCGATTGGGTGCTGCTGGCAGCCAGTGCGGCGGGTACGCTGGTGTCGTAAGCGCTGCTACCGGTACCATAATCCTCAATCGCGCCGGTCATTCCATAAATCGAGCTGTCGGTGACGCGCTTGTCCGTGGTCTGGTCCGGCGTTTCGAAATTGTAATACAACAGCCACCGCGGGTCGGGACCTTGATCGGTCGCGATGTAATTATAGGAGGCTGCGCCCAGATGATTGGTGGCGGAAAAACGGGCGGTGTGGCCGTCGCCCAACAAGGACACGAGGCCGCCGGCAGGATTGGTGGCCGCGAAAAATATCCCCGCCGCCGGTGTTTCGACGTCCGAAACCAGCGAACTTAAATCCAAGTCCACATAGGTGTTGGTTATCACCGTCAAATTGGTGGCCGCCGTCGCCGGGGGCGTGTTGACCGGTTTGACATTGAGCGTGAAGGTCGCCGGCGTCTGGTTGGTGCCATCGCCCACCAGCAGCAGCACGCCCGCCGAACCATATTGATTGGTCGCCGGCGTGAGCGTCACGTTCCGGCTCGAATTGGCACCGCCCAAAACGATGTTCACCGCTGGCAACAAGTTGGTGTTCAACGAAACCGCCTGCACTGTCAATGACCCCGCCGGACTTTCCGCATCGCCAATGGTGAATGAATACGGTCCCGCCGCCGTATTTTCATTGATGGATTGGTCGGCCACGTTGGAGATCGTCGGTGGCGTGTTCGTGCAGGCCAGCGGCGTGATGCGGATGTAATCGATCGTGATGTGATAACCCGTTGAACTCGGGTTGCTGCCGGTGACGGTGAAGCGGAATTTCCAGGTGCCCGCGTTGGTGAGGGTCGCGGTTCCCAGATCGGTCACACCCGCGCCGATGCCCGCACTGTAAGCGTCCACCACCCCGCCAAAGTTGCCGAAGGCCGGGCTGTTGGAGGCGGCGATGGCGGTCTGGAATTTGCCCGAGGCCCCGCTCTGCCGGTAGCCGATCTTCACATC
>Ga0210392_10000496_pt1 | contig 24047 bp, 18 predicted proteins | sample IncBWC30OmetaG_FD_161057 | JGI IMG/M metagenome (GOLD analysis project Ga0210392, IMG submission 161057) | Forest soil microbial communities from Barre Woods Harvard Forest LTER site, Petersham, Massachusetts, United States - Inc-BW-C-30-O ...
ATTTTTATCCCGAAATGGGCCGAGCGCGCGCGGCAATCGTAAACCAGCGCGGGCACGCGCTCGAAGCGCGCCTGGCCCAGGAAAAAACGGCGGAGCGTGACCGGAGGCAGCAGCGTGGTGCTGCCATCGGCGGCCTTCACGCTGACCTGCGCCGCGGGAATGGGCGGCGCGGACGTGTCGGAATAGCGGGCTGCGAGCTCTGGCGAGATGAGCGTGACGGACGCACCGGTATCGATAAGGAAGTGATAGGGGCCTTTTTTATCCCAGCGCGTCTCGACGATGAGGTAATTGGAGATGGTCTGCGCGGGCAGCTCGATGAGTTGCGATTCGAGAGTGGTGCTGCGCGGTGGCATGGGCACGCGCCGCAGCAACGAACACCCGCTAACAAGGAGCGCACCGCAGACGGAGAGCAGCGCGATGACGCGGCGCGAAGTCATTTGACCGGCTTGGGCAGCCTTTTGCTCAGGGCGAGCGCGCCGAGCGAAAGCGCGGCGCCGCCGACAAATACCGTGGTTGAGCCGAAAACCCAGAACACAACACCGGCGATCACGGGCGTGATGGCGCGGGCGAGCGACCCCAGCGAACGGAAGATCCCCAGCACGCGGCCTTGTTCGGATTGCGTGCAATAGAGCGAGATAAGGCCGGTCGTGGACGGGTTCACCAAGCCGGCGCCCATGGCCAGAAACACCAGGCCGGGATAAAGGACCCAGGGATACGGGGCGAACCCGACGCAGAGCAGGCCGATGGAGGTGGAGATGAGGCCGGTGGTGAGCACCCGGATCTCGTCCACGCGCTTGAGCAATTTGCGCACGATGTAGCCTTGGGTGATGATCGAGCACAGGCCGAGAAAGCCGAGCAGGTAGCCGTTTTGGCGCGCGGTGTAGTGAAAACGCTGGGCCGCGAGAAAGGTGAGCGACGATTCCATCGCGACGAAGGCGAGCGCATAGACAAACGCCACGATGTTGGCGCGGCGCACGGCGTCGTTATCGAGCGAGAAAATGGCGCGCAGCGGATTGCGCAGCCGCGCCTCGCGCGCTTCCGCCCGGGCGGCGGGCGGGAGGGTTTCCTTGAAGCTCACGTAGACCCAGACGACATTCACCAGGCACAGGACGAAGGAGATGAGCGCCGGCACGGAAAACGGATTTACTCCGAAGCGCGCGAGCGAGGGATGGTGCGTGAGCAGGTTGATATGTGCCGTGAGCGCGCCGATCATCGGGCCGGTCACGAGGCCGATGCCGAAGGCCGCGCCCACGATGCCCATGGCGCGCGAACGTTCCTGGCGCGTGGTCACGTCGGCCACGGCGGCCGTGGCGACCGAGAGATTGCCGCTGAACGCCCCGCTGACGACGCGTGAAACAATGAACAGCCAGAACGACCCGCTAAAAATCCAGATCAGGTAGCCGACCGCCGTGCCGATGACGGTCTTGAACAACACGCCGCGCCGGCCGCGGCGGTCGGAAACCGAGCCCCAGAACGGTGCGAAGACAAACTGCAGGATCGAGAAGAAGGAACTGATAAGGCCGCCGAACAGCACGGCGGAAAAATCCTCGTTTTTGCCCAGCAGGTGCGCGACCGCGTGGGTTTGGGTGAGGAACCAGCCGAGGGCGCCCGTATGGCCGTCAACCCGCAGGTAGTAATCGATCAGGTCGGGTGCCAGCGGGAAGATGATGGAGAACCCGATCAGGTCGATGACGAGCGTCAGGAAAATGACGCCGAGCGAGAGCGGGCGTTTGGCGATGGTGGCGTCGGGCATGGTTGAAGCGCAGGCTTGGGGAGCGGCAGGAAGATGCCAAGGCGCAAACGAACTGGGACGCGCGATGTCCGGGCGGGTTCCTTCGAACCTTCAAGGCACGATCATCGCTTATGATTTTTCTTCGTCTGAATCGTCCGCGAGGTGAAACCGGTGAAAGACCCGGTGGACGAACGGCGCGAGGATGACGCCGACGATGCTGATAAAGGCCAGCCCGCTGAAGAGGGCGTAACAGCCGGCGAAGAGTTTGCCCGCGCTGGTTTCCATCACCGCGACCGGTCCCATGCCGCCGAGGATCATGGCGGCGTTGACGAACGAATCGAGCCACGAAAGGTGCTCGGTCAGGCGATAGCCCAGCATGCCGGCAAAGAGCGCGAGGGCGAGCAGACCGAAGCCGATTCCTACGCTGAGCGCGGCGCGGCGATAGAAAAGCGGTCGCGGCAGCATGGGCGCGGTGCGGCGCTCAAGCCGCCACAGCGAATGGCTGACCTCGGCCTCATCCCCATCCTGATCGGGAGCATCGGTGTTCATGGCGAATTTTTCAAATCACCATGACAGCACGCGCCGGCTCGTCCGGCAAGCCCGACGGGCGGCTGAGGGCAGCCGCCCCTACCGCAAGGCGCCGCATCCGGGAATTTGGTAGGGCCCGTTGCCCCAACGGGCCGCCCAACCCTTACAATTTATACGGCAGCGGAAAGCGGCTGGTGAGCACGTGGACGCGCGTTTTTGCCTCGGCCAGCGCCGAGGCTTCGCGGTCGGTGCCGATGGCGCGGAGCACGAGGTCGATGCAGCCGGCGATTTCGTCCATGTCTTTCTCGACCATGCCGCGGGTGGTGACGGCGGGCGTGCCAAGGCGGATGCCCGAGGCCTGGAAGGGCGAGCGCGTCTCGAAGGGCACGGTGTTTTTGTTGCAGGTGATGTGGGCGAGATCGAGGGTCTCCTGCGCTTTTTTGGCGGTGAGCTCGGGCAGGGCGGGGCGAAGATCGACGAGGAAGAGGTGGTTGTCGCTGCCGCCGGAAACGATCTTGTAGCCGCGGCCGGCCATGGCGGCGGCGAGGGCGCGGGAGTTTTTGATGATCTGCGCCGAGTAGACTTTGAAATCGGGCTTCACGCATTCGGCAAAGCACACGGCCTTGCCGGCGATGACGTGCATCAGCGGGCCGCCCTGGCCGCCGGGGAAGACGGCGGAGTCGAGCGCCTTCGCGTATTGGGCCTTGCAGAGCACGAGGCCGCCGCGCGGGCCGCGGAGGGTCTTGTGCGTGGTGGTCGTGACAAAATCGGCGTGGGGCACGGGCGAGGGATGCAGGCCGGCGGCGACGAGGCCGGCGATGTGCGCGATGTCGGCAAAGAGGAGCGCGCCATTGGCCCGGGCGATCTCGCCCATGCGGGCGAAGTCGATGATGCGCGAATAGGCGCTGGCGCCGACGGTGATCATCTTCGGCTTCTCGCGCGCGGCGGTGGCGGCGAGCTCATCGTAATCGATCAGGCCGTTGTCCTCGCGCACGCCATACTGGCAGAACTGGTAGAGCTTGCCGGAAAAGTTGGCCGGATTGCCGTGGGTGAGATGGCCACCGTGGCTGAGGTTCATGCCGAGCAGTTTGTCGCCGGGCTGGAGCACGGAGGTGTAAACGGCGAAATTGGCCTGTGAGCCGGAGTGCGGCTGGACGTTGGCATGTTCGGCGCCGAAGAGCTGCTTCGCGCGGTCGATGGCCAGCTGCTCGACCTTGTCCACGAACTCGCAGCCGCCGTACCAGCGTTTGCCCGGGTAGCCTTCGGCGTATTTGTTGGTGAGCACGCTGCCCTGCGCCTCGAGCACGGCGGGGTAGGTGAAGTTTTCCGAGGCGATGAGCTCGATGTGGCCCTGCTGGCGGGCGAACTCGGAGGCGATGGCCGAGTAAATTTCCGGATCGAGGGTCTTGAGCGGCGTGGCGTTAAGCATGGCGGGAAAACGCAACGCTCGCGCAAACTCGCCGCAAGGCAAAGAATTTTTTTCGCGAGAGGCGTCCCCGCTTAACCGGGTCGGTGCAATGGAACCGCTAGGGCGGTTTCAAAATCAGTTCAGCCACGAAGGATCACAAAGAACACAGAGAACAACCCTTTTTGAGTTCTATGTGATCTTTCGTGGCAAAGAATCCGGCCGACCGCTTACCAAGCGTCCGAGCGGAGGGAACGACATCCGTGTTAATCTGCGGTTAAAAACTTTACCGGCCGGCCGGCTTGGCCGTCAGTTTTTTAAACTGCTCGATCAGCGAGGGGATGGCCTCGACCATCTCGTCGCGGCAGAGTTCGTAAAGTTTGTAGGGGCCACCGTAGGGGTCGGCGATTTCCTTTTCGGCGCCGGCCGGGAGAAATTCACGGAAGAGAAAAATGTTTTTGGGCGGCCGTTCGAACATGAACGGGATCGTGGCGCGGTGCGCCTCGGTCATGCAGAGCACGGCGAGCGCGCCATCGATGAGTTCCTGCGTGATGGGCTGGCTGCGGTGGCCGGAGATGTCGATGCCGGCCTTTTTCATGGCCTGGACGGAATATTCCGTGACCAGCTCGCCGGTGCGCGCGGCCACGCCGGCGGAAACGACCGGGCGGGATTTGAGCGGTGGGGGCTGGGCGGCGAGCGCATGCCGGAGCAAACCTTCAGCCATCGGGCTGCGACAAATATTGGCGGTGCAAACCGTGAGAATGTAGCCGGGTGCTGGCATCGGCGGGTTTAGAGCTTATCTTTAAATAGAAATGGCCGTCGCTGGTTTATTTAAAGCTAAGCCCTAGGCGCGGGGGATTTTGTGGAGTGCGAGGAGCGCACGGTCAAGCTGGACCGCGCGCTGGAGCGCAAGGTCGATCAACGGCGGCGGCAGGGCGGATTTGGCTTTTGCGGAATCAGGTTTGGCGGCGGCATCCTCATTGTCCGGCGCCGGCTGCGCGCTGTCGCTGACATGCTCCTTGACCATGGAGGCTTCGTCATAGCGGGGCTTGTTGGTTTTTTCGATGATCAGCGACTCGATGGCGGTGCCGTGATCGAACGCCTCGTAAGCGCGGCGCTCGGTGTCGGGCGAAATTTTAAGCGGCACGTCAGGAGTGAAGGCGGGCAAAGGCGATCCGAGGGCCACGACGCCCGATGGCACCGGCCGCGCGGCGAGCGCGTGCAGCAGCGCGGGCCCGGTGCCGGCATTGACCAGGATGAAAACCGGATAGGCGGCGGCGCGGAAGCCGAGCCAGGCCGAAAATGCGGTGGCGCCGGTGTCGTCGGCCATGGCATAGCGCAAGTCGAGGACGAGGGCGGATTTTTCCGTGTTGGCCGCGGGCAGATCGGCGGGCAGCGCGTGCACGCGGCAATAAAGCAACCCCTGGCCAAGGTCGCTGGGTGCAGCGGCCCAGGCAGCTCGCGCGGCAAGAATAAAGGCGAGGGCAAGAAACAGGAACGATTTTATCATGAGCGGTTGAGCTGGCGCGCACCGATGTCGCGGCGAAAGTATTTTGAAGCAAATTGGATCTGATTGCAAACGGCGTAAGCACGTTCGGCGGCCTCCTTCAGCGTGGGGGCAAGCGCGGTGACGCCGAGCACGCGGCCGCCGGCGGTGACGATGGCGCCGTTGGCGTCCTGCGCCGTGCCGGCGTGAAAAATAAAGGTATCAGGCGGCAGGTTCGAGGCGACAGGCAAGGTGATGACATCGCCCTTGGGATAGCTGTCGGGATAGCCGCGGGCGGCGAGGACGACGCAAATGGCGGATTCGGGGTTGACGGAGAGCTTGATCTGCCCGAGTTCACCGCGCGCCGCGGCCCAGAGGAGCTCGAGTACATCGGTGGCCAGGCGCGGGAGCACGACCTGCGTTTCGGGGTCGCCGAAGCGGGCGTTGTATTCGATCACGCTCGGGCCGTCCGGCGTGAGCATGAGGCCGATGAAGAGCGTGCCGCGAAAATCCATGCCTTCGGCGGCAATGGCCTTGACCGACGGCTGGACGATTTCGCGTTCGATGCGAGCGAGCAGTGCGGGTGTGACCACCTCGGCGGGCGAGTAGGCGCCCATGCCGCCGGTGTTGGGGCCGGCGTCGCCGTCGCCGATGCGCTTGTGGTCCTGGGCGGCGGGCAGGATGACGTAGTCGCGGCCGGAGACGACGACGAGCAGGGAGGTCTCTTCGCCGAACAAACAGTCCTCGATCAAAATCTGCCGGCCGCTCGCGCCGAATTTTCCACCTTCGAGCATCTCGCGCACAGCCGTCTCGGCCTCAATGCGGGTCTGCGCGACGATGACGCCTTTGCCGGCGGCGAGGCCGTCGGCCTTGATGACAATGGGAATCTTGCGCGTGTGCAGATAGGCGAGCGCGGGCGCGGCTTCGCTGAAGAATGCGGCGGGTGCGGTGGGAATTTTGTATTTCAACAAAATCTGCTTCGTAAAAATCTTTGAGGCCTCGAGGCGGGCGCCGTCCTTTTTCGGCCCGTAGGCGGGGATGCCGGCGGCGGTGAGTTCGTCCACCAGGCCGAGCGAGAGCGGCACCTCGGGGCCGACGACGACAAATTCCATTTTCTCGCGCCGGGCGAGGGCGACGAGGCCGGGGACATGGTCGGCGGCAACGGGGAAGCACGGCACGTCGAGGGCGATGCCGGCGTTGCCGGGCGCGGCGATGACGCGCGGGCGCGCGGGCGAGGCGAGCAGCGCCCGGACCAGCGCGTGCTCGCGGCCGCCGGAGCCGACGACAAGGACGGATTGAGGCAGCGGCATCAGAGTACGTTCAGGGTGCGGCGATAGAACGCGACGACTTCGTCGGGATCATCGGTAAAGAGAATGTAGTCCATCATCCAGGCGGGGGCGCGTTTGGTGCGGATCATTTCACGGAGTTGCCGGCGCAGGTCGCTGAAGTATTTCGCATCATAGAAGACATAGGGAATGCGGGGGCGGATGCCGAGCTTGAGATTGCAGAGCTCAATGCCGATTTCCTCCAGCGTGCCGACGCCGCCGACGTTGAAGATGCAAAAATCGGCGACTTCGAACCATTTTTGGCGGAAGTGGCGCGAATTTTCCTGGAAGGTGTTGAAAAAATCCACGCCGATCTCGGGCGCCTGGGCCTCGATTTCGAGAAAACACGCGCCGGTGAGCGCGCCCTGTTTGCGGGCGGTCTCGGTGGCCAGGCGCATGACGCCGCCGCCGCCGCCGGTCAGCACGCCGATGTTGGAACCGATGAAACCGGTGAGCTTGTCCATGAGCGCGGCAATGCGCCCGGTCTGCGCCCGGTCGAGGCCGATGGCGGAGCCGTAGAAGGCGAGAATGGTGGACTCGTCGAATTTCCTGACCAGCTCCTCGCGGAGGAAAAAGCCGTGGTCCTTCTTGTAGGTGTGCAGGAACAGGTCGTTCAGGTCCGGGCTGAGCCAGTAAACATCGAGGTCGATGGCGAAATAATTCTCGAGGCGGATATGGGCGTTGTCGGAGAAGAAAAAGCCGTGGGTGCGCGAGGGCTTGCGGAAAATGATGCGCCGGAGGTTGCCCCGCTGGATGCGGGTGAGGAGCTCGATGTGCTCGAGGAGATTGGGAAAATAATCGATGAGCAGCGTGTCGGCGTTGTCCGGCGCGACATCGAGGGCCTGGACAAGGGTGCGGTGGCCGCAATGCTTGCCGGCGGCGGCGACGATGGATTTGAAATCCTGGCCGGCCTTGAAAAAGAGCGAGCGGTTTTCCATCGTGGCGCTCTGGCCCTTGACGGAAATCTTGGTCTTGGGGCGGGCCGGGCCGTTGTGGTCGGGCGGCGGGTTCTCGTCGAGGCAACGGTAGAGCTGCCCGGCGGTGGTGGAGAGGCGGGTGCGCTTCTTGAGGAGGGTTTTGAACTCCGGGTCGGCGGCCGGCTCCGGCGCGCGGAAGATGTCGACGGACACGAAGGGGTTCACCACGGGCTGGTCGCCGGTGTTATAGATCTCGAGCATGATATTCGTGCCGAAGGTCTTGACCGGGTCGAGGAGGACGGCGCCGGTGTGGATGCCGAAGTTGCCCTCGCCGCGGTTGAGCACGACGTAGTGCTCTTTCAAATACATCGAGCAGCTGGTGAGGACGCCGGAGCGGGGCGGGACGGAAAGCAGGTCGGTCTCGTGGCGCACCTGGACCTTGTCGAGGTAGCCGCGGCCGGCCTCGCCGCTGACGAGGCGCTCGAATTCCGGGCGCTGGAGCCGGGGACTGAGGGTGTAGCGCACCTGGTGCGGCGTGAGGAAGACGCGGCCGAAGCGGTCGATCGAGATGGTGTTGGGGAGCTTGAGGCGGTTGTCCTGGACGGCTTCCCAGATCATGGCGGTGGAGAGCTTGGCCGCATCGGGCGCATAGAAAAGCCGGCCGGCGGGCACGCCGGGGCGCAGGAGTTTCTTGAAAAAAGCCGCCGTGGGGAAATGCGGGTCGAACATGAACGCATCCACATCCAGCACGAGGCGGTTGCTCTCGATCAGGGGCGCACCGTGCGGCATCATTTCGATGCCGATGCGGGCGAGCGTGCTGCGCTCGGTGAAATGCAAATGGGCCAGGTGGGCGCGCAGGAACTCCATTTCGCCGCCGTTGCGCGGCCGGAAGGCGAGGGTGAGCGCGACGGTGTGGGCGTCTTTGTTCCGTATGTGCAGAATCTGGCCGTCGGGGCTGGTCCAGAATTGATCGGGATTCATGGGAGGGCGGAGCGTGGCGCGCGGAAGCCCGGCTGGCAAGGGCGGTAAAACCACGGATGAAGGTTTTTCCAACCGCAGATGGACGCGAATGAACGCGGATACAATCAAGGCCGGGACAACAAAAGGCAGAATATTCATGGGAGCGGAGGTCCCTTGCTTCCAGCTTTTCGACCACCGTATCTGCGTTCATCCGCGTCTATCTGCGGTTAAATATCGTTTGCAATTCGCGGTTGCTTTTCGCCGGGGGCATTGGCAGGTTCCAAAATTCACGGCACAAACTTCCTTTTGTCGTTTCTTATCTACACAACCCGCATGAAACCCACCCTTCGTTTACCTGTTTTCCTGCTCGGACTCTGCTGCAGCACCGCTGCGCTCAAGGCCCAGGATATAAAACTCAATCTAGCTGGCACCCCTGGCCAGCCCGCCGCGCAACCGGCCAAGCCCGCGGAGCCACAGTTCTCCGAAAAGCAATTGCTTGAGATGTATGGCTGGATTATCGGCAAACGGGCTGGTTTGTCCGAGCTTGGTTTCACCGCGGCTCAGACCGATTCCATTGTGCATGGCATGCAGGTCGCGGCCAGTGGGGGCGAAGCGCCCTACGACATCAAGGCCATTGGCCCGGCGCTCGGCAAATACATGCAGGAGAAGAATCAGGTGTATGCCGACAAGGTTAAGCAGGCAAACCAGGCCGAGAGCGCCGCGTTCTTTGCGAAATTGAAGGAAAACAAAAATGTCGTCGTGCTGCCCGACGGCCTGTGCTACGAAATTATCAAGCCCGGCATCGGCGACTATCCCAAGCCAACCCAGGTGGTGAAGGTCAATTACACCGGAAAGTTCCTCAATGGTAACGTCTTTGACAGTACGACGAAACACGAGCCGCCCGGCCCCGTCGAGATCGGGCTTGATCAGGTGATCCCGGGCTGGACGGAAGGCATCCAGAAGATCAACGCGGGCGGACAAATCCGCCTCTATATTCCTGGTAATCTCGCTTACGGAGAGCAACCCCCGCAGGGCATGGCACCGGATGCCACGCTGATTTTTGATGTCGAGTTGATTAGTTTCAAGGATGCGGCTGCGGCTGCTCCCGCCCCGGCTCCGGCGGATGCCACGCAAAAGTAACCCGGCATCTTCGCCCGCTTTTCCCGCCCCCGGTCGTTGCACCGGGGGCTTTTTTTTGCCGGGAAGCTGGCGCAACCTTGAAAACGGGCCGCGCGGCACGAGAATGTAACATGCCGCCCCCGCATTTTCGTTGCCGCAGCGGAGCAAGGAGCGCAGCTCTTACACTGGATTGACACGTGTGAAACTTGCCCTCGTTACCGAGACGTATCCGCCCGAGGTCAACGGTGTAGCCATGACCCTCAGCCGGCTTGTCGCCGGACTTGCGGCGCGCGGCCATGAGGTCGAGGTCGTGCGGCCGCGGCAGGATGGTGAGGAAAAAATTCCCGGCCGCGAACGCCGGGCGGGCCGGATCACCGAGTGGCTCACCCCCGGCCTGCCCATTCCCTTTTACCACACCTTGAAAATGGGCCTGCCCGTATGGGGCACGCTGCGCCGGCGCTGGGCCGCGGCCCCGCCCGACCTTGTGCACGTGGCCACCGAGGGGCCGCTCGGACTGGCGGCCTTGCGTGCGGCGCGACGGCTCGGGCTGCCGGTGACGTCAAGTTTTCACACCAATTTCCAGCAATATGGACGGCACTACGGTTTGAACAAACTGCGCGCCACCATCACGGCCTATTTGCGGTGGTTTCACAATCGCACGGCGTGCACGATGGTGCCGACCGATGAGCTGCGCGCGCAGCTTGCCGCCCGTGATTTTACCCGGCTGGTGGTCATCGCCCGCGGCGTGGACACGGATATATTTTCGCCGGAGAACCGGTGCGAGGCGCTGCGCGCCAGCTGGGGCGCGGCGCCGGGCGACCCGGTGTTTGTTTATGTCGGTCGGCTCGCGGCGGAAAAGAACCTTGGGCTGGTGGTGGAGACATTTTTGCTGATGCAAAAAAACGAGCCGCGGGCGCGTTGTGTGCTGGTGGGCGACGGCCCCGAGCGGGCGGCACTGGAGAAAAAGTTCCCCCAGTTTTGTTTTGCCGGCATGCGGCGCGGCCCGGAGCTGGCCGCGCACTACGCATCGGCGGACGTGTTTGTTTTTCCCAGCACGACCGAGACGTTTGGCAACGTGGTGACCGAGGCGATGGCCAGCGGCCTGGTTGTCTTGGCGTTCGATTACGCGGCGGCGCGGCAGCACATCCGGACAGGAGTGAATGGTGCGACCGTGCCGCTGGACGACGCGGGTGTGTTCCTGGCCGCGGCGGAAAAATTGCTCGCCCATCGCGAATCGTGGCCGGCGTTGCGGGCGGCGGCGCGAGCGGCGGCGCTGGACATCACCTGGGATAAAATCGTGGCCTGCTTCGAGGGTGAACTGTTGCAAGCGCAGGCCGGAAAACCCGCCGGCGCGGCGGTGGTTGCGTTAACCGCGGCGGGCGGATGAAGCGCGCCTAAGCGCCCCTGGATTTCGCGCCATGAAGTGTCGCCGGTGGAGCGCGGCAGCCCGGCTCCTGCTATAGACGTGTCAGGCGGCCCGGCTCCTGCTAGACAGATGGTTCCCAATGGCCATTCACGCCGCTCTCCACCACAAAACCTCCTATAGTTACGACCGTTTGGTCGCCCTCGGCCCGCAAGTCGTGCGCCTCCGGCCTGCGCCGCATTGCCGTACGCCCATCCTCAGCTACTCGCTCAAGGTCGAGCCGTCCGGCCACTTTCTCAACTGGCAGCAGGATCCACATTCGAACTACCTCGCCCGCCTCGTCTTCCCGGAAAAAGTCCGTCATTTTTCCGTCACCGTCGATGTCGTCGCCGAGATGGCGGTCTATAATCCATTTGATTTCTTCCTCGAACCCTATGCGGAAAAGTTTCCCTTCACTTACGAAAAGAGACTCGCGGTGGAGCTCACACCTTTTCTGCGCAAGCACCCGCGCAAGCCCAGGTTCGCCGAGCTCATCGCCTCGCTCGATCTCAAGCCGCAGCGCACCATTGATTTCCTGGTCGCGCTCAACAGCCAGGTCAACCGGCTCGTCAAGTATGTCATCCGGCTCGAACCCGGGGTGCAGACGCCCGAACAAACGCTGATCAAAGGCAACGGTTCGTGCCGCGACTCCGCCTGGCTGCTGGTCAATACCCTCCGCCATGCCGGCCTCGCCGCGCGTTTCGTCTCGGGCTATCTCATCCAGTTGAAGCCCGACGTGAAGTCCCTCGATGGTCCCTCGGGTGCGGAAAAAGATTTCACCGACCTGCATGCGTGGTGCGAAGTCTATCTGCCCGGCGCGGGCTGGATCGGTCTCGACCCTACCTCCGGCCTGTTTGCCGGTGAAGGGCACATCCCGCTCGCCTGCTCGCCTGAGCCTTCGGGTGCCTCGCCCATTTCCGGTGGAGTGGAAGAGGCCGGGGTTAAATTCGGCTTCGAGATGGAGGTGTCCCGCGTTTACGAATCGCCGCGCGTCACCAAGCCCTACACCGACGAACAATGGTCGCAGATTGCCACCCTCGGCCACGCCATCGACGCCGATCTCACCAAACACGATGTTCGCCTGACGATGGGCGGCGAGCCAACCTTCGTCTCGATCGACGATCCGGACGGCCCCGAATGGAACTTCACCGCGGTTTCGCACAAGAAGCGCGATCTCTCCGGCCAGCTCGTCAAGCGCTTGTGGCACAAATTCACGCCCGGCGCCCTGCTGCACTACGGCCAGGGCAAATGGTACCCGGGCGAGCCGCTCCCGCGCTACGCCCTCGCCGCCTATTGGCGCAAGGACGGCGTGCCCATCTGGAAGAATGCCGGCCTCATCGCTGACGAAGCACGCAATTATGGCCACGGCCCAAGGGAGGCGAAGGAACTTGCGGCCCGCATCGCCCAAGTTGTCGGCGCCAACCCCAAACACGTCGTGACCGGCTATGAAGATGTTTTCTACTACACGTGGAAGGAGCGGCGGCTGCCGTCGAACGTCACGCCAGAAAAATCCAACCTGAAGGACAAGCTGGAGCGCGAGCGCATCGCGCGGCTGTTCCAAAAAGAACTGGGCGCACCCGCGGGATACGCCCTGCCGATCAAGCGGGTAAATTACGGCAACCAACCAGGCTGGATGTCCGGCGCGTGGTTCTTGCGCGACGACGACACGCTGTGGCTCATCCCGGGCGATTCGCCGATGGGCCTGCGCTTGCCGATCGACTCCATTCCCTGGGTGGCCGAAAAAGATTATCCGTGGAATTGGCCGCAGGATCCGTCGCAAAGATTCGGCGCATTACCCAGGGAATTTCCCTATCGCCCGCGGCCCGAGCTAAGCGGCCAGCATTTTCGCAGGGGTGCGGCGGAGGCCACGCGGCCCGGCTTTGGCCCCGGCCAGCGGGCCCAGCAACTCGGTGTGCCCGAGGCCAAACTGCCGCCGGATCTTGATCCCACCCGCCGCCCCAGGCCGGGCGAAAGCGCGCCCCAGATCATTCGCACCGCCTTGTGCATACAGCCCCGCGACGGCCGGCTTCATGTCTTCATGCCGCCGGTGCCCACCACCGAGGATTATCTCGACCTGATCGCAGGCATCGAAACCGCGGTCACCGAGATGGGCGTGCCCGTCATTATCGAGGGCGAAACGCCCCCGAAGGACCCGCGGCTCAACAAACTCGCCGTCACTCCCGATCCCGGCGTCATTGAGGTCAATCTGCACCCGAGCAAGACGTGGGATGAGCTCGTCGAGCGCACGACCACGCTTTACGAAGAGGCACGGCAGACGCGGCTCGGCACGGAAAAATTCATGGTCGATGGCCGCCACACCGGCACCGGCGGTGGCAACCACATCATCCTGGGCGGCGAAACGCCGGCGGATTCGCCTATTATCCGCCGGCCCGACCTGCTCCGTTCGCTGCTCACGTACTGGCAGAATCACCCGTCGCTCAGCTATCTCTTCTCCGGCCTGTTCATCGGGCCGACGTCGCAGGCCCCGCGGATCGACGAGGCGCGCAACGACAGCCTGTACGAATTGGAAATTGCCTTCAAAGAAATGGAGCGCCAGATCGGCGGCAGCAACCCGTGTCCGCCCTGGCTGGTGGACCGGCTGTTTCGCAACCTCCTGACCGACTCCAGCGGCAACACGCACCGCGCCGAGTTCAGCATCGACAAGCTGTATTCACCCGACACGTCCGCCGGCCGGCTCGGACTGCTGGAGATGCGCGCCTTTGAAATGCCGCCGCATGCGCAGATGAGCCTCGCCCAGCACTTGCTGCTGCGCGGCCTGGTCAGCAAATTCTGGCAGCAACCGTACAAAAACGACCTCGTCCGCTGGGGCACCGACATCCACGACCGGTGGATGCTCCCGCATTTCTGCCAGACGGATTTCGCCGACGTCGTCGCCGACCTGCGCGCCGCGGGCTATCCGTTCCAGGCCGACTGGTTCGCGCCGCATTTCGAGTTCCGCTTCCCGCGCATCGGCGATCTCGCCCAGCGCGACATCGAAGTCGAGCTGCGCACCGCGCTCGAACCGTGGCATGTGCTGGGCGAGGAGGGCGCGGCGGGCGGCGCCGTGCGCTATGTGGACAGTTCGCTCGAACGCATGCAGGTCAAGGCCCGCGGGCTCACCGGCGACCGCTTTGCCCTCGCCGTGAACGGCCACCGCATCCCGCTGCATCCGACCGGCGTGAATGGTGAAGGCGTGGCCGGCGTGCGGTACCGCGCGTGGCAGCCACCCAATTGCCTGCAACCCACCATCGGCGTGCACGCACCGCTGACGTTCGACCTCGTCGACACCTGGAACCAGCGCTCGCTCGGCGGCTGCGTGTATCACGTCGCGCATCCCGGCGGCCTCAGCCACCAGACGTTCCCGGTGAATTCCTATGAGGCCGAGAGCCGCCGGCTCGCGCGTTTCATTCCCTTTGGCCACACGCCCGGCGGCGTTCCGTTCAACCTGCCGCGGGAAATCGCGCCGGGCCTGCCGTTCACCCTCGACCTGCGCGAACCCAACCGCCTGGCCCGGCGCTGATCGTCCGAGGCTGGCAGGGCGCGGCACCGGACTCGCAAAAGCTTTTCATCACCCCGAATTGACCGTTGCCAATTCTCATCTAACGCGTTAGTTTTCCAACCACGACTCCGATGTCCGTTTCCAACCCCAGCGCCCGTTTTGCATCGCTCAGATATGCGGGGAAACCGAGTCGTTACGACGAGTGCGTGGATGCGGCGGGGAAGTTGCGCGCGCCGTGGGAGAACTTCTTCGACCTGCTCGGCGCCGATCCCGCCGCCAAGCTGAATCTGGCCACCGAGGCCTGCCACCGTGCCATCATCGAGCAGGATGTGAGCATGAACATCTATCTCGGCGAGCAGGCGGGCGCCCAGCCCTGGCCGCTCGATGCCGTGCCGTTGCTCATCGGTGCGGATGAATGGACGCAGCTTACCCGCGGCCTGCGCCAGCGCGCCCACCTGCTCAATGAACTGCTGCGCGACCTGTATGGCCCGCAAAATATGCTGCGGGAGGGATTGCTTCCCGCCCAGCTGGCCATGGCCAGTCCGCATTTTCTGCGCGCTTGCGCCGGGCTGGGCCAGCGGGAGGGTCCCTTCCTCCACACGTATGCCGTGGATCTCGCCCGCTCCCCCGACGGCCAATGGTGGGTGATCGAGGACCGGCTCGACGCGCCCTCCGGCCTCGGCTACTCGCTGCAAAACCGCATCATCGCCCGACAGGCCCTGAGCGATATTTTTCAGCGTGCGCCGGTGGAGCGGCTCCACCAGTTCTTCCGCGACTACCGCGCCTCGCTGGAGGCGCTTTCACCCCATCGCGATTCGGCCGAAATCGCGTTCCTCTCGCCCGGGCCGGCCAACGAAACTTATTTTGAGCAGGCCTACCTCGCGCGCTACCTCGGCTACACCCTGGTCGAGGGCGAGGATCTCATTACGCGCAACCGGCAGGTTTTTCTCCGCACGGTGGACGGATTGAAACGCGCCGACATCCTTATTCGCCGCGTTGACTCGGATTTTTGTGATCCCTTGGAGCTCGACAGCTCCTCGCTGCTCGGAGTGCCCGGGCTGGTCCAGGTGGCCCAAGGCGGCCAGGTCGCCCTGGCCAACCAACTGGGTGCCCGCGCCCTGGAAACGCCCGCGCTCCTCGCTTTCCTTCAGCCACTGTGCCGGCGCATCCTCGGCGAGGAACTGCAACTGCCCAGCGCGGCCACCTGGTGGGGCGGTCAAAGCGGGCCGCTCGACTACATTCTGAACAAGCTGCCGAATCTCGTCATTAAGCCGACCTTTCGCAGCCGGACCACCCCGCCGCCGTGTTATGGCGCCCGTCTGGGCAAGGCCGCGCGCGCCGCGCTCGCCGACGAGATACGCGCCCAGCCTTGGGCGTGGTGCGGCCAGGAGCGCGTGTTTCATGGCACGACGCCCGGCTGGCACGAGGGCGCGCTCCGCCCGATGCCTTTCATTACCCGGTTTTTTCTCACCGCGCACGAGGGCGACTATCTGCTGATGCCCGGGGGATTCGCCCGCTGCAACCCGAAGGGCGAGGACATGATCGTCTCCCTCCAGCAGGGCAGCATCAGCAAGGACATCTGGGTGCTGGGCGAAGCCCCCGTTGAACCGGGTCTAATCAAACCGTCGCCCGTGCACACGATCGAGGAATTGCGGCGCTCCGTCTCCACTCCCAGCCGCATGGCGGATAATTTTTTCTGGCTCGGCCGTTATCTCGAACGCTGCAGCCAGTTTGTCCGCCAGCTCGAAAAGATCGAGCCTTTGCAACGCGATGATATTGCAGTCCTCGATCCCGGAGTGGCCTCGGATACCCTGCGACTCGTGCTCCGCGCCCAAGAGACCCAGGTGCCCGCAGGCACGACCCTGGAGGAACAGACGGCGCTGGTCAGGCGCATGGCGGCGGATCGCACCCGCCACAGCTCCCTCGCTTCGAACCTGGACAATTTCGCGAGCCTGCTCGAACGCATCAAGGTCCAGCTTCCGCCCGAATCCCGGCCGTTGCTGCGCCGGCTTCGGCGCCGTCAGGCCGTCTTTGACCCCGCGGCCTGCGCGGTCCTGCGCCAGCAGTTCACCGCGTTCGAGGGCGTTATCTCCGAGGCCATGCCGCGTGATCCCGCCTGGCGCTTCCTTAATCTTGGCCGCCGCCTTGAACGCGGCCAGCAACGCCTCGCCCTTTTGCGCGAATTGCTGCACCCGGCCGATGGCAATATTCCCACGGAATTCCGCCTGCAGATCCTGCTGCACTTTGCCGACAGCCTCTTTACCTACCGCACCGTGTTCCATGGCTCCCTCGATGCCACGGCCGCGCTTGACTGGCTGTTCCTCTCGAACGAAAACCCGCACAGCCTGCGCTTCCAGATCGAACGCATCAACGTCGATCTCGGCACGCTGCCCGAGGCGCTTGCGCCGGTGGCGGTGGGCGAGTTGCGCACCCTGGCGTTCCGGATGCTGAGCGATGTGCGCCTGACCAACCTCGGCGAACTGGCGGCCAACCCCGGATTTGCCCAGAGCACCTTCATCGCCCTGCAGGGAGATTTTGCCGGCATGAGCAACCAGCTGACGCAGATTTATTTTTCGCACGCCAGTCCCCGGTAAACCGGATTCCCGCCATGCCCAACCTCCGCGTCACCCACCACACGACCTGCCGCCACCGCGGACTCGCGACCGCCGCCTGGCAAATGCTGCAACTGCAACCCCGCAATGAACCGGCGCAGGAGTGTCTCGATTTCCAACTCGAAATCTCACCCGCCGCGACCGACCTCGATTCACGCACGGATTATTTCGGCAATACCCGCCATTTTTTCTCCCTCTGCGAGCCGCACATGGAGATGAATATCACCAGCCACAGCACGGTCCGCCGCAACGCGGATGTCCGGCCGCTGCCGGGTATCACGCTGCCCATCGCATCCGCGCGCGCCCAGGTGGCCAGCCTGATCCGTGAACGGGGCCAGTTTGAACTGGAACAATATCTCCATGCCACCCCCCGGGTCCCTTTGCTGCCTGCCGCCGCCGCCCTGGCCGATGGCCTTGAGGCCGAATCCACTCCGCTGCTGGACTGGATCGAAGCGTTAGGGAGAAAATTTGGAGAAAGTTTCACCTTTGATCCAACCGCCACCGATGTCAGCACCCCGCTCACCGAGGTGCTGCAGACCCGCCGGGGCGTCTGCCAGGATTTCGCCCATCTCTTTCTGAGTTGTGTCCGCCAGCAGGGCCTGCCCGCGGCCTATGTCAGCGGCTATCTGCTGACCAATCCGCCACCGGGCCAGCCGCGCTTGCGCGGAGCCGATGCGATGCACGCATGGGTCTCCGTATTCGTGCCCGAGGTGGGCTGGACGGACTACGATCCGACCAATACCTGTTTTACGGGCATGGGCCACCTCGTGGTGGCCCGCGGCCGCGACTACGCGGACGTCAGTCCGACGCGGGGCGTGTTTGGTGGCGGGGGCGGGCACAGCCTGAGCGTCGGGGTGACCGTCGAGCCGGAGCCGTGACCTTTGGCCGTCGCGGTGGCCACGGGGATAGACCGTACAAAACTGGACGGTGGAGCCGGCCTTTTTGCTTGGGAAAGAAGGAAACCCGGTTGCAACGGGCCGGCCGCGGTGTCAATTGATCACGCAATGTTGTTGTCTTCCGGCCTATCCACGAAATTCGATATAACGCTCCGGGTTGGATGCAGTCTGGTTTACGAGACAACGGGCACGGCTTCACTGCTGCTAAATCTCAAGCCCCAGTTCGACCGCAACCATGTCGTGCTCGCCGAAGCGCTCTCGCTCGGGCTGGGCAATAATCTGCCGGTGGAGGAATTCACGGACAGTCACGGCAACCGGGTTTGCCGGGTGATCCTCGCGCCAGGTTCCAACCTGTTCCGTCATGACGCCATCGTCGCGGTGTCGTCGCAGCCGGACAACTACGACCTCACCAACATCACGGCGGCAACGCCGGTCGAGCTGCCGTTCGAGCTTCTCCGCTACACGTTGCCCAGTCGTTATTGCGATTCCGACAAACTGACGAACTTTGCCTGGGGAAAATTTGGCCAGACCGAACATGGTTTGCCGCGGGTGCAGGCCATCAGCGCGTGGCTGCATGAGAACATCGAGTATCGTTACGGCTCCGGAGGCTCCGAACTTTCGGCGTGGGACGTGTTGCAGCGCGGCTATGGCGTTTGCCGCGATTTTGCGCATCTCGCCGTCGCACTTAACCGCACTTTCAACCTGCCCGCGCGTTATGTGACCGGGCACCTTCCCGACGTGGGTTTTCCTGATCCCGAAAACCACATGGATTTTCACGCCTATGCCGAGGTCTATATCGGAGGGCAGTGGTTCACGACCGATCCGCGCTTCCACGCGCCTCGCATCGGCCGGGTCAAGGTCTCGTGCGGGATGGACGCAGTGGACGGGGCCTTTTCCACGATTTATGGCGGGGCCAGCCTCACTTACCACCAAGTGTGGGCCTACCAGGTGGCGCGCGGCTCCGTTGGAGTGGGAGACCCGCTCGACTTTTCGCAGCGGCTCGACAACCAGTGGATCGTGCGCCACGACCTGCCAGCATAGTTTTCAACAGCCTGCCGGGGCGTGGCGGTCAGATCGATCCCCGGAAAGTTTTTTGTCTGATCAAGAGAGTTTTTCAACCAGCACACTGGCGGTCAATTTTGCCGGAACGAGCACTGGGCTGTAGTAGCTCCCTTGAATGGGATTGACGCTTTCGGCCACGGCGGCGTGGGCGATGGGTACAAACGAGTCGTCGCACCAAAGGCCATGCGTGGGATCGAGGCCTTTCCAGCCGGCGCCGGGCAGGTAAACTTCGACCCAGGCGTGCATGCTGCTGTTTGCCGGGCTGTCCGGTTCGGGGTCGTAGTGATAGCCGCTGACGAAACGCGCGGCGAGGCCCAGCGTGCGGCAGAGTTCCGCGAAAAAAACCGCATAGTCGCGACACGAACCGGAACCGAGCTCGATCGTGCGGCGCGAGGATTGGATGCCGACTTCATTGCGGGAGAGGTAATGCAGGGTCTCGTGCAGGAGTTGGTTGAGCGCGCTGAGAAAGGGCGTGGTCTCGGCCGGCCGATCGATAAAGTGCTCGTCGAGCCAGTGGCGGAGGAGGGCCTGGGTCTCGGCGGAGGGTGGGGCGAGATAAGGAGCGAGGTTGAATTTTTCGAGTGGCTCGTAGTTGAAGGGAAACTTGATGGCGTAACTCCTGAGGATGAAATCGAAGGGATTGGTGTCGAATGTCTCGACTTCGAACTCACTGCGGATGTTGAAGGCGGCGGCCGGCGCCCAGAAATAGGCCCAGGCGAGCAGGACGTCGTGCGAGTCGCGCGTCCAGACCAGCTTGGCCTCGGGTGCGATGTTGAACCCGAAGCTGTTCACCCGCAGGTGCGGCGTCTCGCGCGGGCGCAGGTAGAGTAGGTGCGGTGAGAAGTGGACGCTCTGCCCATAATCATAACGCGTGAGGTGGGAGACGTGAAGTTTCATGTGGTGGATGGTGCGCCGCCCTGGCGGAGAGCATGGCGGCCAGGCCATGAAGGGAAACGCAAATGCGCGCAGAATCTAAGTTTTTCTAGTTTGGCAACGCAGACTTAAGCGCGTTACTTCACCGTACCACTCATGAGCATTTCTGACGCCAACCTTTACCTCGTCGGTTTCATGGGCACGGGCAAGACGACGGTCGGCCGAATCACGGCGCAGCGCCTGGGGTTTGCGCTGCTCGACAGCGACCATGAAATCGAGCGCCAGCGTGGCAAGCCGGTGGCGCGCATCTTCGCCGAGGAGGGCGAGGCGGTGTTTCGCTCGCTGGAGCGCGAATTTATCGAGCGGGGACATCCGGCGTCGTGCACGGTCGTGGCGTGCGGCGGCGGGCTGGTGACGGCGCCGGGCCTGCTGGAGCTGCTGCAGAAAAAGGGCGTGGTCATCTGCCTGCAGGCGTCGATCGAGACGATCCTGGAGCGCACAGCGGGCCATTCGCACCGCCCGCTGCTCAACGTGGAAAATCCCGAGGCGCGGTTGCGCGAGCTCTATGCGCAGCGCGAGTCGGTTTACCGCCGGGCGGGCACAATCATCCTCACCGATGCCCGGCCGCTGGATGACATCGTGAACCACGTGATGCGCACCTACCGGCGCGAAGCGGCGGATTTTGGCCGGGCGGGGAAATAGCCATGAAGGCCGACGCGCGGCAGGAGGAGTTGCGGCAGGAGCTGCACGCCCTCGGTTTCGACGAGGTGAGGTTTGCGCGGGTGGCCGGCGCCGCGCCGGGTGCGGAGGCCTTGCGCGCGTGGCTTGACGCGGGCCTGCACGCGGACATGGCGTGGATGGAACGCACGGCGGAGAAACGTACGCAGCCCGAACTCGTGCTGCCGGGCGTGCAATCGGTGATTTTGCTGGGCGTGAATTACTGGCGTGATGAATCACGGAAGGCCAAAGGCGCCGCGCGGCCGGTGTGGGCGCGCTACGCGCTGCACGATGATTACCACGACACGCTGAAGGCGGGGCTCGTCGCGGCGGGCAAGGCGATCGAGAGAATTTTCGGCGCGGGCAGGGCGGACTACCGTTATTATGTGGACACCGGCCCGGTGCTGGAACGCGGCTGGGCGGCGCGTGCAGGGCTGGGCTTCATCGGAAAGAACACGATGCTGATCTCCCGGCGTTTCGGAAACTGGCTGTTTCTCGCGTCGATTTTAACGAACCTTGAATTCGCGCCGGATGCGCCGCTGCGGAAAAAAATCGAAAAGCCAAAGTCGGAAGGCGAAAACAGCCACGTGGGCCTGCTCTGTGGCAAGTGCACGCGGTGCATGGACGAGTGCCCGACGGGAGCGCTGCCGCGGCCGGGCGTACTCGATGCGCGGCGATGTATCTCCTACCAGACCATCGAGAATCGCGGGATCATCCCGCGCGAATTGCGGCCGGGCATCGGCCCGCGCATCTACGGCTGCGATATCTGCCTCGATGCCTGCCCCTGGAACCGTTTCGCGCGCACGGCGCGGAGCGTGCTGCTGGCGGCGCGCGGCGAAATCGCGGAGCTTCCGCTGCGCGAGCTGCTGGAGCTGACCCCGGCGCGGTTTGCCGAGGTGTTTCGCGGCACGGCGATCAAGCGGGTGAAGCTGGCCGGGCTGTTGCGCAACGCCTGCGTCGTCGCGGGAAATTCGGGCGACGAGAGCTTGCTGGAGCCGCTGGCGCGGCTGGCGGGCCATGTTTCACCCATCGTGCGGGCGCACGCGGTGTGGGCGGTGTTCCGGCTGTCGGACTCGGCGGAAAAAATCCTGGCCGCGGCGCGCGCGGCGGAAACGGAGGCGGTGGTGCTGGAGGAATACGCGCACGGAGTGCGAATGACGAATGACCAATGATGAATGCCGAATGACCAAAAAAACCAACTACCAACTACGAATTACCAACTACAACCACGCCAGCGGTCACTTTGCAGCGGGGCTGTCTCGGAAAATTTCATTCATTTTTTTCGTGAAGGCCTCGGGCGGGCGGACGGGCTCGCCTTGGAAGTTGATGAAGGCGTGGAGCGAATGGCCGGTGGCGAGGAGTTCGTCGCCGCGCCGGACTTCATATTCGAGTTTGATGCGGAGCACAGGTTTTTCTCGCAGGGTGGTGAGGATGGTGAGGGTGTCGTCGTAAACCGCTGGGCGCAGGAATTTCGCGGTGACTTCGAGCACGGGCAGGCGGTAGCCGTCGGCTTCGAGCTGGCGGTAGGGCAGGCCGTTTTCCTTGAGGAGGTTGGTGCGGCCGATTTCGAACCACGGCAGATAGTTTGCGTGGTAAACGATGCCCATCATGTCGGTCTCGGCGTAACGGACCGTGAGTTGCGAGCGCGATTGGAACATGCAGCGAGCCAACCGACCCCCCGGCGCCGGGGCAATTTTTTTAACGGCCAACGGTGCCCGAATCAGCGCACTCCGGCTGGCGCGTGTTAAAAAGGAGCTGGGCGGACTGGCGCCAGCAGTTGCGCTTGGCCCACTCGCGGCCGGCATCGCCGAGGCGGTGGCGGAGCGCGGGATCGGTGATGAGGCGCTCGAAGGCGGCGGTGAGCTGTGCGGGGCGGTCCGGTGGCACGAGCAGGCCGGTAACCTCGTCCATCACGGCTTCAGTGACGCCACCAACGTTGTGGCCGACGGTCGGCAGGCCGTGCGCGGCGGCTTCGAGATAGACGAGGCCGAAGCCCTCAATGCTGCAATCGTGCTCGATACTGGTCATGGCAAAGATCGCGGCATGATCATAAATGCGGTCGAGCTCATCATCGGGCACGCTGCCAAAGAAACGCACCGGGAAATCGGATTGCGCGGCGGCAAAGCGCAGCGCGCGTTCGTAGTTCCCGCGGTTGGAACCGCCGACGAGCCAGTATTCGATCTGCGCGCGGAAGCGCGGATCCAGGGATTGCAGCGCCCGCAGGGTGGCGAACTGGCCTTTGCGCGGGTGCAGGCGGCCGACCGTGAGGATGACGATCTTGTCCTGAGGGACGGGCGGCGGGGCCGGCACAATGGCAAAATCGGAGCGAAGCGCGCCAGGGGTGAGAAACGTTTTTCCGATCGCCTCGGGAAAATGCGTGCAGAGGAGCTGATGAGTGTAATTGGTGAGCGTGCTGATGCGCGTCGCATGGCGGATGAGGTTGCGGGCGAGGAGACGCTTGAGAGGGCTGCGATGGAATTTCAAAATCTCCGAGCCGTGAAAGGTCAGGATGAGGCGTTTGGGGCGGAACGCCTTGAAAAATTGCAGCAACATCAGTCCCAGCATGGGGCCGGGCTCGGGCAGATAGACCGTGGCGTAACGCAGGCGGCGGCGCTCGGCAATGAGCTGGAAAGCGAGGCGCAACTGGCAGATTAAACCATGCGTGCCCTTTAGCGGGAGACGGCGCAGGCGAAAGGGCCACGCCTTCTCCGTGTTGGCCTCAGCGGACTGGGCCCACACTTCGACGTCGTAGCCGAGGCTGGCCGAGGCCTTTGCGATTTCTTCCGTGAACGTTGCAATGCCGCCACGTTTCGGATAGAACTCATGTGTAATTAGAAAAACAGATTGAGGCGCCAGGGTAGCGTTCATGCAAAAGGCCAATGAAGTAAAAGTTGTTACAGCAATGTGCCAGTAGGGAGTGGAACCTTTTTTTACAGAACTTAGGGCGATATCGCAAGTAATCTATTGATCGAACTTGCCAGACTTTGCAGGCTTTTGCCCGGAAGCGGCGGAAGAATTAGGTTTACAACAGAAAACCCCATAATTTACAAGAGAACTAACAATGGCAGAAGACGTTCACAAGAATCCTGAAGTTAATGGCAGCAAACAGCCGTTTCCGACTTCAGCCAAATCTTTTACGGCCGAAGATGAAGCCGCCCTGACCGAGGCGTTGAAGCGCTGCTCCCCGACTACCATCGAGGCGGCGGTGAAGTTTCGCAAGACGGGCGACCCCACGCCCGTGCCCATGGTGGTCATTGGTATCATCGAGCGCTTTGCCGAACCCGATCAGCGGGCCAGGCTTCGCGTAGCGGATGACGACCTTCGCCTGATCGAGGATCTTGGCATTGATTCACTGACGATGATGGAGATCGTCATTCTCGTCGAGGACGCCCTGCAGATGTCGATCAACAACGACGAACTGCGCAATCTGCGGACGCTCGGAGACATCAAGATTTTTATCGACTGCAAAGTCCGCGGCCTGCCCCCGCCCAAGCCCTCCCGCTTCCTGCCCATT
>Ga0210392_10000497_pt1 | contig 24026 bp, 15 predicted proteins | sample IncBWC30OmetaG_FD_161057 | JGI IMG/M metagenome (GOLD analysis project Ga0210392, IMG submission 161057) | Forest soil microbial communities from Barre Woods Harvard Forest LTER site, Petersham, Massachusetts, United States - Inc-BW-C-30-O ...
TCTTTCGTGCCTCGACGTTCACGGGCAATTTGGAGCCCTTTGCGCGGCTCGACTTCGAAGCCGATCAAGTCGTTGCGGGCTTCGATCGCTTGTATGTCGTGTCGCATCGTCCCGATCGCTTGGTTGCTTTGGATGCCGAGCACGGCACGTCGCTCGAGCTCGGTAGCTTGCCGCCCTCACCGGGTTACGGGAAAATGGCCTTCGTGGACGCCTGGTTCGGCGCGGTGCAGGTCCCGCTGCGCGGCACGCTGGTCAGCTTCGACGCGGGTGGCTCGTGGCGGCCTCTTTCCAGTGCACTGACCAATGTCACGGCCGAAGCGGGCGAGCTGCGGCTGTTCGGTCCAGATGGGACGCAGAGCTTGGATCGCAATGGCGTATTCAGTCGTAGGGACGAGCCCGTCGCGGCGACCGGTGCGCACGAGAATGAAGTCGCGCGCGCGTTGCGGGTCGCCACCGCCGGGCGTGACGACACTCACCCCAATCGCGATCTGGCAGGTCAGCGCGCGCTCAAGTTGGCCGTGTTGCGTGGGTTCCGTGATGCGGATGGCACGCTCGTCGTCGCGAGCTCCGGCACGTTGTCGCGCGTGCGGGCGAGCGATGGCAAGTTGCTGGGCAGCGACGAGCACGCCTACGCGGGGAGTGGCGAATGCAGTGCGCTGTCGTATGGGAAAGGCTTTGCGTTCGCCTGCAGTGAGGGCTCTAGCCAGACCACGCTTTTGTCCTTCGTGCCGCCATTGGGCATGCGCCAACTGCGAGCCTTCGCGGGAGCGCGCTACGTGGCATCGAGTGGCAACGGCGCGCTCGTCATTCGGGGGGCCTGCAGCGGGTCCACGCTAGGGCCCAGCGGGGCTTATTGCATCGCTGACAATGTTGGGGATTTTCGGGAAATTCGCGTGCACGGCGACTTGGGCGTCGAACGCGTGGTGGCGCTGGCCGATGGTCGCGTCGCGGTGATCGTGCCGCCGCGGCTGGCGGCCCCGGGGTTTTTGTCTCTGATCGACGCCGCGGGCAAGGAGCAGCGCGTCCCGCTCAAGCTGCCCAAGGCCCCGCCGGACGGCACATTGCTCGAGAAGGGGCTGTGGCTCGACGGTTTCGTGGAACGACCGAGTGGCGGCCTTGCGGGTTGGGTGGTCGGGTCGGAGCCATTCGCAGGCGTGCGGGTTGCCCTTGATGGCACCGTGACCTCCAGCCCGCCGGAGAGCGGCATCGATCGAGCGTTGCTCTCCGGGACGCGCGCGTTGCTCGTCGGTCGCACCGGGCGAGCCGTCGAGAGCACCGACGGAGGCTTCGAATGGAGCGACGTGGATTTGCCGTACGAGTTCGACGCCATGCGCGAGCTGCACGACGACGCGCGGCTGCAGGGTTGCACTGACGTCGGCTGTTCGTTTGGTGGCTTCGTGCGTGTGGGCTGGAAGAGCGGCACCGCGGCTCCGCCGCTGCGCGTGGCCACCTTGCCGAAGTTCACGTCGCTGCTCCAACCCGGTGGGAACCGCTGGCTCCTGCGCTGTGAAGCGACTGGCGAAGCGAGCGAGCCCGCGCTACCCGTGGGCGCCCGCGCACGCGGTCCAGGGCGTTCGGACGACGCCGTTACGGCGGCTTGGGCGCCCTTTCTCGAGACCGCGCCGCCTGCGCTCGGTTCGGGCGAAGTCGGGTTCGACGTTGGGCCGAACGATTCGGAATCAGCGGCGCTGCGCGCCTATGCTTGGGGAGAGCGGGGTGCCGACTGGGGACGAGCTGGACACACGCAGCTGCGCGTACTCGATCGCTTCGACGTGACTCGTGGTGCTTTCGAAAGCGCGATCACACGCAGCCCTTGGCCGGATGCTACGGGCGCGGCCGAAGCGTTCGGCTTCGACGGCACCGGCAACCCCACGTCTTGGCGAGCGGTGATGGAGACGGGTCAGCGTTCTGCGGCGGTCGTCACCAGCTCTCGAGGCCTACTCGACTTGTTATTGTTCGAAGAGGGGAAAACAGTGACCCGTATCCCGAACGCGGGGCGACTCGGGTTTGGCATGCTGGGCAGCGTGGCGAAGCTGAGTGATGCTTGGTACGCTGGTTCGTTCAACGAGAACCACGCTTTCACCCTGTCTCGGATCTCGGGCAGCCACGTCGAACGGCTCGCCGAGTACCCTGATACGGCACGCGAGCAGGGGTCGATCAGCTTGGTCCGCGGCGCCCACCAAGACGAGCTGGGGATCTGGGTGATAGGCCGAGGTTGGTACCTGTTTCCGATCGATCCGAAGACGTTTGCCGTTCATAGTCCGCTCCACAAAAATCCCGCAGATTTGGCGGCAATGCCGCCTCCCTGCGCGTCAGACGCGGACGGCTTCTTGCTCAGCGGCGCGCCCTCGCTAGAGCCCAGCTTGCGCTTTGCCAAACCGGAAGAAATGAACGCGCGCCGAGTCGAAGCTCAGTTCATCTGGTCGGCAGGCGGTTTGTGCACGCGCGCTTTGGCGGCGGACACCGACTCCACCGTCAAGCATAGCTCTGCAAACGCGCAAGTGATCGCCCGAGAGCCAGGCAGCGCCGTGCCGCTGACCGTGTCGGAGCGTCGGCCTCAGGGTCGACGTTGGGGTTACGTCTGCGCACCTTGACATCGATTCGTCAACACGCGAACGCGGCGAATGGTCTCACTCGAAGACGCCGCGCGCGTCCTCATTTCAGATCTGAAATGAGCTACGCACTTCCGATCATGGTGAACGCGGCGTGACCTCGGAGCCGCGAGCTTCGAGCAATTTTTAGCTTCGCGAGGTTTGCGTCACGAGCCTCTGGCTGCTACGAATTAGTGGTCCGCGCAGAGCGAGGCTGTCCCCCCCCGGCCCCTTTGCGCGGACACTATTACTCTCGGTACTGTCGGCGTGGGACGTGAGCTCGGGCGCAAGCTCAGGGTTTGGAGAGCTTCGCGGCCATGGCTTCGCCGAGCTCGACGGCGCGTTTGGTGGCGACTTCGACGGCATCGATCAAAGTACGACGTAGCCCGCCGGATTCGAGGGTGTGGAGGCCTGCGATGGCGGTACCGCCCGGGCTCGTGACCATGTCTTTGAGTCGACCTGGATGCTCCCCGGTCTCGAGCAATAGCTTGGCCGAGCCGTATACGGTTTGTGCTGCGAGCAGCAGCGCCGTTTCGCGGTGCAGACCGACTTTTACGCCGCCATCCGCGAGCGCTTCGATGATCAGCATGATGTACGCGGGGCCGCTGCCCGAAAGTCCGGTGACCGCGTCGATCAGTGATTCGTCGAGCACGACCGTACGTCCGATGGCGTCGAACAGCGCCTTGGTGAACTTCACGTCTTCAGGCGTGGCGCGCGAGCCCGGTGCCACGCCGGTCGCTCCCGCAAGCGCGATGGCCGCCGTGTTCGGCATCGCGCGCAGCACGCGCGCGCCCGCCGGCAAACGCGCCTCGATGGATCGAATCGGAACGCCCGCGGCAACCGAGATCACCAGCGTGTCCGAGTTGAAGTCGCCCGCCACTTGATCGAGCACGCGGTCGATCACCTGCGGCTTGACGGCGAGCACTACCACGTTCGCCCAAGCCAACAGCTCGCTGTTGTTGGTCGTGGTCTTGATGCCGTACTTCTGTTCGAGCTCGGCCAAGTGCTCGGCGCGGACGTCGCTGCCACGGATCTGATCGGGGCGCAGGGTCTTCGACGAGAGCAGACCGCGGACCAACGCCGCTGCCATATTGCCGGTGCCGAGCATGCCAATCTTGCGGTTTTCCATGTGATCTCCAATAGCTCTCAGTCGATCCCGAAGTCTCGTAGTGCTTGGCGTGTTTCGCGCGCGTCCAGGCACGCGATGACGCCGAGCGGCAGCGCGCGGTCGTCGGTCGGCGAGAACCAGATCGCCTGCGCGCCGGCTTCGCGTGCGCCGATCACATCGGCCTCCCACGCGTCTCCCACGTGCACGGTGTCCGTGAGCGGGACACCGAGCTCTAGCGCGGCGTGCTCGAAGATGCGGCGGTCCGGCTTGTCGATACCGAGCCGCCCAGAATCGACGATCACCCGAAACAGCGCGGTCTTGTGCAACTCACGGACCAGCTCTGCCAGGCGGCCTTCGGAGTTGGAGATGATGCCGACCGGGACACCTTTGCCAGTGAGCTCACCGGCGAGCTCGAACATGCCGGGGATGGGTTTGCGCCATAGGTTCTTCAGAGGTTGCGCCTCCCATAGGGATTGGGCGACTGCTTCCGCGAAGCCGGCACTGGCAACGCCACTCGAGGGGCGCAGGCCGGCGCCCCGGAGCACCTCGAGCATCATGGCTTGCCAAGCGCGCGCGTGGCCGTGAGCTTTGGCCGCACCGTAGGCGGTCCAGGCCGTGACCGTGGCAGCGCGCGCCGCAGCCGGATCCAGCTCGGCGCCGAAGTCGCGCACGCGCTGCGCGAGAAACTCGTGATCGAGCTCGGCGAGCGTCTGCCCAAAATCGAACGTGACGGCGCGTGCCGGTCGTAGGCTAGTCAAAGAGCCCTCGCAGCTTCTCGAGAAAGCTATGTTGTTGCGGCTGAACGTCCTCGCCCAGCTCGCGGCCCAGCTCTTCGATCAGCTCGCGTGCTCGGTCGCTCAAGTGCGACGGCACTTCTACCGCTACTTCGACCAACTGATCGCCGCGTCCACCGCGAATTCGATACGGAAAGCCTTTGCCGCGCACGCGCAAAATGGCCCCCGGTTGAGTCGAAGGCGGCACGCGCACCTTGAGCTTGCCGATCAGGCTCGGCACGTCGATTTCTCCACCCAACGCCGCTTGTGCAAAGCTGATCGGCACCTTGCACACGACGTCGTCGCCCATGCGTCGGAAGAAAGGGTGCGCCGCGACTTGGATCACCAGCTCCAAGTTGCCCGGCGGCTTGTCGGCGCGCACTCGGTTGCCGGCTTGAGTGACGGTGCGCGTCGCGCCGTCCTCGATGCCCGCGGGGATTTCTACGGCCAACGTGCGCTCGCTCTTGGCTAACCCGCGTCCAGCGCACACGCGACAAGGTGTGAGCACGGTTTGACCGGTACCCCGACAGCGTGAGCACGGTCGCTCCACGGCGATCGGGAACAGGGCTTGCTGGAAGCGCACCTTGCCGCGTCCGTTACAGGCCGAGCAGGTTTCGACGCGCGTGCCCGGCTCCGCGCCGCGTCCCGCGCAACCTTCACAGGTATCCATCCGTTCATAGCTGACCTCGCGCTCGCAACCGAGCGCGGCTTCTTCGAAGCTCAGCTCCAGGTTCTTGCGGATGTCGCCGCGCTCGCCGGTGCGGATGCCGAACGCGCCCAGCAAGTCTCCAAATAAATCTTCGAAGCCGGCCAGATCGCCGAGGTCGATCCCGCCTGGGCCGCCGCCGCCCGGTCGAAACGCGGCCTCGCCGTAGCGGTCGAAGGCGGCGCGCTTGTCTCGGTCGCTCAGGATCTGGTGCGCCAGGTTCGCTTCTTTGAAGCGCGTGCTCGCGTCCGGGTCACCTGGGTTCTTATCGGGATGGTGGATCGCGGCCAGCCGGCGGAACGCCGCTTTAATCTCTGCTTCGGATGCTTCCCGGCTCAAGCCGAGCACCTCGTAGGGGTCGCGCACCGGGCGGGTGTAGCATTTTCGCCGCTGGTTTTCCCCCGTAGGCTCACCCCTTGGCCGCAGGGGCCCGGAATACTACGCTCGGAAATAATGAGCTCAGACGACAAAGACGACCGGCGCTACGGCTTCCGAGCGCCGATCGAGCTGAAAGTCGAATACAAGCGGCTCAATACCTTCTTCGCGGACTACACGAAGAACATCTCGCGTGGCGGGACGTTCATCGCCACCGACAAGCCGCTGCCCGTAGGTACGGACTTCGTGTTCGCGCTCGGCGTACCCAACATGGTCGAGCCGGTCCGCTTGCGAGGCAAAGTGATCTGGACCACGCCCGTCGAGGAGGCCACTAAGGCCAACCCTTGTGGGATGGGGATCGAGTTTCAATATGCCGCCGGCGAGCGCGAGCAAAAGGAAGCGGCGGTCGAGCGGATGATGACCACCGAGCTTGGCGGTCATCTGGTCGAGAAGCTACTGGGACGAAAGCCGCAAACCTGAGCGTAGGCTCATGGCAGCTTCACGTTCGCCGGGAGCTTGTAGTCTGGAGCGGCCCTGCCACGCATGGCCAGTAGGTCGCGCGCGATGGTGACCTCCACCAGGTCTATCGCGGGGCTCTGTGCGACGCGTTCCAGATCCTTGGACGAGTCGGCGCCGCCCTGTAGCTTTTGCATCGCCGCATAGAAGGTTGCTTCGGTACGCTCGGACGCACTGTGCGCGGCGGTCGCCAGATCCTGATCGCTGAGCTTGCCGCGCGCCCAGGCACGCAGACGGGCGGGCCAACCGGAGTTGTCGTCGACCCCGGCATACGCCTCTTCGACCGTGCCGTCGCTCGGCACGTTCAGCTTTTTCTCGACCAATTGCAGCCAAAGCGCGACGTACACCAGGTCGTCACTGTTGAGGCCCGCGGCCACGGCGCGCTGCGCTGCACGGCGCGCCGCGCCGAGGTCGGCGTGGGTGAGCGCGCGCCTGGCCGAGTCCAAGACCGTGGCAGTGAGCTGAGCTTGATCCGAGCTGGAGGCTTCGTAAGCGCGCTCGGTGGCGCGTCGCGTCGCGCGTTGATCGTCGTAGTGCTCGAGAATGCGCGCCAGCAAGCGCTCGCAGCGGGCTAGCGTGGGGCCGCCCGAGCGCGCGCTGCGCTGCGCGTCGACGGCACGCGACAGCGCAGCGTCGAGAGTGCTCGCGGCATGCGCTGCGTCCCCGTGATCTCGATACACCTCGAACTTCATGTTCAAGGCGTCGGTCTCTGCCAGCGGATCATTTTCGGTTTTGGCCAGCTCGACGGCCAAGCCGAGCGCGGACAGAGCGGCGCTCTGATCTTGTTGGCGCAGGATGGCGCTGAGCGTCATCAGCGACTCGAGTGTGGGCTCGACGCGAGTTGCCGCTTGCACCAGCGGTAGCGCGCGAGCGAGCTCGCCGTGTCGGGTCTCGAGCGCGCCCATCACGTACCGGAGTCGTGCGCCGCTCGGGCTCACTTTGCCCAGATTCGCCTTGTTTTCAGCGAGCGCGAGAATCGGCTGGGCGTTTTCGAAGGTGCGGCGTGCGCAGGGGAGCTGATCGAGCCCGTCCTCGGCGACCAGCGCCTTGCCGACGATGCCTAGCGCGAAGCTCACGTTCTCGGCAGCGCCTTCCTTGGTCAGCGCTGGCGCGAGCACGAGCGGAGCGACCTCTGCCATGCCGTAGCTCACGAGCTCGGTCGCGAGCGGAACCGCACCGCGCATCGAGCTCGGCTCCGCGCGAAACAGCTCCACCGCGGTGCCCCAGGTCGCAGCCTCCATCAGGGTGTGATCGAGTAGACCTTCGGCGTCGGCGGCGTGCGATGCCGAATCGAAGAAGTGAAATAGATCGGCCCAAGCGTCGGCGTCCCCACCGTCCGCGGCGCGCTCGAGCCTGTCGCGCAGCTCGGGAGCGATGATACGACCTAAATCCGCGTGGTCCGCAGCGGTGAGCACGCCGCGCGGATCGCCATGCCGCAGATACAGCGCGATCAGCGTGTAGCCACCGCCGCGGAGGGCGCGGTACGCCTCGAAGGCTTCGTCTCGGTCGGTGTTGGAATTGATCGGCGAATCAGCGGCATTCGACTCGAGCGCGCGCTTGAGCCAGGTGACCGCTCGCTCGCTGGCCGCGTCGAGCGCGCTCTTACGGGCTTCGATCAGCGAACGTTGAACGGCTGCCCGTAGATCTGCGCTGGCGGCTTGCATCGGGCCTGCGCCGTGCGTGGCTTGCGAGAAGCGCGCCATGGCGTCGAGGTGCGCCTCTACCTCGTCGCGCTCCGGACCCTTCGGCAACTTATCGCGCAGCATGCCGTAGAGCGTGAACGCGTAGCCCTCTTCCCCGAGGCGCGCGACCTCAGCAGCGCCGGCACTGAGCGCGCCGTCCGGACCGTCTGCGCCGTCGAGCGCTTCGGGCCGGAACTCTCCAGCGCGCATCAAATAAAATGCGCCGGTCAGCGCGTTGAGCCCAGCTTCGCGTTGGCCTGCGTCGAAGCGAGCCTTGGCGCGCTGCAATTGGCGGCGTACGACGCCGACCAATAAGCCCGAGCGCTCCGGCGAGCCGTCGTCCGCGACCAGCACGCGGTAGGCCGCCTGCGCGAAGCCCGCGTCGTCGACCGTTGCCACCGGCACTGCGCTGCCCTCGAGCGTCACCCGCGGCGCGTTCGCGTGCGGCGGGTGCGCGGCGCAACCCGCCGAGCTCAGACTCGCGCACAAGCCGAGCGTGAGCCACAACCTTACACCGGAGGATCGCAAGCCACGCCGTTCGGACCAGGGCATCGTCCGAAGTCTATACCGCGGACGGCGATCTCTGCACGCACGCTTCAGAAGGCGATGTCGCAGTGCAGCTCGAGACCCGAGGCTCCAGCGTCGGCCAGGCGACCGCCGACGGGAAACACGTAGCCCAGGCTAGGCGAGACCTTGCCGAAGCGACCGCCCACGCGCGGCTCGAACACCACCTGAAAGCGGGTTGGCCCTACCGCCCCAGTGGGCGAGGTGTACTCGAGCGGGTTGACGGCGTTGTAGACCATCCACGAATCGAGCGCTCCGAAGAGGGCGGGCTTGTCCAAGAACTGATAGGCGATGCCGGCGGAGGTGACGTTGCGGAACGAAACCGACTTGAGCTTGAGGCCAGCATTGGTCTGATCATTCGAGATTTGACCACCGACTTTGACGCCGGCCACGAATTTCGTGGCCGCATGCAGATCGAGCGCGAGCTTTTGGTAGTCGATACCGACGCCGACGATGATCGGCAACCGCTTCGGCCCGAACAGCTCTGGGTCCCGGTAGCCGGACGCGGCATCGGCCACGTCATTCAAATAAGCTTGACGACCACCGTTACCGTCGATCGTCTGGTAGTCGCCTTGCGCGATCGGAACGCCGAGCCCGAAGTCGATCGGCAACTGCGTGAAGGTGCTGAGGCCGACGCGGTCCTCGCCCATCAGCTCGAGCGCGCCGAGCGCAGCCGACGACGCATACAGGCCGTCGGTCTGCCGCGCCGAGCCGAACGTGAACGGGAGTCGCGCAGAGGCAGTGAAGTCTGGGCTCAGGTCGTAGTGGCCGCCGACCATGAACGTGGCTGCCGTGGTCTTCCCGACGGCGGTGTCGGCAGCTTGGCCCGGTTGGGGGGCCTTGCCGAAACCGATCAACAAATTGCCGAAGACCCCGACTGGGTCGCGCGGTCGGCGTTTGATTGGAGGAAGGGCCGCAGCGCGCGCGGCCTCCTCTTGCTTCACTTCTTCCCGCTTGAGCGGGCCAGTCTTGCCGGTGGGAGCAAACGGGCCGTCGTCGCTCTTTTCTTTTTCGACGGGATCGTTCGAATCCATCGTCGTGCCGGGGTGCTTGGCGTCGGCCTTTTTGGGCTTAGCCCAGGCGTGGCCAGTAAAAATTACCAAAATGATCGCAAGTCGGCAGCTGATTCGCATGCGTTTCTCCCGTGAACGCGCTGGACGTTACCACGCGGTCACCTGAACGCGCTAACGTATCCACTCGATCCGTGTTCGCCTGACGAGTTGCCGTTCGCTCTTCATACCGCTCGCTGACATGACCGACGCCGTAGTCCGTCCTCCACCAAAACGCCTGGCCGACTTCGAGATCATTCGCAGGCTCGGCGCGGGTGGCATGGCTGAAGTCTTCCTGGCGAAGAAGCGCGGCGCGGAGGGTACCTTCAAGCTGCTCGTGCTGAAGCGGATTTTACCCGCATACGGATCTTCCCGGCGTTTTCGCACGATGTTCGCGGAAGAGGCGCAGCTCGCGACACGCCTGAATCACCCGAACATCGTGCAGGTGTACGACTTCCAAGACTACGGCGACGAGGGCCAGCTGCTCAGCATGGAGTACGTGGAGGGTCCCGATCTGCGCAAGCTGATGAAGTCGGCGCAAGCCAAGGGGCAACGTATTCCGCCGTACGTGGCAGCTTACATCATCGCCGAAGTCGCCAAGGGCTTGCACTATGCGCATGAACGCAAGGACGAAGCCGGCAACCCGATTGACATCGTGCACCGTGACGTGTCGCCGCAGAACATTTTGATGAGCTTCGACGGGGCCGTAAAAATAGCCGATTTCGGCATCGCCTCGGCCAATCTATTTCGCGAAGAGCCGGGCGTGCTCAAGGGCAAGACCGCGTACATGTCGCCCGAGCAAGCGCGCGCGGAGCGTGTCTCTCGGCGTACGGATATTTATTCTCTCGGCGTAGTTTTTCACGAGCTGCTCACCGCGCGCCCATTGCACGGCGCGGCCGAGGGCCAAGAGCTGCTGGAGGAGGTACGCGCCGGACAAGTCGAGCCGCCCAGCACCTACGTGCGCGACCTGCCGGCCGAGCTCGAAGAAGTCGTGATGCGCGCGCTGGCAAAAAATCCCGATCAGCGCTTTCAGACCGCGCGCGACATGGCAGCCGCGGTGACTCGCGCGCTCTTTCAAAAACAACAGCTCGTCGATTCGCACGTGCTCGAGGCGGTGCTCGCGGAGCTCGTCACGCGCGAGCACACTTCGCCTGGAGTACAGCCGGGCTCCGACGCGCCGAGCGAAGCGCCACTCAGCGAGGCGCTCGACGATCTGTCGTCGGTGGCGCACGCCATGGGCACCGCCAGCGGTGCAGATGGCGACGAAAGCACGGGCCCCGGGCGCGCTCGGCATGTCGGCCGAGAGGTGCGCCACGTTGCCGTGGTGACGTTACGGCTGCACGGCTTCGAGCAGCTCGCGACCAGCGTCGGTCGACCGCAAGCGGCTCGCGTGCTCGAGCAGCTGCGGGGCACTTTGGGTGAGGTCGCGTTTCGCCGCGGCGCGCGCTTCGCCTGGGACGTGCCCAGTGCTGGTTTCGACCAACCGGACCCATTCGCCACGGCCGCGCGAGCGCTGGTCGGTTTGATGGCGAACCCCGCGCGCGCTCCGCTCGACGCCTTGTGGCTCGCGATCGACGTGCATGAGGTGATCCGTGGTGCGTCCGAAGATCTGCCGGTCGGCTTGTCCGCCAGCGTCGGTATCGTGCGTGGCATTGCCACTGGTGAGCGCGACCGCGCCGGCCATTTGATTCAACACGCGCTGCAAGAGCCCGCCAATCACCTGGCTGATCTGCTGGGCGACCACGCGCCTCCGGGAGTGAGCTGGGTGGCCGGCGGCTTGTATCGCCTGGTGCGCCGCGATTTCGTCTGGGGCGACGCGCCGACGATCAAGATCGAAGACGCGGCGCGCCTCAATTTGCCGCAGGACATGCGCATCTACTCCCTGCTTCGGCCACACACCCGGCAAGAGAAGCTGGACGAGATGGCGGTCGCGCCGAACGACTTGATCGGACGCGACGCCGAGCTCGCCGACTTGCACGCGGCCTACTACGGAGTCGTCGGCTCCTCGCAGACTCCCGGGCAAGTGTCGGCGCGCGTCGTGTACGGCGAAATGGGCATCGGCAAGACGGCTTTGCTCGCCGCATTCTTGAACGAGCTGCCGCCCGACGCGCGGGTCTTGCGCGTCGAATCATCGCCCGCACTCAGCGAAGTCCCGTTCGCGACGATCAGCGAATGGATTCGCGAGCTCACCGGCACGCGCATCGATCAGCCGTTCGAGCAAGCCCGGGAGCTCATCACCGATGCGTTCGGCGAATTCGCGGATGAGCCAGACGGCCCGGAGGTCGTCTTGCGCATGGCAGAGCTCGCCACCGGCCGCGTACGGCAGACCGTCGACGACGCCGACGTTGCCGAAATGCGCCAGCTGGTCGGCCTCGGCATGCGTCGCTTCTTCGCGCGCGCCGCGGTCGACGCGCCGCTGGTCGTGGCGCTCGACGGCTTGCAGTGGAGCGATCGCCCGAGCTTGGACTTGATCGTCGAGTTCTTGCGGCGCGGCGAGCCGCTGAGCGTGCTCGTGATTTTGCTGTCGCGCCCCGAGGATCGCGTATCGGCTTACATCGAGGGCTTGGTGCGCGTCGAGCTGAAGGGGCTCAGCTCCGAGCACCAGCTGCGCTTGTTGCAAACGCGCCTCGGGGTGAGCCAAGGCGTGCGTCAGGTGTGCGCGGATCTGCTGCCTCGGGCGGGCGGTAACCCTTTTTTCTTGCTGGAAATGGTGGACGCGCTGCTGGAGCGCGGCTTGCTCGAGATTCGCGAGCGCGAGGGGCATCAGGAGCTCGTGCAAGTCGAACGCTTGGGCGGGGACGCCAGCCTGTCTTTGCCTTCGACGCTCGAGCAACTGATCGCCGATCGCTTGAACGAGCTACCGGGCGAAGAGCAAAGCGTGATCGAGTGGCTGGCCGTGGCAGGTGGACCACTCGGTCTTCTAGACCTTCGCTTGATCAGCGGCGAGGATCCATCCGAGGCGGTGACGCGTTTGGCCGCGCGCGGCCTATGCGAGCTCAAGGCGGACACGATCGACGTTCGCCACCCGCTCACGCGCGACGTCGCGTACCGCGCGCTCGACCGTCGGCGTCGGGTGCGCATGCACAAGAAGCTGGGCGAGCATTTGGCCACCACTCCGCTGGGCAAGGGGCTCACCGCGGCGATCGTCGCGCGCCACCTGGCTCGCGGCAACGCGCGCGACGAAGCCGCGCGGTTCTACTTGGAGGCCGCTGACGCGGCTCGCGCCAGCTACCAGACTCAGCTCGCCAAGCGCTGCTACAGGCGTGTGATTGCGCTGGTGTCCGACGGCGACGCACGCCTGCTCGAAGCGCACGAGGCGCTGGAGTCGATCTGCCGCAATCAAGGTCGCTGGCGCGAACGCCGCGGGCATTTGAGCAAATTGCGGGCTCTCGCCCGAAAGTCGAAGAGCGCCCAGTGGGCGGCGATTACCTTGCTCCGCACCGCGCAATTCGAGCTCGACGCAGGGCGCTTGTCCAGAGGGCTGAGCTCTGCCAAGCGAGCCGAGGTCGTGGCCACGCAAGCCAATTCGCCGGTCCTCGAAGTGCAAGCGCGCACCTTGATGGCCGAGATTTTGCACGACATCGGTGACATGCAGGGCGCGCTCGCGGCCGTCGATCGCGCGCTTACAACCGCCGAAGGCAGCGGAGTGCCGGCGCGCCTGCGCGCCGAAGCGCTGCGCTTACGCGGCACGCTGCTGCGGCGTGTGGGCCGCGTGCACGAGGCCGTCGAGGCCCAAGCCGAAGCCATCGCCGTGTTTCGCCAAGCGGGCGTGCGACGCATGGAGGCGCGCGCCAAGAACTCGCTGGCTTACGCGCTGCTCGTGCTGGGCCGCTTCGAGGACGGCATTGCGCTCGCGCTCGATGCCATCCGCATCGATCTCGCGATCGGCGGGCGCTTCCAAATCGCCAAGACCCTGAGCACGATCGGCGAGTGTTACTCGAGCCTCGGCGACATGGAGCGAGGGCTGGCTTACCTGCGGCGGGCGCGCGAAGCCCACGAGCGTTACGGCGACCGTGACTCGCGCGCCGACACGCTCCTGTCGATGGCAGAAATATTGATTGAATACGGTGATTTGGACGGCGCTGAAACGCTGGTAGGTGACGCCGGCGCGCTGACTGCAGTGACGGGCAGCGCGTTCGATTCGGTGCACGAGAAAATCCTGCGCGCGCTGCTCGCTCGTGTGCGCGGCGATCACGCGCGCGCCGTCATGTATGCGTTCGACGCGCGCCAAGCCGCGGAAGCGCAGGCCTACGTCGCGTTTCACTTCTACGCCATGGCCATCGAAGCTCGCGCACGCGTCGACATGGGCGAAGAACACACGGGCATCCTGCTGGCCACGACCGCCCTCGGCGCGATAGACACCCTGCAGGGGTCGGAGTACGGCTTGGCCACGCGCGCTTTGGGTTGCGAAACGCTGCGCGTCGCGCGCTCACCGCAGGCGGACGAAATGCGCGAACGCGCGGCTCGCTACGCGCGCTCGTTGCTCGAGCACATTCGTGATCCGCTGTTCCGGCGCACGTTCGTCGAGCGGCGCGTGGTGAAGGCGGTGTTCGACACGCCGGACGCGCAAGCCGAGCCCACGCGCGGCGTCGAGAACCCGCTCAATCCGACACGCTGAGCACCCCTGCGCGGTTCAGCTCTCGACGCTTGCTAGCTCGGACTCGAGCTCTCCGAGGGCTTTGGAATCGCCCTTCTTCGCCGCCAGCTCGATCCCTTGTTTGAGCCAGGTCGAGGCGTCCGCGGTGCGCGTGGCTTCGCGGAGCATTTGTCCAGCCATCAGGTACATCGGTAGGTAGCCGGCGTCCCGCCCGCGCAATGTTTCGAAGGTGCCTACTGCCTCGTCTACGCGGCCTTCTTTCCGGTATTCCATGGCCAGGCAATAGAAGGCGAAAGAGTCCGCTTGCGCCGAAGAGGTGAGCTTTTCCAGCATGGCCAGCCGCTTGTTCATGGCCGAAGCAATTTCCCGGGTCTGGTCGCGAGTCAACGGGCATTGCGGCGCGACCGGGTAGGGAGTGCTTCCGCTCCGTGACGGAGCGCCGCGAAGCTGCTACACCGCGCCCTGCTCGGGGTCGCTCTACCTACTGAGCTGAAAGGTCTAACTCATGTTTCCATTCAAGAACCCCCGCTCTCGCACGCTCGTCGGCGTTGGGCTGTTCGCGCTCGTCGCCGCCGGTGGCTGCAACAAGCCGAAGTCGCACCTCCACGCCGCCCCGACCGCGGCTGCCTCGGGCTCAGCGGGGGTCGCAGCAGCGACCGCGAGCGGTCCGTGTCAGAAGTATGCCGCTGCGATCTGTGAAAAGGCGGGCAAGGAATCGGAAGCGTGCCAGGCGCTCACCACCAGCGCCGACATCCTGTCGCCGGACGCGTGCAGCGTCGGTCTCAAGGACATCGCTTACTCACTCAAGAAGCTCGGTGAGGCCGGCAAATCGTGTGAAGACCTGGTCGGCAAGCTGTGCGCCGCCGTCGGCCCGACCAGCGACACCTGCAACATGGTCAAGGCCCAGACCAAGACGTTCCCCGCCTCACGCTGCAAGGGAATGCTCGATCATTTGCCCGAGATCGTGACCGACCTGAAGAAGATGGAAGCGGCAAACCAACCGCTCAGCCCGGAGATCGCCGCCTCCATCGCCAACAGCAAGGGTCCCGCGTTCGGCCCGGCCAACGCCAAGGTGACGGTGGTCGAGTTCTCTGACTTCCAGTGCCCGTACTGCGGCAAGGCGGCCTCGGTGGTCGATCAAGTCAAGGAAAAGTACAGCGACCGCATTCGCTTCGTGTTCCGCCAGTTCCCTTTGCCGATGCATGAAAATGCACGTGGCGCGGCAGAGGCGGCGCTCGCGGCGAACGCTCAAGGCAAATTCTGGGAGTTTCACGACAAGCTGTTCCAGAACCAAACTCAGCTCACGCGCAGTGGTTTGGAGGGCTTTGCCAAGGATGCTGGCTTGAACGTGGCCGAGTTCAAGAAGGCGCTCGACGCCAAGACCTATGCGGCGGACGTCGACTCAGACGTGAAGCTGGGCGAGAGCGTGGCCGTGCAAGGCACGCCGACCATGTTCATCAACGGTGCCCGCGTCGCTAACCCGACTGATTTTCAGACGGTCGCTGCGCAGATCGACAGCCTGCTCAAAGGCGGCCCGGCCGTGCCTGCTGGGACGCCTGGCTGAGGGTCTTGCGCGTGACGCGCGTTGCCGAGGCTGCTCGCCGCGCGTCATTCGTATTCGAGGAATTTGGCGTGGATGCGGCGGGTGCCGTGTTCCTTGAACTTGGCGACGACGGTCGGCGCGCTGCCGAGCTCCACTCGCTCCACCACGCCTTCCCCGAATTGCTTGTGATAGACACGCGACCCCGGGCGAACCTGGACGCCTTCGCCGACCTGGCTGTCTTCGGCTTCGCGTTCCACGACTCGGGTGCCGACCGGTAGCGAGACCGCGCGCGGCGACTGGTACGGCGTGGCGTACGGCGCAGACTGCCAAGCCGTGCCTTCGCGCAGCACGGTTTCTTCGGGCAAATCTCGCAAGAACCGACTCGGTGACGAATAGCGCGTCTTGCCGAAGAGCGTGCGCGTGCCGGCGTGGACGATATACAGCCGCTCGCGCGCGCGGGTGATCGCGACGTACGCCAAGCGTCGCTCTTCGTCTACCTCCTCCGGTTCTTCGTGACTGACGCGGCTGTACGGGAAGATCTCTTCTTCCATGCCAGTGATGAAGACGCTGCGAAACTCCAAACCCTTCGCGCTGTGTACGGTCATCAGCGAGACCGCCGCTGTGCCCTCCAGCGCGTCCGTGGCGTTCACGAGCGAGACGCGCTCGAGATAGCCAGACAACGTGGCTTCTTCGTCGCCGCCGAGCTCCTGCTCGTAGTCGGCGATCGAGCCGACCATTTCTTCCAAGTTGCCGAGGCGTGCGTCGCTCTCGGCGGTATCGTCTTTGATCAGAAGATCGCGATAGCCGGTGACCTCCAGCACGCGACCGGCGAGCGCGTGCGGCGACAGGCCGCGGGCCTCCTCGCGCAGACCCTCGAGCAGCGCCTTGAAGCCCGCGATTTTCTTGCGTGCGGCACTGCCGAGCTCGGCGGCGCGCGCGACGCAGTCTATCGCGTCGTAGGCGCTCATTGCGCTCTCGGACGCGACGTTGAGCAAATGCTCGACCGTCTTGTTGCCGATGCCGCGGGCTGGTGTGTTGATCACTCGCACCAGATCGGTGTCGCTCATTGGGTTGTCGATCAAGCGCAGATAGGACAATAGGTCCTTGACCTCGGCGCGGTCGAAGAACTTCATGCCGCCGACGATCTTGTACGGCTGATTGGCGGCGCGAAACGCTTCTTCCAGCGTTCGGGATTGCGCGTGGACGCGGTAGAAGACTGCTATCTGGTCGGCCGAAACGCCGCGTGCCATCTCCGCTTGGATGGTGCGCACCACGAACGACGCTTCCTCGCGCTCGTCACGCACCAGACGTACCTTCACCTTTTCGCCGGGCGCCTGGTCGGTCCACAACTTCTTCGGCTCACGCACGTCGGCCGCTTCGATCACGCCCAACGCCGCGCGCACGATGTTACCCGTCGAGCGGTAGTTCTGCTCGAGCTTGATCACGACCGCGTCCGAAAAATCACGCCGAAAGCTGCGGATCAAGCGCACGTCGGCGCCGCGCCAGCGGTAGATCGACTGATCGTCGTCGCCGACCACGCACAGGTTGCGCCGGCGCGCGCTGAGCGCACGGATCAACCGATACTGAATCAGGTTCGTGTCTTGAAACTCGTCGACGAGCACGTGCAAGAAGCGATTCCTGAGCTCCTCCCCGGCGTGGCTGTCCGGGTTTTCCGCGATGCGCGCCATCAGCAAAAGTAAGTCGTCGAAATCGACGGCGTTGGCCAAGAGCAGCGCCTTTTGATAGCGCAAGTAGATCTCTGGCAAGGAGTCGTTGAAGCCCGCGTCGCCTTTGACCTCGTTCGGGCCACGACCCTCGCGCTTCTCCTTGCTGATCAAGGACGACATCAGCTTGGCTGGATACTCCTGATCGGACAAGCTTAGCTCGCGCACGACGCGCGTCAGCACGGCTTTCTGATCGGAGTCGTCGTAGATGATGAAGTTGCGCTTCAGCCCGACCTCTTCCGAGTACCGGCGCAGTAGCTTGGCGCAGATCGCGTGAAAGGTGCCGACCCACAAATCCCTCGTGACTTCGGGGCCCGCGAGCTCCGAAAGGCGCGACTTCATTTCGCCCGCCGCCTTGTTGGTGAAGGTCACGGCGAGGATGCGATACGGCGCGACGCCCGAGGCGAGCAGGTTGGCGATGCGATAGATGATGGTCCGCGTCTTGCCGCTGCCAGCGCCGGCGAACACGAGCAGCGGCCCTTCGCCGTGGGTCACGGCTTGGCGCTGCGGGTCGTTGAGCTCGGTCGCCATTGGGGTCTCTCGCTAACCTTGCGGCCAGAGGCACACAAGACAAGAGCGAATGGTCGAGAATTGCTCTACGCTTTGGCCATGCGCCCGCTGTTCATGCGCCATCAAGCCGTGCTCGCGGGCCTGAGCGTGCTGCTGCCGCGCGGCGCAGGGCCCACGCTCTTGCCCGAGGAGTGCGCCTGCTGCGGAGAGCTTGCGACGCACCGGCTGGCGCTGGGTCGCAAAGACGGCGTCTCCGTGTTGGTCGGTTATTGCGACGAATGCGCCGAGCATCAGGCGGGCGCGTCCTCGCGGGTGCTGGCTTTGGCCTTGGCGTCGCTGATCTTGGCGTTGGTTGGTGCGGCGGGCTTGCCGTTGCTGGCGCCGAAGCTGGGGCTGTTTGCGCTCTCGCTCGGCGTGTGTGCTCTCTCGCTCTTGCCTCTTCTGGGGCTGCTGTTTCCGCCGCGCCCGGTGGTGTTGCCGCACGCGGCGCGCGGTCCGGCGGTGCTGTGGGCGGGGGCAGACCGGCTTTGGTGCGCGTCGCCGCGCTACGCCGAGCGCGTGGCGGAGCTGAACGCGGGCGAGCAGCGCGATGAGCCGCTGCGTGAGCGCCTCGGCTCTGCCTGGCTCAGCGCTGGGCCGGTGATCGGCATCGGCGCCGCATGCCTGTCGTTCTTCGTCTATCACCCGCTGCTCCGCATCATCAATCTCGGTACGGTGCGCATCGAAGTTGCGATCGACGGCCAGCGGCTCGTCGCCGTCGATCCGACCAGTAACGAAAGCCCGGCGGCGGGCGCTCTCTTGCGCGTGCCCGCCGGTGAACATTCGCTGTCGGTGTCGTCGACGGTCGACGGCGCCGCGCTGGGGCGTGTGCAGGCGAACTTTCACAGCGGCGCCGTGCACCTGTTCGCGTTCGGTGCAAACGACACCTGCTTTTGGCTCGAGACCACCGGCTACGGGCAGGAGCAGCTCGCCGCGCGCAGCTACCAGCCGCTGCAGTCGGCCGAGCATTTTTGGGTCTTACCGGGCGGGATCGACACGTGGTTCGCCGCGAACCCGCTCGCCCCCGATCAGAGCTCGCACAGCTCCGGTGGGCTGCTGACCGCGCTACGTCAGGCGCCCTGCGCAGAAGCGCCTCAGGAAGTTCGCGCGGCACAGTAAAACTGGCTCGCCGCAGTCTCGGCGGCTTCGGCAGTAGCGAAGCGACCCTGAGTGATTATACTCCGCGCGCCGTGTCCGAAGAGAACCCGAATTCCGAAGCGCCTCCCCCAGAACCCCTAACCGACGAGGCTGGCCCCGTCGTGGAGCTGGATCCGCTCGAGGCTTGCAAAGCCGAGGTCGCCAAGCTGCGCGATCAATTGCTGCGCACCGCCGCCGACTTCGACAATTTCCGCAAGCGCTCGCGCCGCGAGCTCGCAGACATGGAGAAGCGGGCGCGCGAGGACCTGATCAAGGATCTGCTGCCCGTGTTCGACAATCTCGAGCGCGCCACCGCGCACGCTGAGACGGCCACCGACGTCAAAGCGCTCGCCGACGGCATCGGCCTAGTGAAGCGTCAGTTTCTCGATACGCTCTCGAAGATCGGTATCGAGCGCATCAAGGCGCAAGGGGAGCCCTTCGATCCTGCCTTCCACGAAGCGGTGCAACAATTCGAAACCGCCGATCACCCGGCGGGTACCGTCATCCACGAAGTTCAAGCCGGGTACGTGCAAGGCGACAAGCTGGTGCGGCCGGCCATCGTGGTCGTCGCGAAGGCCAAGGCGAACTGACGGGATCTGGGCTGCGGGGCAGCGCTAAGCCGGGCGGATGCGCCCGGCACCTACATCCCCGGCTTGTCCCCACTTTCTGAGTCCCCGAGCGCCATGTATGCTCTTGAGACACGGCATGGGGAAAATCATCGGCATAGACCTGGGCACGACCAACTCATGTGTCTCCGTTCTGGAGGGAACGAACGCCGCGGGTCAGCCCGAGGTCAAAGTCATCGCCAACGGCGAGGGCGCTCGCACGACGCCCAGCGTCGTCGGGTTCTCGGCGAAGGGTGAGCGGCTAGTCGGACAGGTCGCGAAGCGCCAAGCGACCACCAATCCGGAGAACACCGTGCACGCGGTGAAGCGCCTGATGGGACAGAAGTTCTCTGCACCCGCCGTGCAGCGCCAGAAGGACTCGGTCGCGTACCGGATCGTCGAGCACGAGAATGGCGACGCTTGGGTACTGATACAGGACAAGAAGCTCTCTCCGCCGGAGATCTCGAGCATGATCCTGGCCGCCATGAAGGCCGTCGCCGAGACCTACCTAGGCGAGCCCGTGACTGAGGCGGTGATCACCGTTCCGGCCTACTTCGACGACGCCGAGCGCCAAGCCACCAAGGACGCCGGACGGATCGCCGGGCTCGATGTGAAGCGCATTCTGAACGAGCCCACGGCCGCCGCGCTGGCCTACGGCCTCGACAAGGAAAAGGCCGAAGTCATCGCCGTGTACGATCTCGGCGGTGGCACCTTCGATATCTCGGTTCTGGAGATTTCCGGCGGCGTTTTCAGCGTCAAAGCCACGGGTGGCGACACCCACCTGGGTGGTGAAGATTTCGACTCCCGCATCATCGACAAGCTGAGCCAAGAGTTCAAAGCACAGCACAACATCGATCTGCGCAAGGAGCGAACTTCTCTGCAGCGCTTGCGCGAAGCAGCGGAGAAGGCCAAGCACGAGCTCAGCTCGTCGTTGGAAACCGAGGTGAACATCCCGTTCATCGCCTCGGGGCCGTCCGGCCCGCTGCATCTCGAGCGCAGCATGAAGCGCAGCGAGCTCGAGATCCTGACTCGGGATTTGGTGGATCGCACGATCACCGCCTGTAAGACCGTGCTCGCGGACGCCAAGATCGCCACCGGTGGCATCGGGCAGATCGTGCTGGTCGGCGGCATGACGCGCATGCCGGCGGTGCAGAAAGCCGTGCGCGAGTTCTTCGGCAAGGATCCTCACAAAGGCGTCAACCCGGACGAGGTGGTGTCCGTCGGTGCTGCCATTCAAGGCGGCGCGCTATCCGGCGCGATCGACGAAGTCCTGCTGCTCGACGTGACGCCGCTGTCGATCGGCGTCGAGACCGGCGGCGGCGTGTTCACGAAGCTGATTCCGCGCAACACCACCGTGCCCACGGAAAAGGGCGAGGTGTTCACGACCAGCGTGGACAACCAGTCGTTCGTGCCGATTCACGTGCTGCAAGGCGAGCGCGAAATGGCACAGGATAACCGAAGCCTGGCGCGCTTCGAGCTGACCGGGATCCCGCCTGCGCCACGCGGAGTGCCCAAAATCCAAGTGACGTTCGCGATCGATGCCAACGGTATCTTGTCCGTTGAAGCTCGCGACCTCGGGACGAATCGCAGTCAGGCGGTCAGCGTGACCGCGACCAGCGGCTTGAATCAGGCGGAGGTCGACTCGCTCGTGCAAGAGGGCGAGCGCTTCAAAGAGACCGACCAACTGCGCCGCGATCTAGCCGAGATGCGCAACCAGGCCGAGACTCTAATCTACACCACCGAGCAAGCGCTCGAGAGCTACGCGGACCTGCTCGCTCCCGAGAAGCTCGAGAGCGTGAAGCAAGAGGTGCAGATCTTGAAGAAGATGCTCGAGACCGGCGCCAACCTCGACACTCTGCGCGACGCGTACTCGCGACTCGAGAACGCGACCTTCGAAATTGCCGAGGCGATGTACGCAACCCCTGAAGGCACGCCAAACGCTAGCTAGAAGGCCGTCGTTTTGGCTTGAGCGGCGGCGGCAGGCGTGGCCGGCGTGCTCGGGGTGACCTGAGCGCGCGGGGGGAGAGGCGATGTCGCCACTTCTGGCAGCAGCACTGGCTCGACCACGCGAGTTTCTGGGATGCCACCGAGCGTCATACCAATGCGCACTGCGATGGCGTCGATCACTTCGCCAGCGCCGATACCGAGTGGAGAGCCATAGGCGAACTCGGTTCGTGAGCGTGACGCGACTTGCTCGCCGGCTAGCGTTTGACCGTTGCGCTCCAGGCGCCAGTTGCCGCGAGCCCCTGCGGACCAACCCGGGGCGTTCGGATCGGGTGGGATGGCCTCCAAGCCGAGGTCGACGTGGAGAACGTAGTCGCCGGGTGGCGCGGTCTTGCTACCGAGCAAGTCGACCCCGGGAAAGCTGCTCCACAGAGACCGGGTCAGGGCCGTGCCTACGGTGCTGCGCAGGCGTTCGAAGCACAGCAACCGTGCGTTGCCCGGGGCTACGCAGTCGTTGTCGGGCACGTGCTCAGCGACCTCGATCCACAGGCGATTCGAGTGCAGAACGCTGGGCGCGAGCGCGGGCAGCTCTGCGGACCGCAATGGTGCGTGGTGTTCGAGGCTACAGCCGCTCGCCAACACGAAAAAACTGCCCCAAATGCCGCTAGTGAGCTTCGAAATCATGATCGTGAAACGATATCGGAAGGGTCCCGAGGACCGGCAAGTTTCCGGCAAAGTTCGCCAATCTGGCACACCGCAGCCGTCAGCGTGAAACCTGGCCCGGCGAACCTATTGGCCTATCATTCAGGGAACACCCACGAGAGAAAGGCCACCGGATGGCTTCGCTACGCCACATTCACCAAATCATGAACGAACGCGGCTTCGTTCGACTTGCCGACGGGCGCACCGGCAAGATCATGCGCGTCGATACCTTGTTCCCTGACCACGAAGTCAAGGTCACCGTCTGGACTTCGGATCGCGTGCGGCCCGGTCTCGCGAAAGTCGAGAGCGTCGAATTGAAAGATCTCATCGTCGGCTCGCGCTGAGCGCGCAAACCGACGTCAGCGTTACCCCCTTCGGGTATTCCGAGGCGTGTCAGTCTTCGGACGACGCCAAGCGCTGTTCGATGGCTTCCAAGTGCGCGTTCACTTGCGGGTCACGCTGACGTAGAGCCTCGACGCGACGAACCGCGCTCATCACCGTGGTGTGATCGCGATTGCCGAAGGCGCGGCCGAGCTCGGGGAAGCTGCACTTGAGGCGTTGACGGCACAGGTACATCGCCACCTGCCGGGCGAAGGCCACGCTCTTGTGGCGATCCTTGCTGAGCAGGTCGGAGTTCGACAGCCGAAAGTGTCCGCACACCGCGCGCTGGATGTCCTCGACGCTCATCAGCTCGGGGCGCCGCGGGGACACCATGGCGAGCTCACCCAGCGTGAACTCTTCGTCGATCAGACGACCGGTAAGAGAGGATTTGGCGGCCAGGCGAATCAGCGCGCCTTCCAGCTCGCGCACGTTGCTCTGCACGCTTTGAGCGAGCATCACGGCTACTTCGTCGGACAGCTCGATGCCCTCGAGCTCGGCTTTTTTGCGCACGATTGCCACGCGCGTCTCGAGCTGCGGGGTTTGGATGTCCGCTACCAAGCCCGAGGTGAAGCGCGACACCAGGCGCTCCGGCATGCGCTGCAACTGCTGCGGGTACTTGTCGCTGGTGACGATGATCGGACGGTCGGCGTCGTGCAGCGCGTTGAACGTATGGAAGAACTCTTCCTGCGTCTGTTCGCGGCCGGCCAAGAACTGGATGTCGTCGACCAAGAGCAGGTCGCAGTCCGTGCGGTAGCGCGACCGGAACTCGTCCATCTTGTGGTGTTGCAGCGCTTCGATGAACTCGTTGGTGAAGTGCTCGGCGGACACGTACACGATGCGTGAGTCCGGACGCTCATCGAGCACCTTGTGCGCGATGGCGTGCATCAGATGCGTCTTGCCGAGCCCGGTGCCGCCTGCGATGAACAGCGGATTGTAGCGAGGGCCGCCGCCACCCGCGGATGCGAACGCTGCGGCGTGTGCCAGCTCGTTGGACGGGCCAACCACGAAATTCGGGAACGTGTGCTTCGGATTCAACGCGGCGGTGAGCTGCGCGCGTGAATAACGAGACGGACGTTCGGAACGCATGCGCCCCGAAGTGGTGCCCGAGCTCGGAGCCACCGACGGCGGCGGCTCCGATGAGCGCCGACGCGGTTGGCAGACCGGGCGATCGAGCCGATTGGAGATGCTCCACTTCACGCGCAGGCTGGCCGGGTTGGCTTCACCAGCGAGACGCGCCAGGTGGCCCAGCAGGTCGGGCAGGAAGTGCGCCTTGACCCAATCACGAACGAACTCGTCGCGAGCGGTGAGAGAGAGCTGACCGGTCTCGAAGCCGTCGTATTGGACGCTTGAGAACCATTGTTCGAACGACGCGGGTGACCGGCCACGGGTCTGCTCCAAAGCAGCTGTCCACAGGCGCTCCCCAGGGGGTGTAGGGCTATTGGCTTGCAAAGTCTGAATTTGAGGGGTTTCGATCATCACG
>Ga0210392_10000500_pt1 | contig 23961 bp, 20 predicted proteins | sample IncBWC30OmetaG_FD_161057 | JGI IMG/M metagenome (GOLD analysis project Ga0210392, IMG submission 161057) | Forest soil microbial communities from Barre Woods Harvard Forest LTER site, Petersham, Massachusetts, United States - Inc-BW-C-30-O ...
AGCGGGAGGAAGAGGCAAAGGCGCTGAAAGAGCTGTCCGCGTCAAGGGCTCCTGCGCCCACGACTTCCCTGTATGTGAACAACTACCCCGCACAGAATCGCGAGGTACCTCCCGCGCAAAACCCACAGGCGACTCCCGCGGGAGCTCGCGGAGTTACGGCAAATGAAGCTGCCAACACGGGCAGGACGTTAGGGCAGCAGAATCAGGTGGCCAGGGCACCGGCGCAAAAAACGGAAACCCCGGAAGTCACCGTGGTCGACAGCGCCTTATCCCAATCCATGGGCGATGTTCTTCCGGAAGGCGGCACTATTATCGTCGCGCCGAACGATGCCTACGCCTGGCGCGTGGGTTCCAACGGAAAAATCGAGCACAGCACCGACAACAGCCGTACCTGGATGCTGCAGAAGAGCGGCGTCACGACGGACCTGACCGCGGGTTCTGCAACCTCGGGGAAAGTCTGCTGGGTGGTGGGAAAGAGTGGAACCGTGCTGCTCACCACGGACCGCGGCAAGCATTGGAAGCAACTCACTTCGCCCACAAAAGAAGATTTGGGCGGGGTGAACGCCGTGGACGACAAGCGCGCTTCCCTCTGGACGGTCTCACACTCCAAGAGTTTCGAGACCAACGATGGCGGCGCCACCTGGTCTCCCGGTGGCGTCAAGTAATCTCCACTGCAAGAAATATCGCTGGCGCCGTTCTAAGAGCGAAGGAAAATTCAAGGTGAGGTGGTTGCATGAAGACTTCGCGAGGCGTAGCTCGTACCCGTTCATTCTCGATAGCAGCCGCAATCGCACTAGCCGGGGCGGCGTCGTTTGTGCCCGCCTATCACGCCGGGAAAAAGGCTGAGCCCCAGGAGAAGGACGCCGGCCACGCAACTGACCACAGCACGACCCTGAACGATCAGACCGAACTTGCGGTGACAGTCTACAATTCCAACATCGCCCTGGTGCGCGACGTTCGCCAGTTGCAATTGCCCAGCGGCAACTTCCGGCTGAAATTCATGGATATTGCGGCCACCGTCAATCCCGCGACGGTGCACTTTCGTTCGCTCACGGAACCCGAAAGGGTCGGCGTCATCGAACAAAATTACGAGTACGACCTGCTGGAGCCGGCCAAGCTTCTGAATAAATATGTCGGCAAAGAAGTGACCCTGGTGCGCAGTTATATGGACAACGGCAGCACCAAACGCGAGGAGATCAAGGCCACGCTGTTGGCCAACAACAACGGCCCGGTTTGGAGGATCGGCAACGACATCGTTACGGGGGTGTACGGCGAAACTTATCGATTCCCCGAAGTCCCTTCGAATCTGTACGACCGGCCAACGCTGCTGATGACGCTGGAAAATTCAGGCTCACCGAAGCAGAAGATCGAAGCGTCTTACCTGGCCAGCAACCTGTCCTGGAACTCCGATTACGTGCTGACGGTGGGCCGCGACGACAAGGCTGCCGACCTGGATGGCTGGGTGACCATCGTCAACAATTCCGGCACGGCGTTCCACAACGCCAAATTGCAGCTCGTAGCTGGGGATCTGAACCGTCTTCCCGTACCGCAGCAATATCGCGCTGCGGATATGGTTGCCAAATCGGAGGCTGCGGCGAGCGCGAGACAATTCGTACAGGAAAATTTCAGCGAATATCACCTCTATTCCCTGGGACGGCGCACTTCCGTTGAAGACAAGGAAACCAAGCAGATCAGCTTGCTGCAGGGTAGCGGCATTCCGGTGGAAAAGCTGTTTGTCGTTAACGGGCAGAGTTTTTACTACCACAATATGCAGAATCCTGGTTCACCGATCAAGGACCCTGTGATGGTCTTCTACAAGTTCAAGAATGAAGAGAAGGCCGGGCTTGGCATTCCGTTGCCCGCCGGTAATCTGCGCGTTTATCAGAAGGATTCCAAGGGCGGGCTGCTGTTTATCGGCGAAGACCACATCGATCACACCCCGAAAGACGAATTCATCAACGTGAAAATCGGCAACGCATTTGACGTGGTTTCCGAACGCAAGCAGACCGACTACAAAGCCCTCAGCAACCATCTCTGGGAAATGGAATTCGAAATCACCATCCGCAACCACAAAGACGCGCCCATCACCGTTCAGGTGAATGAACCCATCGGCGGCGATTGGGAGATGCTGTCATCCACCTACAAATACACAAAGACAAGTGCCTGGGCGGCGCAGTTCGATGTGCCGGTGAAAGCGAATGGCGAGTCGGTGTTGAAGTACCGCATACGGGCGAAGTGGTAAAAAGAAGTAATGAAGCAAGGAAGTAAGCAAGCAAGACCCTTCGCGCCGCAAACTGCGCGGCCCTCAGGACGGCATCGTCGGCTAGCACTGCGTGGTGGACGGAATTGATTCATGAAAGAGGCCGGGCATACTCCCCACGTCGGGCGCGTCTCATGGCGAGCGCGGGAAGGACCCGTCACCCTTCCACGATCGCGTCGGCCTCAATCTCCAGAAGGATCTCCGGCGAAATCAACTTGCTCACCTCCACCATCGACGTAGCCGGTAGTATGTCCTTGAAAAATTCACCGTGAGCGCGCCCAATCGTCTGCCAATCAGCAATATTCGTCACGAAGATGCGGGTGCGCACCACATCTTTCAGGCTGGCTCCCGCGCGCTTCAGTGCTGTCTCCAAATTGCGGATAATTTGCACCGTCTGCGCGTAAGGATCGCCTACGCCGATGATCTTCCCATCCCGCCCTGTCGCCGTCGTTCCTGAAACGCTGATGTGATTTCCAATGCGCACCGCCCGGGAATAGCCGACAATCGGCTCCCAAGGTGTTCCGCTGGCGAAGTTCTGCCGTGCCATCTTTGTCTCCTGTGATTGCCCCGTTTCCTTAAATGCTGCGGGGTCGCATGATAAACTTAGAAGCAGTATGGCATGGGGTCGGTGCAATCTGTGCGCCAGACACGCCAAACATAGGACTGACGGATGCGTTGCGACAACATTATTGAAGCTGTGGGCCACACGCCGCTGATTCGGCTCAACCGCATGGCGCAAGGCCTGAAACCGCAAATCTGGATCAAAGCCGAGATGCTGAATCCCGGCGGCTCCGTGAAAGACCGCATTGGCATCACCATGATCGATGACGCCGAAAAAAAAGGCCTGCTGAAGCCCGGCGGCACCATCATCGAAGGCACCTCCGGCAATACCGGCATGGGATTGGCGCTGGTCGCGGCGGTACGGGGTTACAAATGTGTGTTCACGACTACCGATAAGCAATCCAAAGAGAAAGTCGACTTGCTGAAAGCCCTGGGCGCCGAAGTGATTGTCTGTCCCACCGCCGTCGAACCGGAAGATCCCCGCAGCTATTACAGCGTAGCGAAAAAGCTGGCCCGCGAAATTCCCAACTCTTTCTACCCCAATCAGTACGACAATCCGACCAATCCCGAAGCGCACTACCAAACCACCGGCCCGGAGATTTGGGAAGATACGGAAGGCAAAATCACTCATTTTGTCTGCGGCATGGGTACCGGCGGCACCATCAGCGGCGTCGGCAAATTTTTGAAAGAAAAGAATCCCAACGTCAAAATCATCGGCGTGGATCCGGAAGGCTCGCTATACTACGACTTTCACAAAACCGGAAAAATCGCCAAGGCGCGAACCTACGTTGTAGAGGGCATCGGCGAAGATTTCTTCCCCACCACGATGAACATGAACATTCTCGACGATGTCATTCAGGTGAATGACGAAGAGTGCTTCGTGGTGGCGCGGCGCCTGGCCAAGTTGGACGGACTTTTCACCGGCGGTTCGGGCGGCGGATGCCTTTCCGGTGCCCTACGGCTCGCCAAAGACCTGGGGCCGAACGCTTACATCGTGGCGCTGCTGCCCGACACCGGCATGCGCTATCTGAGCAAGGTGTACAACGAGGAGTGGATGCGCGAACGCGGCTACGTGGAATCGACTGTGCCCATCACGGCCTCGGAAGTGGTAAGCGCCAAAAAACGGTCCGGCAAGGTCCGCGACCTGGTGATTGTCAGGCCGTACCAGACTGTGTTTCATGCCTTGAAGACCATGCAGGAGCAAGACATCTCACAGATTCCCGTGTTTGAAGAAAACGTGCCCATCGGCACCGTGTACGAAGATCAGATTCTGACGCTGGCGCTTCAAGGCAAAGACCTGCGCAAATTGGTGGTGCGCGAAGTGATGAGCAAGCCACTACCCTCGATTCCCAAGAGCGCCAAAGTCGAGCGCGTAACCTATATTCTGAGTCACGAAAATCCCGCCGTATTTGTGGACATGGGTGAGGGCAAATTTGAAATCCTCACCAAATACGACTTGATGAGCACCGTGGCCAGTCTGATGGAACAAAAACGCTAGCCGCATTTCTCCCCCGCGGCGGCAGGGCACAGGATAAGGACCAGTGAAAATAAAGGATTTCAACGACCGGCTGAAGGATTCCATTCTCATTGCGGATGGCGCCATGGGTTCGCTGCTGCACGAAACCGTCGGCGCAGTCCGCTGCTTCGATGAGTTGAACATGACGGAGCCCGAAGCCGTTTTCCGGGTGCACCACTCCTACATTGCAGCGGGCGCGCAGATTATCGAAACGAATACCTTTGGCGCGAATCGCTTCAAGCTTGCTCCCATCGGCCTCGGCGACGATGTGCACCGCCTCAACAGCCGTGGTGTGAAAATCGCCCGTGAAGCGCGCGAGTCCGCGGCTCGCGAAGTGCTCATCGCAGGCTCCATCGGACCGCTGGGCATCGGTGTACAGGCCCGCCATCCCGAACCCGACGAAATCATCGACGTCTTTCACGAACAAGCGCTGGCGCTGGAAGAACGCGGCGTCGATTTTTTCATCCTGGAAACATTTTCCTATGTCGATGAATTGATGCTGGCGATTGACGCCATCCGCTCGTTCTCCGGCCTGCCGATCGTGGCGCAATTGACGTACTCCGAGGAAGGCACCACCTACGGCGATGTGAACCCGTTCCTTGCGGCCACCATGCTGAAGGACAAGAACGTACAAGTAATCGGCGCGAACTGCACCTTGGGCCCGCAATCTCTGCTGCCCATTCTGCGGGAACTCGCCAGCGTTGACGGCGTGTGCGTAAGCGGCATGCCGAATGCCGGATTTCCCAAGAAGGAAGGCGACCGCATCGTTTACCCCAAGTCTTCACCGGAATATTTTGCGCTCTTCGCGCGCGAGGCGGCCGAAGCTGGCGTACGCATTCTGGGCGGCTGCTGCGGCACCACCCCCGCGCACATTCGCGCCATGGCCAATCAGGTGAAAGCCCTGAAGCCCGGCCATGCCCATCACGCTGGTGCGGTTGTCACCGTGAAGGAACCGATAGTTCCGGTGCAGCAGAAGGAACCGGAAAGCAAATTCTGGAAAAAGCTTCAGAAAAAGGAGTTCGCGGTCTGCGTCGAAATCGACCCGCCGAAAGGAATTGCGCTCGATCGCATTTACGAGCAAGTCGATAAGGTAATGGCCTCCAACAAGGTCGATTGCATCGACATCAACAGCGGCGCCATGGCTCGTGTTGGCATGGACGCCCTGATCGTGGCAGGCGCGCTGGAAGCCCGCGGCGTCGAGACGGTGCCGCACCTGACCACGCGCGACCAGAACATCATCGGCCTGCAAGCCATGCTGCTGGGCGCGTGGACGGTTGGGGGCGTTCGCAATGTTTTGGGAATCACCGGTGATCCGCCTTCGGTGGGTGACTATCCGGAAACCAGCGGCGTCTACGAAGTGGATTCCGTCGGCCTGGTGAAGATTCTCAGTCGCCTGAATCAGGGCACGGACTGGGCCGGGAAAACTCTGGGTGGCCAGACAAATTTTACTATCGGCGTAGCTCTGAATCCTGTTGCCGACGACCTGGACAACGAAATCGCGCGCTTCCACGCGAAAGTCGAAGCGGGCGCACATTTTGCTATGACGCAGCCGCTGTTCGATCCGGAGCACTGGCATGCCTTTCTGAAAAAGCTAGATGGCAAGCCCGCCATTCCGGTGTTAATCGGCGTATGGCCGCTGAACAGCTACAAGCAAGCGCTGCGCCTCAACAACGAAGTGCCGGGCATCATGATCCCGGAGCCCTTGCTCAAGTCCATGGAAGCGGCGGGCGTCTCGGCGCGCGAACGAGGGTTTGAAGTCGCGAGAGAAATGCTGGCGTGGGCGCGCAGCGAACTGGCGGGTGCGTACTTGATTCCCCCGTTCAAGCGCTACGAAGAAATTCTAGAGATCCTGTAGCGGCTGCGAAAAGCGAATCAGTCATGGTTTAGCCGGAGCCAGCGCTTGGCTGGTGTGGTCATGCACGATTTTCCAGCCATCGGGGAATTTTTGGAAGACTAAGCTAAACACGCCGCCGACATTCCCAGCGTCTCGCGTGAGATGCCATTTGCCGAGGACCAGCGCGGCATTCCCGCCAAGCGAATGAACCTCAAGATCTGAGAACTCCAGATGGCCCATCGTGGCGTGATCCGGGTAGCCCTGCTTGTAATGAGCCAAAACCGGAGCGTAGCCACGCGTAATACCGCTCCTACCGGCGAAGGTAAGCTCTGGGGAATTCCAGTAACCTTGCATGAAAGTCTCCACATCTCCTTGATCCCAGGAAGTTTGCTGGCGCGTGAGCACCGCTTTTATGGCTGCCTCTTCAGAGGCAGTGGCTGGCTGCGTTCCGGGGTCCGAATCAGCGTTCGTGGCCAGAAGCGTCAGGCTCACCGTAACTGTAAGAAAAATAAGGCGCATAGTTCGATTCATAGGCTCCTCGGGAGATGGGATTGCCCAGGAGCTTAAGCCAGCTCTGGTTCTTTGGAAAGAGGAACCTGGTTGGTAGCTAAACAGTAATGCCGGAAAGGACCATGCTCGGGGGTACCGGCGGGCTATTGGCCCAACACGTTGAGGACGCCACACTGTGCGTGGAGGCTGAGGGATGTTCGCCACCATGATTCTAGCCATCGCGATTGTGGCACTGTTCCAGTTCGCCATCTACTACTGGCGGGCGGTGCTGACTGGCGTAGCCTCGGTGCCTGTTTCGAGCCAGGTGTTGGAAGCGACTCATGCGAACGACACCGAATTGCGCGGCTCGGATTTCCGCAGGCTCGCAAGCCTCTACCATCTCACTCCCGAGCTCCAGCGGGGAGGAAGCGGCCTGGGACTGGTAAGTTTGTACTTTTCCGTGGTTCGCAAGGCAGAAGTTCTCTTCGGCAAACTGTCGCCTGCGGTCATGATCTGGGGCGAACGCGAAATGGCTCTTTGCGCGCGTTATGCGGCCGTGCAAATCGACCGCAGGCTACAATCCAATCTCGAGCAAGCCGCCTCGATGCGCTCTTGCTAGCTGTCCTCCTTCCGCTCCGCTAAATGCTCACAAGCAGCGAGCGGCTCGATTTGTTATTCGACCCGTGACTCCTGGCCGCAGAGACGCTGCGGCCGGAGAGCGGTTTGCCTCGGCCATGTAGCGCTAGCCTTTATGCTGGCTCTGGCTTGCGATGCGCGATCCCTTTCACCGCCGGCATGAAAGCCAGCGTTACACGAGAGACAACTCACTTCGCTGCGCCAGCGTTGGATTTTTTTGGATGCGTCGGAAAGCTAGTAGGACCACCGCAACAGAGTCGCGCCCGAGGTAAATCCGGCGCCCACAGCGGCAAGCAACACCACGTCACCCTTCTTCAGTTTCTTCTCTTCGAGGGCGGTCTGCATTGCCAGAGGAATCGTGCCCGCGGTTGTGTTGCCGAAGAGCTCGATGTTGATGATCACCTTTTCCAGCGGCATTCCCAGACGTTCCGCCGTGGCCGTGATGATGCGCCGGTTCGCCTGGTGGGCGATGAAGCAATCCACATCTTTGCCGGTCATTCCGTTTTTGGCCAGAACGCGTTCGGTCATCTCCGCCATCTTCTTCACCGCGTACTTGAACACATTTTTCCCGTCCTGATGGATGTAGTGCATCTTCTGGTCGACGGTCGCGTGCGTGGCAGGATGTAAGCTCCCTCCGCCCGGCATGTACAGGAACTGCCCGCCCACGCCCTCGATCTGTGCCACATGGTCGATGATGCCCGCCTCGCCGTCGTTTGATGGCTCCAGCAACACCGCCCCAGCGCCATCGCCAAAAATGATGCAAACCGCGCGGTCGGTGTAATCGGTCATGGACGAATTCACATCCGAGCCGATCACCAGCACTTGCTTGTATTGTCCCGACTCCACGAACTTGGCTCCCGCGTTCAGCGCGTACAAAAAGCCGGAACAACCTGCGGAAACGTCGAATCCCCAAGTATTCTCCATTCCCAATTTGTGCTGTACCAGGCATGCCGTAGACGGGTACATCATATCCGGCGTCACCGTGCCTACGACGATCAGGTCCACCGCCTGCAAATCGAACGGATGCGCGGCCATCAATTTCTTCACCGCTTCCACCGCCAGGTCGCTGGCGGCCACGCCTTTATCCGCGAGATGCCGCTCGCGTATGCCCACGCGCTCCATGATCCACTGATCGTTGGTGTCGACCATCTTTTCCAGGTCAGCGTTCGTCAGCACGCGCGGCGGCACATACCCAGCTACACCCGTAATTTTTGCGGCGATGCGGCGAGACATGATTCTCCTTGATGGTTCTAAGGGCAGCAACGTAAATGTCGATTGTATGCGATGCGCTTTGCCGGAAACAAGCGCGGACGTGGTTCACACTGGAGGAAGAATTTCGTAGCGCAGCGTGATCTTCGCCGTTTTCTTAAGCACGGCCTCGACCGAACAATATTTCTCCTCGCTCAGCGCAATGGCGTGTTTCACGGCATGTTCATCCAGCGAGCCGCGCAGCCGGTACACAATTTCCAGCTTCGTCCACACCGTGGGGGGCTCCGCAGCGCGTTCGCCCGAGCAGATCACTTCCAGGGATTGCAGCTTCTGCCGCTTCTTCACCAGGATGATCACGATGTCCGTGGCGGTGCACGCACCCAACGCCATCAGCACCATTTCCATCGGGCCGGGCGCCTTGTTGGACTCGCGGTCTGAATCGAACGGAACTGCGTGCCCGGAGGGACTGATGGCCAGGAATTTCTGTTCGCCGGTCCACTGAATGGTTGCTGTTTGCATGAGCAAATCCTCTTGATAGATCAGAGTCCCATCACTTTAGCAGAGTTGGGTACGACCGGGGCAGGCGGCGCTATGAACGAGCTCCCCTTCGCCTTTTCAGCAGGAACACCATCTGCTCCGCCGAATTGTCCAGCGGAGTTCGGTCAAACGATCCGCATTCCTCATAAGGCTCGAGGCCGGCCAGCAGGAACAGGGCGCGCAGATGTGGGTAGGTGTAGTAGGACATGATAAAGGGCTCGGTTTCTTCCTTGAGGAGTTTGTCACCCAGGTAGGTCCGGAAGAAAAACGTGGCGGTGAAGATCTGGTTGATCTTGTCGACGGAATCCTTCCGAAAATAGCGCCGGATTACTCTGCTCGCGTCTGCGCAGTCGCGCCACTCCAGTTCCAATATTTCTTGGCCGATCCCCCCGGGCAGGTTCTCAAACTTTGGGAAGAACACATCGAAAGCAAAAATACCGTCCTTCTTCAGGTGAAACGCCGCAGAGGCCAGGGCACGAACTTGCTCGTCCACGGTGCGCATGTGTTGCAGCGGCCTAAACGGCATGATCACCAGGGGATATTTTTTCTGCAGCCGGAATTGGCGCGTGTCTCCGCGATGCAGGTGCACGTTCCGCCGAACTTCCCGCGATTCCTGCCTCAAGTGGCTTTTTAGGACCCCCAGCATCGGCAAGGAATTGTCCACGCCGTGAATCTCTATCCCTTGTCGGGCAATTGGAAGTAGCACCCGCCCCGTTCCGCAGCCAATTTCCAGAACTGGTCCGCCGAACTTCGTCGCCAAATCCACATAGAAAGGCAGATCGACCAGGTCCGCCTTTACGGCATATGCGCCGTCATAGTATTTCGCAGAGGTGTTGTACGATCGAGACAGATTCGTCACGGAATGAGTTTCCGCCGCACCACGCCAGCGAGCGCCAGAACGCCGATACCCAACAGAGATAACGAGGCGGGCTCGGGAGTGGGGGCCGGAGTGGAAAAGGTGACGCTTTGCAGCAAGCCAGTCCAAAACTCGCCGGAGATTTGAGACAAATTCACAGCTCCAATGGGAGCACTTTCGCTGGAGTCGGTCGAAGTGATAATTGATTGATTAAGTCCGACAACATAGGTCGAGAGAACCGTGGTGTCGTCTGCTCCGAAGACGGTAATCATCTCAAGTCCTCCGGCACGTGTTCCATCGGGAAGATATTTGAAGTCGCGAAGGCTGATCGAGAACGAATTCTGAGGGACCGTGAAAGCGATGGTCAGATCACCTTGGTTCCCGAGCAATTCATAGTTTGTCGCGCCGTCGAGCTCGGGAGAGTCAAGCTGCACAAGGCCAATGCCAGTGGTATACAACGTGAAGCCAGGAAATGCCACCGAAGGGGCGATATTCATCGATGCTCCTTGCTCGGGGAGCATGGCGGCGCCATAGGCATTGAAGGTCTGCGTGTCGGCCAATGCACGCGCGTTACCCAGTAGAACCGTGAACGTCAGTGCCAGAACGAACTTTTTCATAGCCTCTCTCTCAGTGCGCGGCCTTACGCAGGAACCTGGGGGTCACGCTGGGACAGATATCATGGCATAAAATCGCCCGGCTTCGGAACTGCGAGTTTGCGGGGTTTCATCAGTCGTTACGCAACGCAACCATGGGGTCAATGCTGGAGGCGCGGCGCGCGGGAAAGAAGCCGGCCGCGCCGGCCACGCCAGTCAGCAGAAGAATCATGATCACGAAGGTGGCGGGATCGGCGGGCGCCGTTTGGAACAGTAGAGACGAGATCCACCGGGCGACGGCCAAGGATGCAATTGCGCCAAAGCCGATTCCGAGCGTGGCCAGCCGCATGGTTTTTGAGAGGACTCCCAACAGCACGTGCCCGGCGGTAGCTCCCAGAGCCATGCGGATACCGATCTCCTGTGTCTGCCGCGTGACGGAATACGAGATCACGCCGTAGATGCCGAGCGCCGCCAGAACCAAGCCAAGCCCTGCGAAAATCGACACCAGCATCACAAAGAAGCGTCGCGGCGACACAGTATGATCCACCAGAGCCTCGACAGGCCGAAACCCGGTGGCCGGCTGCGCGGGATTCAGCTTGCGCAGCGTGCTCATCACCATAGGGGTAAGCACGTCGGAAGGAAGTTTGCTGCGCACCACGAGTTCCGAACCTTCCGGAGACGCTTCCGTAACGAGCAGATACATTTCCGAACCAGGCGAAGTTTCGAGGCTGCTGACACGCACGTCGGCAACGACACCGATCACTCGGTCGGGGGCCTTGCCCATGCCGCGGGCCAGCCGCCCGATGGGACTCTCCCCGGGCCAGTGCCGGCGCGCGCCAGTTTCATTGATGATCACGACCCCTTCCGTGTTCGCGGCGTCTTGCCAGGAAAAATCGCGGCCTGCGGTCAGGCGAATGCCCATGGCATCCAGATAGCCGGGTGTCACGATGCGCACGATCGCGCTGAGATCTTCGTCCTTCGGATATGAGCGCGATGGATTCAACAGTCCCCAGCTTCGGTTCCGGTCCAGAGGTAGCATGTCCGTGACGCCGGCGGCTTCAATGCCGGGAAGCGCTTTAACTTGCCGCAGAATTTCTTGCAGGATGACGCCACGCTTAGCTCCATCGTTCCCATCGTCATAGTTGATGGTGATGGCGGCAGCGTGGCTCGGCTGAAAGCCAAGTGCAACATCCAGGATACGAAGGAAGCTGCGCAGCAGCAGCCCCGCGCCGACAAGCAGCAGGAAAGAAAGCGCCACCTCCGAAACCACCAGGACGGAGCGCATCACCTCGTGCTTCCGGCCTTCGCTTAGTCCACGGCCAGCGTCTTTCAGATTTTCTTGGACGTTGGCGCCCGACAGCATCAGACCGGGTGCGATTCCGAACAGAACACCCACCGCCAGCGTGAGGACCAGCGTCCAGGCCAGCGCTGTGCCGTCAACCCGCACGCTGCTGAGCAACGGGAGTACGATCGACCCTTGGTGCGCCAGATAGTAAGTGACCGCGTAGGCCAATCCCACCCCCAACAACGCGCCCGCACAGGACAGCACCAGGCTCTCCGTGAGCAATTGGCGAATCAGGCGGCCGCGGCTCGCTCCAAGCGCATTGCGCACTGCGAACTCCTTGTTACGCGATGCCAGACGCGCCAGCAACAAATTAGAAAGATTCACGCACACAATCAGAAGGATCAGACCGACGGCACACCATAGTACGATCAATGACCGCCGCAGTTTGCCACTCACGTAGTCCTTCAGCGAACTCATGTCCGCGGTATATTCCATGAACCATTCGGGATGCGCGGCCTTTAGTTGGGGCAATAGCGCCTTGGCCTCAGCCTGCGCCTGTGCCAGGGACACGCCGGCCTTCAGGCGGCCAAGAATCACCAGCGTATTTCCCCAGTCCCGTATCTCATCCATGATTGCCGGCACGAAAATATCCGCGCGCAGCCCGGGCCAGAAAACAGAGGGAAAATCGAATGAGGAGGGAAGCACCCCGACCACTGTGGCGGCCTTGTTATCGAGCGTGATGGATTGGCCGACGATGGCGGGATCGGCAGCGAATTGCTGTCTCCAAAACGCATGGGTCAGCAGGACAGTGGGCGCCGCACCCTTGGCGCATTCTGTTGGTAGAAAATTCCGGCCAAGTGCGGGTTCGAGACCGAGAGTCCGAAAAAAGTTATCGGCGACCATGACCGCCTGCACGTGTTGCGGTTCGCCGTGTCCGGTCAGGTTGTATTCCGAGCTGCCCCAGAAAGGTTGAAACGCGGTGACTTCCTGAAACGACTGATTGTGGCGGCGGAACTCCTCGTAAGACCCAACGTTGTAGGTGATCCCGGAAAGCGGACCTTGCCCGTGTGAGCCGGCGAACCACGTTAATTGTTGAGAGTCGGGGAAGGGAAGCGGCCGCAGCAAAATCGTGTTCACCACGCTGAAGACGGCAATGTTCGCCCCGATGCCCAGCGCCAGAATCAAGACGGCAATCGCCGCAAATGCGCGATCGCGCCGCAGCGTGCGCAACGTGTAGCGCAAGTCTTGCGACAAAATCTCCAGTACCGGCAGCGAACGCGTTTCGCGATGATGTTCCTTCGCTTGTTCCGTGCCTCCAAATCCGATCAACGCCTGACGCCGCGCCTCTTCCGGCGACATGCCGCGCTGAAGGTTCTCTTCGATGGCCAGTTTCAGGTGAGCTACCATTTCCGCGTCAAGTTCCCGATCGAGTTGCGGCTTGCGGAAAAAAGAGCCGAAGCGGTGGAACCATTCCCGAATCCAGTCAATCATTTGCTGTCTCCATCTTCCGCCATCGAGAGTATGCGGCCCATCACACTGGACAGTCTTTGCCAGTAAGCGGTGTCTTCGGAAAGCTGCTTGCGGCCTCTTTTGGTGAGCGAATAAAACTTGGCTTTGCGGTTGTTCCGCGACGTGCCCCACTCCGCGGAAATCCAGGCGCGCTGCTGCAGCCTGACCAGCGACGCGTAAATGGTTCCCTGATTCAGCAGCACAGCGTGGCCGCTGACTTGCTCGATGCGCCGGGCGATGCCGTAGCCGTGCAGAGGCCCCAAAGCTGCGAGCGTCTGTAGAACCATAAGGTCCAGCGTGCCCTGCAGCAGATCAAGCTTGGATTCAGCCATAGGGTTTCCTGTGCGATGGCCACATCAGGATGCCACAGCTTAAGTGGGCGTACCACAGGAAATCGCGACGCCAGTGACTCCAACGAGCGTCAGTTGTTTCGTGAGATTAGCGATGTAACTTCGATGATGGGATTGGGAAGCTGGCGCATGGCTCGAACGAACGCGGCCACCAGTTGTCCGTCAAACTGCGTGTTGGCGCAGCGCTCCAGTTCCGAGAGGGCTTGCTCGGCGGTGCGCCCCTTCTTGTAGCTGCGATCGCTGGTGATGGTGTCGTAAGAATCGGCGATGGTGATGATGCGCGCGCCCAGGGGAATCGTTCCGCCGGTCAGACCGTTGGGATAGCCGGAGCCATCGAAAAACTCATGGTGGTGCAGCACCATCTCGCGGATGTGCGCCAACGGCACCAGCGGTTCCAGGATTTTGCCGCCGAAGACCACGTGCGCCTTCATCACGTCCCATTCCTCGGGATTGAGCGGCCCGCTCTTGTTCAGGATGCTCTCGGGAATTCCCACCTTCCCGACGTCGTGCAGCACCGCGGCGAGTCGAATTTCCTCGACCTCCGGTTCGGACATTCCCAGCGCTTCGGCGAGCAGCGCGGCATAAGCAGAAACTTTCTGCGAGTGGCCTTGGGTGTATTGATCCTTCGCATCGATGGCATAGGCCAGCGAGGTGACGGTATCCAGGATGGATTGCGGAACGGAGGTGGGATCCTGCGGAGCGCCCGCGACTTCTGTTTCGGGCAAGGAATCGGTGAACTGGCGCAAGCGCTGATAGATTTCTTCGAAAGCTTCGGGCCCGGTGGCGAACAGGCGCTTCAGCGTGACGCCCAGGTACGCTTCCAGGACGTCGCGCTTCCAGCGGCGCGCTTCATTGGGATCGACGTGATCCGCGGTGGATACTGTGTTTCCGCCTTGGTGCTTGGAGAGATACATGGACGCGTCCGCCACCTGTATCAATTCCTGTGGCGAAGAGCCGTGCAGCGGATAGCACGCGATTCCGAAGCTGGCACTGATGTTTTTCTCGCGAAGCAGCGGGTCAGCGGATACCCAGCCACGCAATTTGGCGGCAAGCTGGCGGGCCTGCTCCATCGTCGTTTCCGGCATCAGGATTACAAATTCGTCGCCGCCGTACCGGGCCACGACATCCGAGCGACGGCAATTGGTCTCCAGGATCTGGCCAACCCGTTGCAGGACCAGGTCACCTTCCAGGTGGCCGTAGAAATCATTCACGAACTTGAAGCGGTCCAGGTCCATCAGCACCAGTGCAAACGAACGTCCCGCGCGCGAAGAACGTTTCCACTCGGACGAAAGCGCTTCCATGAAGAAGCGGTGCGTTTTGACTCCCGTGAGGCCATCGGTGATGGCTTGCTCCTGGGCCTTCTGGAAGGTCAGGGCATTGTGCAGCGCGCCGGAAATCAAATCGGCCAGCGTGTGCAGCAGCAGCGACTCTTCGTCGGAAAAGTCCACGCGCTCCACCGTCTCGACGTACAGCACGCCGTGGAGATGGTCGGCGTAGAAGATCGGCAAGGCCATGGCCGTCTGGCTATCCTGCAGGACCGGCTTAGGGCCGCTTTGTGTGGTGGGCAGCGAACGATACGTCGCGGGCTTGCCGGTGCGCGCCACTTGTCCAATGAGGCCCGCATCCAGAGGTAGGCGGTGGCCGAGCGCGCCGCGACGCTTGCCGCTTTCCGCCTGCACCACCAGTTCGCGCGTCGTGTAATCCAGCAGCGCGATCCCAATGTGGTCGTAACTTAAGCCGTTTTCCAACTGCTCGGTAATCTTGGCTAGCACTTCATCCGGGTTCAGCGTGGCGATCGCGTCGCGCGAAATCAGGTTGAGCAGGCTCAGGTGGCGCGCCTTGGTGCGCTCTTCCTGGAACAGGCGTGCATTTTCAATGGCGATGCTGGCTTCACTCGCAAGCACGCGAAGGAGTTCTAGATGGCCTTCATCGAAGGCGCGCTCCTCGTCGGAATAGATGCATAGCGTGCCGACCGCATGATCGTACGCCACCAGCGGCACCCCGCAGAACGAGCCGGCGGTGCGAATCGGGTCGACACCCAGCTTCTTGATCTCCATGGTGTAGTTTTCCTGCACCAGCACTGGTTGGCGCGTGCGCAGGATGTACTCCGTGATGTGATTCCCCGCGGGACGCGAGCGGATCGGCTGGCGCACGCTATCGACCATTTCCAGTTCAAACTGGATGGCATCTCGCACCGGATCCAGAGAAGCAATGTAAAGATTCTTGACGTCGAACAACCGCCGCAACTCTTCCCAGATGCGCCGGAGAAGATCTTCGCGATTCAGCGTGGAACTGAGCGCTCGCCCGATTTCGTTCAAGACATGAAGCTCTTCCGAGCGGCGCGAAGTCTGCTGAATCAGGAAACTGTTTTCGACGGCCATGCCGATCTGGTGGCCCAGCGCCAGCAGCAGCCGAAGTTCCGCCGGAGCGAACCGGCGATTGTCCGGGGTACCCAGCAACAGCAAGCCGAACGCTTGCTCCTTGGCTTGCAGGCTGATCACCACCACGCTGCGCAGTCCCTGCTGCAACGCCAGTTCGCGGAAGCGCCGGATGGGCTCGTCGCGCTCCAGCGCGCTCAGGTTGTCGTCGCGCAAATCGCGGAAGCCGAGCAGGCCGCCCAGGCGCGACACCAGCCCTACGAGATAGTCGTCCAACCCTTCTTCCTGAGCCTTGCGGCAAAAATCGTCAGGGATGCCCGCCGACACCACTGAGGTTGGTCCGGTGGGATCGCCATGGTGCAGAAACAGCGCGCCGGCAGGCAGGCGGACAACGCCGAGCACACGGTCGAGGGCCTGCGCCAGCATGCGCTGGATTTCTCCGCCCACGAAACTTGAAGTAGCCAGGTTGAGGTTAGAGAGCGCGAGCATGTTGCGTTCGACGCGCCGCTTTTCCTCTTCATACACCGCCATCACCAGCAGCATCGAAACAAACGCCGTGGGGATCGACGAAATCGGGCGAAGAACCTGTTCGGCATCTTCCGGCGTGAGCCGTAAGAATGGGAATACCAGGAAGATCAGTCCCCATGCCACGAATGCGATGCTCAACAAGCCGTCGGCCAGCGTTTCGTGATGTTGGCTTTCCCGCCAGAACAGGAACCCCACGCCAATAAATATCAGGGAAGCGGGAATGTAGGAAGACAACGAGAAAATGTGCAGGCCATTCGCCGCGGACCAAGCGGTGAGCACAACCGCAGCGCCGATGGCCGGAATAACCCAAAGCTGCTGGCGAATGTACAGCTGCGTGCCAAGAAAGAAACACATGCCAGCGAAGCCGAACAGCGTGTGATTCAACGATACGATGAACGACGCGGAAACGAACCAGGGGGGCAACCCCGGCCCCAGATAATGCAAGCCATACAGCACCCAGCCGGCGGTCCAAAACAATAGATAGGTTTGGCGCTTCAGCGAATAGATGTAGGCAAAAAACACCCCCACGAGAAGAGTGGCGAGAAGCAATCCGAGCGCGATAATGCTTTGAGCCATGCTTTAACTTAGGAGCGCCGCTACCTGCGCATCGGAGGAATTACAAATTGTTCCACGAAAGGAATGGCTGAGGCATTCGCAAAAGAACGCTAAATTTTAGGGACCCTTGAAACACACCCGCCAGCCCGTCGCGGTCTCCGAAACCGCACAGAACAGAGCACCTGCGATTATGAGCCACCCCCAAAACCCCTTGCAAGCGTACCCGGGTACTAGTGGCGTAAGAGGTAGCAGGCCCCCCTCGCCCCGGCGAGGCGTTGCTTGCACTCGATTCTGCCAAGTTTCTCCGCGCCCATCTGGTCAATTTCAGGCCAATTTTTGTCTGTCGTCACGATGAGGACGGGCGATACGAACGTTCCTGCCACGTGCTTCCATAAAATCATCTGGACTGCGCCGGCATGCGTCGCCTTGCCCGATTGACCAATGAGTTTTTAGGAAAGATAGAGAGTCACGCAGAGACAGAGGCGATCCGCTTGCGCAAGAGCAATCCGGGTAGACTCCGACTCACAGGTACCGCAATCGGTATCGTCGTTGTGATTCGGGTGGCGGTTTGGATGGCTGATCGTCCGTAGTCCCTTAGTGTGAAGGAACTCGCCAAAGCCCCGGTATGTCGCGTAGTCGGAAACTGACAAACTGCCCGAGCGCAAGCTCGTTGGACGGCGTTGGGAATGGTTCGCTACACTGAAGGTTTACGCGATGACTAGGAAACGGGACTAACTATGACGGAAGCAAGCACAACACAGGCCGCAGGCGTGCGCGTACGATTCGCGCCTTCGCCGACCGGCTATTTGCACGTGGGCGGAGCGCGCACCGCGCTATTTAACTGGTTATTTGCTCGCAAACAGCGCGGCACCATGATTCTGCGCATCGAGGATACCGACGCGGAACGCAACAAGCCCGAACTGGTGGAAGGCATCGTGGATGGCCTGAAATGGCTAGGCGTGGATTGGGACGAGGGGCCGTTCTACCAGTCGCAACGCACTGCGCTTTATCAGCAAGCGGGGCGCAAGCTTCTGGACAACGGCAGCGCGTTCTTGTGCTACTGCCCGCCGGAAAAATATGTGGGCGGGGACCACGCCGCGGAAGGCGCGGAGAAACCGCAAGTGCGCCGAGTAGTGCGCTGCTCCTGCCGTGACGGCAAGCCATCCACACCGGGCACAAAGCCAGCGATTCGTTTCAAAGTGCCAATCGGGGGAACGACAAAATTCTTCGACGCGGTTTTCGGCGAGCGCGAGTTTTCCAACGACGAGATGGAAGATTTCGTCCTGGTGCGGTCTGGCAAAGAGGCTGAAGAGTTTGGCCAGGCCATGTACCAGATGAGCGTGGTGGTTGACGACATCGACATGCGCATCACCCAGGTGATTCGCGGCGCCGACCACATCTCCAACACCCCCAAGCAGGTGTTGCTCTATCGCGCGCTGGGGAAAGAGCCGCCGGTTTTCGCTCACGTGCCGCTGATTCTGGGCCCAGACAAGTCTCGTCTTTCGAAACGCCACGGCGCCACAGATGTGAACATGTACCGCCGCGAAGGGTTTCTGCCTGAAGCGTTCCGGAATTTCCTGGCGCTGCTGGGATGGTCGCCGGGTGGCGATCAGGAGTTCCTGCGCACCAACGAGTTGTTGGAGAAGTTTTCGCTCGAGGGTGTCAGCCGCACGAATGGAGTTTTCGACCGCGCCAAACTGGAGTGGTTCAACCAGCAGTATCTCCAGAAGCTGCCCATCGAGGAACTGCTGCCGCAAGTTGCAGCGCAACTGAAGCAAGACGGATTGTGGAAAGAAGAGTGGGCTTCCGGAGCCGGGCATGAGTGGTTCAGAAAGACGGTCGATTTGCTCCGTCCGCGAATCCGCCTGCTGCCCGATTTTTCCAGTTGGTCGCGCGCGTTCTTCAGCGACGACTTTGACATTGATCCCGCCGCCAAAGCGAAATTCTGGAAAGATGAAAAAGTAGCGGTATTGCTGGCGAAACTCGCCGACGCGCTAGCCGCGCTGCCCGAATGGAACCACGACGCGTGTGATCACGCCGCGCGAAAAGTGGCGGAAGCGGCCGGCGTGAAGGCGGGTTTGCTGATCAACGCGACGCGCGTAGCCATCGTCGGCCAAGCTGTCGCCCCGCCCCTGTTCGATACCATGGTCGTTCTGGGCCAGGAGCGCGTGGTGCGCAGGCTACGCGCCGCGCTCAAACAGTTTCCTGAAGTGAGATTGTAGGGGACGTTGGAAATCGGCCTCAGGTCGCTTGGTGCTCGTCCCTTTCGAGACGCTGTCATCTTGAGGCGATGCGATGAGGATCGGCGAAGGATCTCAACCACAGAATTTTCCTCGATATCTAAGTTGAGATCCTTCGGCCCGCAAACGACGCAGCCCTCAGGATGACAACTCCATTGTTCGGGGTAGCCGCTCAATGTGTGAATTTCATTTTGCCGACGGCTTTGCTGGCGCCTCGCGGCTCATTTCCTTCTTAAACGTTTTGTGAAACACAGTGGCGGCAAACACCGGCTCGTCACGCGTTCCGGTGATACTGATGGGAATGACGGTTCCCGCACCATCTTTCTTGAACAACGGATCGAGTGGCTTCACCAGCACCGACTTCACTCCGGTCATCGTTTGCGATAGCGAGGCTTGCAGCCGCAACTGTCCTTTGAAATCAAGTTCGCCTTCGCGAATTTTGTAGCGGCCATCGAGCACAATCGTCGCGCCCTCCACGCTGAAGTTCAATCCCTTAAACGCAATCACCCCGTTTTCCAGGTGAAAGTGTCCTTTGAGGTTAGAGAGCGCGCTTCCCGCCTGTTCGTTCTTTGGCTCGCCGAGGCCGTGACGGCTCAACGATGCAAGCTTCTGCCGCACCTCGGAGCTGGCGAAGCTGGCCTTGTCCGCATCGAAATCGCCGTCGAGCAGCATCTTGTCGATGGTCTTTTCCTTGCCGGGGGGAATCACAAGCTTGGCGTTAATCTTGATGGGCCCGCTCATGGGGGGCTTTGCGGATTTCACCGCGAGAGCCAGCACATCCTCCAGTCGCGCCTTCGCCGCGTTCACGTCCAGGGTGATCAAGTGGCCCTGCTTGCTGGGAACGCGCACCACGCTGCCATTGGAAATAATCACCGAATGCCCCAGTGTGGCCGTCACTGGATGGAGATAGGTATCGCCGTCGGTGCCATCCACCGTGGCATCGAATTCCGTGTGCAGCGGCACGGCCCGGCCCACCGGATCAAGCGCAAAATCCGGCGTGTCCGTTTCTCCTTGCGTATGAATGCTGTTGAGCTGGCCGTCGTATTTGCCAGTCGACGACAGAATGCCTTGGATGCCCGGGAACGGCCCCAGGTCCGCATTGGTGAAAGCGTATTTCCCTGACACCGCGGAATCGCCGGGTTCCTCGGCATCCCACGGGCCGAACTTCCCGACCGTGACGATATTGCCTTTGGGCTTGGCATTGCCGAGATTGCCGTGAAAATCGAAAGGCTGACCGGCACCAACACTGGTGAGCACTAGACCGTAAATATCAAAATCCAGCGGCTCCTTTCCCGGATTCCGGGAAAGAATCAGAAGCAATGTGTCGTTGCACGCGATGCGATCCACAACCACTTGTTGGGGAAGCTGGCGCGGGGGATTGCTGGGCTTCTCGGCGTCAGACTTTTTTTCGCGCGGAGGAATCGTAATCACCATGTTCCCTACAATCACGTTGGAGATGTGGTGCCGCGACTGAAGCAGGCTGAGCAGGCCTAGATCGAACGAGAATTCCTTCACCTGGAACATCGGCGGTACGTCCAGCCGGTTGTGGAAACGTATGATGAGGCCCGTGCCCTTCACCGTCACCCTGGGCAGAACACGCACCTTCAGCGATTCCAGTTCCACCGCGCTCTGAAAGCGGCGCGCAAGTTCCGTCACCACCCAGGCGCGGGTGGTTTCGTCGATGTCGCGCGCGCGCCAATAAATGAGTAACGCCAGGGAAGCCAATACCACGCCAATCGCCAGGACCATCGGCCATCGCCGCCGGAAGCCAACCTGCGCCGTCACGTGAATTCCATTCTGGGCGGAGGAGATTCTACAGTTTTATTTGCGCGGTGAAAATACTTCCGGATGCGCGGGACGCGCCGCGTTGGGAGTTGCGGCTACGTTCAAGGGCACATCCAAATTCAAGGTAACCGGCGGCAGGCAAATTTCCGCGCTGCAGGCCTGATAGCGCAGCTTCATCGGCAGGTGCTGCTTGCCGGCCGGCGCTTCAGAGAGCGCTGTAACCGGAACGAACAGCGTCACCGAATCGGTGTACACATTCAGCGGCTTGTTTTTCGAAAACGAGAATGTCTGCAGCGTGCCCTTGGGGTAGACGACCTCGCCGGCCTTGAACCCCGCGGGAACATCCGCGTGCAGATCTGTGCGGATCAGATAATCTTCCGTCACTTCGCGCGCGTTCACATGAAAGCCGGGGCGAATCTTCATGATGACTGCCACCTGAAACGCTGCACCACGCGCCACAGGATCGAACGAGATGTACGCCGTGGGCGCAACTACATCCTTGCCCGATGGCGGGGCCTGCGCGGCAACCCCAGACGCGAGATTAGCCACACCCGCGAAACCGAGTAAAAGCGCGGCGAGAGAACGTTTCACGCAATCACCTTCGTGCCCAGCTGCTCGGAAATCACCCGGCTCATCACGGCAAACAAATCTTCGCCGGTTTTGTCCAGGATGAAGGCATTGCGCGCGTCAGACCACGCCAGTTTGAAGCTCGTGGAAAGCGCGGAAACCCAGATTTCGCGGATCGGTGTGTTTGGCGACACCACAAACTTCGCCGGCTCCGGCTCTTCGAAAATCACTTCCAGCTTGCCGCTTTCTCCCTCTACGTCGAAGCCGTGTTCGTCGCCCAGGCGCAACAACCGCTTCTTCAATTCTTCAAACAGCGCGTCGGCGTTCTTTTGAAAGTCGTGTTCAGAGAGCATTCTGGTGAGCCTTGTCTATAGCTGATCTTCAATGGCTTTAGCGATTTCGTCGTAGCTCCTGAGTCCCTGAATTTTCATCACTTGCTTGCCATTGCGCGAAATCAGGAAGCTGGTTGGATAGCCGAGAATGCCGCCAAATTTTTCCCCGGCCTCGTCATCGCCCAGCAAAATAGGATAGTCCATCGGAAGTTGCTTGCCATTTACGTCGAAGCGTTCTTTCTCGATGAAGGGCGCGACAACCGATTTGCCCTCTTCGTCCATGGCTACACCAACAACCGTGAAACCCCGCGATGCATATTTTGCCTGCAAGTCAATCAGCCACGGGATCTCCACACGGCATGGATCGCACCACGTCGCCCAGAAATTCAGCAGCACTACCTTGCCCTTGTAGTCGGCCAGCGATACCTCTTTGCCGTTGAGGTCCTTCAGCCTGATCTCTGGCGCGGGCTTCTCTTGGGCATCCGCGCGCAAGGCCACTTTACGGTTGTTAGAAAGACGCGTGGCGCGATCGGCATAAACGGTAACGCCGATCAGCGCCGCAACAGTGAGTACAATGATTGCAATTTTTTTCATCGAAGCTTACCCATATCCGGAAAATTTCCTTACAGATTGAAACGATTCAGAAATGTCAGTTTACCCGTCAACCACGTCAGCCGGTTAAAGAACACCAGACCACCGACGAACAGCAAGAGTACGCCGCTAACCAGCTCCACGGCGTGCAGGTACTTGCGGAAGTTCTTGTAGAAACGCATGAACTGGCCTAGTCCCAGCGCGGTCAGCAGAAACGGAACCGCGAGCCCCGCGGAATACACGGCTAGCAGCAGCACGCCACGCGCCACCGTATCACTGGCGGCCGCCAGGGCCAGCACGGTGCCCAAAATCGGCCCAATGCACGGCGTCCACCCAAAGGCAAAGGCGAAACCAAGAAAGAAGCCGCTGACGGCTCCGGGCTTGGTGTCCTGGCTGCGCAGCCGAACATCCTGATTGAGCCAGCGGGCGAGTTTCGGGCCAAAGAAACCGATCAGCGACAGGGAAAAGAAATGACTGGCTCCGAGTCCCAGGAACAACGGCCCGTGATGTACCAGTGCCGCGATGCCCAGCGCCACCAGCACGACGCCGATACTGATGCCCGTTCGCACATTCATCTTGATCAGCCCGCCCAGCAGATGCAGGCCAAACAAAAGGATCAGCGCTCCCGCAATTGGGGCGAGCAAAGAACGATTTTGATTCAGGAAGCCGCCAACCGCGCTGGCCGATGCGCCCAGTCCGACGAACACCACGGAGAACCCGATGACGAACGCGATCGCCGACGCGAACAGATTGGATTTGGGCTGTTCACCCTGGCGAAGCTGTTCCACCCCGATCCCCGAAAGCATCGAGACGTACCCGGGCACAAGTGGAAGCACACACGGAGAGAGGAACGAGATGAGCCCCGCAAGAAAAGCTCCTGCGAGGGGAACATCCGCCACGACGTTTCTTTGCAAAGCTAGTGCCAGCATTTGAGAGTTTCCCACACAGGCAAATCGGCCATCCCCTAAGCCTCCATTCTCGCATAAAACGAGCGTGGTCTAGCAGGTTGGTCCTCGCCTCCCTCTGATAGTTCTGCGCCAGCAGAAGTTACAGAGGGCGCGAAAGCTGGTTAGACGCGAACGACGCAAAAACGCCCGCGGCCACGCAAAGATGACAACTGAGGCGTCTGGCATGCAGCGTTCCTCGCGCGCCAAATTTTCGAGCCGCTAACTCGCTATAAATAGAAAGCTTATTCGCACCCCAAATGGCATGGCCCTTGCCCTACTACCGCCAGCAACTGACCCGGAAGGTGCCGTGATCTGGACGCCAAACAAAGTCACGTTTCTGCGCGTAATCGTGGGCTTCACCGCTGTCAGCCTGTTTGGGCACGGCGCGTGGCTGAACCTGCTG